>Ga0100392_1000308_pt1 | contig 46769 bp, 54 predicted proteins | sample CryGeymeta201516_FD_81548 | JGI IMG/M metagenome (GOLD analysis project Ga0100392, IMG submission 81548) | Groundwater microbial communities from Crystal Geyser aquifers in Utah, USA - Crystal Geyser metaG 2015-16 | ecosystem: Environmental > Aquatic > Deep subsurface > Groundwater | place: USA... | reverse complement strand
CTATCACAACTTCGTGCTGAAAAACTATTTCAAGGCCGACACCGTCGATTTCAACCAGACCATGGACGCCGCGCTGGCACTGGCCGAACGCATCCAGCCCCTGGTGCTGGATGTGCCGCGCGCTCTGTATGAGGCAAACAAGGCCGGACAGAACCTGTTGTTTGAAGGCGCGCAAGGTACGCTGCTCGATATCGATCACGGCACCTATCCGTTCGTGACTTCCAGCAACTGCATTTCCGGCGCGGTCTGTGCCGGCGCCGGGATCGGTCCGCAGAGCCTGCATTACGTGCTCGGCATCACCAAGGCCTACACCACGCGCGTCGGCTCGGGTCCGTTTCCGACCGAGTTATACGATGCCGAATTGAAGCAGGATCCGATCGGCAAGATGCTGGCCGAAAAAGGGCATGAGTTCGGTTCCACCACCGGGCGCGCGCGCCGCTGCGGCTGGTTCGATGCGGCCGCGCTCAAACGCTCGATCCAGATCAACGGCGTGTCCGGCCTGTGCGTGACCAAGCTGGACGTGATGGACGGCATGGAAACCGTGCGCATCGGCGTGGGCTACAAGATCGGCGGCCAGATCAGCGACATCCTGCCGGTTGGCGCGGATTCGCTGCTCGGCTGCGAGCCGGTGTACGAAGATATGCCGGGCTGGAGCGGCAGCACGGTGGGCGTGAAGCGCTATGAAGAACTGCCGCAGGCGGCGCGCAACTACCTGCAACGGATCGCCGAGATCTGTGAAGTGCCGGTGGACATGGTTTCGACCGGACCGGACCGCGACGAGACTATCGTGCTGCGCCATCCGTTCAAGGTCTGAGTAAAGATGGAGACACTGAGCACGCAGTGCTGTAATAGTGAGTGGCAGTTTCCTATGGCTGTGACACTAACTTGTAATCCTTGGGCACTGTAAATACGCTGTCGTGAATCGCTTCAATCTTGAGCGTCTTTACCTCGATAGTAAACGACAATATCGGCTCGCCCCCGGCCTCTTTCATAGTCTCTTCAGTTTTCTTCTTGGCGAATATTCCGGCGAGGCTGGAAACGAATCCTCCGGCACTGGCAGGGGTCGATTTGCCTGAGGATTTATCTTCTGTCTGTTTTGTTTCCTTGGGCGCACAGGCATTACCTTCCATGTTCCATGCAAGATGGGTCGAAATGGGGTACCCCTTGATCTTTTGCATTTGCTTGCCTGCGTCGAGGAAAGCGTTAAGGTCGCCCGGCTTCAAGGAACTGGAGAGATAAGACGAGATCAACTTGGCTGCATCCGCCGGGAGTATCTGCTGCTTGCCTGGGTCGGCTACAGCTCCGGAATAAGCCTTGGCATAGGCCTCTTCCACCCCCAGCGTATCACGCATAGCGCGAGTCAGCGGCGTAGTCCAGATATCAATATTCAATGTGCTGATCGTATTGCGTGCTGTCTTGTCGCGCAAAGTGACTATCCATGCGACCTGATATTCGTCGGTGTCAAAACCGTTAATGGATTTTTTCTGGCCGGTCGCTTTAACAGTGAAGCTGGTGTGCGCAATGCCCATGGTGCAGCCAGATTCATGCTGTGCCTCCGGCGGTTTTTCAGCGGTTTCGTTTTGTTTGGCAGGCGGGCTCTTTGACGGTTTGAGGCATCCCTTCAAGGGACATTCGGTGTACTCCTCCTTTTCCGTGTTGAGCGACCATTGCAGATTGCGGTCAATCCGCGATATCTTCGTTTCAGATTTTGTGCCAATCAGGAAGCCCGAGAATGTACCAGTACCCTTGAGTGTCGATTCGTCCCGGCGCATATTGGCGCGCACATACTGCCGTTCAGTGCTTTCGAAGGGGAAGAAACCCTTGATGCCGTTGTTTACAACCTGATGCTCAACTATCGCAGTGGGGTGGAGGGGGGTGTTGTCAACCACCGCAACCGGTTTTGTGGCACACCCGGCAATACCGACCGAAATAACCGAAATAACAATAGTGCCTAGAAGATTGCGCAACATATACCCTCCCTTTGTTAATTGCATGGTTCGTATTATGAAATTTTCTTGACCGGATAGATAGAGTTAAATTTTCATATCACAACACTAGTGTCCCAAAGTTGGTCGTTGAGTCGATTGTAATTGATTGAAGGAACGAAGATATTTCATGGTTAAGACTGGTCTCGATTTGAATTTGGCTCGTAGCATTCGGGGTATTTCCAACCCGATTGCGAGGACTGCAAATGAACACGGGCAAACTTGTTTTTGCGCAAGTGATGTCGCACTTGCCGCTGACCACTTTCCGCAGATGTGTCGCTCGCTACGACGGAGAGCACAAGGTCAAACACTTCACTTGTCTCGACCAGTTTCTGTGTATGGCATTCGCCCAACTGACCTATCGCGAGAGTCTGCGCGACATCGAAGCCTGTTTGCGCAGCCAGTCCGCCAAGCTCTACCACATGGGCTTTCGCAGTACGGTGTCGCGCAACACATTGGCCAATGCGAATGCGGTTCGCGACTGGCGCATCTATGCCGACTTCGCACAGAGTCTGATCGGGATTGCTCGACCTCTCTACGTGGACGAACCGTTTGGCGTCGATCTCTCCGAGACGGTCTACGCACTGGATGCGACCACGATCGATTTGTGCCTGTCGGTATTTCCATGGGCTCCGTTTCGTTCGGCCAAGGCGGCCATCAAGCTGCATACGCTGCTCGACCTGCGTGGCAACATTCCCAGCTTCATCCACATCAGCGACGGCAAACTGCACGATGTGAACATTCTCGACCAGATCATTCCCGAGGCTGGGGCGTTCTACATCTTGGATCGCGGTTATCTCGACTTCACACGACTGCATCGCTTGCACCAAGCCGGCAGTTTCTTCGTGACTCGCGCCAAGGCGAATCTGCGCTTCACTCGCCGGTACTCGCTGCCAACGGACCGCACGTCCGGCATCATCTGCGACCAACTGGGTACGTTGGCCGGATTTTATTCTCAGCAACATTTTCCAACGACGATCAGACGCATCAAGATCAAAGATGCCGAGGGCAAGACGTTGGTCTTTTTGACCAACCATCTCGATCTTTCGGCACAGAGCATTGCCGACCTTTATCGCTGTCGTTGGCAAATCGAATTGTTTTTCAAATGGATCAAACAGCATCTGCGTATCAAGTCCTTCTTCGGTACTTCAGAGAACGCGGTCAAGTCTCAAATCTGGATCGCGGTCTCGGTTTACGTGCTGGTCGCCATCCTGCGGAAGCGACTGAACATCACCGCTTCACTCTACGAAATGCTACAAATCTTGAGCCTCACCATGTTCGAGCGAATGGCTCTAAATCAACTGTTGGCGCGTATGCCACCAGATACAAATTCACCAGATTCAACCAACCAGTTGTTTCTGTTCGATTAACGTTGGGACACTAGCAGCCTGTCTGGCTTCCCGTTAACTTCAACAACAACCCGGGGTTGCCGAGCGGATCTGATCGTAATTTCATAAATTGTATTTTCAGTTTTTCATCAAATAGTTTTTTTAGCCGCTCAAGAACGGCCATTTCCATCGTAAATCACTTCGTTGCCGCTCCAAACTACCCCGCCAACACAAACATTCGCTTCAAATTCCACGCCATCGCGACCAGATTAAACTCGCCGCTGACGTTCTCCAATCCCCGCAGCGAAAATTGGCGGAATCCCAGTATCGCCTTGATGATGCCAAACACCGGCTCCACCGTGCATTTGCGTTTCGCATAGAGCGCTCGACCCGCCATGGTCAGCAGCAAATGGCGCATCTTCTCTGCCTCAGTTGCACCTTCCTTCAGCGGCGGCGGTTCGGTGAATCGTGCCATCGGGTCAGGGTGGTGTTCCTCGCGCTTCACCGCAATCAACGGGGTGATTTTCTGCTCGCCGCAGACATTGACGTTGGCCTCCGAGAAATAACCCGTGTCCGCGACCAGGTTGTCGGGCTTGCCCAACTCAACCGGCAATGCCTTGAGATGTTCGAGTATCGGTTCGACTTGCTGCTTGTCGTTGCACGCCTGTACGGTGTTGGTCGTCACGATCAGCATGCTGTCCATGTCTACCGCAATCTGGCTGTTGTAGCACTGGTCAAACCCGCCATCGGATACTTTCATGATGCGTGATTCTTCGTCGGTGAGGTTGATCTGGTCTTTGTCCCGCGCGCCCTCCACAGGTGGAACAGGAGGTTTGCCGCGAGGTTTCTTTCCGCTATCGATTGCCTTCGCTTCACGCTTGGCAAGCTTGGCTTCGTATTCTGCCTGTTCCTGCTCGTGGCGTTCTTTGGCGTGGCCTTCGATCTTGGTTTTGGCGGTGGCAATCGCCTTGAGGCGGTCTTCACGGCGAGCGATCTCATCTGGCAGGTTCATGCCATCCGGTATTTTCTCGTTGTCCGCCGCTTCGGCCAACTCCATGAGTTTTTTTACTTCTTCTTTCAACTGCTCTTCCAGTTTCTTGATGTACCCATAACTCATGGCGCTGTGCTTCGATGCGTTGGCTTTGATTTTGCTGCCGTCCAGCGCGATGTTGCCGAGGTTGAGTACGCCCAGGGTGCGGGCGATCAATAGAACTTGCACCATCAGCCCTTCGATTTCTTTCAGGAAGCGCTTGCGGAAGGTGTTCAGCGTGTTGTGGTCAGGATGTTCGTCTGCGGCCACAAAGCGAAATGCGACCGAATCGTAGGTGGCATTCTCCAGTTTGCGGCTGGAGAACACGCCCGTGGCGTAGCCGTAAACCAGAACGGACAGCAGCAGTGCGGGGTGATACGGGTCGCTCCCGCTGGTGCCGTAGGCGCGCTCCATGGCTTTCAAGTCCAGTTGTTCGACAATCTCAACAATAAATCGCGCCAGATGGTGTTCCGGTAGCCAGTCGCTCATCGAGGGTGGAAACAGGTAGTTCATGTCACGTTTGATCGGCTTGAAGCGGCTCATATGGTTGCTTTCAACTTATTGTTTAATAAGCACAATTATACTGCAACCCAACTAAAATTGGGTGGTTTTTTATGATTTTTTTATCGTAGAAGTCAGACAGGCTGCTAGTGATATCACAAGGCACTTGATCTCCGGGAGGGCAAAATAACTCGCAAACAAATTTTGGCATTACCGTAACTATCCGCCTCAACACTACCGATTCCAATCGGCTCCACGAGTTCAATCCCAATGCTTAAAACAAGCAACCTGATCTTCAAATCGGAGAAATTCATGGATGTCGTTGGTGTAGAATGCCGCAGGGTTTTGAAGCAGGCAGGACAGCAAGAAATATGCGGGTAACAAAAAACCGCACTAACCTTACTGTGAGGATTGGCGCGAAGCACGCAGGTGCTTCGCTTGTTCCGGGCCCCAAACAAAATGGTCCGCTTGCGCGAACCATCTTGTTGAAAATTGGTGCCCAGAAGATGAATCGAATGCCTTGATATAGATGGGTTTGCACCTATTTCCTGTAATTTTCCTGTAGTTCGGAACGTTTTTTTCCCGTCAAAATTCTCCGATTACGCAATATTTCAGAGGTCCATCCATAGCAGACCACCGACTTTAGAAGTGGCCTCGGAATTTCGGACAGCCCGTTGAGTGGTAGCCTTGCCCAACCCAAGCCGTGCAGAGCACGGCAATCAGAGGAGCAAGCGCATGAGAAGGACGAGACGTAATCACGCACCGGGATTCAAGGCCAAGGTGGCAATTGCCGCAATCAAGGGCAACAGGACACTGGCGGAGCTGGCTGAACAGTTCGAGGTTCACCCCAACCAAGTCTCCGAATGGAAGCAGCAACTGCAAGAATCGGCTGCCGACGTTTTTGGCAGTGGCCCAAGAACCAAAGCGGTCGAACCCGACCGCAAGTCAAGGTACTCCACGCCAAGATTGGGCAGCTTACGCTGGAGAATGATTTTGGAAATAGAGTGTGCTCGCTCGCCAAAAGCGCTCCGTCGCCACTTGTCACAAACCCTACAACCCACCCCTGCCGTCTTGTTCCGCACAGGCGAGTAGAGCGTGATAAATATATAAATCCATAATTAAACAATATGTTGAGTTGTTAGTTATGTGCTGGCACGTGGCTTGCAAACAGTCAGGTACAAACCACCTGATAGGAGCGAACCATGATCAACCTCACACCCAACGCAATCTCTGCTGTCGATAAATTCATCAAAGGCTCGGCTACCCCGGTAGTTGGACTGCGCATCGCCATTTCGGGCGGCGGTTGCTCCGGCTTCCAGTACGGTATGTCGCTGGAAGAAGCCAAGAACGAAGATGACACGGTGCTGGAATACGGCGCCATCACGCTGTTAGTCGATCCCTTATCCGCTCCCTTGCTTGATGGTGTGACTGTCGATTTCGTCGATAGTCTCACCGGCAGTGGTTTCAAATTCGAAAATCCGAACGCCAGTGCTAGCTGCGCGTGTGGTTCATCTTTCTCAGCTTAAGTTAAGGAGCGCGCCATGTGGGATTACTCAGACAAAGTAAAAGAGCACTTCTTTGAACCTCGCAACGCGGGCGTATTGGAAGACGCGAACGGCGTGGGCGATGTGGGCTCTATCTCATGCGGCGATGCATTACGCTTGATGCTCAAGGTCGAACCGGAGACCGACATTATCCTCGACGCGCATTTCCAGACCTTCGGTTGCGGTTCGGCCATCGCCTCTTCTTCCGCGCTCACCGAGATGATCAAAGGCAAGACACTGGATGAAGCATTGAAAGTCAGCAATCAAGACATCGCCGACTACCTCGATGGCCTGCCACCAGAAAAGATGCACTGCTCGGTGATGGGACGCGAAGCCCTACAAGCTGCTGTCGCCAACTATCGCGGCGAAGTGTGGAGTGACGATCACGAAGAAGGTGCGCTGGTGTGCAAATGTTTCGCCATTGATGCCGTGCTGATCGAAGACACCATTCGCGCCAACAATTTGTCGTCGGTCCAAGACGTGACCAACTACACCAAGGCAGGGGGCGGTTGTTCATCCTGCCACGAAGGTATCGAAGAGATATTGTTGAAGGTGATGACTGAACGCGGCGAGAACTTCAAGCCAGGCACGCCAGCCAAAGAAGAGGCTGCTCCAGTCGGCATGACTAACTTGCAACGCATCCGCAAGATCGAAGCGGTTCTCGAATCCGTGCGGCCGCAGTTGAAGCGCGACGGTGGTGACATCGAACTGGTGGATGTGGACGGCAAGACCATCTACGTCAACATGACCGGTGCGTGTTCCGGTTGTCAGATGGAAGCACTGACGCTGCAAGGTATCCAACAGAAGCTGATGGAAGAGTTGAAAGAGTTCATCAAGATTGTCCCCACCAAAGCCGGCGCATTGAGCCGTGCGAGCTGTCACCCCTGAGGAGCCGGACATGGAAGGCATCTATTTCGACAACAACGCAACGACACGGGTAGACCCCGCTGTGGTGGAAGCCATGCTGCCGTATTTCACCGAGCAGTTTGGTAACCCCTCGTCGATGCACAGCTTCGGCAACAAGGTTGGACTAGCGATCAAGAAGGCGCGCATGCAAGTGCAAGAGTTGCTCGGAGCGGAACACGACTCCGAGATCATCTTCACTTCCTGCGGCACCGAGTCTGATTCCACTGCGCTCATCTCTGCCCTGAAGGCGCAACCGGAACGCAAAGAGATCATCACCACCACTGTGGAGCACCCGGCCATCCTGACATTGTGCAGTTGGTTGGAAAAAGACGGCTACAAAGTGCATCTGCTTAAAGTGGATGGCAAGGGTCGCCTTGATCTGGATGAATACAAAAAGTTACTGACCGACCAAGTGGCCGTCGTGTCGGTGATGTGGGCGAACAATGAGACCGGCACCTTCTTCCCAGTGGTCGAGATGGCCGAGCTAGCGCACGCCGCCGGTGCGATGTTCCACACCGATGCGGTGCAGGCCGTGGGCAAAGTGCCATTAAATCTGAAAGACACCAAGATCGACATGCTCTCCGTGTCGGGCCACAAATTGCATGCCCCCAAAGGCATCGGCGTGTTGTATCTGAAACGCGGTGTGCGTTTCCGTCCGCTGCTGCGCGGCGGACACCAGGAACGCGGTCGTCGTGCCGGTACCGAGAACACCACCTCCATCGTTGGTCTGGGCAAGGCTGCCGAGATGGCGATGGAAGCGATGACTTACGAGAACACCGAGGTCGCGCGTCTGCGCGACAAATTGGAAGCCGCTATCCTGGCCAAAGTGCCGCGCTCTTTTGTCACGGGCAATCCTGAGAATCGTTTGCCCAACACCAGCAATATCGCGTTCGAGTTCATCGAAGGCGAAGCGATATTGTTGTTGCTCAACAAGTTTGGCATCGCGGCCAGTTCGGGTTCTGCCTGTACTTCTGGCTCCCTCGAACCTTCGCATGTGATGCGCGCGATGGGCATTCCTTACACCGCCGCACATGGCACGGTGCGCTTCTCGTTGTCGCGCTACAGCACCGAAGCCGAGGTGGATCGCGTCATCCAGGTCGTGCCGGAGATCATTGCGCAATTGCGCAAACTCTCTCCATACTGGGATGGTGACGGCCCGGCGGCTGAACCAGAAAAGGCCTTCGTGCCGACTTACGCATGAACTCAAGAGACAAAATCAGTTTTCACGCGGAGACGCGGAGACACGGAGGAAAACCGGGAAAGCATTTCTCCGCGAACTCCGCGTCTCCGCGTGAGAGAAGTAGTTGTCGGTTGGGCGTTGCGCTGCTTCACCCATCCTACATTGGCTGTTATGAGGCTTGAGTGAACAAAATGACCCGCACCATCATCATCGATGACACCACCCTGCGCGACGGCGAACAGACCGCCGGGGTGGCTTTCACGTTGGATGAGAAACTGGCGATCGCACGCAAGCTCGATGCGCTCGGCGTGCCGGAGTTGGAAGTCGGTATCCCTGCGATGGGCGAGGCGGAGCGTGACGGCATCAATGCCATCGCAGCACTCGGCCTCAATGCGAAATTGATCGCGTGGAACCGTATGTGCATGGAAGACGTGAAGGCGTGCGAACAAGTCGATGTGCACATGCTCGATCTTTCCATCCCTGTGTCGGATATCCATCTCAACAAGAAACTCAATCGCGACCGCCAGTGGGTGCTCGATACCATCTACGAAGTGGTGCCACGCGCCTACCATATGGGGCTAGAGATCATCGTCGGTTGCGAGGATGCATCGCGCGCCGATCCCGAGTTCATGTTGCAAGTGGCTGAGGCCGCTCAAGCAGCTGGTGCGCAGCGCATCCGCTATGCCGACACCCTTGGCGTGATGGAACCGTTCGGTGTGCACAAAGCCATCGCAGCACTGCGTGCCGCTTGTGACATCGAGATCGAGATGCACGCGCATGATGACCTTGGTCTGGCGACAGCCAATAGTCTTGCCGCAGCAGTCGCTGGCGCTACGCACATCAACACGACAGTGAATGGTCTGGGTGAACGCGCAGGTAACGCGCCGCTGGAAGAAGTAGCACTCGGCTTGAAGAAACTATACAGAATGGACACCGGCATCGACCTCACGCATTTCACTGAGTTGTCGAAGATGGTCGCCGCCGCATCGGGGCGCCCCATCCCTTGGCAGAAGAGTGTCGTGGGAGAGGGCGTGTTCACGCATGAGGCAGGAATACATGTGGATGGTCTGCTCAAAGATCCATCCACCTATCAAGGGTTCGAGCCGGAGGAAGTGGGGCGCCGGCTCAAATTGGTGGTGGGCAAACATTCAGGTGCGCACGGCATCATCGCCGCTTACGCCACCATGGGTCTCAATCTGAGTCAGGCTGAAGCGCGTGCGCTGTTGCCGGACATCCGCGTCTTCTCCGAACGTGCCAAACGTTCCCCCGCCGATCAGGAATTATTGTTCTTATATCAACGCTACATCGGGCGCACCCAGCCCGGTGCAGCGCACTAGGAGATCATCGTGGAAGAAGTGATGACTGCCGACAACGTGATACCCAAGCTAGAGCGACCTTCATTGCTGCGTTTGCTGAGTGAAGACGTGTGCTGCGTGTTCCAGCGCGATCCAGCCGCTCGTTCGCGCTTCGAAGTGCTCACTACTTACCCTGGCGTGCACGCCATCCTGCTGCAACGTATCGCGCATAGCCTTTGGACTTTCGGCTTGCGATATTTGGCGCGATTACTTTCGTGGTTCGCGCGCTTCCTCACCAACATCGATATCCATCCGGGTGCCAACATCGGTCGTCGCTTCTTTATCGATCATGGCGCAGGCGTGGTGATCGGTGAGACATCGGTGATCGGTGACGATGTGACGCTGTACCACGGCGTCACATTGGGCGGAACAACTTGGAACAAAGGTAAGCGCCACCCGACCTTGGGTGATGGCGTGGTGGTGGGTGCGGGCGCAAAGATCCTCGGTGCGATCACACTCGGCAAGAACGTGCGTGTGGGTGCTAACTCGGTAGTCGTCAAAGATGTGCCCGCAGACCGCACCGTGGTGGGCATTCCCGCCAAGATCGTGCTGCGCACAGAAGAAGCGGGCGCCGACAACATCTATGGCATCAACCTCGATCATCACCTCATCCCCGATCCCGTCGGCCGCGCCATCGCCTGTCTGATGGAACGCATCGAAGTACTCGAAGGTCGGCTGCGCAAACAAGGCGAGCCGGTCGATGGTCAATGCCATACCTGCGACGGGGATGACCTATGTGGAACTGAAGTGGCACGCGTCATGAGGAAGGCTTGAAATGGATCTGCTCGAATTCGATCAGGCCGAGTTGTATTTCGACGAACCGCTGGCGCAGGACGTTGCGCGTCTATTAGTGGATGCGGCGGACAAATACGGTAGCGAAGAAGCATAGGGATTGTTGCTGCGAGCAAATCTGATGGCACCGCAACACCTCATGGTGCTGGTCGCGTTGTACCGCTACTACTTCTATCAGCATCGCCTTGAGGATGCGTTGCTGGTGGCAGAGAGCACTTTGGCCGTGGTGGGCAGGCGCTTGGATTTTCCTGATACATGGCACTACCTGCGCGAAGCGAATGTCGGGGCGGGCGTGATGCGCTCGATGGGCTTGGTGCGCTTCTATCTCATGGTGTTGAAAGCAACGGGCTACATCAATCTGCGCTTGGGTAATTACAACGCAGGCAAAGCGATGTTGGAAAAGCTGGTCGAGTTAGACAGCCATGACCGCATAGGTGGCAAGGCACTATTGGATGTACTACGGCAATCGATGATCAACGACACGAACGCGGAAAGGAATTCGAAATGGACACACTGACACTAGACGAGGCAATGGATGATCTGGTCTCTGCTGAAGACTTCTTGGACTATTTCGGGGTCGAGTATGACGCGTCCGTGGTGCATGTGAATCGTCTGCACATCTTGCAACGCTTTCACAACTACCTGTCCAAGACGGCGTTGCCAGAAGCAGAAGAAGCTCGTCGAAGCGTATACATCGCGGCCCTAGAGCAGGCCTATCAAGACTTCGTGAAGTCTGATGCGCTCACCGAGAAAGTGTTCAAAGTGTTCCACATGCACGAACCGCAAACCCAGTTCGTGCCACTCACAGCCATCAGGGTGAACAAGAAAGATGCTGCCTAAATACGAATTTGGCGATGAAGTCCGCATCATTCGCAACGTGCGCAATGACGGCACTTATCCTGGCGTGCCAATTGGAACGCTACTGATCCGTCGCGGCTCCACCGGCTTCGTCACGAACGTCGGCACCTTTTTGCAGGATCAACTCATCTACACCGTCAACATCATTGGGCAGGACAAGATCGTCGGTTTTCGCGAAGAAGAACTCATCAGCATCGACGATGCTTGGGTACCCAGCAAGTTCGAGAGCCGCGAGAAGGTGCGCAGCAAGATCACGCTGACGGTGCGCGGAGAAGTGCGCGTCACGCCCGGCATGGAAGGCGAGATATTGAAAGTGTTTCGCGATGAGAACTTCGGCGTGTTGTACCACGTGATATTCCACGACCAGGTATTACAAGTGCCCGAAGCTTCATTGGAAGCGATGCGCGTGTACAACGATGAGGAGAAATGCGATGCCGCAAGTCATTGAAGCCGGCGTGGCCTACCTCGCCCTCAAAGCCGCACAGAAGATCTACGGCAAAGCCCCCGCCGCATTGCAGCCTGAAGAATCTGCGCGTGTACAAACGATGGCGCAGAAACAACATCAATTGGAGACGCTCGTTCTCGCCTCATCCGAGGCACGCGGCGCGATGGTACCGACTTCTACCTTGGAGCTTGCCATGCAGGAGATACGCGGGCGCTATCAAAGCGAAGAGGAATACATCGATGACATGGCGCGCAACGGCCTAGACGAAGCGGGTTTTGCCGCCGCGTTAGAGCGAGAGATGAAAGTGGAAGCCATCCTGGAGAAGGTCGGTGCACGTGCAGAGAAGATGAGCGACATGGATGTCGAGCTTTATTACCAATACCACCCGGAGCAGTTTCGCCGCCCCGAGACGCGGCTGGCACGTCACATCCTCATCACCATCAATGACGCCATCCCCGAGAACACAAGGGAGGCCGCGCACAAACGCATCGCAGACATCGCTTCTAGGTTAGCCAAAGAACCGCAACGTTTCGAAGAGCAGGCACTTAAACATTCAGAGTGTCCGACCGCGCTTGAAGGTGGCAAGTTGGGTGACCTGCCTCGCGGCAAACTCTTCCCGGAATTAGATGCGGCACTCTTTGAGTTGAAGGCGGGTGAAGTGAGTGGCGTGTTGGAAACTGAACTCGGCTTCCATGTGCTGCGCTGTGACACCATCAGCGAGGCCAATGTGCTTGGTTTCGCTCAGGCCAAACAACATATCCGCAAGCTGATGGAGCAAAAACGTAAGCGCGCTTATCAGCAGACTTGGATGAAGCAATTGCTTGGGAATGAGTCAAATGTCAAATAACAAGGTCTGGAGACCGACACGGCGAACTGTGATCCATATACCTTCTTGATTCTCTTCGATCTCAATCGAAGTCAGTTTTTCCCCATTACAGATTGAACTGACCGAAGTACCAGTTACTGGGTCATACACGATGCCGTGCATGGAGCAGCGCAATAGTTTTCCCGTCTCATCTAAGATGACATTGCTCTCGCAATCTAGTCTTCGCGGCATGTGCACACATAGATTACGATACGCAATGCAGCGCCCCTTATGTCTGAAGATGAACAGGGGGATCAACTCACCCGCATAGATGACATTCAAATGTAGGTGGCTGTGCTCCAGCAATTGCTCGCTTGGACCGACCCAAATGTATATTTCGTTTGATACGACCATATCAATGAGCATCAAGTGACGCGTCGAGTCGGGGTGAGGAAAGTTGCAGTAACGATTTTGCCTGTGCTTCGCAGACACGACTAACCTGCGTATCCAGCGAATTTTTCCAAGCCTCTGGAATCGAGTCCAAACCATAGTGCGCGCCCGCCAGCATCCCGGCGATCGCACCGGTCGTATCGGCATCACCCCCTCGATTCACCACATCGATCAGGCAAGAACGAAAGTCATTCGTATCGAAGAAGCTCTGGAACACGGCTTGTATCGTGTCGACGATATAGCCACTCGGATTCTGACTTTGGCGAACAGCGCGAAATTTGAATTGTGGGAACTGTTCGACCAAGCGGTGCGCGTGTTGGCGCAACAGATGGTTCCTATCTGCGCCCAGTAAGGAATCTTGCACCATCAGGATCAAAGTTTCGCAGGCAGTATCGGAGAGTAAACAGTTGTGGGTGACATGGGCTTGCGCACGACTGGCGGCGCGCACGTTGTCAATTGATTGGCCGAAGGTGGCCAGTGCAACCGGCAATAGCCGCATCGCCGCACCATTGCCTGCGTCGTGGTCGGAATAGGGCGCTTCTGGATTTCCCGACTTGCGGAATTGCAGCAAATTTCGCCGCACGGTGTTGCCGATATCCACTGGCTTGGCGCGCATCCATGCATCGAATGCCTGCGCTGCTGCCAGCGCGTCAACCTTTCCTGCGGAGAGGATGGACGCGCCAAGTGTGAGAGACATCGTCGTGTCATCAGTGACTTGTCCCGCTTTGAGATGTAGCCAACCCCCGCCCCTGATCTTGTCATGCACGACGTATTGCAAAGCGATCTCACGCGGGGTCATAAACTCCACTGTTGCACCCAGTGCATCGCCGATGGCGACACCGAGATAGGCGGCGACAGCCCGGTCGGTGGTGGTCATGGGGTAACAAGGGTGTATCTGGTTTCAATCCCCATTCTAACGTTTCCCCTGCAAGGAGGAAGGAATACATCCCCTCCCCCTTGCAGGGGGAGGGCCAGGGAGGGGGCAGATGTGTTCGACACATAAAATCTCCGATGGCTGATGCAGCCAGAATGAATCAATCTTCCGGCCCGAAGCACTTCAGATAATCCACGCAATATTCACAGCTCGGTGAGCGGCACGCGTTGATGCCTTCCTTGTCGCATAGTTGCTTGTAAAGAAATTTCTTCCACTTCATATCGTGCACGTTCTTCGCTGAAAGGGAGGGGAAGTTCTGCTTCATCAATTGAGTCAGATACTCGCGCGACCACAAGCCCAAGTCTTGCCACAGATGGTCGTTGGCCATGCAGGCATTGGTCACCACTTCCGCCATCCATTCTTCAGACCGGCTTTGAAATGCGCGATGTTCAAGGAGTAAAGCCAGGACATCATCCCGCTCCAGTGCGCGCGGATCGACGATATGCAAAGAATGGCGCACCACGAGTTCGACACCGGGATAGTGCAGGGCCAACAAGGCAGAAAAATCATCCGAATTCAATCCGAGCGCAGGCGGTAACGCGCCTACGCCAGCCATCTGACTGGAGATCATCTGTGCGAACACCGCATCGTTAGGCAAGCCGGCCACATGTGACATCAATTCCGCATACAGGCCGGAAAATTTAAGATTGCCTTTCACGTTTGTCCTTTCTCCCGCTTGCGGGAGAGAGTTAGAGAGAGGGTTTTCTTGATGCCTAAGCATGGTATCGGCTCGCATGGCAGTCGCTTACTTGCTTGGATATTCGATCAGCAGATCTTCATCGCGCAGAACCATCTGGCAAGCCAAGCGCCATTCGGTCGTGACGAGATCGTTCACTTTCATCGCATCAATTTGCGCTTGAGTGATCTTGCCTTCAGACTTCAACACAGAGATCTCACGGTCGGTCAGTGGACCACCCATCGGTCCTTTGTTGGAGAGATTGGTGATCTTCACGAGGCAGGTCGAGCACTCGCCGTTCTCACAGCCGAAGTCGATAGGGATGTGATTCTCCTTGGCCATGACCAGCACGGTCTTGACGAGGCTACCTGCGGGTACGTAGACAGTTTTGTCTTTATGAAGTGGGCTGGAAAAGGTGATGTTAGGCATTGCTGTACTCCTACTTGGGTTATAAAAAATCGTTAAGCCTTCACGACGATGTCGCCGCCGAGCACTTGTGCCTGACACGCGAGACGGTCACTCCGACCGGCCATGTTCTCTTGTAATACCTTGTCCTCCAGAACCGAGCGTTCGCTCATGTTCTCCATGCCGCTTTTGATCTTCATGATGCAGGTCCCGCATTCACCCTCACGGCAACCGTAGGTGATGCTGGCGCCGACCTTCTCTGATATCTCGATCAGGCGTGTACCGGCAGGCACTGAAATAGTGATTCCTAGTTTTTCGAATGTGACGTTTGCCTTAGGCATAAGAGCGCTCCAGAGGTTGAAATGCGCATGGCGCGGCGTTTGCCCCCTCGCCCTCGGGGAGAAGGTTGGGGTGAGGGAAAGCAGCCATGCTGAATTCCGAAAGAGAGAAGTATTTATTCATGGCTGCTGGCGAGTAGTTCAGACATTGAGATGACGCGGTTTTGGATAGTGCCGGTGAGGTGTTGTGCGAGCTGCGCACCCAAATCGCGGCAGAGCGCCAATTCTTCTTGCGTCGGGATGAGACGTGCGCGCACGCCTTTGATCGGCACACGCAACTTGAGGCCGCGCAGTCGGTCTTCGATCATATTGATCGCTTCACCGCTCCAACCATAAGAGCCGAATGCTGCGCCGAGTTTGTCGCGCACTTTGATGACGGCCAATGATGAAAGCAGATCCCACACCGGTTTCACCGCGTCGCCATTGATGGTGGGTGAGCCGATGGCGAGTCCATCCGCTTCTTCGATCAGATCCACAAAGGGCAGGTTGCCGCCCGCTTGCAAGTCATACATGGAGACACGAACACCTGGAATGGTTTCCGCACCTGCCGTCACCGCTTGTGCCATGCGCGCGGTGTTGCCATAGGAGGAGATGTAAAACACCAGCAATGATTTGTTGTTCGCTCCCGCCTCGTTGTGCAACAAGGGCGAAGCGAGCTGGCGGTAGCGCTGCAAATAACTTAGGGGCGCTTCGCGCAGGATAGGGCCGTGCGCGGGTGCGACAAGTTTGATCGGAAGTGACTCCAGCAGTTCGAGTGCATTCAACACATGCTCGCGGAATGGCCGCATGATGTGTTGGTAGTAGTATTCGAATGAAAAACGGAAATCGCCGACCTGGTCGTTGAACAGGCGCGAATCGCAGAAGTGGCAGCCGAATACATCGCCGCTGAACAGGATGCCTTGTTCTTCGACTAGCGTGCATTGCGTATCCGGCCAATGCAGAAAGGGCGTCGAAAAAAAGCGCAAAGTGCGTCCGCCCAGTTCGACGCTATCCCCTGTTTCAACCACATTGAATTCGCGTTCTGGATCTTTGACCAGTGCCTTCAGCATCAACTGACCCTTGGTAGAGATGTATAGCTTGGCTTGCGGTGCGCGACGCATCAGCTCGGGCAAAGCGCCACTGTGGTCCGGCTCCAGATGGTTCAGCACGATGGTGGTGATCTCATCGTAGCGAGCGACTTGCTCCAAGCGCCTGAAGAATTCCTCGGCGTGCGATTCCTTGACGGTGTCGATGATGGCGACGCCATTCGTGCCACGCACACAATAGGAATTGTAGGTCGTGCCGTTAGCTGTCTTGAGGATGATGTCGAACTCGCGCAAACTTGGATCGAGCGCGCCTATCCAATGCGTGCCCGGTGCGATCTCAACAGTATCGGGTGTGTGGATCATGCGGCAGCTCCCGGCGCAGGGCAGGGTTCAGAACGATTACAGACAGAGCAAGGTTCTTCTTTCGGTTGGCTGTCGTTCAGGCCGATCCACGCATCCACCGCCTTGGCATCAAAGCCCACGCGCAACATACCTTCTACCTCCATCAATGGGCGACGGATGAGCAAGGGTTCTGCCAACATCAGGGCGAGTGCGCTTTGTGCATCGAATGCATCAGGATCGACCTCCCCCGATTTCACTTTGGGCGCGGCAGGGTTGAACCACTTTGCAACGGGCAAGTCGCCGAAGAAGGCACGCAGCCGTTCTGCCGTCCATTTCTCGATGAGCAGATTCTTCGCCAATACGGTGTGTCCCGACGCAGCCAACCACACCTTTTGTTTGGTGTTGTTGCCGCAGCCGGGTTTCTCGTAGAAGACGACCGTGGACATGTCAGGCCGCCAACTTCTCGGCTGGGATGCCAGTGAGCGAACCTGGAGGATTCATGGGCAAACCATCCGCGTTGAGGATGGCGCCCTCGATCGGACAAATACTCGCGCACTGCGAATCCTCGAAATCACCCGCGCATTCGTTGCACTTGTCAGGATCGATCAGGAAGTGGGGCTTCGCCTCGTAGATCGCCTTGCTTGGGCACAGCGGTTCGCAGGCCCAACAGCTGGTGCAGGATTCAATGATTTCGAGTGCCATGGTTTCTCCTCAAGCCACCTTCTGCTGCTCAATGATTTTCACTGCCAACTTGCCTGCCACGCGCATCTCTTCATAAACCTTGAGCACCGCGTCTTCGATCGCTTCCATCGCATGCTCGCCGTTGGGTTGTATGCCTGCCGCTTCCAGAGGCCCCCAGGGTTCGTATCCGACCTTGCTGCACAACACGACTTCACATCCGGCTAACACACGCAGGGTCACATCCAGCGCGCTCTCGCCTTCGCCGCAGGTGTCGCCGCCTTCACAGTAAGGCGTGGTCTTGCGGTGACCGATGAAGCGCGCGCCCGCAGACGATGCTTCGTAGATGAGGAATTCGCTGGCGTGGCCGAAGTGTTCGTTGATGACGCCATTACCTTTGGTGGCGACCGCCATCAGAACCGGACGCGTCGCTTCCTTCGGCCTGGAACCTTGGATGCTGACCAACTGCACCTTCGCTTCTTTCGCCAGACGTTTGCTTTCCAACTCTTCATTGATGGCGGCATGTACCTCGGCGCGCATCTTCATCGCCTCGGGGTAATTGATCTCCATCTCTTCGACCTTGTCCATGGTGAATTCGGCACCGCGATCTTCGCCCAGCAGACCGACTGCATCGGCACGGCATTGGCGGCAGTGGCGCATCATGTTCATGTCGCCCTCGCAGGCATCTTGCAACGTTTGCAACTCTTCAGGTGTCGGGCCGCGTTGACCGGTGAGGCCGTAGTAAGTGCCGTGCTCGGCTTCCGAGATCAGCGGCATCACGTTGTGCAGGAACGCACCCTTGGCTTTCACCATCCTGGAAACTTCCGCCAAGTGCTGATCGTTCACACCGGGGATCATCACCGAGTTCACTTTCACCAAGATGCCTTTCGCCACCAGCATCTCCAAGCCCTTCTGCTGCTGCGCGATCAAGATCTCGGCCGCCTCGCGCCCCTTGATGCGCTTGTTCTTCCAGAAGATCCACGGATAGATCTTGGCACCCACATCGGCATCGATGCAGTTGATGGTGATGGTCACGTGGTCGATGTTGTACTTTGACAACTCTTCCACTTGCTCGGGCAGCGACAGCCCGTTGGTCGAGACACACAACTTGATGTCCGGCGCTTGCTCGGACAACATGCGGAACGTCTCGAACGTGCGCTCAGGGTTAGCCAAAGGATCACCAGGGCCGGCGATGCCCAGCACCGTCATCTGCGGAATGGTCGCGGCGACAGCCAGCACTTTCTTTACCGCCTGCACCGGATGGTGCAACTCGGACACCACCCCCGGACGCGACTCATTGGCGCAGTCATATTTACGGTTGCAGTAATTACATTGGATGTTGCAAGCAGGAGCGACCGCCACGTGCATACGCGCGAAGTAGTGGTGTGCCTCTTCCGAATAACACGGATGGTTGAATACCTTCTCGCGGATATGTTCCGGCAAGTGGTTCATCTGGTCGTTGGTGCTGCCGCACGAACCGGCGGCACAGCCGCTTGCGCTAGATACTGGAGTTTCCTTATTGATGACGGGTAGTTGCACGTTTCAGTCCTCCGGTAGGGGTTTGCTTGTTATTCAGCAAACAGCGTGCCTGGCGGGGGAAGCTATCTAACTGACTGTTTTGTATGGTGTGGAGTGAGAGGGGATGTTCAACTGTCAGAAACGACACATGACATTTGAAGAGGCTTGTGGTGAACATGACAAAAACGTGTGACACACCTGATTAGCGGGATGGGTAGAGCGGCATCATTGCCATTCTTTATAGGCTGGCACTGTATTTGCCTGTACCAGGGCATGAAACCTATTCTCGATTGGACTGCATATGAAACCGCCGGGCAGGGGGATGCCTACGCCGGCATCCCCGCCACGGGCGGAGATTTTGCCAAAGCGGTGGCCGTGTGTATCGGCGACAAACAATGCCAGCGCAAACCCAAGGGTGTGATGTGCCCCAGCTTCCGAGCCACCGACGACCCCGCGCATTCGCCCGGCGGCCGAGTGAAAGTGCTCAAGGCCGCGCTGAATGGCGAACTGGGTGACGATGCCTTTGCCGATCCACGCCTCGCTGCTTCGATGGAGCTGTGTGTCGGCTGCAAAGGTTGCAAACGAGAATGCGCCAACCAAGTCGATATGGCCGCCATCAAGATCGAATATCAGGCACAGCGCAACGCGCGGCTAGGAGTGTCGTTGCGAGATCGATTAGTAGCCAGCCTGCCGCATCAATTGCAACATCGACAATTCGTGCGCAGCCTCATCCGCTGGCGCAACCGTGCACCGTGGCTCGCGAATCTCGGGGAGACGTTTTTTGGGATTTCAGCAAAGAGAAGGTTGCCGGAACCTGCTGCTAGTCCGTTCATGCTTCGATACGCTGCGCTACTCAGCACGAACGGACTAGTAGCTTCGAATCAGGGAGGCGACAAGGACGTCATCCTTTTCGTCGATACCTTCGCTTTGCATTTCGATCCAGAGATCGCCAGCGCCGCGCATCAAGTGCTGACTGCCGCAGGCTACAACGTCACTTTCTTGCAAGCGCTCGCCGATGATGAAGAGCCAGATCGAGCGCTGTGCTGTGGCCGCACCTACCTTTCGCTGGGGCAAGTGGACGCTGCGCGCCGCGAAGCGCAACGCATGCATCGAGCATTGCGTCCCGCCTTGGCATCAGGCACACCCATCGTCGGGTTAGAACCCTCGTGCATCCTCTCGCTGCGTGACGATCATTTGAAACTGGGCTTGGGTGAAGAGGCCATCGCGTTGTCGAAACAGGTCTATCTGTTCGAAGAATTCATCGCCAAAGAACACGACCGCAAACGCTTTACCCTCGAATTCAAAGCACTGCCGCAAGGTAAGACTTTGGTGCACGGACACTGCCACCAGAAAGCCGTCGGCGCGATGAAGTCGTTGCGCAAAGTGCTGCGCCTCATCCCCGAGTTCGAGTTTGAATTCATCGAAGCCAGTTGCTGCGGCATGGCGGGCAGCTTTGGCGTGGAAGCAGAACACGCCGACCTCTCCATGCAAATGGCAGAACTCGATCTGCTGCCCGCACTGCGCGCCGCCCCCGATGCCAGCATTATTGCGAATGGCTTTTCATGCAGGCATCAGATACGCGAAGGGGCGGATAGACAAGCCACGCATGTCGCATTGTTATTGCGTGATGCTTTGAACTTGGGGGAATTGAAATGTTGACTGCGGCCTTACTTGGGTTGATGCGCCAGCTCGGGCTGGACATCATCATCTTGACCGAAGAATTGAACGAAACCGAATTCTTGGCCAGTCGATTCACCCGTATGCAGACATTGCAACTATTGAAAAGCTTTTCACAGACAGCCTCTAATCTGCCTGCCGAAACGCGCCGGTCGATGAAAGAAATCGACTGGGCAGGTTGGTCATTCTTGGGCAGGATGCTGCCTGAACCTTCACAACACCCCTTCCAAATTTGGGTCGCCATCAAAGAACTCACTCCGATGACTGTGCAGCACCTAGATGAGTACAAGCGTAAACAGCCGCAACTATTTTCAATGGTTCCAAATTAAATTCAGTGTTGGGTACTTACGTTGAACCGTTTTAGGTATCGAAGGTCAACATCGCGACTTCACCATCAATGTTGGTGATCTTGGCTTGAGCAAGTTTGCCATTGGCATGGTAGGTGTAGCGATGTGATAGCCCGGTCTCGCCATAGGCGAGCTTGTCGAAGCCGGTGAGTCGGTCTTGTTCGTCGAAGTATCCGCGAAAGAAGGTGTTGCGATTCTCTACCTCGCTGGGCTGCAATTCATTCACCAGCTTGAACGGTAATTTGACGCCGGTGTAAGTGACAAAGAACCAGGCGGTCACCTGGTTCTCGTTGTTCGTCTTGCTCATCCTGTTTAGGCGCGAAGAAGTGCTTTGGCCATTTTTTCAGAAAGCTGGTCAGCGGTGAACTGGGGTTCATTGGGCGGGTACATCTCATCTTCGATGAAATTGAAACCGTTCTCTTTGGCCAATGTGAGTAGCTCGCGCACCTTTTGGCAGGCAGCCAGTTTCGCTTTTAGTTCGGCGTCAGTTTTAGCTTTGTCGGAAAATGCTTTGATGTCTTTGATTGCCATAGTGGTCTCTTTATCTCTGGTTAATTGAAAAACACATCGGACAAACGTTTGTCTGATGAGGTGGGTCAAGCCGTTTGTCGCATTGTTGACCTTGAGCTTAGTACAGCAAGTTGCATGCCTGCACATTGGTACGTCATTCCCGCGCAGGCGGGAATGACGGGTTTAGAGTGATAGCAAATAAATGAACCGCTCAGATCTGCCGCACCTTGATGTTCAGTGTTTGGATGCGATACGCGATCTGGCGCGGCGACATGTCGAGCAGACGCGCAGCTTTGGCTTGTACCCAACCCGCTTGTTCCAGTGCGGCGATGACACGTTCGCGTTCGTCGAGATTGGGATCGTCGAGGTTCAAACTTTGTACTGCACCGTGGCCGGTCGAGATCTTTTCGTCGATACCTGTGAGCAGGATGGCATCACGGTCGATCTGGTTGCCCTCTGTCATCACAGAGGCGCGTTCCAGACAATTTTCTAATTCACGCACATTGCCCGGCCAGTCGTGATGCATCAACACACGCAGCGCGGCATCGGCCAAGGTGAGCGGACGACCTTGTTTGGTGCCGATCTTGTCCACCAAAAAACGCGCAATCTCGGGTAAATCTTCCATACGTTCACGCACGGGCGGCAGGTACAGCGGCATCACGTTGAGGCGGTAATACAAGTCTTCACGGAAGCGACCTTTCTCCACCTCGGATTCCAGGTCGCGGTGCGTGGCGGCGACGACGCGCACATCCACCTTGATGGTCTTGGTGCCGCCGACACGTTCCAGCTCACCCTCTTGCAATACACGCAGAAGTTTGGCTTGGAACGAGGCGGAGATCTCGCCGATCTCGTCGAGGAACACGGTGCCCCCTTCGGCTTGTTCGAAGCGGCCTTTGCGTTCTGCCACCGCGCCAGTGAACGAGCCTTTCTCATGGCCGAACAATTCCGATTCCAGCAAAGTCTCGGGCAACGCCGCACAGTTGAGTTTGACGAAGCTGCCGCGCGCGCGCGGTGAGTTGTAATGGATGGCGTTGGCGATCAGCTCCTTACCGGTGCCGGTCTCGCCGCGTATCAACACGGTGGTGTTCCACTTGGCGACCAGGCGCACCTGCTCGAATATCTTCTTCATCGACTGGGTGTGGCCGATGATGTTGTCAAAGCCGAACTGGCTGCGCACGCTGCGGCGTAACCCGTCGCGCTCCGCCACGATCTCCATCTTTTCTTGTGCGACCTCGCGCGACAGGCGCACGCTCTGCCCGATCAAGTTGGCGACCATCTCAAGGAAACGTTGGTATTCGTTGAGTAGTTTCTTCATGCCGGGGGCAGGTTGTGCGGCCAATACGCCGACCACCTTTTTGCCGATGCGGATGGGCACGCCGACAAAGGAACCCTGAGGGTTGTAGATGCCCATGCGGCTCAAGAAGCGCGGCTCATCCATGATGCATTCGACCACGATGCTGTTGCCACTCTTCAAGATATTGCCCACCACCCCTTCACCCGGCAGATAGCTCACCTCTTCGCTGACCGTGTCGGATACGCCATACACCAGCGACACCTGTAGCTCTCCGCTGGCGACATCCATCAGGCTCACCATGCCACGCTCCAGCGCCATGCCTTCGTGCAGTGCGTTCAACAGGCCATCCAATGTCTGTTTGAAATTGAGCGAATGCGACAACACCTTGCTCACCTGATACAGCGTCTTTAGTTCAGAGCGCAGCAGGTCAAGTTCGTGTTCAGACCAGCCTTCCGTGCGCGCGTTAGTCATGAACCACTCCTTTCGCAATCGGTAACTGCACACGTACTCGGCATCCATTATTGAAGGTCGGATCGAAGTCGAGGGTGCCGCCGTGTTGGCTCACCACCTCTTGCGCCATGGCGAGTCCAAGGCCGAGATGCTGCTGGGCTGCGCCTTTGGTTGTGAAGAAAGGTTGGAAGACTTTGTTGCGAATGTCATCTGCGATGCCCGGTCCGCTGTCTTCGACCAACACTTCTAAGTGATCGGTATGCAATAGGCAGGCGACCTTGATCTCGCGCCGGCCGCCACGTTGTAGGTTCACCGCATCGATGGCGTTGGTGAGAAGTTGTTTGAACAAGTTGGTGAGTTGGGCGGAATGGCCTATCATCACCGCCGGTTTATTCGATGGTAACCATTCGATCACGATACTTGCACCCAACAGATCGCCCGTGGTGATCTTCAATAGGTCAGAGATCACTTCGTTCAGGTCGACTGCCTGCATCACTTCTTTGAGTTGGTCGGGTATGCATGCGCGCAATCTTTCCAATGCCTCACGGCTCTGTTGTATCGCCTCGTCGAGTGCGCTGGCGGAAAGCAGCGCGTTGCCACCGCCTGGCGACGCTGGGGGCGTGCTGGATAGTCGTCTCTCTAACATGTGGGTGACGGCACTCAGCATGTTGAGCGGGCCTTCTAACTGATACACCGCACCTGCCAATGTCTCGCGCAATCCCTGGATGCGCTCTTGCTCGGCAAGCAGCGCGCGCAGACCGTTGACGCGTAGCGCCTCCTGTTGCTGCTTGAGCTGGCTGATGTCCTGGATGGTGAGCAGCAGGTAGTGGCGACGTTGCGGCTCATAGAAAGCATCGGCTCCTACATCGTGCTCTTCGAACCAGGACGCCGCACATGAGAACCAGCGTGTGTGATGATTGGTCAATGCGATGCCGACTTCGCGCGCGGCGATATTGCGGTGTTTGGCATGGGCCTGCGTGAATGCGCTACCCAGCTGTGAACGCAACGCATCCAGTATCTTGGTGGCGGGTTCCTTGCCAAGGTCGCTCACTAGTTTCTTGTATTCCTGATTGTCCAGCACGACGCGCTCTTGATCGTCCAAAAGCACGATGGCAACTTGCGCTGCATCCACGACCGATTCGATCAAGGTCTTCTGGTTCTGCACTTGTCGTTCCAGCCGATGCACCTCGGTCACATCTCGTTGCATGCCGAGGAAGTGCGTGGTCAGCCCTTCTTCATCCACAACGGGGGTGATGGTCACATCCGCCAGATAGCGGCTACCATCTTTGCGCTTGTTCACTAGCAGCCCGTTCCAAGGGCGTTGGCGCTTGATCTGCGCCCACAAGGTTTCGTACACCAACTTGGGCGTGACGCGGTAAGACAGTGCAGATTGATTCTGCCCGATGAGCTCGTTATGTTCGTAGCCTGTGATGCGTTGGAACGCAGCATTGGCATACAGGATGTTGGCGCGCGCATCGGTGATCGAGATTGCCTGCGAAGCTTGCGCTACCGCCTGATGGAACAGGTGGGAGGGCAAGTCGTTGTCCTGTGCGTCAGGCGTATCGGGTGCGGCAGGTTGCTTGGCCATGACAACTCCGTTTCATGATTGACGAAAAGATTTCAGCAATATCCATGCCCGGAATAATGTCATATCTCATACAACCCTACACACCCGTCTGCTTGTAGGGTTTGCTACATCGGCAGTGTGTGCGACCTGACAACGACAACAAATAGCGCGCACATGTCTGGTGCATTTCTCTATCTGATGCCTGATTCTGTGCGTATCTCATCTTTTTGATTTGCTCTGGCACGAGGCTTGCGAATAGGAGTGTGGGAGATTGTCGATATGAGTGAATACCTGCTGCTACTTCTGGGAACGGCGTTGGTCAACAACGTGGTGCTGGTGAAGTTCTTGGGGCTGTGCCCGTTCATGGGTGTGTCAAAGAAGATGGACGGTGCCTTGGGTATGGGGATGGCCACCACCTTTGTATTGACGCTGACGACAGCGATGACATGGATGCTGGAGCATTGGCTGTTGCTGCCGCTGGGCATCCAATATCTGCGCATCCTCGCATTCATCCTCACCATTGCAGCGGTGGTGCAATTCACCGAGATGGTCATTCGCAAGGTCAGCCCAGGGCTGTATCAAGTATTGGGTATCTATCTGCCCCTCATCACCACCAACTGCGCGGTGTTGGGTGTCGCCTTGCTCAACGTGCAAGAGCAGAACGGTTTCATGCACAGCCTTTTATATGGATTCGGATCGGCTGTCGGTTTCACATTAGTGATGTTGTTGTTTACCGGATTGAGGATTCGTTTGTCGTTGGCGCAAGTGCCAAGTGCTTTCGCGGGCGCACCCATCGGCTTTGTTGTGGCGGGATTGCTGTCGTTGGCGTTCATGGGTTTTGCGGGTCTGGCTGGTCATTAAGGAATACACATGCTGCTTGCTGCCATCATTAGTTTGACTGCCTTGGGTGCCATCTTCGGATTTTTGCTGGGGGTCGCTGCGCGCTACCTGAAAGTGGAAGGCAATCCCTTGGTCGCCGAGATCGAGCAACTGTTGCCCGGCTCGCAATGCGGGCAGTGTGGATTCCCCGGTTGCACAGGCGCGGCGCTCGCATTGGCTGAAGGCAGCGCACCGGTGACGCTGTGCCCACCCGGAGGTCGCGCGGTGGTGCAGGCATTGGCAGCTAAATTGGGCGTCGAGGCGGATCTGTCGAGTGTGGCAGACAGCGTGCCGATGACCGCTGAAGTGAAGGAAGAGATCTGCATCGGCTGCACACGCTGCTTCAAAGTGTGCCCCACCGACGCCATCATGGGTGCTGCGCAGCAGATCCATGTAGTGTTCCGCGAAGCCTGCATCGCCTGCGGAAAGTGCGAAGAAGTGTGTCCGACCGAATCCATCAAACTGCAACCCATCCTGGTGACGCTGCAATCCTGGTACTGGCATAAGCCGAGAGCGGAGGCAGTATGAAGCTCTTCGATCTGCGCGGTGGTGTGCATCCGGAAGGTCGCAAAGACTTGTCGGTAGACCACCACATTCGCGCCTTGCCGCTACCCAAGAAATTATTCGTGCCTTTGCAGCAACACATCGGCGCACATGCGATCCCCGTTGTGAATGTGGGCGACAAAGTGCTGAAAGGCCAACTCATTGCAGCGGCACAGGGGGCGGTGTCTTCATCCATTCACGCGCCGACTTCTGGCGTGGTCACGGCACTGGGCGACCATGTGGCACCGCATCCATCGGGTTTGCCCGTACCCACCATCACGCTGGAAAGTGATGGTGAGGACAAGTGGGTCGCCACAGAGATAACCGACACGCCGTTCGCCTACAGCCCAGAAGACATCGCTGCGCGTGTTGCCGCAGCGGGCATCGTTGGCCTGGGTGGGGCGACATTTCCTGCTGCGCTCAAACTCAATCTCAGCCGCAACAGTGGCGTGCAGACGCTCATCATGAATGGCGGCGAGTGTGAGCCGTATCTGAGTTGCGATGACCGCATCATGCGTGAGCGCGCAGTCGAGATCATCGAAGGTATCCGCCTCATTGCGTTTGCAGTAGCAGCCAAAGAGGTATTGGTCGGTATCGAAGACAACAAGCCTGTCGCCATCGCCGCGATGCAGGCTGCGGCGAAAAGTAGTTCAGTCAAGATCGTGGTGATGCCGAGCATGTACCCCATGGGCTCGGAGAAACAGATCATCTATGTACTCACCGGTAAAGAGATCCCCGCAGGCGGGCGACCGTCTGATGTGGGTGTACTGGTGCATAACGTTGCCACTGCCTTTGCGGTGCAGCAGGCTATTCGTTACGGCAGGCCTTTGGTTGCGCGCATCGTCACCGTGAGTGGCGGGGCGATCAAGACACCGTGCAATGTGGAAGCTTTGATCGGTACGCCCGTCAGAGAATTGATCGATTTCGCCGATGGCTTCTCGCAAGCTGCGACACGGATGGTGCTGGGCGGGCCGATGATGGGACAGCAGTTCACCCACACCGATGTGCCGGTGGTGAAAGGAACGAGCGGTGTGTTGGCGTTGACTGCCGATGAGATCGGTCAGGCAGAAGCTTCACCGTGCATCCGTTGTTCATCTTGTGTGCGCGCTTGTCCGGTTGGGCTGTTGCCACTGGAGATGGCGGCGCATATCCGCGTATCCGATCTGTCGGGTGCGGTCGATCTGGGGCTGAAGGATTGCATCGCCTGCGGCTCGTGTTCATATGTGTGCCCCGCACACATCCCCTTGGTGCATTTCTTCAACTACGCCAAGGGCGACCTCGCGGCGCAAGAGCGCAGCAAGTTGAAACAGGAAGCCACCAAGAAATTGGCGAACGCACGCAATGAACGCATTGCGCGCATCGAACGTGAACGTGCCGAAGCGATGGCGAAACGTAAAGCCGCAAAAGAAGCGAGAGAGCGTGCCGCAGCGGCAGCTAAAGCAGCAATGGAGACAGCATGAGCCGCATCGCGCACTCACCCCACGCACATGCCCCCATCTCCATCGGCAAGGTGATGGGCACGGTGCTACTCGCCCTGACACCCGCCACCCTGTTCGGCTTCTGGCTGTATGGTTGGCCCGCGATCAATCTGTGGGCGGTGTCGTTGATCGCCGCCATCGTGGGCGAGGCTTTCATGTTGCGCTTGCAAGATCGCGCGGTGCGTCCAGCGTTGATGGATGGTTCCGGCATCTTGACCGCATGGTTGTTGGCGATCTCGCTGCCGCCCGCAGCACCCTGGTGGATCGCGGTGCTGGGGAGTCTGTTCGCCGTCATCATCGGCAAGCAACTGTTCGGCGGGCTGGGACAGAACGTGTTCAACCCGGCGATGGCGGCGCGCGTGATGCTGCTCATCTCATTCCCGCTGGAGATGACCACTTGGGTCGCGCCTGCCGCCCAAGCACCCAGTTGGATGGACAGTCTGCGAATCACATTTCTAAGCCAACCTATCGATGGCATGGCCAGCGCTTCACTGCTGGGTCACGTAAAGACTGACTACACGCTGGGCGTCGGACTCGAACAATCCTTGACTGGCTACTACCTTCCCCTCGATGCGTTGTGGGGCAGTCGCGTGGGTAGCATGGGGGAGACGGCTGCGGTGTTGCTGTTGCTAGGCGGACTGTTCCTCATCGCGCGCCGCATCATCACCTGGCATGCGCCCGTCGCCATGTTGCTGGGCGTGGCGGTGCCCGCACTGATCTTCAATCTCATCAATGGCAATCACTATGCAGGGCCGATGGTGCATCTGTTGAGCGGTGGCCTCATGCTCGGTGCGTTCTTCATCGTCACCGATCCCGTCACTTCACCCAATACGGTATTGGGTCAATTCATCTTTGGTCTGGGTTGCGGATTGCTCACCTGGATCATCCGCACGTGGGGTGGCTATCCAGAAGGCGTGGCCTTTGCGGTGCTGTTGATGAATGCAGCCACGCCACTGATCGACCAATACATCAAGCCGCGCATCTATGGGCGTGACCGTAGTGGCGTGCCGCTGCCCGCGAACAAGGGGAATTGAGATGAGCCTCGAACAATTACGCGGTAAGTTGTTTTATCAGGGGCTGTTGCTGGGCGGCGTGGCGTTGCTGACCAGCGCGGCGCTGGCGTTCGCCTCGCGCGCCACCGAAGCGGACATCAAGGCCGCAGAAGCAGCCGACCTCAAACAATCTTTGGCGCAAGTGTTGCCCGGCGAATACGACAACGACTTACTCAACGACACGATCACGATGCCGGGCGAGCAAGGTGAGATTTTGGTGTACCGCGCGCGCCGTGCAGGCAAAGTCGAAGCCGTGGTGTATCGCGTGGCGGGGCATGGCTACGCAGGCAACATCGTGTGCGTGATGGGGGTGTCGCGCGAAGGCAAGGTGCTGGGCGTGCGTGTCATCAAACACGCGGAGACGCCCGGCTTGGGTGACAAGATCGAGCCGGCCAAGGCGAAATGGATATTCGATTTTGACGGGAAATTCCTGGGTGAACCCCCACTCGAAAAGTGGGCGGTGAAGAAGGACGGCGGTGTGTTCGACCAATTCGCCGGTGCGACCATCACACCTCGCGGCGTGGTCAAGGCGGTGAAGGGCGGGCTGGTGTTCTTTGAGAAAGAGCGCAGCAACTTGCTCGATGAAGCTGGAGGAAAGTCATGAATGAGAAATACGCCCGCATCGCCCGCGATGGCCTATGGAACAACAACGTGGTGTTCGCGCAGATGCTCGCGCTGTGCCCCACGCTGGCGGTGACTAGCAGTGCCACCAACGGCCTTGGCATGGGCTTGGCGACCACGGCGGTGTTGCTGCTTTCCAACGTTATCATCTCGAGTGTGCGTCATCTGGTGAGTGCGGAAGTGCGCATCCCGGTGTACATCGTCCTTATCGCCACGCTGGTGACGCTGGTGGATATGAGCCTCAATGCTTGGGCGCATGAACTCTACAAAGTGCTCGGACTGTTCATCGCGCTGATCGTGGTGAACTGCGCCATCCTCGGACGTGCCGAGGCCTTCGCCTCCAAGTCGGGTGTGGCAGATTCCGCGTTGGATGGCTTGATGATGGGGCTGGGATTCACCGCCTCGCTGGTGGTCATCGGTGGCGTGCGCGAGATATTCGGTAGCGGCACATTGTTCGCCAATGCACACTTGTTGTTGGGACCGGCATTCGCTTTCTTGGAAACGACCATCGTGCCGGACTACAAAGGATTCCTGCTGATGATCCTGCCACCCGGCGGGTTCATGGTGGTGGGATTGTTGCTCGCAGCCAAGCGCGTAATCGATCAACGTCGGGCTGCGCGAGCCTCACACGTTGCTGCTGAAGCTTTAGCGACCTAGGAGGACATCATGCAAGTTGGCGTCGCCTATGCCGAACCCGCACAGCAACTCTGGTTGCGTTTCGAAGTGCCCGAAGAATGCACCGTGCTCGGTGCGATCGAGCTCTCGGGCATCTTGAAAAAATTCCCCGTGATAGACATCAGCAATTGCACCGTCGGCATCTTTGGCAAAGTGGCCGAATTGGATGGTTTGCTTAAACCCGGCGACCGCATCGAGATCTACCGCACCATCACCGCCGACCCCGCCACCGTGCCGCGCCGCGTCATTGCCGGTGATGACGACGAGTGACGCTATAAAGATAAAACATGAAGATATCGACACTCCACCAACGCTTGAGAGCAAAGAATCGCGGTCAAGCGATGGTCATTGGCGTCACTTGGTACAACGCTGAGACGTGGGCAGAGGTGAAGGCGACCGCAACTGATCCAGAATGTTTCGAACAGTCATTTGAGAAGTGGAAAGCCGTGGCGGTGAAAGCGCGCAGAGAGTTCCAGCGTTCAGGTGTGTGCGCGATCCAATGCCATATCATCCCGCATGAACTATTCGCGTGGTGTGCGCTGCATGGTCAGGATAACAACTCCACTTCCAGAGCTGAATTCGTCTCCGCGAAGTTGACGGCCGACTACGAAGGCAAAGCCTGACGCTACGCTTGCTTCTTCAAAAACGCTACCAACGCCCCATCCATCATCGCCAGGTGCGTATCGAACCACTCGGCTAATCCTTCACGCACATAGGCGCGCACCAACGGCAAGTGGCCGCGTTTGAGTGTGCGGTTAAGTTGTTGCAACTCACCCAGCACGCGGTGGTGTTCGCCTTCGTGCACGCCTAATCCCTGGTACTTCGCCGCGCGCATCAGCCTACCCTCGGCCATGAAATGTTCGCGCGTGTGGGCGATGAGAGCTTGGAACAAAACGGGGAACTCCGCATCAGTGGCAGCGATGAGCGCAGCCACCTGCGTGATGAACTCACGATGCGCGCCGTCGATCACGTCCAAGCCCAGCGTGTGGCGCGCTTCGTCGAATATGGGTTTAGCGGCGCGGCGCGCTACGATTGCCCCCTCTCCCTCCAGGGGATGGTTGGGGTGAGGGAAAGTGGCTTCGTGCTTGCTCATGCCGCAGCGAGGCTGCCATTCCAACTCTTTGCAGCAGTCAGAAAGTCCGCCACGTCGGCATTCACGATCTCGATGTTGAGCTTATCCAGGTAGCGTTTTTCTTTGTCGGTCGGATGGGGAATCAATGCCCAACCAGCAGGCTTGTCTGCGCCGAAGATGACATCGGAGAACACCATGCGGTCGGTGTCGCGGTTCAAACGCATACCGAGCAACAAATAGCGTTTGTTCTGGCGCATGCGCTTGACGAAGGAGGGGATGGCGAAGCCGCCCATCAGCTCGGTGATGTAATCCACGAAGTCGGCATCCGATGCGATGTAGTTCGATTCCGGCATTGGCGTGCCTAGCGGTTTGAACAAGATAGGCAGGCTGCTATCCACGGCTTCTTGCTCGATGGCGGAGTAGCGGGTGCCATCGTAGTTGAACAGGCGGAAGCGATACTCTTTGCCCGACATGCGCGCGATGCCTGCGATGAGTGTGTGCGGTGTGCTGGCGTATTGCTTTTGCAATTGCGTGTCGCGGTTGCAGTCGATGATGTAGGGCAGCTTTTGTTGCGCCAACCAAGTGTGTAGCGCAGCGGTGCTCCACTGCGTGTCGCGATAAGTGGCATCAAGGAACTTGTTCACCGCCGAGCGGCCGCGCTTCAACTCCACATTCATCGCCGCACGCGGAAATTCGAACATCAGCTTGGGCGCCATCGGCTGCCCGTTGTTCATGGCCAGGATCAAGCTGTCGCTGTCTGCGGGAATCGCTTTGCCCGTGGCGGGATCGATTACGCCGTTCAGCGCGCCAGCGCCAAGATAAGGAACGACCTCGCCCTCGAACAGGCCGGTGAAGATGCTATCGAATGGTGTGCTCATGTGAGATGACTCCTCGTGGTGGTGGTGCGGGAATCACTCGCAATAAACGCGCCAGCTCACACATGCTTTATTGGCGGGGTTTATGGGGCGATAGGGTTTGGAGGAATTGCGACAAAGCTGAAAAACTTGTCGGATAAGGGTGCGAGTTGCGTAAATAAGAACTGGCAGACTTTCAATACGCCGCGATACTCACCTCATACAACCCGCCGATCACGGTGTACTCATCTTCGCCCTGCAACATTCCAGGCAGTAATCTCGTGTAGCAAAACACTTTCGATAAGGGCACTTGCGCGGTGAGCAGGTAGTCACCGAACTCGTCGGCGCGCTCGCGATTGGCGGTGAAGGAGTTCAAGTTATTGAGAAGCACGACGCGCTGTTTGTTATCCAGTGTCGCGATGGTCTCGTGTTCATCCACACGGTTCACGCCGCGATAGAGAGTGAGGTGGGACTCGCTTGGGTGTGATTTCCCTAGTTCGTATTGGCAGTAGGTGTAGAGCAGGTCGAGCTGAGACTCCACAGCATTGGTGCCATACAGCGCGGTCGCTCGCATCTCCAGATAACGGCGGTAGGCTTCGCCCGACAAGTCGCGTATCTGTCCGCTGTGCTGTCTGGGCAATAATCCAAAACGCGATTCCACCCAGCCTTTCAATGCCGCACCTTCTCTTCCATCCGCATCGAAGCTCCAGCCGCGCACCATGCGCAAGTAGTCAGCCTTCTGACGTTGTACAGATTGCGCCGAGTAACCTGCCTGTTCCGGCTCATTCAGATAGAACGCTGCGTTCATGTGCATAGTGAATGCAGCGGCGCGTTCTTGTGCATCGTCGAGACGATCCAGCAGCGCGAACAATCCGCGATGGAATTGGGCGACACCATCGAGTTCGAGAGGGACGGGGGAGCGCTGGAATGTGAGCCCCCCCAAGATATCTGCGGGCAGATTGCAGTGATTGATCGGCAAGCGAGCGGTGCGGGGTAGGGCGACGGATGTTGTTGTAGTCACTGCTACAAAGCCTTCGGATTTGTTGTGTTGCACTTGCTCCAATGCGTTTTGCGATGAATTACTTTTAGTAGATATTTCATGCGCTTAGGTGAGTGTGGGCGGGGTGGCACGGAGCTTGCGATGTACTGGGTGCGAGCGACAGTTTTCAATCGCGACTTAAATTTTGCAACTCTCAAGGAGACTAACATGGCACTGCGTCAATGCGCAATTTACGGGAAGGGTGGTATCGGCAAGTCCACTACGACCCAGAACCTGGTGGCAGCTCTGGCTGAAGCCGGTAAGAAAGTGATGATCGTCGGCTGCGACCCTAAGGCTGACTCTACCCGTCTGATCCTGCACTCCAAGGCACAGAACTCTGTGATGGAACTGGCTGCTGAAGCTGGTAGCGTCGAGGATCTGGAATTGGAAGACGTGTTGTCGGTTGGTTACGGCGGCATCAAGTGCGTTGAGTCTGGTGGTCCAGAGCCTGGCGTTGGTTGTGCCGGCCGTGGCGTGATCACCGCGATCAACTTCCTGGAAGAAGAAGGCGCGTATGACGACGAACTCGACTTCGTGTTCTACGACGTGTTGGGTGACGTGGTGTGCGGTGGTTTCGCGATGCCGATCCGTGAAAACAAAGCGCAAGAGATCTACATCGTTTGCTCGGGTGAAATGATGGCGATGTATGCGGCCAATAACATTGCCAAGGGAATCGTGAAATACGCGAACACTGGCAGCGTGCGGCTGGCGGGTCTGATCTGCAACAGTCGTAACACCGACCGCGAAGATGAACTCATCATGGCGCTGGCTGAGCAACTGGGCACACAGATGATTCACTTCATCCCGCGCGCCAACGCTGTGCAGCACGCCGAGATCCGTCGTATGACCGTGATCGAATACGATCCTGCCAATCCACAAGCTGATGAATACCGTCAACTGGCGAACAAGATTGTGAACAACAAGAAATTTGTTATTCCAACCCCGATCACCATGGACGAACTCGAAGCACTGTTGATGGAATTCGGCATCATGGAAGCAGAAGATGAATCCATCATTGGTAAGAAAGCGGCTGAACTGGCTGCTGCCTGATAAAAGGTATTAAGAGCGACGGGTCGCTGGCCATTTATTGCGGCTTGTCACGCTTAGCATATTGAAACTCTGATGGACTCCACAGATTGGTGGGTTATTAAAGGAGAATGAAATGACAGCAATGACCAAAGAAGAGACGGAAGCCCTCATTCAGGAGGTGCTCGAGGTCTATCCGGAGAAAGCAAAGAAAGAGCGCGCCAAGCATTTGGCGGTCAACGACCAGACGATCACACAGTCGAAAAACTGCATCACCTCCAACCGCAAGTCGCTGCCTGGCGTGATGACCATCCGCGGCTGCGCCTACGCCGGGTCCTACGGCGTGGTGTGGAGCCCGGTCAAGGATCTGATCCATATCTCGCACGGCCCGGTCGGCTGCGGCCAGTATTCCCGCGCCGGCCGCCGCAGCTACTTCGTCGGCATGACCGGCGTCAATGCCTTTACCGGCATGGACTTCACCTCCGACTTCCAGGAGAAGGACATCGTGTTCGGCGGCGACAAGAAGCTGGCCAAGCTGATAGCCGAGACGGAGGCCCTGTTCCCGCTCAGCAAGGGCATCACCGTGCAGTCCGAGTGCCCGATCGGCCTCATTGGCGACGACATCGAGGCGGTGTCCAAAAAGGCGGCCAAGGAGATCGGCAAGCCGGTCATTCCCAATCGTTGTGAAGGCTTCCGTGGCGTGTCCCAGTCCATGGGCCACCACATCGCCAACGACGTGATCCGCGACTGGGTGCTGGACTCCTCCGCCGGCAAGCATCCCGAATTCGTCAGCACGCCCTATGACGTCACGATCCTGGGCGACTACAACATCGGCGGCGATATTTGGTCTTCGCGCATCCTGCTGGAAGAGATGGGGCTGCGGGTCATTTCCCAGTACACCGGCGATGGCACCCTGGCCGAACTGGAGAACTCGCCCAAGGCCAAGGTCAACCTGCTGCACTGTTACCGCTCGGTGAACTACATCACCCGCCACATGGAAGAGAAGTACGGCATCCCCTGGATCGAATACAACTTCTTCGGCCCCACCAAGACCGCCGAATCGCTGCGCGCCATTGCCGCGCTGTTTGACGACAAGATCAAGGCAGGCGCGGAAGCGGTCATCGCCAAGTACCAGCCGGTGATGCAGGCCGTGATCGACAAGTACAAGCCGCGTCTGCAAGGCAAGAAGGTGATGCTGTATGTCGGCGGTCTGCGTCCGCGCCACACCATTGGCGCCTATGAAGACCTGGGCATGGAAGTGGTCGGCACCGGTTACGAGTTCGCCCACAACGACGACTACGACCGCACCATCCCGGAAATCGGTAACGCCACTTTGATCTACGACGATGTGAACGGTTTTGAGTTTGAAGAATTCGTCAAACGCGTGAAGCCCGACCTGGTTGGTTCTGGTGTGAAGGAAAAGTACATCTTCCAGAAGATGGGCATCCCGTTCCGCCAAATGCACTCCTGGGACTATTCCGGCCCGTATCACGGCTACGACGGCTTCGCCATCTTCGCACGCGACATGGATATGACTTTGAACAATCCGTGCTGGGGCAAGATCACCGCACCGTGGTTGAAGAAGCCAGAAGTGGAAGTGGAGCAGAAGGCAGCGTAATCACTACTCTGTTCCCTCCCCCTGCAAGGGGGAAGGGGCGGAGGCAAAGTTAGGTGACGAGCAAAATATCGCTGTCAATCCATCAATCTGTGCCGGCATCTGCAAATTGGCAGTGCGGCTAAGGAGATAAAAATGCAACAAGTTGACGACATCAAACCCAGTTATCCCCTGTTCCAGAACGACGAATACAAGGAGATGCTCACGGCCAAGGCCGGCGAGTTCGAGGACAAGGTCGCCAAGGACAAGATCGACGCGACCTTCCAGTGGACCACCACGGTCGAGTACCAGGAGCTCAACTTCAAGCGTGAGGCCCTGACCATCAATCCGGCCAAGGCCTGCCAGCCGCTTGGCGCCGTGCTGTGCGCCCTGGGCTTCGAGAAGACCCTGCCCTACGTGCACGGTTCGCAAGGCTGTGTGGCCTACTTCCGCACCTACTTCAACCGGCACTTCAAGGAACCGATTGCCTGCGTATCCGATTCCATGACGGAGGATGCAGCCGTGTTCGGCGGTCAGAAGAATATGATCGACGGACTGGAAAATGCCAAGGCAATGTACAAGCCGGACATGATCGCGGTGTCCACGACCTGTATGGCTGAAGTGATCGGCGATGACTTGAACGCGTTTATCCGCAATACAAAAAAAGCCGGAAATATTCCCGAGGACTTCCCGACACCGTTCGCCCACACGCCGTCATTTGTGGGTTCGCACGTCACCGGTTGGGACAATATGTTTGAAGGCATCATCCGTTACTTCACGCTGAACACCATGGAAGGCAAAGTCCCCGGCTCGAACGGCAAGATCAACATCGTTCCCGGTTTTGAAACTTACCTCGGCAATTACCGTGTGATCCACCGCATGCTCGACGAGATGGGTGTTGCCCATACACTGCTGAGTGATCCCACCGAAGTGCTGGATACGCCGGCCGACGGCCAGTTCCGCATGTACGCGGGCGGTACGACACAGGATGAAGTGAAAGATGCGGCGAATGCCACCACTACTTTCCTGTTACAACCCTTGCAGCTGGAAAAGACGAAGAAATTCGTCGATCTAACCTGGAAACATGAAGTACCCAAGTTGAATATTCCGATGGGGCTGGAGTGGACAGACGAATGGCTGATGAAGGTCGCCGAAGTTACCGGCAAAGCGATTCCCGCTTCGCTGCTCAAGGAACGCGGTCGTCTGGTGGATATGATCACCGACAGCCACACTTGGTTGCACGGCAAGAAGTTTGGCCTGTACGGTGATCCCGATTTCGTTATGGGTATGGCCAAGTTCCTTACCGAGCTGGGCGCGGAACCGACCCATATCCTGTGCAACAACGGCAGCAAGAAGTGGAACAAGGCGATGCGTGCAGTGATGGACGAAACGCCCTATGGCAAGGATGCAAAGCTGTATCCGGGTGCCGACTTGTGGCACTTCCGTTCGCTGATGTTCACCGAGAAACCCGACTTCATGATCGGCAACAGCTACGGCAAGTTTATCCAGCGCGACACGCTGCACAAGGGCAAGGAGTTCGAGGTGCCGCTGATCCGTATCGGTTTCCCGATCTTCGATCGTCACCACCTGCATCGCTCAACCACCTTGGGTTATGAAGGTGCCATGCAGATGCTTACCACTCTGGTTAATGCAGTGTTGGAACGTCTGGACGAGGAGACCCGCTGCATGGGGACCACCGACTACAACCACGACCTGGTACGGTAAGGCAGGAACAAGGATTCAGGATTCAGGATTCAGCAAAGGCGGCTCGGCCCCTTTCTGAATCCTGGTTCCAGAATCCTGAATCCTGCAACTCAAGGAGTTGCAATGGCAAACATCATGATTCAAGGCAACAAAGGCGCGTACGTGTTCTATCTGCCCAAGCGCGACCTCGAGGACGCCATCGTTTCGATGGAGTTCGACAGCCCGGAGAAGTGGGGCGGCGAGATCAAGCTGAACAACGGCGGTAGTTACTATATCGAGCCACAATCTGCTCCGGCCAGATTGCCGATATCACTGCGTGCCAAGCGCCTGGATGCTGCGGAATAACCGAAAAGGAGAATTATCATGGCAATGAAGATAAATGCAGATCTGTGCACCGCCTGCGGTGACTGCGAACCGGAATGTCCAACGGCTTCCATCAAGACGAAGAAGGGCATGTTCTCGATCAACGCAAGCGAATGTACCGAGTGCGACGGTGAATACGACAAGCCGCAATGCGTGAAGGTGTGCCCGATCAAGGGTTGCATTACGCAGATCGCGGCGTAAGCGGTCAACTATTTCCGTTCGCCTTGATCCTATCGAAGGGCGAACGGTCGCATAGCCTTTGACAGACTCAGGCCGAACGGTCTGGGTGTGTTGAACAAACAAGAGGTATCGTTATGATCACTACCAGCGTCATCACCAAAGCCGCCGCATTGCGCATCGCGCAAGCCGCGCGCGTGCTCGCCGACGTGAACGCGGGCGCGTTCGCAGCCAAGCTGGGCGACAGCATCGGCCTGCCCATCACCGAAGAGAAACTCTCCAAAGTGACCGTAGCCGACATCAAGATCATCCTATCCGGCGAAAAAACTGTCGATCCGGACGTCGATGGTGCCTCAATCAAACTCGCTGTGCGTCACCTTTGGGGGGCGGCGGAGGTAGAAGCGGGAAGCCTGACGGCGGCCGCGTACAAAGAGGGTGACATGCCCGGTAGCCTGCGTGTCGCTGTCGCATCCAACACCGAAGAGAACCTCGACGGGCACTTCGGTTCCTGCCCGCGCTTCCTCATCTATCAAGTTGGCAGCGACGAGATACGACTCATCGACGTGCGTTCCACCAGTCTTGCCGATGAGGCGGAAGACAAGAACGTCGCGCGTGCCAACCTCATCAAAGACTGCCAGATCGTTTATGTGCAATCCATCGGCGGTCCCGCTGCGGCCAAAGCGGTGCGCGCCAACATCCATCCGGTGAAAGCGCCCGAAGGCGGTAAAGCCAGCATCGCCCTGCAACGTCTGCAAGCCGTGCTCGATGCGCCACCGCCTTGGCTTGCCAGGATACTCGGCGTGGAAGCAAAATCGTTGAGACAGTTTGCCGATTCGGAAGAAGGGGAAGCATGATCCTTGCCGAGACATTAGAGCGTATCGCCAGCACCGCGGCTTCGATGAGCGTGTTGAACGAGGAGTCTCTTGTCGCGTTGAGGCAGACTTGGCCGGAACTGCGATTCACCCTGTGTAACGACGACGATATGCCTGCGCGACTTCCCGCTGCGCTGAAGCATGAAAGATTCAATCTTTACCTGGTCAACGGGAGCGAACACTGCCTGAGTCTGACGGATGATCTGCTGCATGCGATCGGTGTGGTGTTGGCAGAGGTGGACGAACAATAATCTTTGCAGTAGTGATCACTACAACAATGGGCACAGCAGTGCCCATTGTTATTTGTACTTAGCCTCGCATCTTCAAAAGCGTTATCACCTATAGGTTGTAACGAACAGCACAACCCTGTGCTGAATACTACAAAACCAACAAAGCAGAATCCCGCGCGATTCATCGCAAATACCATCCAACCCCTAAATATCGGGAGAGGGAAAAGGTATTCATACGTGGCATCACAATTGCTAACCGTTAGGTAGTAGACAGTTATAACGAGCGAGGACGATATGACTCAATCAGCAGTAGCGGTAAATGCGAGAACCAGTAACGTTTCCAAACTGAACATCGCCAAAGGGCGACGCTGGGATCATCTGGAACTGCTGGAGCGCATCGACGCAACCGGTTCGATCTCGGCGGCGGCGACGGCGATGGGCATGAGCTATAAGGCGGCATGGGAAGCGGTGGAGGCGATCAACAATCTTTCCGAGCAACCGCTGGTGGAACGCAGAACTGGCGGGTCGAAAGGTGGTGGGACGACGCTCACTGTCTATGGCCGCCGGGTGGCGGGCGCGTATCGCCGCTTGGAGCAGGAGCGCGAGCAGGTGTTGAAAAAGCTGGCGGAGGTGATGGACGATTTTGACGAGTATTACCATTTGATCAGGAGATTCGATATGAAGACGAGTGCACGCAATCAGTTTCTGGGAACAGTGAAAAGTATCAAGGTGGGTGCGATCAATGCAGAGGTGGTGCTGGATATTGGCGGCGGCCAAAAGCTGGCAGCGGTGATTACTAACGAGAGCGTGGGCCATCTGGGATTGAAGGTGGGTGGCGAAGCGTATGCGTTGGTGAAAGCGCCTTGGGTGATCGTGACCACCTCGGACGGTTTCAAGACCAGCGCGCGCAACGAGTTGCACGGCACCGTGGTGCGCTGTCAGGAAGGCGCGGTGAACGGCGAAGTCATCATCGAATTGGCGGGCGGCAAGAGCGTCGCGGCGATTGTGACCAATGACAGCATCAAGTCGTTGGGGCTCAAGGAAGGGGTGAAAGCGGCGGCGCTGATTAAGGCCTCGCACATCATTCTGGCAGTCAACGCATAGGGAGATGAAAATGAAATCGATCAAATGGTTGGGCGCGTTGTTGGCGGTGGTGGTAGCGCAGGTGGCGCATGCGGGCGAAGTGAGTGTGGCGGTCGCCGCCAACTTCACCGGCCCGATGGAAAAGATCGCGCCCGCATTCGAAAAAGCGACCGGCCACAAGCTCAACATCGCTTACGGCTCGGTGGGCAAGTTCTACGCCCAAGTGAAGAACGGCGCGCCGTTCGAGGTGCTGGTGTCGGCTGACGACGCGACGCCCAAGCGGCTGGAACAGGACGGTCTGGCCCTGCCCGAGACGCGTTTCACCTACGCCATCGGCAAGCTCATGCTGTGGTCGGCCACGCCCGGCCTGGTGGATGACCAGGGTAAGGTGCTCAGGCTGGGTGACTTCAGGCGCCTGGCCATCGCCAACCCCAAGACGGCGGTGTATGGCGCAGCGGCAGTGGTGGTCATGAAAAACCTGGGTGTGCTGGAGACACTGGAACCGCGCTTCGTGCTCGGTGAGAACATCACCCAGGCCTACCAGTTCGCCGCCACCGGCAACGCGGAACTGGGCTTCGTCGCCTTGGCGCAAATCTACAAGGACGGCAAATATTCCACCGGCTCTTACTGGGCTGTGCCGACTGGGCTCTATCCGCAAATCCGCCAGGACGCGGTGATTCTGACCAAGGGCAAGGACAACCCCGCCGCCGGGGCGCTGATGGCCTACCTGAAGTCCGACGCGGCGCGCAAGGTCATTCGCGCCCATGGTTACGAACTCTGAATTTTTCTTTTACGCCAACCTCAAGGAGTAGATCATGAAACTGTTGCAAACCCTGCTGTTAACCCTCGCCCTGGCCGCCTCGGGCGCTGCCCAGGCCGGCAAGATCACCATCGCCGCCGCCGCCGACCTCAAGTTCGCCATGGGCGAGATCGTCACCGCCTTCCAGAAGGCCAATCCGGGCGAGGCGGTGGACGTGATCTACGGTTCCTCGGGCAAATTCCACACCCAAATCCAGCAGGACGCGCCCTACGACCTGTATTTCTCCGCCGACATCAAGTTTCCCCAGGAGCTGGCCAAGGCGGGGTTGGCTGCTTCCGCGGTCAAGCCCTATGCCTTCGGCCGCATCGTGCTGTGGAGCAGCACGCAGGACGCCAGCAAGATGACCCTGGCCAGCCTGACCGACCCCAGGATCGCCCGCATCGCCATCGCCAATCCCAAGCATGCGCCCTACGGCAAGCGCGCCGAGGAGGCCCTGCGCTCGGCGGGGGTGTGGGACAAGGTGGAAGCCAAGCTGGTCTATGGCGAGAACATCGCCCACACCGCCCAGTTCGTGCAGACCGGCAACGCCCAGGCCGGCATCATCGCCCTGGCCCTGGCGGTCAACCCGGAACTGGCGAGCAAAGGCGGCTACTGGCTGATCCCCGACAACCTGCATGAGCCGTTGGAACAGGGCTTCATCATCACCCAACGCGCGGCGGCCAATCCTTTGGCCCAAAGCTTCGCCGACTACATGGGCGGCAAAGCGGCGCGCGCGGTGATGGTGAAGTACGGCTTCGTGCTGCCGGGCGAGGCGGCGGGCAAGTAAATCCATGCCCGCGCCAATAAACCCACGCAATGGCTGGGGCCTGGTCTCCGGCGCCGTCATCGGCACCCTGGGCGGCCTGATCGGCCTGGGCGGGGCGGAATTCCGCCTGCCCCTGCTGGTGGGCTATTTCCGCCTGCCAACACTGGAGGCGGTGATCCTCAACAAGGCCATGAGCCTGGCCGTGGTGACCTTCGCCCTGGTCTTCCGCGCCGGGTCGTTGCCCTTCGGCGAGACCCTGGCCCGGATCGACATCGTGCTCAACCTGCTGGCCGGCAGTCTGTTGGGCGCCTGGTGGGCGGCCGGACACGCGATGCGCATGTCCCGGCTGTGGCTCAACCGGGTGGTGCTGGTACTGCTGGTAGGCTTGGCCGTGCTGATGCTGGCCGAGTTCTGGTTCGGCCTGGGCGAGCCGGGCAAGGCCTTGTTCGAGGCGGGCGCTACGCGCATGGCGGCGGGTTTCGCGGCCGGCCTGGGCATCGGCAGGGTCGCCGCGCTGTTGGGCGTGGCCGGCGGCGAACTGCTGATTCCCACCCTGGTGCTGCTCTACGGCATCGATATCAAGCTGGCGGGCAGCCTGTCGCTGGCCATCAGCCTGCCCACCATGCTGGTCGGCTTCGCCCGCTACAGCCAGTCGGGTTCCTTTGCCGTACTCGGCCAGGAACGGCCGCTGATGATCTGGATGGTGCTCGGCTCCCTCATCGGGGCAGCCCTCGGCGGCCTGCTGCTGGGCCTGGTGCCGGGCGACTGGTTGATCGGCTTGCTGGGCTTGATCCTGCTCATCTCCGCCGTCAAGGTTTTTCAACACGCACATTGAACGAGGCAAACATGCTGTTATCCGAAGGCGACCTGGGTGCCATCATCCTGACCCTGGAACTGGCCAGCATCGTCACCGCCATCCTGCTGGTGCTGGGCACGCCTATCGCCTGGTGGCTGGCACGGACCAAGTCCTGGTGGAAAGGCCCCCTCGGCGCGGTGGTGGCGCTGCCGCTGGTGCTGCCGCCATCGGTGCTGGGCTTCTATCTGTTGCTGACCATGGGGCCGCACGGACCGGTGGGGCAGTTCACCCAATGGTTGGGGCTGGGCACCTTGCCGTTCACCTTCTGGGGCCTGGTGGTGGGCTCGGTGTTCTACTCGCTGCCGTTCATGGTGCAACCGGTGCAGAATGCCTTCGAGGCCATCGGCGAGCGGCCGCTGGAAGTGGCGGCCACCTTGCGGGCGTCGCCCCTGGACAGCTTTTTCAGCGTGGCGCTGCCGCTGGCGCTGCCGGGGTTTCTCACCGCCTCCATCCTCACCTTCGCCCATACCGTGGGTGAGTTCGGCGTGGTGCTGATGATCGGCGGCAACATTCCCGGAGAAACCCGGGTCGCCTCGGTGCAGATCTACGACCATGTCGAGGCGCTGGAATACGGGCAGGCGCACAACCTGTCGGCCATCATGCTGATCTTCTCCTTCCTGGTGCTGCTGGCGCTGTACGCCTGGCGCCCCAACCCGAAGAAGGTGTGAGCATGAACGCGAACGTTCCGGACATCCGTGCTCGCATCGACCTGCGCTTTCCCGAGTTCTCCCTGGACGTCGATCTGACCATTCCGGGCCGTGGCGTTACCGCGCTGTTCGGCCCTTCCGGCTCCGGCAAGACCACGCTGCTGCGCTGCATCGCCGGGCTGGAGCGGGCGCCCGGCGGCCATGTCTCGGTGGCCGGCCAGGTCTGGCAGGACGGCGACAACTTCGTGCCGACCTACAAGCGCCCCCTGGGCTACGTCTTCCAGGAGGCCAGCCTGTTTCCCCACCTGAGCGTAAAAAACAATCTGGAATACGGCCGCAAACGGGTGGACGCAAGCCATGGCCACAAGGTCTCCCTGGATCAGGCCATCGACCTGCTCGGCATCGGCCACCTGCTGGATCGCAAACCGGATCGCCTGTCCGGCGGCGAACGGCAACGGGTGACCTTAGCCCGCGCCCTGGCGCTGAGCCCGCGCATCCTGCTGATGGACGAACCCTTGGCGGCGCTGGACCTGGCGCGCAAACAAGAGATCCTGCCGTACCTGGAACGGCTGCATGACGAACTGGAAATCCCGGTGCTGTATGTGAGCCATGCGCCGGACGAAGTGGCGCGACTCGCCGACCATTTGGTGTTGTTAGAAAAAGGTCGTGTCATCGCCAGCGGTAGCCTGCACGAAACCTTGGCACGACTCGATCTGCCGACCGCGCATTTCGACGATGCAGGCGCAGTGATCGAAGCGAATGTGGCACAGCAAGATGAGAAATATCATCTGACCCGATTGGATTTTGCGGGCGGCAATCTATGGGTAGGTAAAGTGGATCGCCCCTTTGGTTCGAGGGTGCGAGCACGCGTGCTGGCGCGCGATGTGAGCATCGCCACCCAAGCACCACAAGGTTCCAGTATCAACAACATCCTTAATGCACGCATAGCCGAGATACGCGACGATGGGCCGGGCAAGGTGCTTGTCCGCATGCGGGTCGGCGACACGCAATCGTTGTTGTCACGCATCACAAGCCGCTCGCGCGACCACCTTGGCTTGGTCGAGGGAATGTATGTTTGCGCGCAGGTGAAGAGCGTAGCGTTGATGTGATGGATATCAAGATCGACTTCGCCACAGAGGATGACTTGCCTCAGCTTGCCGATCTGCTCGCCGAGCTGTTCACGCTGGAGAGCGACTTCACACCTGATCGCGAGAAGCAATTGCGGGGGCTGCGACTCATTCTGAACGATCCAGCCATAGGACGACTTTTCGTATTGCGCGTCGAGGGCAACGTGACGGGGATGGCGAATGCGCTCATCACCATCAGCACAGCGGAAGGCGGCCCGGTGGTGTTGCTGGAAGACATCATCGTGAGCCGTACACATCGCGGCATGGGCTTGGGGCATCGCTTGTTCGGTCATGTCGTGGCATGGGCGCAAGGTCAGGGGATGAAGCGGGTCACGCTTCTGGCCGACGGCGATAACCGATCCGCACTCGCTTTTTACAACAATCTCGAATTTGAACTTTCCAACATGGTGGTGCTGCGTAAGCCCTTGGCTTGAGGGAATCTAAAAAATTCATATTTCGTCGCTCCCGCGAAAGCGGGAGCCCAGTAGATTAAAAAAATGGATTCCCGCTTTGCGAGCTGCCGCTGTGCGGCTTGCCTGCTTACCCCACTGCGCGGGAATGACGAAATTTTTGAGAAGCCCTTGAGGCTATCCATTTGTAGCAATCCCTACAAAATCCTTGAAAGCGCACATCGGTGGCTTTCTCCGGATCCCTTTAACTAAGGGTTTCTGCGCATACTCATCAAGTGGCACGGTGGTTGCTGATACTCACCGTACAAATTGCGTTGCCTCTGAAAGGTTCGAATATGACGGGAACTCACCCCGTGGCATCACCTTTGACGGAAGTTATTAGTGTCGATTGCTCGGTCTGCCCGCATCGCGCGCTGTTGCTGGAAGGCAAGTGCGTGCAGGGAGATGTATGCGTGACCGCGCAGAGTGGTCGGCAGATAGACCGTTTTTTGCGCCGCAATCCGCACATCGCACAAGACTATCTGGCCGATGGTTTTTGGGAGCGTCGTGCCATTGCGGCGCGTTATGCGCCATTGGAAGCGGTCATGCAACGGCCGCGCGATGTGGACGAAGTCGTGCGCCGCGTCGTGGCGAGCCGTTTGCCCATCGACGAGTTGGATGATTACTTGCACGACTCAGATCGTGAGGTGCGCATGACGGTGGCCGAGCGTATCGCGCCGGAACGTTTGAGTGCCTTGTTGAGCGACGAGGATTATCTGGTGCGTTTGCAAGTGGCAAAGCGCATGCCGCATGGGCAGTTGCGCCATATGGCGGGCGACGAAGACAGGGAAGTGCGCAAGGAAGTGGCACGTCGCTTACCGCCATTTGCATTGGGAAAGCTGACGCAAGACGTAGATGCCGAAGTCAGGCGTATCGTGGCATCGCGCATGTTGGAAGAAGAGGCGGCAAAGATGTTGAACGATGCCGATTGGGTCGTGCGTCTGGAAGTGGTTCAACGCGCACCACTCGAATCCATCGCCGCATTATTGGATGATGACGAATCTGATGTACGTGCTGCCGTCAGACGGCGCTTGAACGAGTTCCTTCACGAGGATGAGCAATGAGTATCTACACGAATGATGAGCCCCTATTGCGCAAGCTGGCTGCCGATATCGCAGCCATTCCGCCGCGTCCGCATCACAGTGGTTTACTTGAGATCGCCAATCGCATTCGACCGAACTGCACCTTCGAATACGCGCTGAACCGCGGTGGTTGGTATCGCCCCGGCGGCGTCATCGCCGCAGATGGCCGGCGCATCGCAGATAACTTAGAGCCGTGGGCAAGAGCCGAGCTGGAAGATTGTTCGGATGACATGGGTGAGTTGATGGAGCGTTACGCCGCGAAGGATCTGTTGGTGACGCGCCATTCGGGTCAGACACATTATTTGGTGGCGGCGTATGGCCCTGCGCCAGCCGATTTCATGCAGCTTGAAGTAGAAGAGTTGCAGGAGGTTCTAGATCGGAAACTCATCGATCCAGACAATCCTGCCGAAGAATTGATTGAGCTCATCGAGCCTATCTCACCGATTTTCCTAGACGCTCAAACCGTCAAAGCGCCGCAATACCAATTCCGCCGATTGATCGACATGCGCCAGATCGTCGCGCGTCTATCCATCGCGGATGGTCGAACAAATGTCTTGTCACGCATGCTGGCCGAGTGGTCGCATAGCAGCGCAGCGACACGCGGCCACTTCAGCGATCACTGGGTCGTGGCCTTGCGTGAACACTTGGACCGGTATCGCAATCCCGTGCTTACCGCCTCTCTCATCTCGCGTCATGCACGGGCACTCAAGCCTTTCCACTGGAACACGGAATTGACCGGTGTTGAGATGGGTACGCAGTTGCAGGCATTCGATCGCGCAGCAGGTTATCCCTCGGCTTGGTATTTCCATCTCATCGCGGGAACCATCACTTCACCCAAAAT
>Ga0100392_1000297_pt1 | contig 47685 bp, 25 predicted proteins | sample CryGeymeta201516_FD_81548 | JGI IMG/M metagenome (GOLD analysis project Ga0100392, IMG submission 81548) | Groundwater microbial communities from Crystal Geyser aquifers in Utah, USA - Crystal Geyser metaG 2015-16 | ecosystem: Environmental > Aquatic > Deep subsurface > Groundwater | place: USA... | reverse complement strand
GCATCCGCAACAACTGCACTAATGGTTGCAGTCACACCTCCGCATCCATTCCTCCTTCAACCCCCGCCACTTCCCCAGAAGCACTGCCTTCTCCAACCACAGATTCCTGCTTAGAGTGTCAAATATGTTCGAGTGTATTTCAAAACGGGGATACCGTGGTTGAAAGCAACAATCCCAATTGTTGTCACACTTTTCACAAGGTTTGTATGGAAAAGTGGTTAACGTTCCAATATTCATGTCCCATTTGTAATCAAGTGTATGTTCTTCATACTGCCACCTCTAGCGCAAGTCAATTGTAGAGCTGAGCGAGCTAGGGAGGGAGCGAGCGTGCGATGGTGGTGGACGTTGTCGTCGTTGTTGATTGACGCCAAAGTGTCGACAACGACTTTGAATCACTGCTTGGATTCTTTATAAATGTGTACTACTGCGCACTATTTGTTCTATCATAGCTCTTTATTTACAGCTTTTTGTTCTTGTGCCAGACTCAATTGTGCTGTGGTGGTGTGCTGTGTTGTGCTTCGGTGTGCTAAGTCGATCACTTGCTGGTTGGCTGGTTGGAGTAGATTGGAACAACTATGCTACCTTCTATTTGTGTCTTTTAGCGTATTTTTTGTAGTAGTCTAGTTTGGCTTTACGAGTTCGAGTTTTTAATTATTTATTTTTTCAACTGGCGTTTGGAACGAAAATTTTGTGTCTGCCCATAATACGAAATACAAGAACAAAATCTTCTAAACAAAAAACTGCATTACTGAATTAATATTTATCCAAAATCCAACAAAGAGCCACCATGAAAAGAACCTTACCGAAAGAAATTGACACTGCGATTAATGCAGAAATTTCCATGTCGTGGCTGCGACCATACGACGAGAGTTGGGGTGCCTTATTTTTATCGAGAATTCGATCCTCTCACCGCGTTTGGATCTATGTGTGCTGGAACAGTTTATTGATTTGGATATGCTGCATGGTGGGACTTTTTCACTGCTCTTTCCTACTGGTGGAAGATGATGGATCGTCTTTTGTGAGTTCCTCGCTGGGAATTGGATTATTTTCCACGTCCATTTATGACGATGATGCCTATTTTTTGGGCTGTGTATCGTACTGGAACAACAACAACTTTGATGGACCCTTTCGTGCTGCACGTGCTTTTGGAATGTTGGCGGGTCTTGCCACGACAATTACTTTTGTGACCACAATGGTTCTTTATTTGGTTGTACAGGCACCATCCACCAATGTCTGGAAACAAAGAGCCTGGGCAGTCACCAAGGGTCTCTTTTTTGGAGCCTTTTTGTGCGAATTGCTGACCTTTGTAGCTTTTGCTAGAGACGTTTGCAACAATGCTGAAACGGCGTGTCGAATAGGAGCAGCGAGTGGATTGGGTATTTTGAATCTAGTTTTATTGCTGGGGCAATCGGCAGTTGTTTACATATTGCCAACACCCGACACTCCCGTGTTGGTTCTGCAAGTGGAAGACGACCATAGAAGTGAAAATGCACAACCTTTGAGTGGGAATAAGGACAATCGAAACATCATCAGTGGTGCGGAGGAGAAGCATCCAGAAGTTGAAAAAGAACAACAATCGGCGGTTGGGGAAGGCATGAAAAACTTGGCCGAGGATCGATGTCGGCGGCAGCAACCTCATTTGACAATATGGCAAGCCGTGGTTCGCAGGTATCATTCTGTTGGAAACCACAGCTATGCCAGATTATTAATGACAGTTACTATTGTTATGTCTTGGGTGTGCAGCATTATCGGAGTAACTGGGTGTACGTTTTTCCTGGTTGGGGCCACAGGTCAAGATTGGCAGGAATTGAGCGGTTTGGGGCTCTTCCATCGAGCCTACTACAAAAACAACAACATTCTCGGATGCATTGCTTATTCACCGTCTAACAAAGGCGACTTTGATGGACCCTTGCAGGTTGGGCGAGCCTTTGGAGTACTGACGCTCATTTTTATAACCATTTGCTTGGTTTCGTCCATTGCTCTGCAAGGATTTTTCGATACTAGTCGCAACAAGGAGAAAGCATGGTGGTTATTGGTACAGCTGACTCTACCTGTCGCGTGTTTGTGCCAGGTCATAACATTCGCTACCTTTCAGACCGAATCGTGTACCCACACGGATAGTGTAGCTTGTGTACCAGGCACGGCTGGAATCTTTGCCATTCTCAACGTTCTCTTGGTCTTTCCGCTGGCGCTTTTCGTGTTTTCACTGCCGTGCCCAGGCAAGCCTTGCTTCCGCGTAAGAGAGTTACCGCCAAAAAGCAACATCCCTAGCGTTATCAAGTCTCAGGTCAAAATGTACAAACAATTTCAATTGAATCAAAAGCAAAAGAAATTTGCCGAAGTCGACGCAGATGAAAATGTTCTTCCTGAACCAAGTCAGAACTCGGAAAGCCACACACTTGATTTGGAAGAATGCAGTGAGACGACGGATGTAGTCAAATGTGCCACTCTTGTAGAAAGAGACGACGACAAGTGTACCATTCGAAGGGAAGTAGAGCGCGGCGATGGTTCCAAGACGATAACAGTTACTGTGAAAGAGTATGAAAGATCTTGTGCCACAGAAAATCCTTCTAGACACCCACAACAAAGAAATGCGAGGGTTGAGGGCAGTGCTTCAGAGGAAGTGTCAATTCTTTCCCAAACTAGAGCTAACGTTTGGGATCGTCAAGTAAATTTGGAGCAATTCGAAATTGTCGATTTGGATGATCGCGAACCAGCAAAGCACAACTGCGAACCTGCCAAAAAGCATTCGCAGGTACGCGGTCGGCCTCAGGAGTCCATATCTCGTCAAAGAAAGTCTTCCCCTTTGCAGGATCACGGTTGGCCTGACACCAATGCCCCGATATCGTCACAACAGGCAGTGGAAGAAGTTGCCATGTCCATTCTACGTGAAATGTACCAAGAGCAATTTCGCATCCAAAAAGAGGGAGCCATGAAATCGCAAATGTTTGCCGAAAACCATCGGACGAAAACAACGTCGAGCGCCAGCAAGCTTGGAGAGAAAAATGAGGATCATGATGATGATGATGAATTTGATGGTTATTGTGTCGCGTCTCATAGCAGCAAGGATCACGGCTGAAGAAGAATGAGGACGTTTTTTTTTATAACTTTAAGAATGGCCAACATCTACAATCTTCCAGCACATCAACAGTGAGCTCTTTACTATGATTACAATTGTTGACATTTTAGCACTTCTGTTTTTCCAAGCTGGAGGGAAATAAGGCTTCAGCACACATGTGTGCTGCCTTTCTCCGGTATACTTCTCCGGTACCGTACTCACCGACGACGTATAATTTTTCATTTTGGCATTCATTTTTCGTTCTTTACAATCCTAATTCTAGTGCATGCAAAAAGTCACACTCATGTTGTTTTTCGTCCACCCCGTTCCTTCCTGCGTATGTGCGTGGATGTTGTGATTGCATGCGTATCTTAGTACAAGGTCGGTGCCTTGAGCGGATCGATGCCATGAACCCGAACCGAACCGAGCATTTGTTCTGGAAGTTCGTCCGTTGTATTGCCTTGAATAACGAATCCAATATCGCAGGTCAACGCACTCATGTACCTGCGACAAACGCTAACGATTCGCTTGGCGGTATTGCTAGAATTACCAATATCTAGCTCGGCCACCAGTAGGTTGGAATCTTGACAGCGATACGTCACGGGCAACTTGGTCCCGATAATGGCAGGTTTACCGGTAACGAGGTTCCGTACGACCCATGGTCCCTTTACGACGTAGGGGATTAATTTGAGACGCTGATTTTTGTAGTGTGCATCACCCATAATCCAGCGTGCCAAGGTTCGTTCTCCGGGTGATAACGCGTTCAAATCGGGACAGGTATTTTCCTGTCGTTTTTTTGTAGCATTACCACTGCGATAACACTGTTCCTGTGGAACGTGTTTCATAAAAGGTAAAATTTTGGCAGGAATTTCAAAATACAAGAGCATTACACCCCAAGGAAATCGAAAATTCAAGACCAGGGTGGGTTCCTTGCGAAGCGTTCCATTCAAAAGAGAGGAGCTCCTATGCCATTGAATAGTAGTTGTGTGTGTGTTTTTGTGTGTGTATATGTATGTCAGCATATAACAACATTATTTTGTTGTTTCGTTGTGTGCCATGGATTTCAAGTTGATAAAGAAGTGTTTTTGCAAAAAAAGATGGTGGTTGAGCATACCTGAAAAAACTGTAAACCCATACCTGCAGACAAACACACACACAGCCAACCGAAAATAATAATAATCTCGTTTCGTTCAGCGAATACAACCAATGCTTAACATGAAAGAATGCATAAATGTCTGTATGTATAGAATACAACAAAGACACCCACCCACGCACACAAACATACAAACAAACATACACACTGAATACAGAGATATATATTTGTACGTACCGTTCCATTACGGTTGCTGGTGGTTGTTGTTGTTGTTGTTTGTCTGTTGGAAAAAGTAACAAATCACAACCCCGGGCACGCATCAAGTAGGCATCCGATGCAACCTTTTTCTTATCGTTCAAATAATTGGATCCTCGTACTTTGAAAATATTGAGCGGTGTTTCGGACCAACAATTGAGATCACGTGTTTCGGATACCGGATATCGTAATAATGTAGGAATCGGCACCGACATGGAAGCACTGCGTATGCCACTACTACTCGTACCAATGTCGTTGTCCAATGATTTCACTGCTACTATTTCAACATCTGCTGCTGCTGCTGCTGTTGCTTCTTCTTCTTCAAAGTTGTCAAAGTCCTTGTTGTTGTAATTGTCATCCGCAAGGCCGGGAAATCCCATTGGTTCACTCTGAGACCTGCAATAATAATTGGGAGATTTTGGAACCACTCCCTTGGAAGATTTCTTCTTATTGCGTGGGGAAGTTTTTGAGGACTGTTGTTGTTGTTGTTGTTGTTGTTGTTGTGACTGTTTATAAGAAGAAGATCCATTCAGGATAATTACTTGATTCCTGTTAACTGCATCGGCCATTGTTTTTACTTCACTATCACTTTTGCTGGTTGGAAAGGGACGGCGTGCACCATTCATCTCAACATCACCGATACTACTAGTATTGTTGTTGTTGCTTAAATCATCCAGTAGAATATCTTGGATCAAAGCATCGATACTGCCATGTTCGCTGTTGTTACCGGCATCGGTACTGGATGCCTGACTTCCCCCCCGGAAGGAGCTTTCTTCGCGGATGGTTCTATCTTGTTGGTGTTGCTGTTGTTGGTGGTGGTGCTCTTGCTGATGCTGCAATGATCGTTCCTGAGATCGACTGCGCATAGCCTTGGTATTGTTGTTGCTATCATCGCTGTTCAGACGCCGACGTGCGGACGAACAAGCACGACGAATCATAAAGTACGGTGACGTCTGATGCTGATAAAAATAGAGGTAACTACTACTACAACAACTACTACTACTAGTAGTAGAAGAAGATGGAGGAGTACTGGTACTGCACTGGTACTGACTGGACTGCTGCTGCTGCTGCTGCTCCTGATATCGATGATAATGCTGGTGTGGACTACTCCGAGTATCTGTCACCTGCTCCTTCTGGGTGCTACTGTTACTGCTACTATTACTGATATTATTATTTTGGTGATACTGGTAATTGCAACAAAGATCTGCAGTGGGCAATGTACGCTTGTGAATCCAATCAAAGCTGCTCCTCAATGACATTTGGGGTTGGGTAGTCTAGCTAAGGTTCAACTAATATTTTATTATTTAATTTTGTACTAGTAGTAGTAGTAGTAGTAGTTTACTACTAGTAGTAGGAAACAACATCCAGCGTATTCGGTACCTGATACGACGGTTTTGCTGGTTATGTACGGAGTAATAATTGTTGTTTTAAACGGTGAACATACCCACAAATATGGACTAAATAATAATAATACCGGCAGACTTCTACTGTACCCTGGTAGCTAGAGTACTAGAGTAGACTACTAGTAGTACCCCGGAGTAATGATAGTACTACTACCGTAGTAGTCTACCTACAGTACTACTAGTAGTAGCTAGCTACAGCAGTAGTAGTAGTAGTATAGTAGTAGCTAGTAGTAGTAGTAGTAGTACTAGTCTAGGTAGTCTACTAATAGTATTTTAAAGTGATGATTTCCGTACGCCGGTTGATGGGACCGGTCTTTCTATTATTAACCACGACCTGGTACTGTATGGTACTCAGGGCGTACTGCTACTACTACTAGCAGTAATCATTGACACTTGGCAATAATACTACTAGACTACCACTGCGAGTTCTGGACTAGCTACTGTACTACTAATCACTACGCGCTACTACTAACTAGTAGCTACCACTCGTAGTAGTAGTAGTCTAGTACTAGAGGAGAGTAGTGCTGTTGTACCCCCTGATACCATTAACATCACTGATGACGCTTCCATCATGATTAAGTGCAATCAATCATACCCTCGCTCGTGAGGATGATTCTACTGATTTTTAAAAAGCATTATTTATTTTTTCTGTGGACTAGAAATCTGACTCTATCATTCACAGTGAGTCAGATCATCGTTGTTTTGATGTCACCGTATCTTGCGCGCTGTTGGTAGAATATTCGAGTATCAAAACTCAATACTGATAATGAGATAGATGTGTGTGTGTGTGTTTGTGAGTGGAAAAAGGACGCATTGCTAAAATATCTTTAGATGCTGATGGTAGACTTTAGTAGTAAAACATACTGTATTGGTAGCGATTGATTGTTGATGAATACTGCAGTGAGTAGACCACGGTACGAGGTACGAGTATGAGCTTCGTCAATATCTTCATACGATCGGAGGGAAAAAGAGGTTCGCATATTTTCTGAACCAATATTGCATCTTTGAATGTTCGTACCTTGCTAACTATGATGTAATCTCAACAGCTAAATGATATCGTCGAGCAGTAGCAAACATCTTAGACTTCACACAACAAACAGATACTGAGTATGTGGGGTTACAAATTTTTATGTAGTTTTATGCATCAAGCAAAAATAATTCTAACAAGAAGGAACAGTGCTGGCACTGGCAATATTTCCCATCAAATCCAACTCGGTAAATGATGGAGCTCGGCCCAATCCATTGGCTTGTGTTTCGGGGCACACTACTTGACTATTCTTTGAAAAGGTCTCCTTGTACCAGGCGGCTGTTCGACGGATGCCCTCTTCAAAGTCGATCTTGGAAGTATATCCCAACATTCGTTCTGCCTTGGATACATCGGCGCAGGTGTAGGGGACATCACCAGGCTGATCTGGCATCATCTTGATAATTGCTTTTTTGCCAGTGTGCTTTTGGACCAAATCAATGAATTCTTTCAGAGATGTACCACTTCCCTTTCCTAAGTTGAAGATTTGGTAAGGATAAGGTCTGTCAATAGCACGAATAACGCCGTCCACAATGTCGGTAATGTAGGTATAATCTCTGGAAGAAGAACCGTCACCAAATTGTTGCATTTCCATACCTCTGCTGACACGGTCAATGAACTTAAAGGGAGCCATGTCGGGTCTTCCGCGAGGTCCATACACGGTAAAAAACCTTAGACCAGTGACATTCAACTGAGTCAAATGGTGGTAGGTGTAGGCGAGTAGTTCACAAGCCTTCTTGGATGCAGCATAGGGTGAGACGGGATTGTCCACCACCTCGTCTTCGCTGAAAAAGGTGGACTTGGATCCTCCGTAGACACTGGAACTGCTGGCAAATACAAAATTCTTGACTCCGTATCTGGCAGACATTTCCATCAGTCTTGTCGTTCCTTCAATATTGGAGTGGATGTAAATGTAGGGATCTTGGATGGAAGGTCTGACTCCGGCACGAGCCGCCATGTGGCAGACCCATTCAGGCCGGTGATCTTCAAAGAGAGATTGCATCAGAGACGCATCGCAAATATCTCCCTTGACAATGGCGACACGCTTGGGGCCGTACTTGTCGAGCAACAGCTTTAGATTGGCCTCCTTGAAGGACACGTCGTAGTAATCGTTCATTTCATCGACAATAACAACATCGTCACCGCGGGCAAGTAGATGGTCGGCAACGCTGGAACCAATAAATCCAGCTCCTCCAGTCACAAGAACCTTTTTGTATCCGACGTGGGGTTCCACAATATTTTCATCGGTGCTGCTGCTGTCCCAGGATGAGACGGAAACATTGGAGTCGTCGTTCTCGGTTGTTGGGGTATTTTGAGATGAAGTTTCGATTTCGCTGATTGTAACTTTCGACATGATGCTTAGTGTAATTTTTTATTCAGTGTTATGTTGTTGAATTGATGTGTTTTTAATTTGTTGGAGAATAAAATTGTGAAAGTTGTTGAGAGATTGTATTTATTTTAGATTGCCATCCGTGTTGCCAGATACAGTAATAATAGTAGTAGTGTTGCAGGTTTTGGAATTCCGAGAATGAATCATCAGGATTTTTATACTCTACTGTACGTAGACGAGACTACGTGCAGAAAAAATGAGAGGTCTTCGAAACGTTGGTAGAAAATCCAGCTCATCAGGCCAAGAATTGCTGCCACCCAACGGCACCACGACACAACATCTCTTTTTGATGACTAGAGGTTTTTACTGAGAGTCACTTCAATTAATGCTTACTTTGGAATAATGCATGCTACGTACTTGAAGTACTTTTCTGACTACTGGTACTGGTACTTCGTGAGGTCCTCTTGCCGACGAAGCTGTAGCATACCGTACGTCAGATTGATTCGTGGCGTAAATTAACTCACTCACTTTCAGAGGTCGATAGTAACACTGCTGATGATGATTCGTGTATGACTCGACAAGACTGCCAGACTGCCAGACTGGCAGCTACATAGTGATAATAATATTATAGCCTATTTATTCTGCGGATAAACCCATCCTGCGCAAAAACTCCTTCGTCGACAGCTCCAGAGAACCGGAACACAGGGCTGAGACAGAGATTTGTTCTTGGTTACGTATGCAATGAGAGATATGCCAGTCCTGATTTCAAAAAGAAGAGTTGATAAGACCCTGTTCCTTCCTCGTCGATCCTTGCTGCAGTCATGCTTTCCACTCCTGCGGATGTTCTTTTGATTCGCACGTTGCCGTGCAACTATTGTGAGGTGAGGATGAGTGGAGAAAAGAATACATGGAACGTACATGCTACAATTATTGTCGTCGCTTGTGTCCTAAAACCCAAGTGACCGAGGCTACTAGTAAATTAGACGTTCAAATTTCTGGACAGATGAAAAAATGTATGTAAACAAATACTAAAACACGCATCGCTGCTTTGGTCGCAGTGCCAATAAAACACTTTAAAACTGTACTTTCAGATACCGAAAAATATTGGTTGGTGGCACTTGGTTGAAAAGTGCAGTAGGTTTCTTCTTGTTTTCGTTTTCCCGGTGCACTTTTATTGCCTTTTCATCTGAGGAGCGAGCATTGCGGCGGGACGTAGTTTACGATGTATATCTTCAAGTACCTTAACCATAATCGGATCACAAACATAATGAAACAATATTGACAAGCTGGACAAACCATGGCCTACTATTTCTCCTCTCCCTCTTACTGCCCCGCGTGCCAGATCATTAGTTAGCGAAGTCGTCCTCGGGATTCCAATTTCAGATTCCAAGTTGAGCCGCATCTATCGCTGAATGACGAAGCATAAGTGCCACTGTACCTGAAGAGAGATACATGCACTACTGGCAAGCATCCGCATTTCCTGCGTTCTCTCCGTGATAGTCTATTACTCCTGCGTTTGCTTAGGGCTGCCGTCATCTCCACTGAAGAGTGTGTTGTCTGCCACTACAAGGAAACCGACCAGTGATTTGCGTCGATCGACACGTGTGTACATCCATCCCTTGTAGCATCGCGTGAAAAAGTTTACTCAGGTACGTCCACATCAAGAAGGCATGCATATACATAGAGGATTTGTAGAAGCAGTAGAAGACCATGAACTGTTACTGGTACAACAAGATGGCTGGTTCTGGGAGCCTGCCTTCATTGTAGGTAATTCAGAATTGTGAGGGGATATTACAATTTGTGGGTGTAAAATCATTTTGCAAGCACTACGCGCTGTGGATTTGATAGATTGTTGAACATGAAGGCCCCTGGACAACCCTTTTTGCTAAAGCAGTTGATGAATTCCTTTCGGGAGCTAGTAGAATAAGAGTTGGACCGAAAGGTCACGAACGCTGCTGTGACGTATCTGGCATGATATATTATGCTAGCTATCTTTCTTTTTGCCGAATTACTGTATTTTACTTGGTATATTGTACTCGAGTATATTGTAGCATGAGAAGGTTTACTAAAATGTTAATGCATGAAACCAATTGCATCGGATGACAAAAAACAACAATAAGAGGCTCAATTGGTTTTGAGTGTGAGTGTGTGCTGGCTTCTGCTTTGGGTGAACCGGGGGGGGGGGGGGGGGGGGGCGAAGGGGGGAAAAAATCTTGAACCTCCCAAGAAACGTGTTTCCTAAAAAAGTCGTGTGTGTGTGCGCGCGAGTGTTTGTTTGTTTGAAACTACTCGAGATGAATGGGTGATCCTCGCTTTAGGGCGGGACCTCCCACCTCTGCACTTTGCAATGGTGGTGGTCGCGGTTTTTGTTGGACCAAATGTTGACAGTGTACTGGATGAACCAATTCACCACTCAACGAACATATGTACATGCCTTCGTCTTCCGTGACATTTCTCCAGTTCCATCCTTCGGCTGCAAACTCCAGTGCGTTGCGCTCGGCGTTCTCTTGCAGTTCGTGTCGGTTCGACCAGATGCGCGACTTGATCCGATCACTGTACTCGTACCGCGTAGGAATAGGTACCACATCCACTTCATCGCTAAAACCCAATTTGCGCGTCGTCTTTCTGGCGTTGACTGCTTGGTCGGGACTCACACTCATAGTGGTAGTAGTAGTGGTACTAACAATCACATTCCTATCAATGTCCATAGCCGCAGTTGTTGTTGTTGTCGTCTGTCCATCTTTGAGTTTCTCCTTGATTGACACGACACCTCGCAGTGGTGTTCGCACAGCACTTCCATCGGGAGGTGAAATCTGCATTATTTGGGTCGTGTGTCCTACGCCCATACCTCGTAAGAGTCGTTGTCGTCGGTGTTGGGCTGCCGTCATGGGAGTGGCAGACACGGCGTAAGTAGCAGCCGCACCAGCTGCAGCTGCAGTTGCTGACGTTGGAGGGGAGTTGTGTATGCCCAATCTATTCAACAATCGGGCACGAATTGCATAGTCCGCCTGCTTTTGGTTCGCAATACTACTCGTAGTAGAGGAAGGAAGGGCCATGGGTGGTGAGCTCATGACACTTGACTAGACCACCTTCTTTTCTTTATTAGTATTGTACGGAGTATTCTTGTAAAGTTACGAACGTTTTTTTATCTTCTTCCGGAAAAACAAAGAGAAGTTTATCGAGAAGAATTCGGCTTGGTATTTTAAGAGTTTTGTATCGAATTAATGATAATAGCTTTCACTTGATTTATTTTTGGCTTGGAACTTCCCTTCTATCTGCTACTACTACCTGGTACTAGTCTACTACTGGTGATCTGTGTAGCGCATCGTAGGAAACCTACCACTTGCGTTTGCTGGGTGAGTAGTACTACGCTATCAGCCCAACTGATTGTCTACTGCCAGCTGATAGTACTCGAGTAATTAAGCAGCGCTCTCTACCGGGGAGTGGTACTCGGATATTTATAAAACCAATACCGGGTATCTTTCTCCGTTGAAAGGCCTTTGGATCCTTTCTGACACTGCTGTACTACTACTACCTGGTAGTACCAGACGAGGAACTGCTATTATCAGCTACTACAACTCGTAGTAGTAGGTAGTACCAGGTACTACAATTATTAGTCCTTTCTTTTGGTTGTCAATTGACAGATGTCGTCGGCATCTACCAGGCATCAGAGAACTAAATAAATTGTCTTGTTGCTTCTTTGAGTAATTAAATGCACTCCCTACCAGTACTAGTAGTACCCTGGTACCTGGTAGCTACGACTACTACCGGTAGTACTTGGTGGTAGTACTTGGTACTAGCTAGTAGACTAGCTACCATGGTAGTATGGTACTAAAGTAGTACCCTGGTAGTCTACTACTAGTAGTACTCTATTATTAGTAGAGAAGAGCGAAGCGGCCCCTTCACTACCAGGTACGGTACTATCAATGGCTCTTTTAGCTTCGCCATAAATACACCGAAAATGTCAGTATTTCCAAACTCTCAAATGAGAATCCGTCAATAATAATTCTGGTTAGACCTACTCTGTGACGTTAGCTCGGCTTGAAGCATTTTATTTTGTCCATCAACAGGTAACGTACGTACCTGGTACAGTTCACTAATCATGTTGTGCAGCAGTTTTTGTCTGCCTCTCAAAATGGCTACAAGGACTGCTGCACTCACTACGAATAGCTATCACTCGCAAGAGTGCAGATAGGAGGAGGAGCAGGCAGGATTGCCAATATACCCCCGAACAATACGCGGCCCCCCTGTGCGGGTGACAGCCGCACAGAGGGCCCCCCCCCCCTGCGCTTCTCTCTTTGCAAAAATAGTACATCCAAAATCCTATAATTGTCGAAACAGAGATGCATGGGAAGCAATTCAATTTTCAATTTTCTGATCTACTAGTCTGTTAGACTAGAGAGGATGAAGGGTATAAATGCATCAGCCTCACTCGCTGTAGCTGCAGCACTTTTCTCGTCGCATACTATCTAGCTAGACATAATTGTAGTCTCTAGTAGAGTAGCTAGTAGAGTACTATGGCTACTGCCCGGTGTAGTACGTAGAGTAGTAATGTAGTAGTGGCAAAGTTAGGAATAGAGTTCTTTCCGTCCTCAACAAGCTCATTGAAAAAATTTAGTTATTTTCTTTTTGTTTCACGTGACACGTGATGCAGCAGCTATCATCATAATACTATTGTTCCTACTAGTAGTAGACAAAGATTGAAGGCTTACTACTGCCTGCATCTCTATGGACGCATTGCACCAAGAACAGCCGCATGCCGACGATGGTGGATTGTCCCGTATTGTTGGTGGCATTATCCCTCCTATACAACTTCTCGATGAATCTCACGGATTGTTTGGTGAACTCATTCCTCCCGAGCTTGTCTTGGAGGGTCTTGGCCTTTCCAATCATAAAAATGCACTAGCTACTACCTCGGCAACAGAATCCGACAACAGCAACAACGGCACCGCCGAAAATGATCCACGTGCGGCTCTGGCATTCCAGGCTGTTCGTTCTCTTCTTGCGGACGACGACGCGAAAGATCACGAGGTTTGTATTGAATTTGACAATCAAACAGCTTTGCCCATTACGATTCGGTGGCTGGACGAGTACGGACGCAGCTTTGATCACTATAATTTTACAGTGGAAGCCCATTCTTCTGCCGTCCGCTATTCGAGGCAGGGACATTTGTTTTTGCTGTCCGTATCATCCGGATGTGATGTAAGTCATGATGATGATGATGATGATGAAGGTAGTGCTAAGGAAGAATTACTGCTGGGAGCGTACCGTCTTCGTATGACGCTGCCCAGCAAATCACCGCATTATGTACGTGTCGAACAGGTGGGTACCAATGAAGTAACGGCGACTAATAGCGGTAGCAACAGCAGTTCATTTGCGGGTACATTTATTCTGGAGGCCATGTTGGCGGATCCTACAGGAGAGGACGAACTCGTTGTCGCAGCCAAGGCTTTGGAAAACAATGATGATGCGGATGCTGTGGCTGGTACAGGACCATACCATGATCAGTCGATCAAAAGCATCAAAACACTGTCTACAATTCTCACTAATCTGCGACAGCATCCTCAGGACCCCAAGTATCACACGTTGCGACTTTCCAACACGACAATTCAGAAGCAGATTGCTTCCAACTGGGGCGCCATGCAAATGTTGAAATTAATCGGCTTTGTTCGAAGTCAGGTACACGGTGACAACAAGAGCAATGTTTCTAGTACAGGCGAAAAGCAAATGGAGGAATGTTTGACCTGGAAGGATCAAGGACACGATTGTGAGTCACAGCGCAAGAAGTTGAACCGAGCCTGCGAACTGGTCGAGCTATTGTGTGCTAGAAATCGACCAGGATTCGTGTCCGAGCTTGCACCATCACCTCCCTGGCAGGGCCCCATCCTGACATTGGCAGTTCCGGGTGGTGCAGGACGACGAGCTAGCTTTGGTAACCAACGGACGACGTTTTTGTCGGACGACGAAAAATGGAAAAGAGCTCAAAGGAATGCGCAGCGGCGTGGACGTTCTGGTCGAAAACCAGAGCCAGGAAATGCACCCAGCAGCAGGGGAAAGTGGGGTCGGTGATTTTTTTGGTATACCAGGTAGCAATTAGAAAAACAAGGAGGTGTGCATTCTTATGGTGTAGGAGTACTACTCTAGTATAGTACTACTAGTCTAGTACTAGCTACGGTAGTAGACTACTAGTAGCAGTATTTAGTAGGCAGGGGTAGGGTTTCGTAAATCCCGATGATTAGTGATTGATGAATGACCGAACTTTTATTAATACCATCATCTGAACAACCAAGACAGTAGACTAGTTGGTAGTGGCCAGAATCTCGGGAGAATGAACAAACGAGGACAAAAAAACAAACCAATTCCAAGCAAAAACGATGCTTCAGCTCCTTGTCGATGAACCACACTGATTATGCTTACGGCGGTCCCGGTTAAACAAACTTTCCTGAACTACAGTTTTCCGCGGCATTTGCTGCCGTTTACACTCCTTGTGGGCTTGGTCTTCTGGTGCATTTTGGAGTTTTCCACCATTCAACTTGTCAGTTTCAGTAAAGCCAACACGAGTGAAATAAACCAATATTGGACAGGCAACACTTTAAGACGAGAAGATGAGATTAATGAAGAATCTCAAGAGGAAAAATCTTACGAACTGCAATTAAAGGTGCCCTTTTACTGTTACGAGAATGGATTGGATTGGACGAATGCTACAAGTTCCATTTGGAGGTTGGAAAATAGAGTTGGAAAATGGGATCCCAATCCTCAGCGAACAGAAGGCAACCATACCTTTGTCCGGGAGTCTTTTTTGGCCCATTGGAAGCATTCGGATGATTGGTGGTTTCTGATGCACGCCAAGAGACATCCTATGCGGACGCGAGATCCCACCAAAGCAAAGCTATTTTTCGTTCCAACGCTCTTGAATGCATTGGCAACCAAAATGAAGCGATCTAATTTGTGCCTCGATGGTCGCTGTAATTTGGAATTGCTGGAACACGTCCACCAAATTTTGACAGAATCTCCTTATTATCAACGTCACCACGGAAGAGATCATATCGTAGTAGACAGTCATTGGAAACGACTGCTGGAGCCGCATCATGCCCTTTTTAATTGCAGCTTTGTGGGATTTGAAGGGAGTCGATTCGAGGATGAACTGGTAAAAAATGGAGCTCGGATTCAATTTCCAGCAACCTACGTTGGGCAGGCCTGTTCCCCGTGGGAAAATGTACATAAGACGGACGATTTCGCACTTATTACGAGTTGGTCTCGTGGCAAGTGTTTCATCGTTCGACAACGGATATGCAATTGGCTGAACAATGGGAACAATACCAATATCAAAACTCATTACTCGGTCTCAGGATGTGGTCCTGGACCACAATGCCCAGCACTGGCACAGGCCAAATATGGCTTTCATGCCCCGGGCGATACGCTGGGAGCCAACCGACTCATGGACACGCTGCTGAGTGATACCGTTCCAATATTTACCAATGCAATGCAGTACGACATACTGCCCGATTTTATTCCGTGGAGGAACATGTCTCATCTCGTGCCAATGACCTGGAAGGTCCCGGACGATACCATAACAAGACAGAGGTTTTACAACGACATAGAACGGATATTGAACGAATCAGATAGCGAGTACCAACAAAAACGACAAATCATTGCAGATTATCGTCACCTTTTGGATGTTCGGCAGCCGTACCAATTTGATATGTACATGCACAACTTTGCCTTGAAACTCGGGAATTTTGAAGAACAGTAGCAGGCAAAAAAATGAATTCGTGTTGGTAGGCGACAGACAGGACAGGTCAAACTTCAGTGTAGTGTACTCATTTGATTGGGGAAATGGACGTACTCGATTCAGAATTAATGCTTTTAATCACAAAATGGGGAAGGAGGATGTCAAAATTGAGAAACGATTGCAGAAACAAATAGCGAATCACGAACTGGTGAATCACAGCGCTTTTTGCTCGAGCGGAAGAAGAAACAAGTCCACGTAGCGACGCAAGTTAAAGTTTTTCAAAACACGCTCATTCTTTTATGTTAGTCTAAACAACACAACGTTCAAAAGCGTAAATCATAAAAAGTACTGGAGCAAAATATAACATTTTAATGTAATTATGTCAAAATCGAAGGGATCGGACGATGACGGCATTGCCGAGAAAACTGGTATGTGTATGACTGCGTGAAAATGCCCAAGCTCAGTAGTGGGCGAATGAATGCCTGCACTCGCTTTGCTCACATAAAAATTTCATGCATGTAGTGGATTACAATAGTCTGCATCGTAGGAGAGAGCTGCGAAGACAGCAGCGAAAAACCCTCAAAGCCATTGAAGAGGGCACGATTGGTACCGGAGTGGAAGACGAGTGTCAAATTGCAAGGGATATCAATAACCGTCTCTTGAAGAAGGTAAAACACACACGGGAGCTGAAAATGGATGCTGAAATTTTCGTTGCTCGAGCAAAGTTGGTAGCGAAACACGTGAATGCTTTCATAGCGGTACGCCTCATTTGTATTGCTTTTTGATTCTTGTTCTATCGTGGACTGCATTCGGATATCCAATTGCAATATACTCACTTCTACTATTTCTGCCATTGCAACAGCCATTGCAGTACGATAGTCACCGCTTTGTCAAATCACTGAGGGCTCATTTCGGTAACGTGGATACTAACGGCAAACGAATTTTAGACTGGAAAAGCCTCGGTCAGAATGCCAGTGTATGCTATAAATCAGTTCCATCGAATGTCGTGTTCCTAACGAACCTGATGATAGCGTCCGACGAACAAACAAAACCAGCGAAAAAGAAACGTCGATGCTGCCATAGAGCGACGGATGGAGAAGATATCGTGGAAGAACCGTTGGAAGCTAAAGACTTTTCTGGTCCCAATTCTAGCTCTGAAGGCATTGACGCTGTATCACAACAGTTGAAGACTATGAAGAAAGCTCTGAAGGAACAGTGTCAAGCAGCTCGTTGTGCTGCAAGATCTGCGATAACAAATGAAGCAGCTGGCAGTGATGGCTCGGAAAAGCAAACCCTCGCAACACACGACGATGACGAGATTGACATGATTCCCTTTTTAGTAAATCCCAAGAGCTACACCCAGACGATTGAAAATTTCATGAACTTTAGTATGCTTATTAAACAAAGAGTCGCTGGGATGCGAAAAGGATCTGATGACCTCGTGTACATTCGCAACGTGATCCAACATGAAGAAAATGGAGAGGGCGGAGAAGGCAGGAACGACAAGCGTCCGTATCAATATGTCTTGTCGCTCACCATGAAAGATTGGCGAGCTCTCAATGCAGCCTACAATTTGACAGAAGGTGGTCTACCTCATCGTACTTACGAAGAAGGAATCAAAAGCAACTACCAAGACAACATTGCAAGCAAAATCTGAAAGTCAATCCCAGCAAGCAAAATGACATATTTCTTTTCTTAACCATTCTACACCAACACAAGATCGTTAATTTTTTGCTTTTATTGTGAACTATTTTATGGGTTGTGTTTGGCAATGTCGAGTGGTGTGTGTTGAGTGACTAGTATGTGTATGGAAAACCAAATGTAGAGAGAATGGACGGAACAAATTTCTTGGATGTGAACAGAGAGAATGATTGGATGAATACTGATAAAGTTGCATTCAGCAAGCAGTTTTTTGAAGAGTATTGTAGCAATGTACCAAAGAATGCATGATTCGGCATTAAAAAGATGGCAATACTGCAACAGTCCATGCATTTATCTTCATCTAAAAACCAGGTTGCTGATATTGTTGTTGTTGATACTGCGGAGGAGCACCATATGGATTTTGTTGCTGCTGTCCGTAGTTAGGTTGTTGCTGTTGTTGTTGTTGTTGTTGTTGTTGGTGCGGGGGACGAGCAAATGTCGGAGCACTACCGTACGTTCCAAAACTAGCTTGGGTGCCAGTGGGACTTTGTAGTGGTTGTTGCTGCTGTGGGTATCCCCCGCCTGCGTATCCTTGTTGCTGCTGAAAAGGAGCAGGGGCTGGCGGTTGGTAGGACGTTTGCTGCGGTGGTGGTGCTGTCGAAAATGGATCCGCTGGAGGCTGACCATAGGGATCCGTTGAAGGGACAAAGGACTGCTGCTGCTGGGGCGGTTGGTCCGCCGACACTGCACCAAAGAAATTGGTGCTGGCTCCTCCCGCAAAGGAATTATTTCCTAATGAATATCCTGGAATAGAAGCTTGACTGCCTTGGTAGGGTGTCATGGCACTTGTATTTCCAGCAGGATAGGTAGAAGTCGATCCCGAAAAGGTACTTTGACCAGGTGGACTGCCGTATCCACCTTGGGCTTGTGGTGCACTATAACCACCACCATAATTGGGTTGCTGATGCTGTTGCTGCTGAGGATATCCATATGGCGGTTGCTGTTGTTGCTGCTGCTGTGGAGGCAAACCAAATTCAGATCCCAAGGTCATACTCGAAACCATTTGGTTGGGCATCCCTTGCGGCACTTGTGTTGGAGCTGGTGTTGGAGCATCAAAGCTCAATAGATCCGCTGTTCCATTTCCAGCTGGAGAATCATCACTACCAGGGAAACCACTATCACCAGATCGATGTTGCTGCTTTTCGAATTCCTTCAGAGATTCCAGTCGAGCCGCTGCCAAAAGACGGCGCTCCTCAGCCGTCATGGGCTCATCTTGTTCGCCGGAACCATTGTAGGAAGCGCGACTTCCTCCGGGTTTTCGGACCGTCATTTGGGGAGTTCCCAACTGATAAATCTGATTAAACTTGAATATGGAAACTCCGCCCACCCTCAGATCAAAGGGACGAACATTAGAGCCCTGCGGTGCAGGCTGACTGATCAAATGACAGCGAAAGGTTCCAGAGTAATTGGGCACCTTGAGACTAAAGACGTGCTGCCAGGTCCGGTCGGAGGTCCATCCGTTCTGACCGCTGCTGCTAAAGTGCACGTCCTTACCGTCGAGCATGACGTGTCGTTTCCCAGAGTTCAAGCTCCACACGAAGACCACTTCGTGTTCGCTGCCGCGACAGTGCGCACCAACCAAACCATCGTCCACGGCTTGGCGGTTGGCAAAACCAAATTTGAAGGTGACTCTCTTTTTGGAAACACCAATCGTCTTGCTCTGATTCTTGACCGTATAGTCAATAAAGTACGGAATGAAGGGAAGAGACATCCTGCTGTTATTTTTTGGAGTTGCTTTTAGGTTTTGGGGATGAAAAAAACCTTGAGTTCTGGATTTTCTACTAGTCAGGACAGCGACAACGAATTAATTACTGTTGTTCACGGTATCCTTTTCAAATTTCTCTCTCTCTATTTCTTCTTTAGCACGAATTTGCTTTCCACTGCAGTAAACCTACTTATAATATGATTGACTGCACAGAGTTATTAGATACTAGAGTACTCCGTAGTAGCTGCTACTTAGTGTTGACTTCGATGAGGCATGTAGACCTGTGTTTTGACAAGACCAACAATGACACTTGCTGCAACTAAAAACAACAACAAAGTTTCAATACCTCTCCAAGAGTGTGGAAGGCTTGCTCTCGCCTGCTTGTCCGCACGATCCATCTTTGACCTTCCTAGCTGATCGATTCTCAGAGGCAAGTAAGGATGAGGATAATTGCGTGAAATCAATTCCACATACTACCAGGTACATGACTCCGAGTGAGTATTAGCTACATACCAGGTACGTACAGTAAAACAACCAATACAATACTACCAGAGACAGCTCTACACTCTGCTAGCTACTACTCGAGTAGTAGACTACTACTTCTACTACTAGCTAGTCGAAGTCAAGCTTAGAAGCTAAAAGTAGAGCTACAACTCTACCCTGCAGGATGAAAAAATAGTCACAATGCACCGATTTAGAACAAATATTAAATGACGCTCTATTACTTTTGTCCTTGTGGCAAAAAAATACGAGTTGGTCGGGAAGAAACATTCCGAGTTATGAGAAAAGCTGCTGCTGACGCTAACCACGGCCGACATCATCAGCGTTGTACATTTTTTTTATCCGTTCTGATGTTGCGCCAACTTCTTGCTGTTTTCCTTTTTGGTTTGCATCTTAAAGTCCATAATGTCTCCCTTGTACAGCGTAATCTTCTTGTTGTCGCAAATGTAAATCTGTTCGGCACACTGAGAAATCAAGCGCATGTCGTGCGAAATCATTACTACACCTCCACGAAACTTTTTCAAACAACGTGCCAAGGCATCGATCGATTCCATATCCAGTGGATTGGTAGGTTCGTCCAGCAAGAGCAAATGCGGCTTTTCGTGCGCAATAATAGCAAAGACGATACGAGCCTTTTGTCCCGCCGACAATTGTCCCATTACCTGCTGTTGCATATCACCCGAACAACCGTACCGGCCCAGTAGAGGACGAATTTTTTCCAGCGGCTGATCTGGCATCAACTTTTGCTTGAAAAAGTCAATGGGAGTCATGGTCAAGTCCAGCTTATCCTCGAAATGCTGTGTAAAGCTCGAAATCTTGAGATGCATATTCCTCTTGATTTGACCCTGAGTGGGCTGTAATTTACCTGTCATGAGCTTGAACATGGTAGTTTTTCCAGCTCCGTTGGGTCCGACCAGAGCGACCCGAGTTTGCAAATCCACGCCAAAGTCGACATTGGAGTACAATTCTTGTCCACCAGGATAGGCGAAACTCACGTATTCAATGGACAGCACGGGCACCGGAAGATCACCGGCATCTGGAAAACTCCAATCCCACTCGGGATCCTGTTCGGGTTTCTCCGTCAGTCCAGCTTCCAATTTCTTTTGCAACAGCTTTTCGCGAGCTTGGGCTTGACGAACCATCTTGACGGTACCTTTTGTTGTACACATGAGTTGAAATTTAAAACAAAGAAATAAAAGAACCACGCGTCAGATGCTTCACAAACAGGGACGGCATCCAAACTACAGAACAGTACTAAAATAGTACAACAGAGCAACATACCGTGACCGAATCGAGCAATGAAATCTTTAATTTCGGCAATATCTCTCTGCTCGGCTTCGTATTGACGCCACTGGACCATGTCTTGATCGCGTCTGGTCTGGACGTAGGTATCGTAGTTACCACTGTAGTAACGCAGCTTTTTGTAGGTCATATCCAATCGCACGATATTGGTGCAGACATTGTTCATGAAATCCTGTGAATGACACACAAAGAACAGGATTCGTTCCCAGCTGGACAAATAGTCCTCTAGCCACATGACAGCTTCCATATCCAAGTGGTTTGTGGGCTCGTCCAGCAAAAGACTAATGTTTGGAGAGAAGAAGAAAAAGATACGAATTTGTGTGTGAGATTGCTTGTCACATGCCACTAGACTACAAAATTGAAGAAGAAAAATCCCACACTGCTCCAAAAACAATAACAGAAGAAGAACGACTTACAATTCTGGTTGCAAAAACAAAGCACGAGCCAAGGCTACACGCATTCGCCAACCTCCCGAAAATTCGCACGTCTTCATGCTCTGCATCGCCAAAGTAAATCCGAGACCGTGCAAAATCGACGTCGCTCTCGATTCGGCCGTGGAAGCATCGAGTTGATCCAGACGATCGTAAACAGCCTCCAAATTCACTTGAATTTCTGCCTGTTGCTCCTCGTCGGCATCTGCCATGGCATCGTTCAGGGCTTCCGCCTTGGCTTCCAATATGGCCACTTCGTCGTTACTTTCCATGACAGCCTGGAGAGCCGTAATGTCATCTCGAGCGGGATACTCGGAATCCAAAAAGTAAATGTCCAAGGCATCGGGGATGGGAATAGCTCTGGCGGCAATGGCTTTCATGATGGTTGACTTTCCAGATCCATTGGGCCCGATAAACCCGTATCGATTACCATAATTGATGACCAGGGACGTATCTTCAATGAGAGACTTTCCGTGAAAGGTGACCGTGACTCCGTCGACGTTGATATCGCGTGTATTGGCGTGTAGGGCCCCTTTCTTGCTCTCGTAAGTGACGTTAATATTATCTTGAGACAATTGCTCCAGTGCCTCTTCGCGCTTGGCATCTTTCACCTCGTCTACATCTAACGACTGCAATGCTGCCTTTACATTATCCACTTGCTTTTTTTCCGGAGGTTCTTCCTCCTCTTCTGTCTTTTCTTTCTTGCCTTTTTTGTCTCCATTCTTTTCCTCCTGTTGATTTCATCATTATTTGATTTGAACAGTTGTGGCAGGTTTCGTGTGTTTACACACACACACACACACAGAGAGAGAGAGAGAGAGAAAGAGCGCAGGGACAAACTGGTTGAGTGAGAAGAATTTTTCCCCCAAACTGGTAGAAAACAGAAAACCAACTCTACTAACATCTGTAGTACTCATCGAATAAAACAAAACAAAGTACCACAACTAAACAAATCTGTGAAGTTACCTTGGCTTTTTTCTTGGCTTCACGTGCAGCTTTGGCGGCAGCCTTCTTTTCTTCCTTGGACATTTTCTTTTCGAACAATTCCTGTTCGCCTTCTCCCATGGCCGATGCCTTTAAATCGTTTTGCATTGTACCTTGGATATCGATTTTATCCTGACCCGTTGCAAGCTCTCTCTCGATCGCCTGTTCCATCTGTTTTTGCTTCTTTTCATTGTATCGCTTTGCCATCTTTGATGCTTTGATGAGTGAAGGGTAACTGCAATAATATATTGGTAGTGCACGCAAAGAAAGGTTCAGTAAAAACTGGATAGAGCTTTAGAAAAAGCAATGACCAATGTTGTTATTATTAGTTTTAGTATTAGTCTAGTTTATGCATTTTCCTCCTCTTGGAACATCTCTGCGACGAAGATTCCCTTGCTGTGGTGGCATTTTTGAATGGCGTGGGTGCTTTCATTCGACTCTGTAAACAGCAAATAGGAGCTTTTCATTGGCTTAGATTATTTGCGTCATTCATTTGGGTTGAGGTCATGGTACCTGGTAAGGAATCAAAATTCAAAAGGGAATGGAACTCTGCTACTAGCTATCTACTGGTTGTAGAGAGAGAGAGTATTATTGCTGGCTGGAGCTAGCTAGGCAGTACTACTAGAGTACAATTCTTCTACTGGTGGGCTGCTGAGTAGTACTACTACTAGTAGTACTAGTATACTACTACTAGTAGGAATAACTACTACTACTAGCTACTACTCTACTAGACTACTAGCTACTAGAGTAGCTACTAGTAGTAGTACTACTACTAGCTACCACTACTAGCTACTAGAGTAGACAACTACTTCAGAGTAGAGAGTAGTAGTAGGTACCTGGTAGCAAGGACAAAAAAATAATGACGTATTTACCAGTCGAAGTTTTGTCCACGAACATGAGAGAGTAGGACTACTAGTAGCAAACCATTGTGTTCCAAAATTAATTAGACCCTAGTAGAAGTAGTAGACTAGGCTAGACTACTGTACTAGACTAGAGTAGACTACTAGTAGTAGATTAAACAAATCATGGAATATACATTATTATTGCAAGACGAGGCTATCTCGTTAGGCCTTCTTCATTATTTGATAGAACGCATGGTAGGATAGGCTACACTAGAAGACCAGTTGATTGACATATCTATATTTTGTCAAGCGAACCATAAAAAGAAATAGCCATCATTTTGCAATCTCCAGTCTCAAGTATCGTGGAGCATGCTATTTACGCATGGACGATCTGCCTGTAACATTAAACATTCATTTTCCCAGTCGAAGGGATTCAAAAGAAAAGAGAGTTTAAAATCCCCTTCCAAAAATGGTATGCCTGAGAACCTAGTAAGACCAAGTTAGCAGCCCACCAGCTCCATTCGCCTCTCTCTCATGGAACGGTCAAGTGAAGGATCTTGCTTGGTTTTTCTTCAGGGACGTACCTGGTGAACTTTTACGAATAGAAGATACAGAGTCTGTACTTTAATCGTGCTGCATCTTTTCTGCAGCGACGCACTCTTCATTCATCTCGCGTATCGTTCGCAGAGCAAAGCTTGTCCTTTTTTTCGTAGTGCAGCTAGGAGGGTATGGTCAATCCGTTGGTCGCATAGTCTATCCGTTGGCCGCATTCACGAAGCTTGCTGCAATAGTCTAGGTTGATCCTTCAATGAGAGGCGGGCTTTCTTGCATTTGAAAAGTAGCACTTACTGAAAATATCGCGGATCATTATCGCTCCTCAACGCCACTTTTCCCTAACTTGCAGGACGCCGCATTGAAAGGCTTTGTTTATCTATTAAACGCCGCTATATCTACACAAAAATGTATTTATAAGTTGTAAATGTGACTGTGCACAGATTATATGCTCAAATAAGTGATGGTGCAGGATGCATCTTTTTAAAATAGGCTAAGGGAGACGTCTGTTGGTTTATGCTGCACTTGGGCTCAAGGATACTCGTCGTGGGGTTCCTTTTGCCGTAGGTACCTCTGGTACTGGAGCCCGTTTGGCATAAACACCTTTATTTTGATGCGTGAACTTCTTTCTGGTTGGTCTGATTTCGTCTTCGATGATCTGAAGTAATTCTTCTTCTCTGCCGGCAGACAGTAGACTTGATTCTTCGTCGTCCTTGTCGTCGTCAACATCATCTATTTCTGGCGAAACACTAAAATCCAGAGAAATGTCACTAGCATCTTCCCACCTATCTTCAAATGCTAACTGGTCGACGGTAATCACATCAATCTCCAAAAACTCATCTTCATTAAAAAAGTTGCCCTCTTGTTCTTCCAGCTGTTCCATTAATTGATCGATATCGATCTCCTCCTTCTGGATGGAGCAATTGCGTTTGGCAGGCGCGCGCAGAGAATTGCCAATTGTTTCCACAAGTTTGCTGAGTTTGTTCATTGTGAATTATCCTATTGTTTTAGTTGTATTATTCAGCTAGTGGCGGCGGTGGTGGTGGTGGTGGTGGTGGTGGCGGCGGCGGTGGTGTTGGTGGTGGCGACGACGTAATTGGTAGAAACAAAGGAAATTTTAATAATGTTGTATGTTGTGTGTCTTGCGTCTTATGCAATTTTGGGGGTCAAAGCACAATTTCTCTGAGTAGTAAGTACAGGTACCAGGAACAGGAACAGTATTTTATTATTTGTGATCGATAAAAAAATTATATTACGACTTCAAAAGGAGCTCAATGGAACAAATCGTACTCTCTATTTATTATGGTAATTTCTTGTTGATCTTGCATGGACAAAGTATTTATTGATGCCGGTGATGGAACATCAAATGATGACCGCTTCTTGAAGTCGGAGATCATACCTGGTAATTTTTTGATACCTGGTACAACTTCCAACCTAGTGGTAGTACGGTAAGCTTGCGCATTCTTTGTCAGGCCTATTCATTCTGCTGCACCAGAAATAGTACCAGGTACCAGGGTACCTGGTACCAGGTAGTATGGTACTACTAGTACTGGTATTGTTAGTTCATACTAGTAGGTACCTAGTGGTACCTCGCATAGACGTTCTACTACTAATAGCTACCTGGTAGTGGTACAGTAGTCTAGTACAATGGAACTCGCTAAAAAGACCCCCGAACTCGTCTACAGGTACTAGTATGAAATAAATACCAGGGTACCTGGTACCTGGTAGTAGCTGGTACCAGGTACCTGGTACTAATACTACTAGTAGTAGAGTATGGTACTACTACACTTAATATAGTAGCTACCAGTAGTGCAGTATTAATGATTTACCAGGTACTATCGTAGTAGTAGTAGTGGTGGAGTAACACCAAGACTGAGATCTTCATCTCGACCATGTACTAGTGCTACCAGTACAAGTTAGTACCATACCTAGTGAGGCCTGTAGCTAGTAGTAAAATTTCCTGGGCAATTCTACCATGGTACACAGAGTCCACTTTATCGTTCACCAGGGAACGAATAACAATAGTATTCTTATGCGCTACAGTTACTAGCTACTCCGAGTAGCTACTACCCTACTTCAAGAAACCCTACTGATTTACTCAGGATTGGCTGCTATTACCTCCAAAATGAGACCTAGGTCTCATTATTTTACCTATAAGAATCCTACCGTACATCTAGTTGACTAATAGCGTCAACTGGTAGCTACTAGAACAAGAGACCTACCACTTCTGATCGCGACAGCAGTTGGACGATGGAAAGGCCTCATATGATCACATCAATCATAAAGAATAATGTGCGCAGCTTTCAAAATTTTCTAATGGAAATGATTCATAGTTCCACCATATCTACTACTCAAGGCGACTACTAGCCTACTAGTGACGGTATTAGATAGATACGGTATCGTCAGAAACAGCGCGTAAACAAATTTATAGGAAAGCAGAGGGGGGCCGTAATTGTATTTGCTACTAGCAGTTACATTATGTTGTTTCTCTGGCGCTAAATATGAATGACATTATTTTTTGTGAGCGGGAAAGGAATGGGCCCACTGTAGATGGGTCGTCGAAGAAAAGAGGGTCAGTATCGAAAATCTCGAGCGAGTCTTTGGGATTGTATGCTGGAATAACAAGCTGTGCACCAGTATGTCAATAGTGCTGAATATTTTTCGCCTCTCTGTCTTCTTATTTATTGTGAAAGCTTCTCTTTTCAGAGAGAAGGTTAGGCTCTAGATGGAGCTCGCATGTGGCCGGTGGCGGCGGCTCCCCTGTGATGCGATCAACGTTGTGTGCGCATCGTCTCCGAAATTACAATGAGAGGAACACTATTGTGTTTTGGCGAATAGTGGAAAACTCGCTGGCACACTGGTTACTACTACACTGAGTGCGAACTAAACAATTAAAAAGCGCCTGCCCATTGTATCAAGATTTCAGTTCAGCAGGGTCTATTCTTGGTAAACTAGAGCGAGCCCGTACTGTTACCTGGTACTGCTTCTAAGAATTACTGTCTGTCCTTGGGTACCACCTACCCGTAATATTGTAATACGAAAAAAGATTTTCTGAACTAATGTGCGTCTTATATCATCCGCCGTAGCAATCAAAGATTTCAGTTGCTGATGATTCACTCACAAAACCCTATCAAATCTCGATGGTGTGTCAACGTTTTCCATAATTTATTGGAGCTGGTTCCTCTCTCATCATCAAAGGAAAGAGAAAGAGCCTGTAGCAAACGAGAACCATCGACCTTGTCCAGCCGCTTTTGCCGCAAGAAAATATTAATCTCGCACACGTCACCTACCTTTCATCATGGGACTACCATTTGCACCCTTCAGCTCGCAGTACACCTCCATGGAAGGGAATCATTCGTTGCCAAGTGGACAAATTCCTTCGGCTCTTTCCAAAAAAGGAGACGCTCCTCCGGGCTTGGCCAGGATCGAATCCACCAGCGATAAATTGTATCGAAAGGTATGAGGAAGAGGAAATGCACTGGTTGATTAAATAAATTATTATTATTATTATTATTTCATCTCATCATGGTTTTCCCTGTCGTCCTACTACATATATTTTGTATTATTCGACGGAATTCTTTTCGCAAAATCCCATTTATTTCAAATGGAAAAATCTAAACTCTACAAAACAACCGCAGTTCACGAAACAACCACTGGTACCCATTGGATGTGCTGCTACGGCATATTTTTTGGTGAGTGGCATTAATTCGTTCAAAAATCAGGATGCCGTGCGCAGTCAAAAGATGATGCGTGCACGTGTCATGGCACAATTAGGTACCCTGGTAGTCTTTTTGGGATACTTGGGATGGGAACGAGGAGATTGGAGGTTGGCACCGATGTACCAAGACAAGAAGAATGCCAGAGAAAAAGCGGCTCTTCCTGCGACTGCTGGCGAATCATCGTCGTAAGCAAAACGGGAAAAAAGAATGAAGTATGCAAAATACAAAATATCATTCGACAGAACCATATCATGTTATCGAACGTGTCTGCAAAGGACTGCATCTGGCCGTTACGATGCAGGTGCTTTTTGTAATTGCAATTGCAATTGAGCATATCTCGTCATTCCCGCACAAACCATCGGGATCAAATTGAAATTATCTCGTTTTACATATAGGCCACACAATTTATCAGAACATTGCTCGTATTCCTTCGTCGGTTCGTGCTCTCTCTGCCGTGAAAAAGTATTCTTTGAATTCGCAATGCTTCTATTGCCAAGCCTTTGCCCCGAATTGATCTGTCATGGCGGAGAATTTTCGAGGACAAAGATCAACCATTCGCACCTGCAGCAAATTGTTATGAGCCCTTTGCTGCCGCATTGGCCGACGTTACTGTCGAAGCCGTTAAGGAAGAGTTCCTCTTGCAGGATCCATCAAGCTCTTCCAAAACAATGGTGCCCAAAAACAATTCCACAGTCAATTTATTAACCAACAACCCTTCTCCGTGATCCAAAGCCCACTCCAGCAGAGAAACGCTCTTAGTTGCCTGTCAAAAGGCTTCCAAACGCGTCGGACCCGTTTCCAAGTCGAGTGGCGAGGCTCTTCTTGCCAACGCTTTCGAGACGGCCCGGAAATCCAACGAGGAGGAGAAAAAAATTATGACCATCGAAACCCCCACCACCGCGGTCGTCGAATCGTCTCCTTCTCCCCCTCCTCCCGCTTGTACTTCTTCTTTCTTGGAAGAGGCCATGACGGCCGTGGATTCCTTTGATATTCTCGAAGCGATCTCCTATATCGCTTCGAGCAAAGTTGCTGTTGCTGTCAAACCCATCGTCTTCGATACGATGGTTGCCATTGACAAGTCCGACATCTTGGAAGCGATCTCCGATATCGCTTCGCCCAAACTTGCTCTTGCGGAACCCATCGTCTCCGATACGATGGTGGCAATAGACAAGGTTGACATGCTGGAAGCCATCTCCGATATGGCTTCCCCCAAGGTTGCCCTTGTCAAACGCATCGTCTTCGATACGGTGGTTGCCATTGACAATTTCGACATCTAGGAAGCCATCTCCGATATGGCTTCGCCCAAACTTGCTCTTGTCAAACCCATCATCTTCGATACGATGGTTGCCATTGACAAGTTTGACATCCTAGACGCAATCACCAAGATCGAGCTCACACCACCTCCCATTGTGGGCAAGACGCTCCTTCGCGTCGACTCGATAATGCAGTGCTGAGGTTGCAGAGGGCAGTCAATGATGACTGGATGAGTTAGTCCAGTAGTAAGCTAAGTCCATGGGGACTATAATGCAGTGCTGAGGTTGCAGAGGACAGTCAACGATGGCTGGCTGGAGAGTATACCCTCCATCCCCCAATGATGCTGTCATGTTTGTGGATGGAAGCTCAAAGCCTAAAGACACCTGAGAAATGGATGGGGAGTACTGTGGTTCTCCCCTATATGCTATATGGTGCCTCTCTTGCAACTGAGCCACCCATGCTGAACGTCCCACTGTCAACCTTGTCATCAGTCTTCAAAAAGTTAATCCATGTGTCTCTGGCCACTTCAAATTCCCCATAAACCTCTGCGGCCTCTCATATCCCTTTTAGGAGAGTCCTCGTGGCTCTCCTACCCCCTTACCCTGGAGAAGCCTAGTGCTCTCTCTACCACTACGTGACGTACCTTTACAGGTACCAATAATTGCAGTTTTTAATCATTTAATCGTCGTACGATTATTTTTCGGTCGTTGTCTTTTAATTGTAGCTAACGTAGTGGAGAATGGCGTCGAGACGCAACAATGTCTTGTCGTCGCCGATGGCACCGAGCGAGTCGCGTAGAGGCGTGGAGGAAAGACGCTGATAGTTCATCAGGAGGTATGCTGGCTGCTGGACTAATTTTTATGTCATAGTGAAACGAAGGATGCTTCATCGGATAAGCGTCGAATGAATGCGAGGTCGTCGAGAACACCCCTCAAAGATGGATTCGTCGTTGGGAGGTCCAATACCTCGGCGAGGATATGTTTGGCATCAAGGAAACAGCGACGAGCCATGGAATAATCTCCTATCTCTGTGTATGTCTGACCTAGCATGTGGACAGCTATTGCCACACTGGGATGGTGGAGACCAAATATCATTCGACGCAAGCGCAACACTTCCATGTAGGCTCTGCAAGCTCGATGAAGCTTCTGACAGCGACGAAAGATCCCAGCCAAAACGTTTAATGATTCCACCGTATCGATGTGATAAGCACCGAGACTTTGAGATCGAATCAGGAATGCTTTTTGTGCAAGCTTGATCGCTCGTGTCTCGGTCTCTTTGGAAGCCCGATTGGACCGAGACTGACGTGATACGCACCAAGCGAGAAATTCCATAGCAGACGCAACAACCAGGAGGTGCTTGTTCGAATCGTTTCTGCTGTTGGCAGCTCGCCTCGCTTGGAGTAGGGCAAATTCCAAAACTACTTCGGCACGAGCGTAGTTCTCGATTTTCCCGTGGGCCTTTCCGAGTTCAAGTAATGCCTCAATGGTTGCGACATGATTTTCGCCGTAAATGTGATTACAGTGTTGCACCGCTTGTTCCAAGTATTTGATTTTGGGATCGGTATCAATCATAGCTGACCAGAACAGTTCTTGGTCGAACTGAATTGTTCCAAGACCTTTTGCTGTACTGACCGTGCCATGCTCTCTCTTTGCTTCGTGGGCAAGATGTGTGTCTTGTTGGTTCTGGTGCTGAAAAGGACGAGTTGTTGCTGCGAACGTTTGTAACGACGTATGGCAATCTTCTTTCTGTGCTGCACTGTTCTGTTCAGCATTTACTGTGGTAGATACAGTGACTGAATCACTTGAATCACCTACCGTTCCAGTCATCAACGACTTCCAGTAAAGGCACTTTGCGTGGGACGTTCTAGAATGAAGAGGTGCGCTTCGTGGTGAGAATCCTACGATAAGTCTCCACCAGGGGGCTGCTTGAGTCGTCCCAATCGAATATAGAACGGCAATACCATTACGAGGCACAAGTTTTTGGTCACCGAGTGGTGGTCCTACACTGGCAACGATGACCCAGGAATCATCGCGTAATTCGTCTCGTCTCATGACGTCGTCGTCGTTGTCGATTTCCAAAAAATATAACCCGTCTATTAGTCTAGTGTTTTGTTTTATTTTTATCCTATAAAAGGGACACTGATTCCCTCACAAGCAAATTGAGAGCAGTCTTACTTTTTGGTTGCGTGGGATCCAAAAATCGTTTTGCTGATTCGTGCTGGGAGACAAGATGGGTCACAGGTACGACTAGGGTTTATCCATTTTTTTGCAACGTGTCGAACTACAGCAACTTCTTTCCGTTCTTGTCCTTGGTAGTACTACTGTACTGTATGACGTGCGCGACAAACCTTTGAATATTATGCACAAACAAAACTCGATAATCGGTTGGTTATCACACCACAACTTGTACAGTTGTGAAGTTGTGAATCTTCCTGGGAAGATGTATTGTGTTTTGTGAAAAGTTTTCACAATAATTATTCCCGTCCTTCCTTTTTCTTTTATATACAATGTTTCTAAATTACATTTTGCCGCACTTTTGCTAGTTTACACCGTGCATTCATGGCCGAGTGGTCTAAGGCGTTGGACTTAAGATCCACTGTCCGTCAGGGCGCGTGGGTTCGAACCCCACTGAATGCATTTGATAGTGTAAGAACAATATTTTTGCCATGGCGGATACTTCCTATTTTGGTGCACAACGAATTGAACTGGTTACTACTGTGTAGCAGTTCAGGTAGGGTCTATTGCTCCATTGGCATTTTTGTTGTCAAGTCCAGCTTTGATGAACTGTACTGTAGCATGGTGGTACTAGCTAGTAGTCTAGTAGAGGGTCTGTAGTACAGTACTATACTACTATACTAGTAGTCTAGTGTAATTTTCTTTTGCTGAATCGACCTCTACTTCCGCCGAGTAGACTAATACTCGTACCTACATGGTACTCGAGTAGTCTACTACTCTACTCTACCAGTAGTCTACTGTGCTAGCTAGCTAGTAGGCGATGTTGTGATGATGGTGAATGAGGTCCTAATGAAATGTACAACCTCCCGGGCACATAAAGGTTTGTTTGGCTTGCTCGCATCTCGAAAGAAATCAAAAGAAGGCTCCTCCCTCCTCCAAGCAGAAAATACGATCACTTCTTATTATTATTACTGTACTATCTACTTCATAGCTACATATCACTTTTTATTACTCCTCCATTCGCCATAACAATCCATTCATAAAAAACCGAAAGTAACATATTGACCCATTGAAAAAGGAAAGACTGCGTCAAGTGAAGTTTGTTACGCGCAACGGTATATTAATAATGGCCAGAAGAAATAATAAGGGCAAGAAGTTGTCGAATGGCAACAACAACAACAACAACAATAACAACCAAAAGAACGAGAATCATCAGACATTGCAAAATGGGAATGGTGATTCCACTGCACTTTTGGCTTCTCCGGCTGTTGCCACTGGCGGTGCTGCCTTCACGAATACCACTACTACTACGAATACCAATACCACCACCATTACTACTAGTAGCAAGACTGAGGAATCGACTGCATTATCAAAACAATCAGTGAAAGTGAAATCCAATCAGCCGGTGGTCGGTGTAGACGAAGACATTTTGATTGCAGCCTTTAAGGACAAATGCAATGTAAGTCCTTCCAATAGCAACAGTAATAGAAGTGACCATAATGCCAGCCAGGAGAAGGAACGACACCAGCGACAACAGCGAGAGGAAGATGGTACAGCGTCTTTCAAAAAGACACATGTTGCTACCAATGGCAGCCATGATAGTCATGAACATGACAGTAGTGTGCCTAGTTATCTACGACCGACCGTTTCGAGTATCAAGAAGGAAAGTCCAACAAAGACAACTACTACAACTTCATCATCGACAACAAAAAAGAGTCCTGCTTCTGCTTCTGCTGCGGCTAGTGATGATGATGATGATGATGATGATGGAAAGGGCACAGTAGTACCGTCATCTGCGAACGCCAGCACCACTGCTGGTACTGGTAGTGGCGTCAATGGTAAGCCATCACAACCTCGCTCAGAGGTACAACCACCATCGAGTACTGAATCACCTGCTGCTGCTGCTGCTGCTGCTGCTGCTGCTGCTGGTGTTGTGGCGTCTCAATCACCAAAATGCAAAAAAGAAGGTACCTGTTGTTCCAACAAGAACACGAGGAACAATCATAATGCTGTTGCTGCTAATGTTGGCACTGGTGATGACGTCGTTTGTTGTGGATGTGGAGACAATTGTCAATGTTGCATTGAAAATGGATGGTCGTACTGTCAGTGCGGACCCAACTGTCGTTGTTCTCACGAATTTATGACAGAACCAGCCGTGTCGTTGTTGTTGCAAGCCAATAACAATGCTACCACGACCAGTAGTAGTAGTGCTACTACTACTGCTCCAGAACAACAGCAGCAACAACAACAGTCACGACCACCACTCATGGATGATTTGGAAGCTCAACAAAACATATCCACCGATACACCCACTCATAGCACAGCAACTACGACTACTGGTAGCAACAACGACAACAACAACAACAACAATCGCCGCCCCGCAGTATACTATGTGGATATTGTGGTAGGAGGTATGACATGTACCATGTGCAGTCAAGCTTTGACGAATGCTTTAAATGCCATGGAACAGGTACGATCGGTAACAGTGTCGTTGTCAACCGATGTAGCACACGTGGAATTCGTTCCACCATCGTCATTATCACCATCGTCCGCCGACTACGATTATTATACAACTCTCGTAGAACAGGTTCAAGAAACCATTTCAGATATTGGATATACTGTGGTGGATGTCATGACTATGCCCAACATGACATCCAAGACGACAACGACGACTACTGCTGCCACTACTACTGGTGGGTCCAGTCACGACAACGATGCAACAATTCGTGGTGACGACAATGGGAACAACAACAGTTCACAACAACAACCGACACAGCAAGACAATTGGAATCGCATTGCTCGTCGACAAGAAGAAAAGCTTCGCAGCCACAAACGCGATTTTTTGTGGAGTTTGGTTGGAACGTTACCCATCCTTCTCTTGACAATGGTACTGCCGCATATATTGCCACAGTCCAATTCGGCCATGCAGTGGTGGCACAAACAACACGTACACTTGTTTCACAAACAAATTGCCGTCGAATCTTTGGTACTGTGGTTCCTGGCAACACCGGTACAATTTATTTGTGGCTACACGTTTTACAAGAGCAGTTATTACAACATCTTTCGTACAGGAACGCTCGGTATGGATGTCTTGGTCGCACTGGGTACGACATCCAGTTACGGCTACGCCCTGTACGCGACAATGACCAATCACGTTCACGAATCTCATTTTTTTGAAACCAGTGCCGTTTTAATATGTTTCGTATTGCTGGGCAAGTGGATGCAAGCGTTTGCCGTCCATCGAACCAGTGATGCTCTCAGTCACTTGATGCAACTGCAGCCAGCCACGGCCGTTCGTGTCGTTCCGGTACAGAACAGCAGTACCGGTAATGATAGTAGCAGTGGCGACAACAAAAGCAACAATAGAAAGGCTTCGTGGAATCCAATGACCGAGGCCTACCGGGAAGAAACGGTACCAACCAACGACTTGCAGCAGGGAGATGTTGTTAAAATATTTCCAGGATCGAGTATTCCAGCGGATGGAAAGGTTCTAGCTGGGGAATTGTCAGTGGACGAAAGTATGGTAACAGGTGAATCGTTGCCTGTATTGAAAACAAAGGGTTCGGTTGTTTTGGGAGGGACTGTTTGTGTCGAAAGTTCGACCGAAAATGCGTCGACAGGTCCAGATACCAATCAAGCCACAGGTGGTGGCGGCGCTGGACAGGTTGCATTTTGCGAAGTCACTGGTGTCGGATCATCCACAGCGTTGGCACAGATCATCCAGTTGGTGCAGGATGCGCAGGCTTCCAAGGTTCCAATGCAGAATTTTGCCGACACTGTCAGTTCCGTCTTTGTTCCCGTCGTGGTAACTACTTCAATCGTAACATTCTTGGTCTGGTACGCCCTCTGTAGCAGTCAAGTCGTGCCCGAAGAATGGTACACGGACCTCCACGAAGATTCTGCTACGTTTAGCTTGATGTTTGCAATCTCCTGCTTGGTCATTAGTTGTCCATGTGCCCTGGGTCTGGCAACACCAACAGCCGTCATGGTTGGAACTGGCATGGGAGCGAAGCTAGGGATCCTTATGAAGGGAGGTGAAGCACTCGAGGCTGCCAGCAAAGTTAACGCTGTCGTCCTCGACAAGACTGGAACTGTTACCAAGGGAATTCCTGCTGTCACTGACTTTATGCCCTTGGCAGAACAGGGAAGTCGTTGTTGCAGCAACAGCAGTGGCAGCAAAAAGAAGAAGGACCCACCAAAGTCTGCAGACGGAAAGCCTCTCTCAAAAGAAACCATGCTTTGGTTGCTTGCCTCGTTGGAGCGGTCTTCGGAACACCCTCTGGCCAACGCAATTGTATCGTACGCGGAGGAGGTATTGTCGAAAGCAGCGAAGGACCGCCCTTCGTATCTCGAGGAGCGGCCGTTCTTGCAGCCATCCGAATTTCGTTCCATGACGGGTCGCGGCGCCTCCGGATACATGAAGATAGACGCAAACGATTCTCAACCCTACCACGTCGCCGTGGGAAATCGTGCCTTTTTTGCATCGCTCGACAATCCATTAACCGAAGATGTCGACGATCAGATGAAGGTTCTTGAAGAGCAGGGAAAGACTGCAATTCTAGGGGCCATTAACAATCAGTTTTGTGTGGTGCTGGGCGTGGCAGACGAATTAAAGAGCGACGCTGCTGCCACCGTGGCTTACTTGAGGAATGTAATGAAAATCGACGTCTGGATGGTAACGGGCGACAATGCACGTACAGCACAGGCGATTGCGAGTCAGCTGAATCTGCCACCGCAACGAGTTGTTTCAGAGGCACTGCCGAATGCAAAAGTCCACCAAGTCCGCAAGTTGCAGCAAAAGGGATTCATTGTCGCACACGTTGGAGACGGCATAAATGATAGTCCAGCTCTGGCACAAGCAGACGTCGGGATCAGTATGGGAACAGGTGCAGCCATTGCCGCGGAAGCTTCGGATATGGTCCTTGTGAGAGGGCACTCCGTCGCGGATGTTTGCACTGCGCTGGATCTTTGCCGGGTTATCTTTTCTCGCATCAAATGGAATTTCATGTGGTCACTGATCTACAACTGCTTGGGAATTCCCCTGGCAGCAGGAGTGTGCTTTCCGTTTATTCATACGCGTCTACCCCCCACTGTGGCTGCACTGGCCATGGCACTGAGTTCTGTGAGTGTGGTTTTTAGCAGTCTAGCTTTACGCCTCTACCGTCCACCTGCTGTTGATGCTCCTACTATGAGGACGACTGGTACGACTTCAGCAACAAGAACGGCGAGTAATGGAAACAACGTTGCCGCGGGCGTGAGTGACGATCTCAGAGAGCCTCTTCTTGCCAACAACCACCTACCGGAAGCAGCACTGGAAGAAGGCTTAGGACAAGGAATACCGACTGTGGCTAGCTAGATAGTAGCAAGTCGAAACGCGGATGTTTTTATCTGCAGTAGTTGCGGACGTGCCACACTGTATGCCCGGCTTGACGTGAAATGTGGTGTTATTTAATTTTTTATTATCCGTGTCCATATTATTTATTTAGCACAAGGAATTATGCCTGCGTGATGATCTAGCGCTGTGTCACTGTTAAATAGCTAATGATTGAATTGTTCGGTTTTTTCCACTCCATCGGATAGTAAAAGTGACATGATCGTATTGTGTGACACTACCTGATACCCTGCACGCGGCTCTGGCCTAAAAATGAGGTTGAAAAAACAATCCCGCATGACTTTCATAATATAAATGTTTAACGTCGAACAGTAGGCGTTAGTGTATTTAAATAATTTATTCAAGGGCACCTAATCTCCAACCAGTTGAAACCTCGCTACCTCGGATGTCTAATAATTATTGCTCGAGCAATGTTGTTGCCAGCGTCTACTAGAGGAAGAATCTGTGATTTGGACGGACAAGCTCCCAACATGGTTCAAAACGAATTCCAGCAGTTACCAGTTCGACAATTAAAAAAAGCAAAGCCGTATTAATTTTTATTTATTTACTTGTATCGCGCAGCAAATAATTATCATCATCATCATTAATCATTATCATCACACCATCACACTGCAGTCCCCACTACAGTACAACAATTAGGTTCAGTTTCATCTACATAGTGAGCATCATCAAACAATAGGTAAGAAGAAGAAAAACTGATCTAACTGTTCCTATAAGCAAGTTTAACCTGTTGCAATTAGTTTGGGTTTCGTTCGATATCTGCTCATTGTAAGCTCAATTTACACTCGGCTTCTCATACACACTTTGCTTGTCTTGTTGTGTATGAAACGTTACTTTGTACAGTGCAGTATAGTTGCGCCTGTCATTGGTAACGCGTGTAGTAACTAGACTAGTTGGCACTTGATAACAACGAGGATAGCATTGTCATTGCAGTGTACAGTGTACACCAAACACAGCCGCAAGCCATAACAACAACCACAACCATACACTTGAAAACTCCTGAGAAAGGCGTTGTCATTTAATTGCAGGACCAGTCAACCAACCATCAGTATCAGTACACACACACGCGCGCGCACACATATTGTCTTAACGTACACAATAATATCATGTCAGTGTCAGGTACAACTACTTACTACTCCTCGGTAGCAGAATCAACCATGATGGACACGCAAGATTCTTATTGCTCGAGCTCTGAAGGCAGCGACAGTTATTACAACATGTCCTCCTGTGCATCAAGCAGTACGAGTACTTTGTTGTTGTTGTCCGATACCAGTAGTAGCAGCAGCAGCAGCATCGGGAGTAATGGAGTGCGCCTCTTGCCCTTTTCAGATGCAACCACGGGAATGTCTATACTGGCCTTGTGCGTTCTCATGATAACGATTCGATATTCGCGTTCTTGCATCTTCGAACCAGTACTGTACCAACTGGGAAAACGGTTGGGAAAGTTTTCTCACGGTCCAGAGTGGGTCCACGAGCATCCCGAACAGATGGAAAACTTTCGCAGCTTTTCCTATCGTCTCCTGTTCAGGTGCATCGTTTGTGGATTGGGCCTGTACGAGTTTTATCACAATCCGTCGTACTGGTACGACACACAGCAGTTATGGGAGGGCTATCCACACCACGTCTGCAGCAATGCCGTACAAATCGTGTACCTGCTGCAGCTGGCGTATCATTTGGAAGATTTAGGATCTGCCATTGTTCAGGGCAATGCACGCAAACGGGCCGACTTTGCCGCCATGGTAGTACATCACATTGTAACATCACTGCTGTTGATCGGATCGTCACATTTGAAAACGCACCGCATTGGAGTGATTGTTTCTACGCTGCACGCCGTAACGGATGTTCCCAAGGACTTTACACAGGTGGCCAAACAACTAGAGTGGAGATACTGTAAACTTACAGGATTCGTTACCCTGTTGGCGACCTGGGTTGCTGCACGAGTCATCTTGTACCCCTTCAAGTACGTATGGTCCGTCTTTGCCGAATCGCGACAATTTCTCGTTCACGCCGAGGGAGGCATGTCCGACACAGCATTGAATATTTTCATGACGTTATTGTCGGTACTGGTCTTGCTAAATACCATGTGGTGTCACATGTTAATCAAACTTGTGATTCGTGTCCTCAAGGAAGGTGATACATCAACGGCTGATCCTACCATGAGCAAGGATGAATCTGCTCCAGCAACATCACAAGAGGACGACGACAACGACGATACGAAGAAGAATATTGGTAACGGTGTCAGCCACAGCGATGAATCGCAAGATCACGAGCACATTTCAGTGTCAGATACTAGCTCTACGTGCTGCAGCAGTTCTTCACACTGCTCCAGTGACGACACTCCAAGCGAAGAAGAAGACGGCGAAGACGAACAATCATAAATCTGATTGATTGTTCGATTGTACTGTGTCTTGTTCCACTTCCAATTAATTATATGGGCGGCTGCCGAAGTGAAGTCCAGTCTAGACCACCTTGTTTTGGGTCTATCGTCTATCCCAATGGTTGCATGTGTTTCCAGTTCTTTCTGTTGCATCTCATAATGGCTGCGCCCTTCGCGCCATCTTGCCTTGATCTTTTCATATATTATTCATGAAATAATGCGCACCATTCTTTCATTATTTTTTTGTTCTGTTCAGCACAACGTATTTTTATCACTACCATTGCATTCGCGCACGCTTTTCATTGAATACTACTTTACAACTAAATGCATATTATTTTACTTAACAGCTACAAAAGGTCGGAAAAAATTAAACTGTACGATACGGTATTATTCTGTCTGAAGTAGCCATGCCAGAACTATTAAACATAGGACGGGAAAAAGTCCTTCATAGACCATCGTTTGCCAACGCAGTGCTAATCCGACGCCGTCACCGCCACCAACTGTTGTTGTCACTTGCCGTCGTCGTTGTCGTTGTCGTTGGTGGTGGTGCTGCTGTCGTTGTTGTTGGTGTTGTTCATGATGATCGAAAGCAGTAGCAAACACTCCACCAGTTCGTCGTCTTCTTCTTTCTCGAGGAGGTACAAAGTACGTTTCATCCAATCCTTCGGGTAACAAAAGTTGTTCCAATTCGTCTGGTTCACCGAGTATCCGTACCTTGCAGTCTGTAACTTTCGACCCGAAATTTCCTGCCCAAAAGTTGCAATCCTTACCGCGAACTACAATGGCTACTGAACACTGTTGTTGTTGTTGTTGTTGTTGTTGTTGCTGCTGCTGTGGTATTTCGAGGACCAATGATACTTGATCCCAAAAATCAGCTGGTGCTGATCGTTGTCCGGTATCTTTTCGTTGCAGGATTCGATTATTTTCATCTAGTACCAAAGCCTCCATACGAAAAACGGAAGGACAATCAGTTCGTCCCATATACTTTGCTGATACTTCGACACGTATCGGAGGTGATGTTAGTGGAGGTGGTGGTTGTCTTGGTCGAAGGTAACGATACAATGGAACAACTTGTGTCATGACACACCAACGAAAATTACTAACAAAATTGGTGGTTATAGCATTGCTGAGTGGTATATCGCTCTGTTCAACCTGCCACGAAGAAGAGTGTGGCAAGTGGTGTTGCCAACAAATAATGGGTTGTTGAGGATGTCCTTTTTCACCGGAAGCATTTTGTAAAAAGTTGCGAGATCCGGGTGGTGTGTCATAAAAGGCTTGTTCTTGATCAGAGTTGGGATGAGAGGACGGGGACAAGGAGGCACACCAGACACATCCATAGAACTGTTCACAGTCAGCAGTAGATCCATTCTTGTGATACTTCTGATCGGCACTTGGTTTAGGAAAAGGACAGTCGTTACCACCCTTACACGGAATAGCAGTCAAACAGGATGGTGGTCTATTGTTGTTGGTAATTCCACAACGACTCTGTTGTTGTTGTTGTTGTTTTTGTTTTTGTTGTTTTATGAGTTCCACTCGTTCTGAATTTCGATCGTGACAGGCCTGACAAAAGTGTACCGTTCCGTAACATACGTGTGTCGCTACCTGACAACAGTACCGACACTTCCAAACGTGACCACCACCACCACCACCAGCAGCAGCAGCAGCGGCGGCAGTACGATGTTGCAAGGGACGGTGACATTGTCCAGCGACAAACCGTTCTGGTGCACAGGCAATACAAAGACGTTCTTCTGGTGGCACTTCTCCTTCGACTGTGTCAGCACAATCAATGGTACCTCCAAAATATGGTTCTTTACAATGACTGCACAAATATATAGCATACTTTCTTCTAGCATCTTGCAACTCCAATTCCAATTGCTGTTTTTGGTTTTGTGTTGTTTCGGTGTTATTATTGTTATTGTGATCCGAACGACGACAATAATCCATCAAAATGGCATCAATTTTTTGAAGAAGAATTTTATTCGTTCGGAATGTAGCGAGCTGTGACAATTCCGGATGGTCACAAACAGTACCACATTTGGCACACCGACATCCTGTCAATACCAATCGTTGTCCTCCTCCAACATTAGGGTTGTTATTATTACAGGGATTTGTTTGTTCGATTTGTTGTTGCAAACATTTCCAATGCCATTTGTGACCACACGTCGTCAGTGTCACAACACGTAGTTTAGTAATCGTTTCATCCAAAGATTCAAAACAAATAGCACATTCCGTTGAATCATCTTGAAACATCGTCGTCGTGTTATTGTTGTTGTCTTGTTCTTGACGACTAATGTACGGTTGTTGGTGTTCTTGTACTACTGATCCAGCTCCAGCTCCAGCTCCAGCTCCCGCTCCCAACACTACTTGACCACAATCCTCACTCGCAGTAGTGGCTGCTGTTTCTGACACTGATACTAATAAGGGCTCTTTCGCGTTTTCGTTCTTCGATAGACGAGACATATTATATTGATGCTAACAATGAATGATATTTGAAATCTTTCGCGCGCGTCGTCGTTTTGTAACTTCTGTTGTTGTTTGCTGCTATGTACACTGGTAGTTTCGAGCTACTCAAATACTAGCTAGTAGTAGCCTACTGTATCTATTATTTGTATTGTATGTTTTTTGTTACCGTCGCCGATTCTTTTTTGCCTTTCATTCCTCCCACATTGGTAGGTCTAGTGGCACTGAAAGATGATGTTGGTTGTTGTACTCGAGTAGAGTAGGAGTACTGTAGTATCCAACAATAGCTAGCTAGCTAATACAGCAGTAATAGTAGTCTATGGTACTAGTCTACTCGTAGTAGACTACGTAAGTACCAGGTACTCCGAGTACACGTTTTGTGTTTCCTTGCTACGAGGAGTTCTTCCGGCGTGCTAAAAAATTGCAGAGAAAAACATAGGGTTGCGGATACGGAAGTTACTAGTCTACCTGGTACCTCCTTCCAAATCATGAGAAGAAAACGTTTGAATAGATAGACTTATTTGGTACTCTAGTACGTAGTTTTCTACCACTGGCACATTATTATTTCTGATTTTGTCAGGGTCTGACATACAGTACTAGCTAGTAGTAGTATGCAGATGTAAGTAGAGAGACAAGACAACTCACTCGCTCTTTCTCTTGGATGAGTTCTTGACCAAGATGGTGAAAAAAGAGTTGTCACTTGTGCTTGTTTTGCTTGTTGCTTGTTGTTACACCAGCCATGAAACACTGAGAGCCATGATGTTTCCCCTCTTCGTGTGCACACGTGGGATTTAGGCATTCCGAGCACAGTATGTTTTGTATCTTCTTGCCACGGAAATTACGTATTCGTAGTTGTTCATAGCCGGAGCTGACTACTAGTCGTAGTAGCACGCGCAAACCTCAAACGACTAGCTACTGTACTCGGTTTTTACTCTTGGCGGCACTACCTGCTTGCCCTCTTTGATCAAGAAACTAACTCATCACTGGTGTACCTGGTCGTTTCGCCTGCTACATGATTCCGAAACAAAACCCCTTGGAAAAGGGATTCCAACAAGAAACCTATTGTATAAAATTGCTTTTTTATAAATTTATATACGACATGTGTATCTATAATATATATTCATATACCATATTTATGCACATTGCCGTCTGTCTGACTCTTTCCTCCACGATAGATAGAAAATTCCTTGCAGGAATTGGATGCTCTCTGCTCTCCAATCCCTCACTCCAGTCTCTCGTTCCTTTCATTGTACCTTAACAGCTGGTACCTGGTACTTTTGTGTGTGCGTCGCGTTTTTCTTTTCTTCTTCACGACAAGGGAAGAATTATGGTGATTCAAATTCGTATTCAATCTGGTTGGATTGCTGCAAAAAATTGCGAAACGCAGGGTCATCCGAAAGTTGCATATCCGATGGTAGGACCGTCACGATTCGTCGTGTAATGGTTTTATGTTGTGGTGTGGATGCTGGTGTCTTGACGTGGTTGGAGTTGCTGGCAGCAGATAAGATGCTGTGATTGCTAATACTACTACTGGTACTACTGATGGATTCCATGGTCAAATAATGAGTTCGTTTGAAGGTTCTGAAAAGGTAATTCTAATGTTGTTAAATATTGTGATTGATTTTAGATTATGTTGTTGTACTAGTGGTACGTGTGACTCCCCGTATGACTTCTTTTACTGATTTTTGTCAACCGAAGAAGTTGTGTTACTCAAAACTGCACTGTCAAACTGTCAACAGATTGCAGGTTTGAATGATCGATGGAAAGTAGACCTACTAGCTCAACGTACGAAACGAATCCGGAAGGATGCGAATGAATGTGAGGGCCTAAGAGATTCGCAGAATTTCATTTGCAGAATACTCCAGGCCCATGATGATGATGATGATGATGGCCAAAACGTCAGCACAAAGAAGCATTTTCCAAGATTTGCCTACTGCACACTGACTCGATCAGTACTAATAATTATGGCCTAAACCTTAATCTCACTAGGAGTCTGGTACTATTAATACTACTTCTACTTCTACCAGTAGCTACTAGCTAGTACATGTTGTAGTAGCTACAGTACTGCTAGTATTAGCGAGCTACTGTAGCTACTACTAGTACTCGAGTAGCTACTAGCTAGGAGTAGTAGTAATACAGTAGTTTGTTCTGCTGCAATGTTATGCATTTTTTTATTCCGAGCATTTTTTCGTTGGAGTTGTCCATGTCTAGATTCCGTTTCTAACAACCTTCTTGGGAGACGAAAAATGTGCCGATGGAAATGAAAGAAAGTATAAAAAAAAAGTTGCCCTGCAATGGGAGGTTCACTCTGGTGTGAATTAGTCCATGGGCCTTCGGAGCAACATCAAGGGGCATGGAGGGAGGAAGTGTCACGCATCTAATCGCGCGTCAGTCGAGAGTTGTGTTATCAAGAGGAGCTACAAGAAAGAGCCAGCAATTTAAACTATTAAGTTGGCGCCATTAATGAGACTGTAGTAGCTAGGTACTTCCAACTTCCAACTTTACTTCTCTAGGCTCTAGGTAAAAAAGGTAATCGGAGTAGGTGGATACGGCGCTTGTTGCATTGGGCATTGGGGAAAGACGGAAAGACATCAAAAGTTTTTATTCTTAAACTTCGTTTGATATCTTGAATAAAAAGATTTGGATTCACCACGAATTAATAAGGTTAGCATTAGCGTATTAGTTGTTGTGGACTGTTTCAGGTTAAAGTAAGGATAACCGGAAATTTGTCGAACCATGGCGGTTCCTCCCACCTCTTACCACTACTACTACTACTAGTAGTAGTAGTAGTAGTAGTAATAATAATAGTATGCACAACAAGGGACGACAATGATGGATGTCACGGATTAGCTACTATGCACCTAAGCACGTGCCACGCGAGACAAGCTCGTCGAGACAGATGTTTTTGTGTATGCAGAAACATCTTTCATAAAAAAGTCACCTACAGTCTTTACTGGCTGGATCTCTCCTCAATGCATCAAGGAATAGAAGACAGTTCCAAAAATGGGAACCACATCGTTATGTTTTGTTTGTGACACAGCTGACTGGCTCTAGCTCTAGCAGTAGTGGGACAGATGATAATAAAAATGGTTCGGAATAGTCATCTACTTTTGCATGTGTCTTCATCAAGAATGAGAAGAAATTCAGCAAAGTAGACTACTACTAGACTAGAGAAATAAAAATTTAGTTACAACTGAGTACTACTACGGTGGTAGTAGTAGCTGGCGAGTAGGAGACCAAACAAATAATGGTCGTGCAATCTTTTATGATGTGAGATTAAAAAAAAATCTTGATACCAGGGTAGTCAAGTAGTAACTGGTACCTGGTAGAGAAGAAGAAAAAATGAGAAAGTCAAAGAGCATCTCTATTATTGTTGTGGCAGTACTCCAATGTGTGTCTGCAAATATTTCATTTCATCGTCGTTAACAAGAAGCATCAAAAACATGAAAGGCTTTTATTTCCGTATTGTAGTATGTATAAATTCAGTACTATAATTGGCGAATCGGGGAAGGAGACATTAGTTGGATGAAGCTTTTTCCTTCTACCGTACCTGGTACCGGGTACCGGGTACCGGGTACAGTACCAGGTACGTTTCTGGGACTTGCTTGTGTGTGTGATTCATAACTACTATGGTACCAGGTACTTCATTGGACGGGCAAACTTACAAAGCACTTTCTTTGACTGATCATGAGTAATCGTGATTCGCTATTTATTTGAAAATTACTGTAATTAACCAGCACAAACGTTTAGTACCAAAAAAAAATGTTGTTGGAGATTGGAGATTGGAGATGCACACAAAAATCACAACAACATAACGTCCTTTCTAGAAACAACAACCAAGTAGGCCAGTGGTTCCTCTCTCTCATCATTATTATTCTTCTCTCGTGAGATATACAGATGCTTACTAGTATTGTATAACCCACATAAAAAATGAAACACTATCATTTTCTGAGGAGTATCCTGTTGGGTACAGCAGCAATTGCCGTTTCTTCTTCTTCTTCGCTTTCATCGTCTTCCACGATGATAATGACAACTTTGTCGTTTGAAAGCAACGATGTTGCTGATGCTGATGACGTTGATGATGATACTAGTGATGATGTTGCTCGTGATAATAATAATGTCGTGATGACAAATACACCCGTGTCTCCCCGAAATACGTACGGTAGTTTGTTGTCGCTCGATTCCACCACTACCACCGTCATGACGCAGCAACTGCAGCAGCAGCAGCAACGACATGATCTTCTCACTTTTCAATACGAAGAATACTTCTCCTCAAAAGTCTTGTCGTCGTTACAAAGAGAAACAAGTTCACAACGACTACTATTTGAAAGTAACGACAATCAAGCCGCACTGAAATACTGTTCTGATTTTACTTCCAACATGGTAACCTGTCTTCTGATGCAATGTTTGGGTCGACCTTGTGCGGATGGAACAGAAAATGGTACGTTGCTTCGTTTTGTATGTGAGTCTACTACTGTAAGTTATGTACGTGATACGTGTATGCATCTCATTCTGTTTCTACTTTTTCCATGCCACATGCCACCCACCTGTCCACTGTTACCATACCAACTACCAGCAGGCGACACTACGATTGAGGAAAATGAAGAAGATAGCAGCAGCAATAACAGTAACGCTGTGAAGGATTGTGATATACTTGAAGCTCAAGTTTGCGGAGCATTGGATTTATCGTGTTGTCCACCCTGTGCCGAATCAACGACGGCATTGTTAGACTGTTTGCTGGATTTTACCGTTGGTAGTCACTGTCCTGGGGCAACCTGCTCGACGACAGCTGATAACGACGGTGAGGCTGCTGCTGCTGATATTGTTGGAGAAGAAAGTGAGAATAATGAGCAAGGTCTCATTGTTAACATGACAACAGCAGCAACTACAACTGCACCTTTCCTCCTACTCACGACAGTACCTCCACTACAAGACGAAAACAGTAATGACAACTCTGACAATACAACAACCGAGGGACTTTTGGGGAATCCTACTAATAGTAGCAGTAGCGCGAGTGCAGTTCCTCCATCAGCTTCGACCCTGGCATTTCCAGAACAGCTAAATGAAGACGAAGACCAATCGGAATCGTGCAGTTCTGTGGTTCAAAATACCGTCGAATGCATCGTTTTGAAATGTGCCTTTCGGAATTGTAATTCCAATCCAGGTGGATGTACGTTTATTTTTATACGTGTAAACATATTATTATATTTTGAGATAAGAGACGGAAAATACTAACACAAAATAATACTCCTTTGCCTTCCCTCCCTTTTCGACGCACAGCTGGTCCCGGAACGCAAATTGAAGATTGTTCCACTGTGACGGAAGAATCATGTCGGACCTTTCACGATGCCATGGAATGTTGTCCGGAATGTCGTGATGAAACAACGAAATACTTGGATTGTTTCATCGACACTTTGTCACAAGTTTGTCCGGGAGTTTCGTGTACAAGCGACGATGATGATGATCATGACACCAAAAGCAAGTCCTTTCTACCGAGCAACACTGTAGAAAAACAAGGAGCTCAAGAGGAAGGGACTATTATGAGAAGTACAAGCATATCTTCGTCGGCGGCGACAACGACGCCTGTTTTTGACATTGAAGAATCACCATCTTTCTCAATAAGCGGTTCACCCCCGGCGCTGTTTTCGAACTTTGGGCCTATGTTTGTCATGCTGATTATGAGTGTGGCTACTACAAGTATTGTTGTGCCGTTCCTCGTGTAGAAAAAGGTCGTTCGATGAATGCCTCAACCAATCTCGCTCTATGAAGCATTGCTTATGGACAACAATGTACTACTACTTTATATTTGTAAAAAACCACCTACTACTGTTACTAATGATATATCTATATTTCTTTGACTGCTAAATTTTGGACCTTTGCTATTATTGCAATGGCTACCAGCTAGCTAGAGCACTTTTACTTCTACTTTTATATCATGTGAAAAACTTTTATTACTTCTTTGTCCGCTATAGCGAGTACACAATATTATTATAATTATCAATTCAGTACGCGCAAGAACATTAACCTTGCTTGTGTCTATAAATTAAAGGAATGTTCGTCATAAAAACAATATAATATTACGTTGTACTGTAGGTACACAAGACGACGACAATATAAAGTGTCAACTCATATAAATAAAACCAAAATCACCACCATCAGCCACTTTTATAACCACTACAATCAACATTATGACGACGACGCTCGTTATTTGGGTTTACCTACTCATGCTTTACTTTCGGCCGCCAGGAGCATCTGTAGCAGCAGGAGCATCTGTGGCAGCAGGAGCATCTGTAGCAGCAGGAGCATCTGTGGCAGCAGGAGCATCTGTGGCAGCAGGAGCATCTGTGGCAGCAGGAGCATCTGTGGCAGCAGGAGCATCTGTGGCAGCAGGAGCAT
>Ga0100392_1000275_pt1 | contig 49884 bp, 33 predicted proteins | sample CryGeymeta201516_FD_81548 | JGI IMG/M metagenome (GOLD analysis project Ga0100392, IMG submission 81548) | Groundwater microbial communities from Crystal Geyser aquifers in Utah, USA - Crystal Geyser metaG 2015-16 | ecosystem: Environmental > Aquatic > Deep subsurface > Groundwater | place: USA... | reverse complement strand
TACTACTACTAGACTACTAGTAGTAGTAGTAGAAAGGCAACATCCGCCTGCTGATGAGCCTACTACAATATTATTATCTTCTTCTACTAAGTCTACTACTAGTGGACTACTTTGCTTCTACTAGCTAGTAGGAGTACCAGGTGGACCTACTCTACTCGTACTAGCTAGCATAGCACTCTACTCCTCCTACTTGTTCTCTCAAAAGACGCTACCACCAAGACAATATCACTAATAGAACACAGCAGATTTTAATGATGATACCAATCAACTGGCTGCTTTCCTATGTACTGGCAATCCTACTGATTTCGAGAAGTTGTGCTGCCTTCAACGTTCCAGTTCCACCGCTATTCTCATCGCAAATTACCACTTCTGGGAAAGTACAGAAACGCAGTTCAGTGGTGCCGGTGCCACGGAACTTTATGGCTGAGTCAAGCGAAAGATACATGACAGCTGTTGAGGAGGAGAGCAACACAGAATCGAAAGTTGATCATGATACCATAAAAACCAAAAATGGGACCGACAGAGTTGTGACAAAGAAGGGGATCCTACTCGCCGTGCCTCTGTTCTGCAAATTTGTCGTTGTGCTGGCAATTAAATTTGCGACAGACTTGGTAGTTTTTCCTTTATTATTTCTTTATCGAATGGCGAGACTGGCCAAGAGACGATTTATGAGATTAATAGGGAAAGGAAACACTGGGAACGAATCACTGTAGACCAAGCAGTACTTTATACAACTTCATGCGTACATTTGTATACTAACAATAAAGATATGTTTGATATTGAAAGCAAAGCTTAAACGACTCTGGTTTTTCCGTGGTTGGACATTTTCACATCCTTGTTTTCAAAACGTTCAAGTTATACAAGCAATGTCATGGTGGCAATTGGCAATTACAAATTACAATCCGTGCATGCCCGTGCTTTACCAGCCCACAGCGCCAAAGAAAGCCTGTTCTCCAAATTGCTCTCAAGACTCTATCACGGACAGTCCAAGGACCAAAGCAAAGCCTTTTTGTACAGAATCGACACATTTTGTCATACGTATCCCGCCAATCGCGTTGGTCTACATTGGAATGCTAGTACTCCGTACTCCTGGTCCAATAACCTAGAGCGATACCGCCATCTATTGGAATTCGGGAATTCCAAGGCAAAGATATTCTAGCCACGCGAGCGAATAAAATGAGCCAATCTGAATGCTGTAAAGAAACAAATTGCGTTGAAAATCTGGGAAGGGGGTCTCTGGCACAGAGTAGCCGTCAAGATGGATATTAGATTTTACAAAAATTGGCAGTTATAAATTGCCCCCTGAAGTGTCCATTGAAAGTTACATCTGCTTTGCCCCCATAACTATGGTAGAGCACGTCTAGCTAGGAGGAGGGATAGGATCTGCATTCTTGATTGGTCTTTGCACTTCACAAAGCAAAAAATGGCTGCAGAGAATGTTTTCATATCAGCATGGTTATAAGCAACTAAACTTGTCGGGACCACGGCCCTTGTCTTGCCAGCGGTTGGGAAAGGTACTATTCTGCTGCAAGGGCGGCCCTTTGTAGTTTCATCAACTCAATTGTAGTCAACTTTACTTAAGTTTTCTACAAGGTTGTAACTCACAATTACTAGACTAGTAGGTCTAATTACTCACTGCTGTGCGTGTACTGATTTTAAGCAGATTGGAAGATAATCAGCAATATATTTTTTTCGAGGTGCTGTTCGCCACAACGCCACTTCTCATGTGCACTCGCTTATTTGTACGGGTTTTTTAAAACTTACTTGGAGTACACAAACTCATCATTTTCTGTTTTTCTATGCTACCAACTCACTAATTGTGCCTCATTCCTTGTCTCGTACTCCTCCCTATACTCAAATAAGATAATAATACAGAGAATAAGCTACAAGCTCCAATTAAATGTATCTTTCGAGAATAGGACACCAAAGAGCAAAATGCCTCCTGATGAGGTTTTCGCCCAGTATCAGTTGTCTTCCATCTCTGGCTGTCACACAAACATTCTGGTTTTCCACAAGCCCCCCATCGTCTGAAAATCCCGAAGTGACAATCACCAAGGCGAAGCGAACTCGCCGTCGATTCAGTCGTATGGATAATGTCCCTTCCTTGAAAGACTTTTTGCATCGCCAAACTGTGTTGGGATTATATCGAAAATTCCTAACGTTAGTCAAACCATTGGCGGATCAGCGAGAAGTACAGGCGCAAATTCGGTTGGAGTTCAAAGCTATGAAAAATGAAGCGGATGATTGGAACAAGAAGAGAGCCGTGAAAGAAGGTGAAAGGCGCCTGAAGGATTTACAAACAACAGTCAGCACTTCTGTTACATTTGGTAGCAGCCCCTTTACCACAGGGACGCATGGTACGAATAGTGGAGCTGAAGCATCAGAAGTTGGATCAGGATGGCCTTGGGAACGCAAATGACTCTGATATATGAATTTATTTAAATCCATCGGGTAAAAATCGAGCATTTTCGAAAATAAATGCATCCAAGCTGTCATGTGATAAATTTCTAGTCTGACAACAACCAAAAAAGCTGTCATGTGATAAATTCTAGTCTGACAGCATGCAAACCAGACTGTATACCAGGAAAGAAAAATACGTAGCAAGTTGTAACATACATTATGGAAAATTCCAAAAAAGCCGCCCTCGTCTATTGTCGTGCACGTCTATCTCCCAGCCAATGTCGACATGAACCGTGCTACCGCGGGCAACTTAGAAACTGCAACGAGAACTTTTGTCAAAAGTGACACTTGCACTACCCCTTTCACTTTGCCGTAGAATCTCTGTTGAGATTGGTGAAGAGCTTTCCGGACTCCGGGCGTGGTATGGAACTCATCATTGCCTACTTCTACCACATCTTGCAACGCACTTATAAAATCGCGCCGCAAGTGTCTCAGCAATCCAGCTATTGCCAAGGGATTAGGAATATTCAATAATGCAACGATGCTGGATGTCCACGAGTTTCGGAAGCTGGAAGCAGCCAAGAGGAGTGCAAAGGCCGCTTCCAGAAAGAAGGCTGTTGAGCACAAGAGCATGGCTCGACCCGTGACTCGGCCTATTTTGCCAATCGATGCTTGCTTGGGATTGGGATGATCCCTTGTATCAAGACTCTTCGTATCATTCATCGCAGCACAGAAAGTTGCTGCAAATGTTACAAAAGCAGTTGCCATGATGCCTTTATTAATACAAGGCAAGGTATCCTTCCACGCCACCGCCACTTTGGTGGCCGTAATGATCGCAACCATGACACCACTTTGGCGCCATACAAAGGTCATGGTCGTCAGAATTTTCTCCAAATCGAGAGCCGCCTTATATGCATCGCTCTCTTTGTTAAAGGCGATGTACATCTGGCTGGCTGAAGCAGTATTGAATGCAAAGCTGAACTTCCAAAGGGCGGTCAAGGCCAGCAGAATGACTTCTTGCGATTTCCAGTTCATTTCAATAGCTGGCTTGCCAAGCACGAGATCGAGGCTAGCTGAGACAGCTACCATCTTGGAGCAGGATCGGATGGCCTGAATGGCGTCATTTCTCTCTTTTTCTACGTCTCCCACATCGTCCAAATCATCTACGGCCGAGACAGCAGCGGCAACGTAGGTAGTAGAGGCAGCCTTACTGCGTATTAAAGGACTTGATGTTGTACTCGGTGATCTCAGAACAGGTCTCGCCGATGGGAACGACAATCCCAGCGCGACGTTGATAGATAAGGCAACAACGAGCAAGACGTAATGATATCGACGAGCCATCTCAACTTTCATTGATGCACACAAGACACAAAACCCCTGAATAAATAATAAATAATGATGAAAGGATCTATTGTTCATTATTTTTTGTTCGGTTTTCTTTCGCAGTCATAGTCATATTCGTAGTCGCACACTAGACCTGTACCTAAAGTGTTAAAAAATAAATATTTTAGTTGCCGAGTTATTAACCGTGCTGACCTGAAAATGATTCATCCATACTAGCTACTAGACAACTACTAGACTAGTAGACTATTCTAGTAGTAGTAGCCATGCGTCACTCAATCAATTTTTCATTTTTTTTCAAGATAATAAAAATAATAAGCAACACACAAATTCATTGTTATTTGAAAGGAAACTCTTTCATCGACAAAGAAACATCATGAAGACCTCTGCTACCATCGTTGGTTGCGCTTTATCTCTTGCTGCTACAGCTGGTGCATTCTCAACCATGAATGTGCTCGGTACTCATCGTTCCACAATGACAATGAAGCGTGCCGGGCCAGGAGGCAAAAAGAACATCAACCAAGCTCTTGGAAACAAACCAAGTGGTCTGGGATCTGGATCAGCAGCGCCCATGCCCGCCAACAATTGGATTCAAACTAGCATAACCAGCACAGACTTTGCGAAGCTGCCGGAAGGAAAGATTGAACTGCTTGATACCAATGTGCTAACTTTAAAGGATTCCCTGACCAATCCCACTGGAGCCGTATCTGTACTGAAACAAAATGGCGAGACATTTTGCTTCAGCTCCTCCTGCCCATCTTGCAAAATTCCCCTATCAAAAGCGAAAATTCTGGAGCCCACTTCTTCCAGATCTTCAACTGTTGTTGCTTGTACCTTCTGTAAGTCCGCATACGATCTAAAATCTGGCAAAAAGACTGAAGTAAGTCCTGATGAGGCAGGCGGTGGTATCTTTGCTGGCCTTGCGCAGGGTTTATTTAAAATGCAAGGAAAGAACGATCCTCTTCCAATGTATCAATTAGGCGAGAAGGATGGCAAGCTACTGATCAGCATTAACTAGAAGATACCTTGTAAAATAGCAATGGTATATGGTATTAGCTCTGCAGTGCAGTGGTATGTTTTAGTTTTTAGTGCGTAAGCAAAATCACTTTCAATTGCTCGAGCTTGAGGGAGTATCGAATACGATGCAACGCGGAAAATTTCAAGTATCTACGTATTGCAAAATAAAACTTTGACTCGACAGCGTTGTAAGGGAGATGCATTGTGTGCCACAAGAAGACTAAAAAAATTATTTTGGTGGAGCCGCGCCGGAGGCATCAACGGGGGAGAAGAGCAGATTGAGCCAATTTCCGACAGACCATCCCTCTTTCTTTGGTGTACCTTTGACGGCAACTTCTACTTGATCGTCAGGGAATATTTTGAGGTTGAAACCAAATTCGAATTCATCTTCGCTTCCCTTGAGTTTCGGGTACGTTCTGACAATAGCAGATTTTAGGGCCTCCTCGTTGGCGTAAATAGCATCCGATACCTGTGCTCCCCGAGGGACAGCAACGGCTCCGCAGGGAAACCATGAATTGTCATCAGACCCAAATTGTCGTACATACACATTGTATTCCTGTCCCCCACTGGAAGCCAACTCGTCGTATTTGGATGACTCGGCTTGCCGCTTTTTCTGGCCTTCAGATATTTCTCGAGACACCTTTTCGGTCTTGTCAAATCCTTTCGTCATGGACAACACGAGACTGCAGCAGGCAAAAATGTAATGGCGCATTGGTTCCAAGATGTGAGAAAAAATAGTATTATCCTCCGTGCACAGGTGCTCACACAAAGAAATGAAGAGTCTTACGAATTTGCTCCTACCACTGCGATTCTGGAGGAGAGCTGCACATTATTTGAGAAAGAATTGGCAAATCCAGCGGCTGCGACCAGCAAGAAAGAGATCAACTTCATCTTTGAACTTCAAATTCTAGAGGGTGTTACCGCAATAAAATGATTTATGCGCACAGTTAAAGTAGAAAGCGGAAGAGAGTGATGATGATTTTCAATTGTCACCTCTGGCTGAGGAGTAATAATTACGAATACTCTCGTTTTACTGCAGTGTGGTAGTCTACTACTAGTAGCTAGTCTAACTACTACGAGTACCTCGTAGTCTAGTCATCATCAGAAAGACAAGTCAGGTCGAGGACAAAAGGATACTGTGTGCATGCGTAAGTACTAGTGGTAGTATTATTATTATATAGCCCCAATCGTGCATACCCGTGGCCCCACACAGCGCTCTGCTCAGCTAGCTAGTAGTCTACTACTCTACCTCGAAGTTCAATGTCTTTCCTACCGGTACAAGTTGTATTCGTACGCGAGCACTGCTACTAGTAGTAGCTTCTGCCTCGAGTTTGCCATGGGACAAGGACAGCAGACCAAGAAGCAGACAGTCAGCAATCATCAGCATGACATTGCCATTTATTTATTCCATAGCGACAAGATGCTCTTTTCTGTCTCGATACAAGCAAGTCCTGTCTTCGGGGTCTGAGGGCGATTGCGTGCACGGCAAACACACATTTCTTTTCTTTGGACATGACCACGGTTCCCAGAGAAAGCCTGCAAGATCTGGACTGCTGCTCAGGAAATCATGCTGATGGTATTATTGGTAGTGTGTTTGCTGTACCGTATGCATTGCAACTTCTCTCCAGAAAAACGACATACACTTCCCGAAATGCGTGGAAATCTTTGAGGCATTCTTGCATCATTCATCATCATGTCGCAGCTACTACTAGCTAGGCTACTAGACGAGTAAGAACGACTAGGTTACGTCTTACCAGGAGTAGCTAATGAGAAGCGAATTCAAATTTGCATTATTTCTGTTTTCTGTGTTCCTCGAAAACAATTCGAAAGAATAGAGAAAAGGCCTCACGCCACGACTCCGAGGATAGTAGTAGCTACAGTAGTAGTATTAGCTACTCTACTAGTGGTAGCTACGACTACTACTCACTGTACTACTAGAGTAGGAGTAGGAGTAGTAGTCTGCGTGTAAAGTAGTAGTTTTGCGCGAAGTCACGGAACGCCGACCTGCCTCTGTGATAATGAAAGCTGAGGAGACATCTTCGTTCATCAGTGGATCACGGCAGTCACCAAGTATGGTAGTCTAGTAAAGCTCTTTCATCAAAATCAAACATCATCATTATACCTGGTAACAAGTAGACTAATAGAGTATTATTTGTACTGTAGCTAGTTGCCAGGACATTGCATTGCAACAAGAATAACAAGAAACGCGCCCAAACAACAGATTTTATTCAATATAATTCGTAGAGTACACAACGCTAGAACGAAACAGGCAAGATGGTACTGGAGGGAACCCTGCCTTCGGGAAGGGAAAAGGCCATCGAGACACTTATTGACATGGAACCGCAAGGAGCCTATTACCGAGCTGCTAGAGTGGTGGTAAGTCAAGCGTCAAGCTTACACAAGCTAACCTCCCCCTGTCTTTTTCTCTCTGCGTTACTTTTTGTCTTTGTGTTCTCTCATCTCTTATCCTTTATCTACCCTCTCATTGTTTCTTTCTGGTTTATAGGATGATATTGTGCCGCAAGCCCTCTTAAATCGACCCAACGTTGTAACAAAAGCTGCACTGGTCGAACAAGCCAACTCGCTATCCGAACACGAAATTAATCTCTCCAACTATGATCAGGAGTTTGCATGGGAAGAAACACGCACTTATGCCAGTGTTGCAGGTGCTAATGCTAATTCTGCATCTTCTGGTACTGGTACTGCTGCTTCAGCTGCAACCGTCAACGTCGTATCGTCGAAAGAGCGGAGGCAAATTTTGAAGCACCACGCTAAGCAATGCCATGCACTACAGCTACAGCAGCATTCCGGAAGCTCTGCTGCTGTCTCTCAATCGACGACTACGAGCAGCAACACTACACCGTCGCCACAATTGGTGGCTGTACTGAGACAAATCTATGGAACTAGCAGTGGCAGTGTCGATGACCAGTCAGCCCTCAGCTTTCCGGCCTTGCTGAAGGCTGTAATGGGTCACAAAATATTTGAGGCACCACCGAGTGGCACAAAAATTACGGCCGGTGTAGATGATAAAGACCTGGAAGTCTCGTTGGAAAAGAGGAAGAAAAACAAGAAAAGGTCCAGCGAAGGAGGGAAAGAAACTACGACCCTCGCTGAGATAACTGACTCAATCAATTCAGAAGATAGTAGTGGTAGCAGTAAAGAGGATGGATGTGCCCCAACTGCCCAAGTGGAGTCCCTGATTGCCAATGTTTGCCGTCTCGTTGGGGATGAATCGGAAGACGATCATTCCAACAACGACCTTCTCCAGGGATTGCTCGTGGCAGCACTGAGTGTCTTGACGCAGACAAGTGCAAGTGCCGCTTCTGCAAACGACTGTTACGATGCCAGATATTCGAAGAGTAAGGCTGGGAACAGCAAGGCCACCGAAACAGTCGCTGCCGAACGGGAACAGAAAAGCGCCAACAAGTCCAACAAAAATGACATGGCGGACGATCCTTCGACATCTCCGGTGCTCCGCGTCGGATCAATTTTGTCTCTGATGAAGCCTCAAAATGACAAAAATCGTGGCAGTATTTCAGATGCTCTTCAAGAATATGAGTTGGATGCCGAGCTGATGGACTATTTCGCCCAGGCTGCGGTGGCCCACGAGAGCCGAATAGAAATGCAAAAGGCTCGCCTCCTGGCGAAACCTCAGAAAGAGGATACTCCAACCGAGCCGGCAACAACGGCAGTCACACCTGTGGCCTTGACCCCCACCGAAACTGGCAGTCGGAATGCTACGGAAGGAGTGGACATTCCAGCAGCAGCAACCGACGATGCCGTAAGCACTGGTGGCACAGCGGACGGACAAGTGGCTGTATTAGAAAGAGACAATATGGATCATGTTGAACGCCTTGCCGAAGCAACACTAGCGAGCACAGCCGCTCTCGAAGAGACTATTTCATCTGCGATCATTGGAGCTTTGGCCGGGGCTTCCGCCAATACAGATAACAATGGTGAAGACTCTGGTAGTGGTTCAGACTCAGAAGGTGACCAGGCAGATACTGCTGGGTCTCCAGCTACAGACGACGAAGACGATGCACAGGACGAGGGCGATGGCGATGATGACTCTTCTTCATCCTCAAGTGCCGACAATTGGGCCATGATGGACGAACGGCCTGCGAGTAATGATGGCCCGAACGCGTTGGGCGTAGAAGAGGGCGAAGGTGAACTGCAGCTTTCGGGGCGCAACACTACTTCCTCAACTGAACATGGTCAGACGCAAGCCATTTCTTCAGAAGATGCCAGCGACACTCTCGAGCTGAATGAAGGGCGGCCGCTGTTAGAAATTCCCACCAAGTCAGACTCTTGCTGTGACGACGAAGAAGACGACGAATCATCTCTTCCGCCACTTCCGACTCCACCCAAAGCATACCCCTACGCAAGTCTTCCGGGACACCATCTGGAATTAGATTCTGAACAAAGCGATGCAATAGAGAGCGTATTCGCGCCTTTCTTTGATCCGACTTCACCACTTAACTTTGGCTCGATCCCCACGCCCAATGTGTTGGTTCATCTTTTGAGATTCACTTCTGGAGTTGTTGAGCAGAAGAGAGCTGCAGGTTTAGTCACACAAAATGTAAAAACCGTGTCTTCTGTCCCTGGAGGTATCGGTACCTCGTTGTTCCCGCCGGGTAAGCAAGGAGGTAGGGGTAGTCGTTCAGGCTCCCCGCGATCTGGAATGCCTGTGACGCTGCAACTTCTTGTTGCTTTCTTTCTCAAAATTATTGAAAAGCGAGAAGAAGCAATCAGCGGTCTTCGAAGGGCGCTCGCTCAGGAGATTCGCCACGCGCAAGGCGAGGAGGTGGCAGTGGATGTAGATGCTGGCGGGGGCGGTAGTCCGCGCGGCGATAGCTCCCCTTTGTCGTCGGAAGAGAAGGACGACCCGGCAATTGCTTTAGCCATGAATTATGTTGAGGATTCTACAGCTGAATCGGCGGAATCTCTTGAGGCCAAAGGAATGATCAGGAAAGCAGCCGCGGCCGCCCACGATGCTGCTGCGTTACTAAGCCTATTACGAAGACGAACCGAATCTTGGAAACAAAACGTGAAGCTTTATTCGCTTTGCGCTGCATTTGCTATGCAGAATCTGCGAACATTCCTGCAGTCGACTGTGCTGGAGCGTCTGGCCGATATGGGAAATGAGCGACGGGCATCGTTGAGCTTTGACTGCAGCGAAGTACTTCCAGCTGCTGTTAGGTCCAAGCTCGCAACAACACTTCTATCTATCATGTCAGCGGACAGGTACGAGGAGTTTATCGCATTGGTGAACGACACCGAATATGAAATGACAGACGCGTTCATGTCTCTGATTCTGTACAAACAATCAGCGTCGACTTGGGGGGAATGTATTCCCGTGATGTATCCTACAACTCGTGCGCAAGTTGAATTACTGCAAAATCTCATTTCCGTTTGTTCAGAAACACCACGTGCTGGTCCAAAACCTCAAATCCGGAAGTTCGAATCCATGGCGGTAATGCCCTTACTTGAAATTGAATCACAAGTCCATCGACTCCAGTTTTTATGCAAACGGCTTTGTGTTGCAGACTTGCTCGATAACTTTGTGCCAAACCCGAGCTGTTATGTTCCGGAGATGGAAGAGCAATCTGCTGATGGCGGTAGTGCTGATTCAGGTTTTACATCAGGTGAAGCAAGAATGGCTGGCAAAACAAAAGAACCTTTTCGGGCAAGCATTGTCGTTTCATTGCTCGCATCCGCAACAAAATGTGTTTGCGGAGGAAAAGACGAGCTGCAGCACCTGTATTTAGCCCTCTGCCACCGTTTTCATTCACGGGTTTTATTATGGGGCGATCTGTACGAAAGATCGGAAAACGATGTCGATGATGTTGCTGGAGCTGTTGTCGCCCAGTCGACGACTGCTACTGGCGATTTGGTCCGCATTGGAGCTTCACCATCAAACAGTCTTCAGTTTGATGCTACCAAGTGTTCAGACTCAATTGCTATCCTTGGAGATTCTGCCTCGGGTGCAAATGGACCATCTGTCCATCAGCGCGCTTCAAAGGTCTGGGGAGCCGTGCTTTCTACCCAATGCTACAGTCCCAAGACTGGGGTACACCGATGGGCTGTTCGACTGGATAAATGTGAGCGAGGTCATGTTTTTGTAGGCGTGACTACGGCACAGGCCAGCACGCGCACATACGTTGGTGGTGATAAATACGGATGGGGTCTGATTGGCACTCAGGCGCTTTGGCATGACCGCAGAAAGGCAAGAAAACAAAGTTTATTTTGAAATTGTTGGCAAGTTTCGTGCATCTAATTTTCTGTTTACTTTCGCTTTTCCCTTTACACCTATCTTCAGATTCGGGGTGATTATGGTGCCACATTTCGAACTGGCTCGACCATTGTAGTTACTCTTGATACGAATGCAGGGACCCTGAGCTTCAGCTCTTGGAAGGACAGCAGTGCTTCAAGTTTTTTCTCACTGGACCCCTTGCTGCGAAATCAATCGTCAGTTCGCCGACAGGGCCATGTCGGGGGTACTGTAGATGATTGGGGCATTGCGTTCGAGGGACTTCCGCTTGACTCTCGTTTATATCCCGCTGTTGGTCTATATCAACGAGACGACCGTGTTACGCTATATTCTGTTGAAAGTGCAAGAAATGCCGGCCGCGATGGTGGGTTTGGCGGGACTGGTGGTGTGGGATACTACCCGTCGCTTGACTCTGTAGAGGACATGCGGCGGATGATGGCCATTGAGGAAGTGCGAAGGTTCAATGCCACGCTTTCTTGGGAAGGAGTTCAATATGTGGTCGACACTTTGCAACTTGTTGAAAAATGTCTCTCGAACAATAATGATGATGTTGTCTTGACAAAGCTGCTCCCAAGTTTAGCCGCGGCTCTGTGCCTTGTGCCAAACTCTATTCCTGTTCTCTCTGAAAGGTTCGCCATAACTGTCCTTCCAAAATTGCGTCAATTTTTGTGCAAATTAGATGGTCATAGCAATATTCGGAAAGTTGGACGAAATCTCTTCCGCACTGGCATAAAACCGGGCAACTGGGTCATAAGGGCCACTGGTTCGTCTGGGGAAAACAGCGATTTTGAAGAGTACGTGGTTGACTTTTCGTCGGCTACAAATTACCAAGAAAGCAGCATCGGATTCGAAGGCACAGGTGTGGGAACGACGGGAAAATCCAAGAATGGACACGTTGCAATTTTTGGGGCCACAAAGGGCTCGTCTGTGCACTTTGTAGAAGAATGGTCTGATGGCAGTGGCGATGCCTTCGGATCGACAACATCCGAAATTTCGTCCTGTGTCGTAGCAGCACGCCTGAGTTTGGATGGCACTAAATTTGAAGGAACTTATCGGAATGTCCAGTTTGGAACCTCGGGAAAAATAACCGGATTTCTGCTGACCAGTCAACCTTCTGTTACGCAGTTTCGTCTAAAGGATGCACCAAATATGTCAAAACAGAGCGCCAAGCTAGTCGATGGCATAGTTATGGGCCAAGCAGTCTTGTGTCTGGGATTTAACCACATGGCCACAATTGTTGGAGAAGATGCTGCTGGGGATCAGGAGGCCAAGGTCCAATCTGAGAATGATGAGCAGGCGGCTCACGTCGCTTCAGTTAGAAAGTTACTGTCCAGGGAGCTTTTGCAAGTATCGTCGCTAAAAGGTATTTTGAGCGAGCAGCTTGCGTCCCTTCGCCAGCAATATTCTTGGGAGAACCGTTTCGATGACCTCTATGAGTGCCACAAATTGACTTTACTGGAAGAGTCCGCATTAGAGGAGTTTATCAGCGTCGATGGCGGAGCCACTATTGATCATGCGACTGTTGAAAACATTGAAAGCAAAGTGTCTGCTTTGGACGAGGAGCTTTTGTTCAAATGTGGCAGCAGAGGTTCGCTCAGGGGGCTCTGCCCTAAGGAATACGATGATGCAAGGAAATACATTATTTGTGCCTTCGTGAGGCCTTGTCATTTAGAAGAATACATGGAGACATCTGAAAACTACGAAAAACTTGTTCCTATTTGGCGAGCTGGCTTAAAAATAATCGAGGACGGTCTTCGGCAAGCAATGTCGAATGCATCGGACGGAATAAGTCGGAAAGATGCTTGCGCCATTCGGTGCAAGCTCCTGGTTGAGTTGTCCAAGTTTTTGTGCTCACTTGAATTTTCAACCTCACTTTCCGTAGACGACGCAATCAAAGACCTTTCATCTCTTTATGGAGCAATCAATAGTGTCTCTGATATCGAATTTATGCAGCGACAAATGGAAGCAGCGTCACGCCGATCGTTGCTTAGATTGATATCAATTCACGAGGTGACGGCCCTTTTCGTGAATTCGGAAAGATCTGTCCGTGATAGTGATAACTTCATTACGCTCGAGTCACTTGTCCATAGCCTCCCCCGCGTTCTTGGCAGAAAATCAGCCGATACCTTGTCACGCATGCGTAAGGGTGGCGTTGGACGATCAACAACTAGCCGGTCGCTTGAATCTCAATCTCATTTTTTGGCGGGATCCGACAAGGCGACGCGAGAAGCTATCCACAGGCGTTCCCTCGAGCTCTTCCGAATTCTTGGTCGAGTGGCAAACATGGCATTGTCGCGTCGAAGCCAGCTTAGTCCTGATGAGTCCGTGATCGCTGTCGATTCTCTGCTTCTTTCTATCTTGGCCATCTTTCCGGTGTCACTAAAGGATGACGAAGTATATGAAGTCGTCCGAGAAAGCAAAATGATTGAAATTATCAAAGTTGTGATGTCGCAATATGCCAACGCGGTGGTTGAAACGGACATTTGCTCCAAGAATAGCAATGGAACTTCTGTTTTACAGAAGCTTCAAGGAGTCTGCCAACGGGATATTTCTAGGTCCTTATTGGGTGCATCTGTTGCGACAGCCCACGCTCTTATATTCCAAATGTCTCATCGAACATCCGCTAGTGTACCTGGTCGCAACGAAAGACGCGCTGACGAAGAAGCCACCTGGCTTGCGTCATACCATCTGGTCCTTGGTGAAACTGCGAAAGCTATTGAATGCGCGACGAAGTTGAATTCTGACGCCTTGCTGGTTACTTCAATGAAACGCCAAGATGCGGACTGGCAGAATTGGTGCGAATTTTCGTCCTTTCAAAAGCAAAGTCGAGAGGGAAGACCTAGTTCCAGTACACGGCAGGTCGGTGGCGCCGGGCTGCAGTATTTGTTAGAAAATGGTATAAGCCAAGGTACAGGATACCCCTCAGCTCAACAGAAGCCATCAAGTCGATTGAAGAGTACAAGCGGACCTCCATCAAAAACAGGCTGCGATAGCCTGGCCAAGATCCAGAATAGTTTTGCCTTTCAGCTTTTAAGTCAGTGGCTTCATGTTTTGTGCGGGATGCTTGGCGCGCCAACGTCCTTGGCAGTGATTAACAAGGACAAGAAGTGGATCACATTACTGCTTGGGGCTGTTGGCCTATCCGTGGGTATAAGTTCAGATGGATCGATAGACACTGTCGAAATCCAAGACGGCAAGATTGCACAGCTTCCCGCTCGATTCCGATCTAGGATCATGCGTTTTCTACTTCCACTTCTCAATTCAATGAAGCCCAGTGATGCACTTATTTACGGTCTTGTCTTGCTTGCTGGCAAAGCCCGCCAGAAAGCAGCCTTTTTCTTATTGGACGAAGATGAAAAGTTTATTCCCAGGGAAGCTGTCACACTTTTGCGCAAACTGCACTCGCCGACACGCCCTTTGTGGAGGGAGTGCGTGAATCACGCTCTTTCCTCCGGGACAAGTAGTCCTTCTGATCGATTGGCTTTTCAGATGGGGGTTTTGGCATTTTTATCTGGGAGTCTTGAATCGATTGGAAGAGGTTCCTATGTACTTCTGAAGCCAGCAGCAGCCGCGCCACTCTCCGTGGATCAGCAGTCCTCGCCATCTAGCAAGACTCACTCCAGCGGGGCCGGTTCGGGTTCCGGGGTCGGTGCCACACCACATCATTTAGTTGGAAACGGCACTGAGGGAATTGTTGCGGGCCTCTGTCGACACGACGCGTCAGCAGGCCTCGTATCAAACATTGATATGAAGAATGGAATCTGTGAAGTAGTTTTGCTGACTCGTGATCTGATCGAACAAAAGGAGCCTGCTGAAGACCATATTTCTCAGCCAGCTAATGGCTCTCCACATAGCCCCCGTCAGTCTCTGACAGTCCGTGCCCTCCGTACTCCACTTGCTGATGTCACTCTTGCGCAAGAGGCGCCTCTTTTCCTCGATGAGACTATGACCTTTGACAAATTACTCGGGGCTCTGATAGAGTCCGCGCTGAAAACTTTGACGTCCTCTATGGGCCGCAACACCAGTCTCAATCAGCTAGCAACTGCTGAAAAGTCAGATGAATTACTAGGACTGGGAGCCGGGTTCATGACGGTTTCTTCGGCCATTATGGTGCTTCGGTCAGCCATTGTGCTACTTTCTGAGAAGCGAATTGCTCTGGACTTTCTTCGGTGTGAAGGCTCTGAGAGCATACTTGCCGGGGTATTACGTCTCGCCTTGCCTACCGAAATGGACGGCGTCGAACTTTCTCATGTTGCTAGCAAGGCGCAGAACAGTTTTTTGTCTTCCTTGCCCGTTCATGAAACTCGCTTTGACTATTTGGGCTCCATGCTGCGGGATATTTCCGCTCGCAATGACGCGCTTGCTGCTGTTTCGGAGGCTGAATGGACGACAAGGATAGAGATGCTCGAGGCTCGCCAACATGCACTTCGTGCCGAAGAAAAGGAAGAGGCCGACAAGAGTGGCGAGGATGCAGAAGGCATCCCTGCTAATGCTACAACAGGTTCAGTCAACTCACTGTTTACCTTTGGAGGACCGGATGTCGTCGAAGCGAATTCCCGTAGCGGCGCTGACTCATCTTCTAACCGAGTAGCTTCTCAGGCCACTTCGGGAGGTAACAGTGATGAAGAAGACGAGGAAGACGAAGAGGCTGCAGCGACTGCAGCTGCTCATCTCAGAGAAGCTGCGATTGCTCAGATGGCCGAGCTCGGCCTGCCGTCGTCATGGTAAGATATCTTGAATTGAATGATTTTATGTTGAGTTTATAGTAATTTATTTATCTTACACCTATATTGTGTATCTCTGGTCTCTCCAGGTCGGAATTTGCTTTGAGGCGCACTGGAGGGGATATTGAGGCTGCAGTTCATTTTCTGTTAGAGAATGGCGGAGAAATGGAACGCTTGCTGGCTGAAGAACGAGAGCGCGATCGGCTAATGCAGTCTGGCGGAGCTGAAGCCGGACGCCGACGAGGCCAAATAGGTGACAACTCATCTTCCAATCACCTACTAAGGCAATTGCGAGAGATGGGCTTTCCTAGTAGGTGGTGCGCAGAGGCTCTCGCTGCGACAGGTATGTACTTATGAATTCTAAATCGGTACACGATTTAGTCTCTTTACCTGACAAGCATTTTCTGTTTCTATATTACTTTCCAGGCAACAACGTGGATGAGGCTTTGACATGGATTTTGACCCACGGCGAGCGCTTGAGCGAAGAAGATGAAGCAATGGAAGATGAAAATGGCGACGAAGATATCGATGAAGACGACGACAGTATAGAAGATGACGACGACGATGACGACGCGGTTTCGATTGCAGCTGCGGATGGAACCAGTGAGGGTTCAGCAAAAGCAAAGGCGGAAGGAGAAATCGAGGAGACTTCGAAACAGCCCGCAACTCCGGTTTGGTCAGGGTCTGTTGTGCCACTGCGGTTCATTTCAGGGCGCTCAATTATTGACTCCAAGACTCTTTCCATTTCTGGGCTTCCTACAGGAGGTTTCTCTTCTGTCGGCACGAAAGGGGTTTTGCTTTGCTCTGGGAAGTGGTACTACGAAGCCACTTTAGAAACTGCTGGCTGCTTGCAGATTGGTTGGGCAGACGGCAGCTTTGCTGGCCATTGCCATGCTGACAGAGGCGACGGCACTGGAGACGGACCCAGCTCTTGGGCGTTTGATGGCTGGAGAAGATACCGATGGCACTCAACTGCAACTGAGTGGGGTTGTCGATGGCGAGAAGGCGACGTAGTTGGTTGTCTAGTTGATATGGACGAACGTAGGATTTCGTTCACGCTTAATGGCCGAGCGGAAGAAATTGGAATGGGGATTGCGTTTGAAGGAGAGGGATTTCGTCCGTGCGGTGGAGTATATGCTTGCGTGAGCTTCAACAGAAGGGAAAAACTTCGCCTGAAACTTAGCGAGCCCTTCACTCACTCCCCGCCGCCTGGATACCAAGGTGTTGGGGCAGCCGTGCTGGAGGCAGTAAAAGAGCGTGATCTGCTGGTCCAGAAAGAAAAAATACTAAGGAGCACGAAGCGGCCAAGTCCTGAACCCAAGAGGTTCCTGTGCGATTTTTCTGATGGGGAGCATGGCCACGAGCTCATGGCCTGGGCGCACCGTTATTACGGATCTGACGCTTCAGTCCATCTTGGATCTGGCCGTTCCAAACAATCAGCCGGAGTACCAAAGAATTCAGCCACTACTATCACTGATTCACCGGCCACATTCTCCGTCACTCGCCGACTAGAAAGGGCGTGGGCAACTTCGAAAATGCCCAGAAGCAGCAACTTCAAACTTAGCCATGAATCCAAGGAAGCACTTCAGTGCGAAATAATTGCCAAAATGAAAGAGGGCTTCGTTGAAATCAGCAGTCAGGTTGATCGTCAATTGCTTGACGAGTCAGCTTTTCTTAGTGTTTTGCTTGCACGTAAACTTATTCTACACCTGGTTGTAACGATGGGACAAGACTTTGATTTACGCTGCTTCCTTCCCGACAAATCTAAAGCAGAAAAGAACGCTCGCCTCTTTTGGGAAGCGATTGAAAAATGTTCTAGCCTGCGTTGTGCAGGTTGGGTGGGCGAAGCTGGCGCAATGGCAATCGCTGCGGAAGCTTTGGGCCTTGGCATTTCTTCAAACGATCATGGGCAAAAACAAGATCAAGCTGGTACAGTATGCGCGGCCGACCTCGACGAAGGAGTCTATTTGCCAACCAGTGGCATCACGCAGCTCTTGAGCAGTGTAATGAGAAGTAATGTAGAATCGAATGCTATCGACACAGGCAGCTTACTTGCTGCTTGCGCCGAAACAGCGATAGGAAGCGATGGTGGTGGCGGGGTGTTGGTATTCCTCCAGAAGGGCTTGCAGAGCGCCTGCAGCTCGCAGGAGCTACGTAACGTTCTGACGGCTTTTATTAGACGATCCATACGCCTTCTTGCTGTTGTGGAATACGAGGGTGACGATTCTGACGCGGTGGATCCTGCTCAAGATGAGACGGTTGACACCGAGAGAATACCAGCTACGACCGAGAAGAAAAAGAGCGATGAAAGTGAAAATCGAGACCACAACTTGCTGCCTGATGCTAGGCTGGCTTCTTTCGTGACAGGATTGCTGATGAGTAAACCCGTGGAAAACTCGGTGACCAAACGCGATTACCAATCTGTCCTTCAAGATCTCTTTGAAGCTTGGAGCATAGGATTACTTTCAGCTTCACTTCCCTGGCGAATGGTTTGTGCCTTCACAGTTGCTGGCACTCTCAACAAAAGCCCAATGGCGCTCCTGCATTCTGTGTCATCCTTTCCTACACTAGCCCGATTCTACGGAAGACTCGAAAGTACCGTCGCTCGTCGTGTTTGGGCTGAGCGTGCAGCCGTACCGGTCTGTTCTCGCTACGCCCAGGCCATGATTGAGCTGCTTGCTAGTGTGAAGCAGGCGGTGACCGGTGTAGAAATGCCAAGCGAATTTTCACAGTTCTGGGGTAAGGTTTACGTTGATGCTGCAACGCCTTTACCCATGGCTATTCCCCTCGCATCAGCTTTGACACCCGAGTCGCACTGGGAATCAGATGATGGTTGGGTGTCGTCAGACACGAGCTGGGAAATATGGAAAGGGACGGTTGAATACCACAGCGTTGATTGGGAGACCCCCACAAGATCTCCCGTTCGATCTCTCATGGATGGAGGCGAAGGACCGCCAATGCTTCGCGAAGGATGTTTTGTGGTGAGGGGGATCGATTGGTCCAAACCGGGTAGTGGCGCCAAAGATAGCGACGACGATGGGAAGAAGGGCTACGAGATTGAAAAGGCGAAGCGAGAAACTGAAAAACGCAAGGCAGAGGAAGAGGCCAAAGCGGAAGATGCCGAAGAATCGGGAGAAACAGATCCTGCTGCCCCACCCGCAGGTAACGATATAATGGAAGACACTTCCATTGCTGTCTCTGATACTCCAGCAACCCCAGCAGAGCCTCCTTCGGGAGAAACTACAGCTGCAACCGACACTGAGCGAGGATTTGCATCTACTTCGGTTGAGACACAATCGGATGTAGAAGGAACGTCAGAAGATATCCATGACGCCTCAACAACAACAAAAAAGGCAAAGAAAAAGAAAGTATCCAGTCCCAAATTGGCTGTGGGAGTCGTCCTCTCTGTAGAGCCATGGAAGGGACAACCTGGTCTAGGACGTCGGGTACGGTGGTTTCTTACAAAGAAGGAAGGCGTTTATCGATATGGAGGCGACGGAGGCCGTTATGACCTTAGCCATGTTGAGATTAATGAAAAGCACACCAAAATTAAGAAGAGATATCCTCTTCCCGAGAGTGCAGAGCAGTGCTCATCAAGACATGGCTTTGGCGTTCGGAAAAAGTACAATGTTCTCCTGCGTTTACAACGACTGGGCCGAAAGACGGCGTCGGGTGCTGAAGAACGTTCTGGTGTACTCGAATGGCCCGACTTCGGAGCTGGCGTGCGTTGTGATTGTATCCTTAATTCTGATGGATCGGTGGCTGTGACAGAGAAGTACTTGCTATTTGGAGCCAAAGACTCAGGTTGGGAAGCCCGTTTTGGCCAGCCATCGTTCGTTGCGGGATCCACGTTCGCCCTTCATCTAACTCCAGCGTCCGGTTCATCCAGAGAGCAAGTCAACGCAATGTCACCATATCTAGGTTTCTTCGAAAAACTCACTGGCAGATTGACTTATAATGTTACTAATTTAAGGAACCGAGCCGACGGCGCAAAGTTGCAAGTAACCAGCGAGATGACTTTGGTGCGACCCGCAACAGAAGGTGCCGCAAGTGTTATAACCAAGATTATGCCATTGCAAGCTCCCGCTCCACCACCTGTAGAGTTTGACCGGGATTATCATGCGAGTTCCTTGTCTCTTTCACGTGATGGGCGCACAGTCTCGTGCGTGGCTTCAGACGGACGAGGGGTAGCCTATGCATCTGTAGGATTTACCAAGGGTGTGCACTACTGGGAAGTGAAGTTGGAACAGGCGGATATTGGTAGTGTATTTATTGGTGTCGCAGAAAAGCAAACTTCCTCTGGTTCAGGCGGCTCTTCCGACACGCCCCCAAGATTAAATCGTTGGCCCGGCTGGGGTTTTGTCAACTTCCGTGCTACATACACGTCGGGGGCAGAAAGAGTATATGGTGCGCACTGTCATGCAGGCGACACTGTTGGAGTTTTACTGGACTGTGATGCTGGTCGGGTATCCTTCTTTTTTGATGGTCTGAAATATGGAGAGCACATCCTAAATGATCTTGGGTGCGCCTTCGAGAATTTGTCTCCTTTTGGATTCAATGTCGATGGCTGTGGAAGTGGCGGTGCAGGGCAGGGTGCTCCCAGCGCCGTTGAAGGTGGTAGGGGCGGTAGATACCCAGCTCAAGGATTGGTTCGACCACGTGCCTTATGGCCTGTAATTGGACTCCGAAATCAAGGCGACAGAGTAACCTTTTCTTCTAAGTGGTCCACAAGCTATGGAGTTGATGGCGCCACTGCCACCAAAAACGTTCTCGCTGTGGATGAAGTCCTATGCAACTACGAAGATCACGGCAGCAATGAGGTTGGCAATAGTTGTGTCAAAGAGGCTCTGCCTGAGTGGTTCATAACAGAAGCATTCACAGAATACCAGCGATGGTTTTCCGGGAAATGGAAGAGAGCAATCACTCGAGGTAGCGGAGCGTACAAGCGAATGAGCTTTGGGCTGGATGTTGATCTTGATTCATCTCATTTGGCTTGCGCGACAGCAAGTGCCGCTCTTGGTTTGAAATACGCCCTTTTGGCGGGTGATCGCGTACGCCTGTTGCGATCTGCAGGTCGCATCTTGGAACTTGCAGAGGAGGCCATTATCCTTGGTGCACACCAAGGCCGGTTGTATTACAAAATCGTCTCCCAGAAGAGTGAAGGAGGCAGCTTGACGGAAGGAGGAGGAAGGGCGTGGTTCTTTGACGAAAGCGAAGTTGTGGATGGCCTGCCTTTTGTTGGTAAGGGCCAGGCTGATGGCGTTGACCTTCCATTGATGGACAGATTCCAATGTCGATCTCCAGGCGGTCTAAAAGTTGCGTACGAAGGAGGTGCAGTAGTCCGCTCCGACCTAGAAATTATTGATGGCTCGGTGAATCTTGGGGTGATACCAGTCAAGACTATTATTCCCATGAATGATGTTCTGGAAAGGCGGGTGAATTCCTGTGGTGTAACGAGATACCGCATTCGGTCCAAACTAGGAGAAGAGACGAAGGAAGGATGGATTAGCTCGCGAATCCGAGGCGGAAAAGAGGAAGCAGTTGTTGAGCTTGTACTAGACGCTCCTGAGGATGACGATTCCTCAGAAGTGGAAAAGCCTTTGGGGTCCAAATCGTATCCAAGGGCTCTTGATTGCGCTTTGGAATGGAAGGATGCATTCGACAGGAAGAATCGAAGTGCTGCTGGTGACGAAAGCAAAGTACAGGTCACCATAAGCACTCTTTCGTGTTTCAAAGCACACCTTGAAAAGGGATTCTTCAAAGGCATGACTGTTTCAGAGTCTGACGCTCTTTTGGCCGCCACTATCAACGCAATCAGCAGCTCCAGCGAAAATGGCGACCCGGTCGATTGCAATTTTGAAGAGATTTTCTCAGCCCTAGAGTTTGTTTTGAATGCCAGAAAGGGTACGACAACCAAATTTACGACAGCATCCGACCCTGCGACCAATCAAGCGGCTGCCTACATGATGGCCTCTGTTGATCCCGGCAGCATGCCATCTATTGAGTCCGTCATGGCAAGGGCGGCATTACTTCGCGCCTTCAACCGAAGAGCTCGATTAGCGCTTCCTTGGATGTCTGTTCGACCCTGTCAAGAAGGCTCGGCTATATTCGGCGGCTTGTGTGGCCACGGCGCGTCCACAGAGCGCTCGGGTCGAACGCGTCTCCAAGCATCGCAAGATCTCTGGGTGCGAATTCCATCAATTGCTTCCCGAATCCGAAAGCTTCGCCACCTTTTTTTCGGCAGCGTCAAAGTTGGCTTGCTACAAAGTATTACAGAGGCAACCGCTACCCCGACGCCCTTGTCGCACGATGAATACGAGCTACCACGAGAGATTCGAACTGTTCGAATTAATCGTCTTCGATCTCGAATGGCAATGGCTGGAACAGATATTGGCGCCAAGCGAAAGTACAGCGTTTTTGCACAGCTTCACAACGAAACCAAGGGATGGGGCGGAGCGGCGCTTCGAAGAGGCTATGTTGCAAAAGGGCACGGTGGACAGAAACGCGCTTTTAAAGTTAAGCTAATTGGAGAGGGTGTGAATGACTACTCTGGTCCCTACCGAGAGGCATTTACTGATGCCTTTTCCGAAGTGCTGGATATCGACCCAGCATCGGGTTGCGGCTCTCTGGGCGTGCTGGATCCAACGTCCAACAAAAGTGCTGACTTGGGCGAAAACCGCGAGCTTTACATGTTCTCTTTGAACGGGCAAGACCTCACAACACTGAAAAAGTTACCGGGCAAAATGGTTTCGGATGAAGAAAGCCGCATTTGGAAGAGTTTTTCGAGCTTGACGGTACCAAGAGACGAACCATCGAGAGAAGTGGAGGAAGCACTTGTTTTCTTGGGCAGACTCACTGGAACTGCCTACAGGCATGGTATTTCGGTGGACCTTCCCCTGCCTCTCAACACTGTATGGAACGCTATTGCCGAAGAAGAATCCAAGGACGAAGACAGGTTGCGAGAATTGGATGAACTTGCTTTTCGTCAGAATGAAAATGAGCTATTTTCCCCTCTTTTGTGGTGGCAACAAAAAATGCTCAACTCTTTTGTGGAAGGTTTGGCGAATGTCCTTCCAGTGGAAATTCTCTCTATCTTGGATGGTGTTGAGCTGAGAAGCTTAATCTGTGGAATTGAGGATGTGGACGTTGACCTTCTTAAATCGATTGTTGAATACGAAGGCTACGAAGAAACGGACGAAGTTGTTAACGCCTTCTGGGAAACGTTACGCGAACTGAACAATGCCGAGAAGAAACTTTTCTTGCAGTTTGTTTGGGCTCGCAACCGATTGCCCCTCAAGAAGAGTGACTTTGAAGCGCCCTTCAAAATCCAGCGGGATAGCGCAAATACGGGAGACCGCGCAGATCAAGCACTTCCTAGCGCTAGTACTTGTTTCTTTTCTCTGGCACTACCAGAGTATACAAGCAAAGAAATCTTGAGGGAGAAGCTGTTGTTTGCTATAAACAATGTCACCACAATGGAGACAGATTTCCAGACAAACAGTGCCGAGATTGCTGAAGGTTATCGCACTATTTAGAGCCAACAAATACAAAACAAAATATTTTATCATCATTAATAACTTGAATACTGTACATGTTTCTTCTAGCTACTAGTAGTAGTAGTGGTACGAGGAACTTAATGATGTTGGGTCTTGCTTTGAACCGTCAAAATTATTTCGCCTTGCCCGGGTGACCAACGAGGCCTTATTTTGTTTTGCTTCGTTCGAAATCTTCCACGACTTTTTTGGTTACGCTTTGTGACCAAAAGATGAGCCATTAACAATTAACATGTCGCCGAAACGCCAACGGCATGTTCGATCGAAGACAGTGAAAGAAGAGTGGCATTCATAATGCTTGTAGCAAACAAAGCATCCTTACTAATTCTGTTCTTTGCTCGTAACTTTCGTCTGAGGAACGGATTTCCAGCGTCATCCCAGCATTCTGCTTCTTCGACTACAATGTCTCCGTCACCACCGAAACTAAAAACTTTCAACGCTATCCTTTTTGACATGGATGGCACGCTGTTGAATACAGAGCCGCTGGGTTGCAAAGCCAGTAAGTGCTACTCGAGTATAATACACATCCGTTCATATATTAAGTACGCATACCACAAAATGGCTGATTCCATCAGTATTAGTTTCTAACGTTCGATGGCTTCTATTCAGTTTATTTGAATCTCAAGGACAAAATGTCCGAGAAAGCCCGGAAAGCGTTTGAAGAGCGTGGCTATCGTATGGAATGGGAACTCAAACAGCAGACACTTGGTTTGCCCGACACGAAGTGGGCGCCTATCGTCTTGGACTGGGCAACAAAGCATTGGGGAGTCCAAGATCCACCATCTATGCCGGATTTTCTTAGGCAACATGACAACATCATGAAGGATCAAATTCCTGATGTGCAAGCCTGCAAAGGGGCTAAAGAGTTGATGAAAAAACTTTGTCAAATGCAAGGGAACGAGAAGAAAGATTTGCAATTGGCGATTGCTACGTCTTCGCACCAAGAATCGGTCCGCCAAAAGCGCATCAAACATGAGGATACTATATTTGCCAATTTGGATGCCCTGGTGGCAGGAGACGACCCCAATGTCAAGAATGGAAAGCCAGCTCCTGATATCTATGTTGAGGCAGCTCGTAGAATTGAAGTGGATCCAAAACAGTGCATCGTCTTTGAGGACGGCATGCCAGGAGTAAGATCGGGGAAAGCTGCCGGATGTTTTGTGATAGCAGTCCCCGATCCAAGGTTTGAAGCAGAAGAAAGAAAACAGTTTGCACAGGAAGCTGATTTGGTATTGGATGACCTTACACAGTTCGACCCCAATTGGCTTTTATTGTAATTTGGGGGGAAGATAATGCAGGCACAAATCAAATTTAAGTGCAAGAGTTGTGACATGGGTGTGGTGCTATAGGCGTCATCATCTTGTACCCTCTCAGCAGAGTCAACATGTGTAGAACTCTTTTAGATCACTGGTAAATGTGATGACAGAAACGCCTGGATTGGCTCTTTTCCTTTGCACCCTTGAAAGCGTGGCAACATATGATGTGGCAGCAGGTGATAGAGTATCGGCAAGAAGAATCAAATACCAATAAAAATGAATAATGTCTGTATGCATACAAGTGTTGATACCTTCAAGAAGGCAATAGCAAGCTAACTAGATGTCCAAGGTTATTTCATCTGCGGCTTGAGCGCTCTGCATAGGAAACATTTTTGGAGATTGTTTCTGGCGGCCCCATTCACTTCTACTTTTGCAGATCAGCGTCAAGAGTAGAGCGACTTACCAGTAGGCAAATTATCATACTATAGGTGGGGAATGTGGAAATTATGTGCCACCAGATCCTAGCTAGTAGCGCTTCGGCTTATCCTCTCAGCCTTCCCTCGGGCGCAGAAAAGCTACTCAGGCCTAATCACATCATTATTTACTCCGGAGTACTAGGTAGTCGCCCTCGTCTACGGTACCTGGTAGACTACTAAAAGAATTCGGTAACAGTACTATCCGAAGCAGAATGAAACAGAACAGTATGGCTAATCAAAGGTGATTGAAGAAATGCGAGACTAAAAACACCAAATAATTTGAAATTACTGGTTGTGGCACGATCAACAAAAATAATGATCTCATCGCCCTACTACTAGTACCTGCATCGGCTGTTAAGATACAAAAGCAAGCTTCAATAAGAATACTACAGTACCAGTACTCAATACTCAATTAGTTAGCTGGTAGGTGCAGCTAAAAACATATAATCATTACATTTAAAAGTTAAAACTATTGCACCCGATGAGATTTCTTCCCATTACCAACTACACGTATTGTCTTCTGGCAGTATCAATCATCATGCCAGGAAATATCTTCTTCCGACGCGTTGTTGCTTGGACTGGCACTCGTCCGTTGTTTTCTATCGGACGAAGCTTGACGGCTGGATCATCTTTGTCCGTCCGCGGAGGTGGTGGTAGTGAACCATTATTTAGTCGTCAATCATCAACTCTGGCATCGGCGAGTGCTACGGATAGTAGCAGTCGGATTGACAAGGAGGCCCAATCTAGTCTCTCCATTGTGGGATCCTCAGTCCAACCTGCTTCTATGGAAGGTATTCGTTATTTGAACACCAGAAATTGCAGCGAGTTCCGTGTTTTATTTGTTTTGGGAGGCCCCGGTGCAGGTAAAATTAAGCCATTGGGTTTATAGTTTACATGATGTTTGATGTCGCCAGATATTGCTCATGTTGATTGTCATGGTTCACACGCATCTCACAATTTTTTGTCATCATCTATTATCTATTCCAACCTGTACAGGCAAGGGAACACAATCGGATTTGATGAAAGAAAACTACCCATGTGTTCATTTATCCGCTGGAGAATTACTGCGAGCCGAAACCAAAAAAGAAGAGTCGCCGCACAAGGAATTGATTGAAAAATGCTTGGTATCCGGTAACATTGTTCCAGTCGAAATCAGTCTATCGCTGCTGGAAGCCGCTATGAAAGAAGCCGCCGACAAAGGCGGCAAAAGTTTAATTTTTCTTATCGATGGATTTCCCCGAAATTTTGACAATCTTCATGGATGGGTGCGCTGTATGAAAAATGTGGCAACCGTCTGGGGAGTTCTCAATTACCAGTGCCCCCTCGAGGAATTGGAGCGTCGCATATTGAACCGGGCCAAAGACTCGGGTCGATCTGACGACAATTTGCAGAGCGCTCGCAAAAGATTTGCCACGTTTGAGCAAGAGACTGTCCCTGTGGTCGATACCCTGCGAAACGTTGAAAGCATCTTGCGGGAACGAAACGAACCATCGCTTTGTGTCTTCGACATTAGTGGAGACCAAACGGTAGAAGAAGTATGGGCTGAGACTCAGGCCGCCTTGAATCATATGATTTCTTACGACGTTCTGACCGCACAGTCACAATTACTGGAGGCAGTTCAAAAGCAAGATGCTGGACTGTACCGACAAGTCTGCGCAGAGGAATGGTTTGAAGACGATGCACCAGAATCTATCCTTCAAAAACAAGAAGGAGATCGTTTGGGTGCCATTTGTAATGTAAAAATTACGTTCGAATCTGGAACCAAAGTAGCCGTGGAGTATGATCGGACCATGAAAGATGATCTGCAAGTTCACGAGAAGCGATTATGGTCCTACGAAGGCGGTTGGAAGAACATCCATTTCTCAAGGCTGCCCGTTAAATGAAATAATCAATAAAGAAACCAACTAACTTTATTGCAACGTACTTGAGTAATTATAATTAGAGTGCGGTTATCTGCAAGGCTTGCCTGGTTCGTTGTCGTCATCGTGAAGAGAAAGGAACGAGCTGGTCGCTATGTACAGGTACTATATTTACAGCGAAGGGGATGGTGGATACTATAATATGATATTTTTACTGGTGGTTTGTGAATTTCAATAGTCTGCTACTACAGCGGGTGTACTTTACTGCTGCCTCGACTGCTGAAGCTAACATTCTGTTCGAGACTTCGCATTTGATCGTTGAGGCCGCCGTGATGGCTTTCGCGCATTCCCGCTCGCTTGGAAGCTGCCAGCTCCTCTTCCGCCCGGATCTCCTTGAGCAATTGTTCCAATCCTCCAGGTCCGTGAGAGTGTGTAATGTGATGATGATCGTGGTTATGCGATCCACTGAGGCGGCGCAGCGGACTACTCCCTGCAGAAGTGTCCATTCCACATTCGGCACAGGTTTCGACTTGACTGACCTTGACAGTCTTAAAGGCAAAGTTGCGTAGCCCTTCTTCGTTTGTCAAGAGACCCGTTGAGATGATTTCTTCCATGATACACCTAACTTCGGTAAAACTCGGACGATTGATGGGCTTGGTGTCCCAGCAATCACGGAGCAAGTCCTTGATCATGGAGGAAGGAATAAACTTGAGGTCTGGTCGATGCCTTCCGCGAATGACCTTGTCTTTAAACTCTGTCACCAAATTTATATCACTGAACGGCACTTGAAGCGTAATAATTTCGTACAACAGAATGGCAAAGCTGTAGACGTCACAGGAGAGTCCACATGGATGGCCCAAAGCGTTTTCTGGTGCGATATACCGTAAGGTGCCTGCAATTCCGGTATTGCATCGAGGTGGATTATCTGAATTGACCTCGCCATTCGAAGATACTTCTCTCGCCAATCCAAAATCGAAGATTTTAAGTGTTCCATCGTAATCAAAGCCAATGTTGTGAGGTTTCAGGTCACGCAAGAAGATTCGCTTGGAGTGGATGTACTCCATCCCCCGAATCACACCAAGTACAACCGTCTTGAGTCGATCAACGACACCTTGGAGCCTCTTTTGTGTTCTCTTTTTGCGATTAAAGAAATTCATGATAGTAATTTTGCTTGCTCTGGCCTCCTCGTCCTCGCGCCAGGTTTGAAGCCGACAGTCGAGTGTCTCTTCCAGAAGATCCAGCACAAGAAAGAACCCTCCTCCGAGGGCCTGAGAATGTGAGAACGATTCGGCGATGTCGCCCCCCTTGATGCCATGCATTTCAATAACATTCTCGTGTTGTAATTTGGAGAGGATTTTGGCTTCTAATGCCAAGTCAATGGCACCGGTAATGAAGCTTTCATTGCAACAGATCGTCTCTGTACTGAGAATCTTGATGGCGTACATGTCTTCTTCCTTTTTACTTATGCTGGTACTGCTTTGACGCTGTTTCTGCTGTAACCTTTTGGACAGAGCCTTAATCCGGGCCTTGTAAACGACAGAAAAACTACCTTTTCCCAGCATGCAATCAATTTTAATGTTGCTCCACTGGAGGTCCATGGGCTCCTCTTTGTTGTCAGGCCGTTGGAGGCGACTGGCAGCTTCAAATTCTTGCACTCGTCGCAAAACAGATTGAGAGGCCGCCTCGAGAGAGGTTGGCCCTGTGCCCGAGCATTCTGATAGTGAATTCATAATAGGAAACTTCTCTACTAGACCTGCTAGGTGTCCTTCTGTGAATTTATTGAGTCCTCTGGCGATAGGTGAGAAAGAGGAGCAGAAATACTTCAGTAGTTTTGGTGTACCTGGTACCTTACTCGTAATCAGGCTCGTAATGGCTATTCCTTCGTGTGTGCGCGTTTTGAAACGCTGCGATAGTAGCATCGAATTTTTGCTTCAGAGTAGGTACCAGGTGGTACCGTACTGGTAGTAGGTACTACTACTACGGTAGTAGGTAGTATACTTTTAGGCTTTTTTTACCACCCCCTAATTAGAAAAGGCTTCTGCGCGAAGCCTTTTTTTTAAGCCTTGCTCTCAAACCAACTTCCATGGGTACAACTGTACCTGGCTAATAGTTGCCTAGTTGTACGTGGTACCAGGGTACATGGTACCAGGTACCAGGTACCAGGTACCCACCTCCCGTCGGCAGACGTTGTACCAGGTACCAGGTACCTGGTAGAGTAGAACAGAGGTGGTACCTGGTGCTGCTGTAGTACTACGGTACCTGTTAACATGGCGAAATAATATCAACTGTAAAAGGCTCTTCATCCTCATAAATGACCATGATTGGTTCAATGATAACGGCAACCCTCCTCAGTTCAGTGTTCAGTACATGGTACCAGTACTACAGTACCAGGTACCAGGTACCAGGTACCAGGTACCACACCAGCCAGCCAGCACCGTAGCTAGAGTACTACTGCCGCCAGTGGTAGTAGTACTGTACGGAGTTGTAGTATCAGGTACTAGTAGTATCCAGTTGAAGCCCTACTTGTATTTAAGCCATCTTAATGAGCATAGAAGCTGTTCGTCCAGCAAAAGGGACTTGCGTCCTTAATTGCACTGATAGCTACCAGGTAGAGAACGAGCCTGCCTGCTTCGCAGAAGCGCTGGGATAACAAACCCATGTCAACAGTCTTTGAGATCATGAGCTCTTGCCATGTGAGGCAGACTGGGCGACACCACTATTTTGTACATACTACTCCTGGTAAGTCCTGCTCCAGAACAAGGCAGCCCAGCCCAGTCTCATCAATTTATTACTACTAGTACTACTACCTGGTAAATACTATTGGAGAGTACCAGAACCAGTGCTCCTGGCTCCTAGCTACGGTACCTGGTACTAGTACTATTACCACTACTCATTACTGCCAGTACCTGGTACTCTACAAGTCACGCCACGCCCGGATGCTTCCCAATCTTACCACGGTACTATTGTACTAGACTAGTAGAGTACTAAGTACGGTATCATAGTTGACTATGGACGCTCACAAGTTTTGTTCGTTGTGCTTTGACTTGCTCATCAACAATCATCAGAATCTATTCGTTGAAAAGCTGCATGTTTGGCAGCGCAACAAAGGCTTTCCCAAAACACTCATCAGTACTACTACTACTACTACTACTGCTGTAGTGTACAGTACAGTACTCAATAGTAGTGGTAACAAATTATTGGCAAGACAATTATTTACTTTATTATTCGTGCGTTTATTTTGTTAATAAGATCTTTAATACTACTGCCACACAGCAGTCGACCCAACCTCCTCGCGCGCACACACACAGACAAGTATATAAAGAATTGACAATCCTTGTTATTGAACAAAAGTATATAATGTCTTGGCTTTTTAGTCGTCGAAATGATGAGGACAGTGATGAATGGACCGATGCCAGTGACTCTGAAGATGAATACACCGACGCGAGTGAATCAGATGAGGAATTGAAGGAAACAACAATAATCGAAAATGGGGACGACGAGACGATTGATAAAAATGGCAAAGAAATCTTTACAGATGATTTATCGAAAAATGATCCTTCTGAACCTAACGAACCTGCTGCTGCTGCTGCTGCTGCTGCCAATGCTGCTGCCAATGCTGAGAACCCGCCGCCTCCTCCTTCAACTACAACGACCGTTGTAGACACGGAGAAAAATCCAGCAGAAAAAAATATCGACAATTCCGCAGCTGAAATTGTAGCCTCGTCTGATGATACTGCTGTTGTAACATCAGAAAGGAATACAGAGAGCACGGACGAAATCCAGGAAATATCTCCCTTAACAACCGACAATGATGCCGGGGAATCCACCGACGACAACAGGACATCATCATTGGTGGATGAAAGTGGTGAACAAACCAGTGAAAAAAAATTATTGGAACTGGATCAACAATCGCAATTGGAGTTTCGCGAATCCGAAAAAAATGGTCCTGAAGTGGAGCAACATGATTCCGAAAGCCAGAAAGGCCAACAGGATGCTGGAGATGCTGGCACCGAAACTCCTTCTGAGAACGAGAAAGAACAACGTACTGCAGCTACCGGAAACGAAGAGGAAACAACAAACGCGGAAGTTGAAAAAGAAGAGGAGAAAGAAGAAGACGAGGAAGTCACGTCGATGCACGAAAAACGATCGCTTTTGTTGTTGGCCGCCGAGCATGACCGCGTTGATATTTTAAATGCTATTTTGGCAGACGATTCGGAGAGCCGTGTTATGTTGCTCAACTCGGGAATTCCGCCCCTCCACATTTCTATTGCATTTGGATCCACCAACGCTGTGCAGTCATTGCTTCGAATGGGTGCAGACCCTAGCATTCGCCCCGATGTCAATGCCATCAAAAACGAATTTGAAGCACAAGGAGAAGAACAGCTCGTGGATATACCAAATATGGGACGGTTCGACAATTTAACGGCCTGGGAACTTGCTTTCGGTAAAGCGAACGCAGAAAAAACCAATCCAAAAAAGAGTGGATGGTTTGGAGGAGGGGTGAAAAGAGGACTTGATATTGCTCCATCCAAGCTAGAAACAATCCGCATGGGCTTCACAGCCGAAGCTCTTCGATCTATTGGGTCCGACGAAGTCGATCGGCTAAAACAATTATTAGACAGCGGTATGCCCGCTACGATTGATATTGGTGGTAAGAATTTGTACGATTGGTCGGTCGAAATGGGGGCATTGCAGTGCGAAGAGCTGCTTCGACCAGAGGAAGCTGCTCGATCCGAAAGCTTCGCAGCACCCGCTGGAGACGCGACGAGCGAACAGCAAGCAAACGTTCAGGACGGCACACGAAAAGAAGCTGCATCTGCTGTTTTGGATCGATCAAAACCAGGGGAGGAGTCGCTTTCGTCGCTTGTCAATCGTATTGACGAACTTGAGTCTCTTTCCAAGGCACTGTCGAGCTGCCTGGATAATCTTGCTGAGGAAGTTAGCGTGTGTCATGGTTTGCTTTTGATGGGAGGGGGAGCCTCTGCTCTAGCCTCGCACGTACGAAGTCTGAAAACTTTGAAAGAGAACAAAATCGTTGAACTTCAACACTTGGAGGAGGCGTGGGAATTCAGTGAAGATGAACTTGCCTACTGGGTCAAGGAAAGTGGCGAACAGGGACGAGAAGTTGCAGAGTTGATGTCTCCCGCGATTATTCCCAAAGTCAATGAGGAAACGACGCCAAAGAGAACTGTAGAAGAGGAGCAAGCACACAAGCAACAGCTCAAAGCCAATGCGGCACTTCTCGAGAACAAGGTACGTGTGTCGTAGAGACTGTAATTATGATAAATGCTTTGATGTATAGAGCTCTTTCTCAGTTTTGTTTTGTCAATGCCCTACCAGATCCGCAAATTGCGTGCATCGATCACGGATTTGTCTGAAGAGAATACGAGGGATCTCGCTGAAGTCGAAAGCCGGGGATTGTCTGGTGGCATCAAACTTGTGCGAGGCTTGAGAGATGAATTGCGTGATATTGAACATAATCTCAATGAGACCAAGAGCGCAGAGGCCTTGTGCCGAGCGAAAATCAAGCTTATTCAAGCAAAAATTGGAACGAAAAAGCCTGCAAGCAGCAGCGTGGTTGCAGGTGGTGAAAATGCAATCACTGGCGCGACTATTGTGATTGGCAATGAAACGGAAGAAAAAAACGCCTCACAACCGCAAGCTTCAGCGCAGACGTCTTCTGACACCACCGCGACTCAGCCGATAGAGACCAAAGCTGTGCTAGCATCGGAGGCAATAGCCACTGGAAACTCCACTGCTATTACTGTGAAGTAAGTATCTTTTTAAGTAGTCTTTCTCGCCGTTTCTTTCGGCTGGCACCTCACCATTTTCCCCGATTTCTTTATAGAAACAAAAAACCGGAAGGTTACCTGACGGTCAACCTTTGGCGAATTCTTCTTAGGATCATCGGGTTGGGCTCGTCCGTGGCACAACCCAATGATTCGAACAACTCTGGTTCCGATGTCATGCTTGTTTGATGATCTTTCCGACAAACGGAACTTCCTCCTGTTTTTTTTCTAGTTCTTCCCAGTGCTGCTATTCGACCTCTTTTTCCACTTTTTCTTTTGTAGTTTAGTTATCTCAACCATGCCATTCTAGTAGTAGAAGCATATCTTATGCTGAGCATAAACTATTACTGTACCGGACATTAGTGGAGCTACCTGGAGTAAGCGAGACGAGGAAGCTAGCTACGAGAAGAACCGCTCAGGTTAACTCCCTGCCTTCCAAGCTATTCGGAGTACCCGTATTTTACGAAGAAGATCCAATGCCAGCCTCTGCTCTCCTGGCATGCTGGCGCAACGTTGCCTTGACGGAGAACGGCCAGACGTGATGGTAGCCAATTAAACGAAGTTGACTGTAGCCTCTGAATTTCAATAACATCCTACTGGAAACTATCAAGACTACTCTAGCTACTATTAGTAGTCTAGCTAGTAGCAGAGCCAAAGGATTACCTGGTATAAGTTTTTCATAATTATTTCCTCAGACTGCGAACCAATCGTAGTTGCAAATCAAACAAGTTTTATTGTTGGATAGGTAGCATCCAAAGAAGAAAGAGCACCCACTTGTTAAGATCAGAGATTAAGCAAGCTAAGAAGACCGCACATCTACATCCGCAAAAAGAGTGCTGCCGCCTTGAAGGTTTCAATTTTCAATTGAGATATTCTTCTTGGTCGAGGAGGAAAGATCCGAAACCCTGAGTACCGCACTCTATCACCTGGACTGTCTCTCTGCCCTGTCGTGCCTTTGATGGATGTTGTAGTATTTGAAAGTGCACCGAACTGAGTGACAACTTCCTGGAGCAGTGAAGGATTTATCACATATACCGTGTACGCGCATTTAAACTTCGTTCAGAAAAGAAAAAGCAGAGTAGGCACCCTTCGTTTCATCCACACGGAACAGAACTGAGATGAAGCGAGCGTTGGCAGAACGTGCCAAGCAGAGCGCAGGTTTACCCACCAATGTAGGCATGCTACAAGTACAGACACCGGGAGCTAACTCCAGCTCCCCAGGATCGCACTCTCTGTCTCAAGATGGTATGATACATGACCAAGGACCACCGTTGAAAATTCCGAGGCAAGAAAACTCATCTGGAAAACTGTCATTTGATGCCCGAGCATCCCATCAATCAGTACCAGTTGCTCCTGTGTCGTCCGGTGCTCCTGGAAGCGAGTCACAAAACGGCGAAATCCGACAGAGTGCAGACGAAACTTTGTCGAATTCATCCTCTCAACCAATGAATGCGTCTTCGACTCTCTCGAAAAGTATTTCTCAAGGTTCGCAACCAGTACCAGACAAAGATGCCGTAACCAGCGCTCCTCCAACTTTCACCGCCAGCTCTAACTCGATGAAGCGACAGCGAACCAGTATCAGCAGTCAGTCCAAAGTTGCTTATCCTGTTCCATCCGACGACGAAGAGGACGATACACAGCAGTCTGCATTTTTCCTCAAGCACCAAAATCGAGCGCTAGCGTCCGAACTCAAAGCTTTGCAATACCAACTATCGCTTTTGGAAACTGAGCGGGATTATCGTCGGCAGCAGTGTAGCTCGGCAAGTCAGGCTCTGCACTCTCTGCAAGCTACTTGGACCCAAATGGAAACAGAGCTGAATCCGTCCCAAAAGATGCCGCTAACTGGCTCGGTGGATCCAGTCGTCGCGAGCGCGGCGGTAGAAAAAAATGTTCCCATGTCAACTGGAACTGGCGCGCAGGTAGAACTAGTAGAATCTCTCTTTGATGCTTTGTCAGCCTTGGCAACGAAGCCGCCTATTGTGCCTGCCAAGTCGAGAGAGGACGACGACGGGGAAGAAGGAGAGGTAACTGCGGCAAGAGGTTTTGTCGAAACGACCCCCGCAGACCTGGAGATACCCGAGAAGCAGCATCTGGACGATCTCTCTACTATCTCAGATAACATTTTGCAACGTGCAAATACACTGGAACAATGGATACGATCATTGCTCCAGAAAACGACGGCGGAGAAATGCAGTGACAGCAAGGACGAACAAATGCTAGAAGCGACCGAAGCAGTAGATTCGACCGACCAGCGAGTAATGGTGAAAGAACTTGGTATATTAAGGGGACAATGCAGGGAGTACAAAATTCAGGTTGCGGAGCTGGCGAAAGCTAGAGATGACACTATCAAGTCCGAACGAAAAGTGCGACGCAGTTTGTATCGGCTATCCACTGGCAGAGTTAAAATTGGAGAGGTTTTGAAGGCGATGGAAACGTCTGAAGAAGATGGAAGTCTCGCAGCCGAAGCTAAAATGGAGGCACTTGCTCAAGATAAGGCGGCATCGACGTTGTCCGCATCTGAAAACGATTCGAAGGCCGCCGGATCAAACGAGTCTCAAAATGCAACCATTGACAGCAAGGAATTGCAAAACATGCGGCAACAGCTGCAGGATTTGGAAAAACAACTCTCTAATCGAGATGCCAGCATCGAAGAGGTAATTGTGTATTGATGCACTGACAGTTGATTCTGCTGTGAGGATTTTTTTCTTTTCGTAGTCGTGCAACTCTAATTCTCACATTCCGGTATCTCATCTGTTCTTTTGCAGCTTCAAACAAAGCTTTCGGAACGAGAGCAGCGCATCAATTCACTTAGTTCGAAAGCTCTATCGGACGATGACGCCGAGAAAGTACAGCAGCAGCAGCAATCGCAGAATCAGCTTGAAAAAGTGGAACAAGAATTGGCCGATCTAAAGGAGAAGTTAAAGGAGACGCGCGACAATTGGGCTACGGCCCGAGGCGATGCGAGCGCTGCTCTTAAAGCTTTAGACGATTTGCAAGCGAAGCACAAGAAAAGATGGCAAGAATTGACAGAAGCAAATGGTGACGCAGATGGAGACGACGCAATCGATATTCCTCTCAGTATGGAAGCAACGGAACAGGCACAAAAGATTATCGAGCTGGATCATAAGCTGAAGCAAGCTCTTGAAAACGTACGCCAAGCGGATGCAGTTCGATTGAATCTCAAGGAAGCCCTCACAATGAATGGCGTTCTTCAGAGCAAGCTGGATGAAATCAAAGGAAAGTACGCAGCCTTGCAAGCTAGCCGTAGCAACAGTACCAAGTCCACCCTGGACGCCGCAAGTCTCACTGCTGCGTCATCTAGCCAATCCGACTTCAAACAGATTAAGCCGGAAAAAGTGGAGAAACTGCAAAAGGAACACCGAAGAATGCGGAAAGAGCTCGCAGCAGTAGCTGCTAGTAAGGATGCTGCGAAGACCAAGCTAGAGGTCCGTGTTGGTCCTGTGCAAACCACTATGAATTCTGCCCTGCCAGTTTAGGAGTTTAGACTGTAAGCTTACTTCTTTCTTTTTTCCTTTTTTCTTTGCCGCAGAGAATCGAAAAAGAGCGTGACAACCTTATGGAGACAAACGCGCGACTTTTGAAGCAAAGCGCCGAGAAAGATGACATGAATGCCAAGTCGCTGTCGACGATTCTACATCTGAAAAATCTGACAGAGCAGCTGACACAAGGAAAGGCCAGCCTGGAACAGCAACTCAAAAGTGCCGGTCAATTGTCTCTTGCGGCTCGTCTGGCTACCAATGCTAAGGACAGAGTCGCAGAGGAAGTTATCAAAGAAAAGGAGGTGGGTTATTATTTTTTTCAATGGTTGTTTTTTTATAGCAATTCCCCTCTTGATCGAATTACCTTACTCACCCGAATTTTCCTCGAATTCACAGGAAATTGAGAAAAAGCTTGCGAATTCCGAGGAACGTATCCAGGCCCTTAAAAAGGAACTCGAAACCACCGTTAGTGATTGGTCGGAAGCCGACGCGAAAATATCCATAATCAATTCACAACTTGTTAAGACGGCAAAGAGAAACGATGAACTCATAGCAGAACTTGAGACCGAACAGATTGAGAAGCGCAAGCTGCAAGACGCTCTTGATGTTGCTGTACGAAAAGCGAGCGAGGCGACTGACAAGCTCAACGAGTTTGCACAGAAAGAAGGTGTAAGTTCTGGTGCCATGGCATCAGCTTTCACCGTCGAGCAACTCAACACACAAGTTGCAGTATTAAAGAATCGTCTGTCTTGTCCAGTTTGCCATGTTCGTGACAAGGACTGCATCATTATGCGCTGTCGCCACATGTTTTGCAAACACTGCGTTGACGAGAATATTCAAAATCGAAGCCGGAAGTGCCCATCATGCGGTCTCAAGTTTAGCGAGAAGGATGTCGACGACGTCTGGCTGTAAAGTTACATTGCCTTTTCAACTTTTTTTGTTGGTGGCCCGGCTCTGGACTGGTTTGCATCTTGTGTCGAGGAATTGTCTCGATATGGCGCTTGCAGTTTTCTATGGCCTCGCTTGCCTTGTAAACGGTACCAACTATTACTACAATACCCTTCTGCAATAATAATGCTAATAAACATGCTATGATAGATTTCGTCATCTAGGTAATGAACGATTGTTTTTAAAACCATAATAATATATATTATTTTACTCGATCGAATTAGGTTGAAGTAAAAATAATCCGTCGATGACGTATTATATACTGTACGTGCCCGGGAAGAGTATCCTCGTCCATCATTCAGACCGTCGCAAGATTTTTTGACACTTGCCAATTTCGAGAGCGAGTCCATCACACGAGTAGAAAACGACAGGATCTTTTCGTTGGCATTTGAAATAATAATTATTTTTTGACATTTGACATCCCCACACAAGGTACATAGAGTTGCACAGAGTAGCTATCTCCGACTGAAAAGCGCAGAAAAGATAACCCATTTTAGTAGGATAATTCAAGGAAATAATATGTTCAGTCGTTTCTACCAGGGTCTTCTCTGTCTTGCTCTATTGGCGGCAAAGACTGCATCCCATACCTGCCACGCTGCTGCTGTCGTTGTACCTGCTGCCAACGCCATCCTTTCGAAGAAGAGTCTTGGAGGTGCCACGGACAGTCCATCTGCCTTTGGTCTTTCAAAGCTTGTTCTTAATCTCCGTGGAGGAGAAGTCATCGAAGGAACTTCTGCGTCCGAAGTCGATGCCTTGATCTTAAAGGCGGGCTCTTCCCAGAGTTTGGTGGTCATTGATTTCTCTGCAACCTGGTGTGGCCCGTGCAAACAGATTGCTCCCTTTGTAAGTGGCTTTTATACATCCTGTTCGACTTTTAGGGCCATGTGACTCTATCAACTCTTTTGCACACTTGCCTAACATTTTTTGGAAACTCTGCATATGTTTTAACATTGTCCAACCATAATAATAATATTACCAGTTCGAAGAACTCAGCGAAGAAATGAGCGATGTGGTTTTTATTAAAGTTGATGTCGATGACAACCCGGATACAGCCGCCAAGTACAGCGTTAGTGCTATGCCCACCTTTTTGTTTATCAAAGGTGGTGAAGTAGTGGACCGACTTATGGGCGCAAATCCTGATCGCCTGCAAGAACTCATCAACGAGCACCGATAGACGATCACCATACCAAAAGAACAAAACGATGCTACGGAAAGGAATAATTGTTATTACAATAAATACATCGCAACCTTCGCCTCCAATTATGGTTTGGAACTTTTTAGTTTCTAGTAGTATAATGTAGAGCGCTGTTTTGCTAGCTCAGGGTGATGGCGCTCCAATATTGTGCAGGAAAGGTGTTGGAAGATGTGCTTATGCTTCTATTCAATCAACCGGCATTCGTATGCCTTGGCATAGGCTTCGGGTAATGTCGTATTGAAGCCTTGCCTCCTGTTGAGCACATTGTGTCTTCTTACCGTCGTCCTCCTTGACGGCGTCGAGGGGGTGGGGACGTACGAACTCTACTACTACTGCCGCCTACTAGTAGCTAGTAATAATAGAGTAGTATTGTACCCCGGGTACTCTAGTAACTACTACGTACCCTACTACTGCACCTGGTACGGAGTAGTAGTCTAGTACCTGGTAGTCTACTACCGGTACTCGAGTACTACGATATTAGCTAGTACTGTAAGAAATTTACAAGAGAGCTACTACTACTAGTAGTACTAGAGTACTCTAGTACTCTAGTAAGACTACGATAGTTGTTATACACCCGGGCTTACGGTAATCAGAAGTACAGTAGAATAGAGAGTCATCTCCTACTAGTAGTAGTAGCTAGCTAGTACGAGTATTCTACTACTATCATTTTTTTGTTTTAGCAGAGTAGTCTACTACTCGAGTAGTAGATAGCATCATCAGGTACTGTAGTACTATTATTACTCCTCGTCGAGGAGGGGACGAGTACCAGTACTCTAGACTACTACCAGGTACTCCACTACTTGTTGGTACCGTACTCAGTACAGTATTCATTTTAGAAAAGAAGTCATTATTACAACTACTTACGAGTATTTCAGTAGTGAACCTCCAACAAAATCCAAATTTTTTATCTAAAAATATCAAGGGAAGAGAACCGCATTGACCAGTCACACCTCTATTGCTCAACCTGTATGTATTATATTGCAGGATAAGAAAGGAGCCAGGTTGCATAAATAATATAGATCTAGTTTTCGTCATAATTATAACAATTCATCGGGTTGGTGTGAAGGCGTACAACGAAAAAGGAGCAACATTTTCAGACTTCAGACGACATGACAAAGATATTCATGTCTAGAAGTAAAAGCCAGACACTCAACTTGGCCGCCGTTGCAGTCTTGGTCTTGTCCAATGGCTTGTCTTTCTTCGCAGGAACGCTGTTTGCGTTGAGTGCTGGTCTTGACAAGTGTGCCCAAGGCTCCTCCCCTCAAGTTCCTCTCGGAAATAATAATGAGGTATTGTTGAGAGTACTCAAAGATGCAACTGCTGGAAAGTCCGGTAACAGCGATTGTGATCCAAACAGCTCGAATTCAATGAATAGCCAAAGCCTATTTCCTCCCGAAGTAAGGAAATTTGCTGTCGGTATGATGCACACACCCAAGGAGGACTTTGTCAATCATTTTGATCTAGGACCACCGATTGATACACCAAAAGAGGGAGACGAAAATATATTACTTTTGTACAGTCGAAGGGGGGCTATGCCTACCAGCAAACAATCAACCGATGCCACGTCAATAGAACTGGTAAGCACGGACGATGCAATAGAAAATTGTGACTATATGAATGTTATCTTGACGCACCACGATGGACAGCGGAATCAGTGCTTGGCGATTGTCCCACAATACGAGTCCTATCATATACAAAAATATATGCGGGTGCCTCCATCAGGTAAGATTCACCAAAATGAATCGACAAAATGTCAAAAATGGAATAGAATGGCATGTCGTGTGCGTAGTCTCACTCTTTTTTCAAATATATTTTTGATGTGATGGCAACAAGGCAAGAGATCGCTGGACTCAAAATATCCCCTCATGCCAGTTTCTAGAGGTCACCAAAGCAACGGCCGTGAACAGTTCCTACCGCCAAAAGAAGTTGATACCTATCGCCATTGGGATATGCTACGACAGTATCTCAATTCACTCGATGACGTTTTGGAAGAACTCAAGCCCATTGTCAAAAAAATTACGGTTGAGAACACTGTGGTAGTCATGGTCTGCAATTGTACGTGCCAGCTTTTCAAACCGGAGTAGACAATGTTGATGTTCGTCTGTTCTCTCATGAATTTTCATTTATTTTAATTGTCATAGTTGGACAATCGGAATTGCTCCTGAACTTTGCCTGTTCGGCTCGAGCCAGAGGCTTTGACATCTCCAATGTTTTAGTGTTTGCTACTGATGAAGAGACAAAAGAGCTAGCAGAAAGTGTTGGCATGACTTCTTATTTTGACCATCGGGTACGTACAAAAAAACTGCTTTTGATGTGTAATTCCTTTAATCAAGCAACAACGCTCACGTCCCTTTATTATTTGGACAACTCAGAACTTTGGTGACATACCAAAAGAAGCCGCTGCCCGTTATGGAGATAGAAAGTTCGTGGCTATGATGATGGCCAAGGTACGTTTGCGCCTGACAGCCAGAGACTATGATTTTGCGTGGCAAGCGACACGCTTTTTAAAATTGATCGTCCTCATTGTTTTCCTCTCTGCCCTTCAACACAATCTACCATCATGTCTGTGTAGGTCGTTTGCGTACAACTAATTGGACTGCTTGGAGTAGATGTACTCTTTCAGGATGTGGATATTGTTTGGTTTAAAAATCCACTTGATTTTTTTCACGACGAAACTTCGCCAATCTATGGATTCGATGGTATGTCTGCGTGCTAGATATCAAGAGCCTTTCATTACCTCGAAAATGCCGCCTACTTTCTTACCAGCCAACCAAAATTGTTGCTTTCCTTGCCTGTAACCACCAGCCTATTTCCAAGACGACGGCGCACACTCTGTGGTAAGCTTGATAATCATCTCTTACTGGGTACCCAAATTACTTTCGTACTATAGTTCTCACCCATTGCTTGTCTTCGACATTAAATTTGGCAACTCTAAGCGGTATGCACCATGGTCCAGCAACTCCGGATTTTACTACCTAAGGCACAACGACAGAACACAATACTTCTTAAATCAACTATTGATGGCGGGAGATTTGATTTTAAAGACAGACTCTCATCAACAAGCACTGGTCGCGGTCTTGTCCGAACATGCCAATCTGTATGGGTTGAGAGTGAAGGTGCTGAGCCGCGACGACGATGGCTTTCCCGGTGGCTACCACTTCCATCAAAAGTCTGGTGCATTTATGAAAGCTTTCTTTGCCAAGGAGAAGCAACCTTACATCTTTCACATGAGTTGGACCACCAACAAAGACAATAAGCTACTATTTTTCCGTCAAATGGGTGAGTGGTATTTGCAAGACCAATGCATCCAGAAGAAAACTTCCGAGATTGAGCTGCAAAACAATGACTTTGTCGAATCTTGTTGTTCGGCTGCGCCACTCTTTTCGTGTCATTATAAAGACAAACCCAGCATCAAACCTTGTAAAGACAGCCCAACAATTGACAAAAGAGGCAAGTCGTTCTGGTAATTTTGCCACGTTTTTTTTTTTACATGCGGGCAAGTTGACAGTACTGCAGTGTTTGCAAGCTTGCATTTCATTTTGGCTATTTGTGGAACAAGCAGAGCTGAAGCAAGACCTCTCGAAAGTGGAAAACGGAACGAAAGTCGGCGCACGCAGAGCTGGACGAATACTTGTTAATCCACGATTGTGTGTTCACCTCGAGAGAGGGAGTAACGAAACCTACTCATTTACTTTGCGCATCGGAGCAATGCAGCATGATAAACACGACAATAAAGAATTGTAGGAAGTATTTTACAGGCGGCCATTTCTACTAGCAACTACTGTAGTACCAGGTACTGTAGACTGAACTATCATAATATATTACGAGTGACCTCTAGTAGTAGTAGTAGTAGGTCTGTACTCCTACGCCTATTCGAGTAGAGTAGACCCTACTACCAGGTAGACTACTAGACTGGCTGGTAGATTAACTGACTCGAATAATCCAGACAAAATTAAACACGAAGTAAAAAATATCTGCTGTGCTCGCACAAAGAATAATGACAGGGTCGTCATTCCTTCAACCGCTGCATCTGTGACATCAGCCAATCATCGTTCGTCTACCTGAAAGCGCCAGCCTGAAGCTTAAAAAGGCACATAACCCGATCCTCAGCAATTATCTTGAGCTTCGTCTTTGTTGAATCCACTGCGAGCATCCCCACCCAACAAGAATTAATCTCCACCATGAGCTCCTCATCGGACGATGACGAGGATTACGCCTTCGGCGATACTACCCTCGAGTCAAAGAGGTATCCAGTTCATGATTGTTGTGAACTGGAGGATGCCGAGGCGTTAAGGGTGAGTTAACATGTCGGGATAAGAAGGTTTGATGGGGGAAAAGGCGATGAAGGCCTTGGCCAACGAGTGTCTGTGCGATCTTGTCTGAATTCCGTCGCCTCCGTTTTCGTTTTTTTGATGCTTGTTGCTTCTGTCAACTCAAACCGACCTTTCTTAACCTCCTTTCGATAAAAACTATCCACTACAAATCGTGTGCAGAGATTAATCTTTGTACCACAAGATGACTCCGACGACGAAGAAAGAGTACAAGACGGCAAGCAGGGGGATAATTCTGGCTCATCGTCATCTGACGAAAACGACTCTACTGCAGCTGCCCATGCTGCCGCTATTGGGCACTCACCTAAACCCATTCGACCTACAGAAGATATTCCAGCTTCTGATAACAGCAAAACTATCAATGTAGGCGAACAAAGCACTGCCGATGCTGCGGCTCCTGACAAGACTTCGGCGGCCGCTGGCAAGGCTGGTGAAGGGATATCTTCCATGGATACTACTTCTCCTGATGGAGCGAGTAATCCTCAGCAGCAAGCAGCAGGACAAGGGCAGTCCTCTACAACCAAAGACGCTGATAAACTGCAAGCTGACGAGATGGATACAACTGACAATGGAAACGGTGATGCCACAGGAAACGGTCAACAACAGGAGACGAAAAAGAAACAAAAATTCTACTCTCCTCATAATTTAAACGAACGCGATGGAGACGAAAATACTCCTCTTCACGTCGCCATTCACGCCAGGAAACTAGAACATGTCAAACTTTTGTTGGAAGCAGGTGCGAACGTACACAAGAAGAGTGACGGGAGCGCCCCGATCCATACTGCTATTAGTATCGCCTCTCTACCACAGCACGAACAGTTTGGTTATGACTGTCTAGTAGTTTTGAAGCAGATGGATGCTGATTTGACGGCAAAAGATGACGCAATGCACACCCCGCTCTACCTGGCTTGCAAATTCAATTTGCCCAACATTGTTTTCTTTTTGCTGTCGGATGAAGCTGGTTTGTCAACACTTAATACCAAAGCGGACCGGTCGGGAGGCAGACCTCTTCATATAGCTGCCAAGTTTGATACACATTCGAATCCGTTTGGCAGTAGAGCTGCATCAGGTGTCAGCGCCGCACGAGCTGTTTCCCATCATCATCCGGATGGCAGTGTGGTCAATTCTATGCATCATCTTCCTGGTGTCGTAACGGAAAGTAGCGCTGGAAAGCAAGGCCCACAGGCAACCCCAGCCCCAACTGGCGAGGCTGCACTTACACAGCTGTTGCTTCGTATGGATGGGATCGAGGTTGACGCGCTAAACACAGTTGGTCAAACTCCGTTGCATATAGCATGTCTTCGCGGAAACTGGGTTGTGGCGCGACTCTTATTGCAAGCAAAAGCTGATCCTACCATCGCTGACCGACGCGGCTTCACGCCGGGTCAGTTGGCCCACAAACGCGGCATGCCTATTCCACTCGACCTCATTGGCTCTTTAGGAGGGCCCCCATCTTCGGGAACTGTGGCACCGCCCAGAGACTTGATTGTGGATCCCGATTTGAATACTCTGTTAATCTCGCACGAATTGTGTGTCCTCCATCGAAGTTGTGTACCCATTACCCGAGATGCACACGAGGAACCCCCTCCAGAAAATGTGAGGCGGTTGACAGTTCTGATCGACCAAGACACAGGCATTTTGCGCGGTGGAGAATTTAGCCGGATTGTTTGGGAAGGGGAAGCACGTCGAGCTGCCATGGTGGATGTCTTGAAGGTACGAAGTAGTGAGGTGTTAACTGCAAGAGTCTTCGCGTGACGCATTTTTTGGAATGCAGCTAACTCAGTGTCTCGTCTTTTCATCTGTCTTTTCGCTTCAAAGTGTCACGAGTATAGCTACATTGAAAAGATTAGTAATCTATGCGCCTCGATTCCCGACCACCCAAATGCTATTACACACTTGGATGCGGATACGGCTGTGTCTCGGTGGAGTTTCGAAGCTGCTTTGAGAGCCGCGGGATCCATATGTGAGGCCGTGGATAAAGTCGTGGCTGGAGACTTCCGGAACTCTTTTTGTGCTATTCGTCCTCCCGGTCATCACGCTGGTCCGCGTGGTATCGTGCGCTGCGAAAACGACCCAGAGGGTGGGTCCCATGGCTTTTGTCTCTTAAACAATGTCGCAATTGGCGCTGCGTATGCGAGGTCTATGTACAGAAATGAAGGAATCCGTAAAATTGCCATTATCGACTTCGATGTTCATCACGGAAATGGTACAGAGGATATTATTCGGAAGCTGGTTCCAAATGTAGAGAAAAGCTTCGTTCGAACTCCTTTTGCAGTTGGCGAACTTGCCTCTTCCAACTACTCGCCTTGGCTCGACGAAACGGATGTGAACGATGTTTTCTTTGCCTCAACACATGGATTTGGAGCTCGAGGGCTTGAGTTTGCGGAGGCACCTGGTCAAGGCGGCTGGTTCTATCCAGCTTCCGGCCAAACGCACACTTCCGATGCTATTGCCAACCCCTCGATGGTCGAAACACCTGGACTTCAAGATTTCATCAATAGCCAAACATGGACAAGGATGGGCGAAGATTCCAAGGCCAACTGTTGCAAGATTCTTAATTGTGGCTTTGGTCTCCCCAGCCGAGACGCTATTCCTGGAATGCAGCGCCTCGAGCTTCGCGATGCCTATCGAAAAAAGATCTTGCCTCATCTGCGAGAGTTTGACCCCGACTTTATTTTTATCAGTGCTGGTTTTGATGCCCACAAGAAGGATACGATGAATTTCGGATACGGCGGCATGGTGGAAGACGATTATGAATGGGTTACTGAACAATTGGTCAAGATTGCGAATACTTGTTGCAATGGTCGAATTGTGAGCGTTCTGGAGGGAGGATACAAAATCCACGGTGGAATTGTCAGCCCATTTGCTCGATCTGTCGCCAGCCATGTTCGCGCCTTGGTGGATGGTGGAACATCCCGAGAATTGTACGATCCTCAGGATGTAGAATGGGAAAGCCAGTTTGAACGCCATCTGGTAGACGAGCGAGAGCGCAAGCGGCAACAGAAACTTGAAAAGCTTCGTCAACTAGCGGAGCAGTCCGCTCGAAACATGTACGCACAGGCTTCTGCCGCCGTTGAAGGCGCCGAAATCCCGGAAGATCCTGATGCACCATCGAGGAAGAGGCGACGTAACCACGTCGACTATCGAAATCTGTACGAACAAATGAAAAAAGAGGGATTTGCTGATTAATACAGTATAACGAAAAGAATCCTCGGGATAACATTACCACACTGCTAAAACACTTCTGCTACAGTAAGCGGAAATGAATTGCTCGGACTGTTCGTAAGCACAGTGTTCCGTCCAGCAGTGCTTCTAGCCTATTATTTGTTCCTTCCTATGAAGTGGCTTTATTGCGCTTTCATCTACATTAGCTGGGAATGCCTCTTTCTTCCATGCGACGTGTAGACACGGTTATCTTTATACTAGTTTAGTTCAGAACGATTGTAACAGGCCTTCAATCTGTGTTTGTTCCTTTGACGTATCAATATAGGTTGGCTCCTTCCGCAGCCTTGCTTGAATAGATTCCAAGAATTGGACGTGGCTCGGGCATCCTGGATACCTGGGACGATGATTCATATCTTTCAAAAGCTGTGTCCACGTTGCCACTTGCTTCCGAGACGATTCATCCATGACAGTTTGTTGAAAGGCCTCCCAAATATATTGTTGTGCCGTTTCGTTTGGATGAACCATATCCGCTTCGTAAAAACGATAATCTCTCAAATCGTCCATCATGATTTCGTAGGCTGGAAAGTAATGTACATTCCGAGTACCCTCACCGTTCATTTGCTGACTTTGCTGGACCCACTCGTCGCAAAAAACTCGCAACAATGCCTTACTGACACCATTTTCGGACAGTCCATCTCTGGTATGCCGCACGGGAGAAACTGTCAATAGAATTTGAAGATTGGGTCGTTCGCAAAGGAGAGCCTTGTGAAGTGGCTGCCACATTTTGTGAAGTTCCTCCAGAGAAAGCAGTCGTCGTTCGAATACATGATGAGGATACTTGTGACAATTGGCTACAACGTTGCCGTCGTACGTGTAGACCCGGGCAGTCCCAAACGTCAAAATAAGCAAATCTAAATGGGACAGCCGCTGTTTCAATTCGTCCAAACGCTTACCAAGATTTGCTTCGGCCTCTACTCTCGATGAACGGTTCATGTCACTGTGAAGATCAAAATGATGCCAGAAAGGCAAATGTTGGGCCTGTGGTCGAAACGAATTTGGTCCTTCCAGATGCAACGCCATGCGCAAGATCCGTGCAATGGATATCGGATTGAAGAGAATTCCACCTGGTGGGTTGATGCATACGTCAAATTTGTGAGCTGCCAATTGATGTCCCATGTTGGCAGCAAAGCATGATCCGAGGGATAAAATTTTATCCTGTGGTTTGAGCTGCCACCGCGGTGGCAGCAGCCTTGTGAGCTGAACAGGTGTACGAAATTTGCATTGCATGTGGCATGTGGTGTTCTCGAGTACGATGGCTGTAGTTTGGCTAGTACTAGGACGACTAGCTACTCTACTAGACTTGCACTCCGGAGTATCTGGTATCTGCTCAAATCTCAAATACTCATCAGTACAGAAAAAAATAATGGAGCAAGTAGTGTAATGAAAGGTTCGGAAGAAAATTTTATGTACTAGCTAGTAGTGTAATACTCCTACACTCGAGTAGTACCGCACGATTTTTTCAGTCGCGTATACACGTGACTTAAACAATGCGCCGATGGCTGCCCCTATCACATGATTTTGGAGCATTTATATTTTCATTCCACAAGAAGGCACAGTCTACTTGAGTAACAACACCAATAAACAAGGTAAGTAACCAGACCAGCAAACACACAACAATAAACTCCAAACACAGTCAAAGTCTCAAGCCAAGAGAGAGAGATTTCTGCCATGAAATTAACAACGATTTGTAGAAGCATGGCTTTTCAGCTGGCAAAAACAACAACAGCGCGACGGTGATGATGATGATGGTCATTGCATGTTATTGCGGTCTTTTTTTCAACTGATGATGGAAGACTGATTTTTGGTCGTGACGTCACATGCATATCTTCAGGTCATAGACTTTTCAATGCTTCGGGCTGGGCAGGCTTTCATCTCCTCCTGGTGTTTATTACTCTCTGTCAGAATTTTTTTTTATTACCAATTAGAGTAATTATTATCTCTCACCTCCTCATTCCATTTGCTTTTTCGGCACAACTACCTTTGCTGTCTCTCTTCTTCTTAACTTGCGGACCAAAACAAACAAACAAATAAATCCCCTCTCTCATACACAAACAAATAAAGATGGCTGCCCGTGTCGATGAAGAATACGATTATCTTTTCAAGATTGTCTTGATTGGTGATTCCGGTGTCGGAAAATCTAACTTGCTTTCCCGTTTTACCCGTAACGAGTTCAATCTGGAATCCAAGTCCACCATCGGAGTCGAGTTTGCTACCAAGTCGATCCAGGCGGAGGGAAAAACCATCAAGGCGCAAATCTGGGATACCGCCGGACAAGAGCGTTATCGTGCCATTACTTCGGCGTACTACCGAGGAGCCGTGGGTGCCCTGTTGGTGTACGACATTTCCAAACACGGCACCTTTGAGAACGTCGAGCGCTGGTTGAAGGAACTTCGCGACCACGCCGAAGCCAATATTGTTGTCATGCTGGTCGGAAATAAGTCCGATTTGAGGCACTTGCGAGCCGTGGAGACGGACGAAGCCATGGCATTTTCAGAACAGCACAACCTGGCATTCATCGAAACGTCGGCACTGGATGCTTCTGGAGTTGACACTGCCTTTCAGAGAATTCTGACCGAGATTTACCGTCTAATGTCTCGTCGCAACATGCAGGCCGAAGAAGCTGCTGCTACTCCCGCCCTTTCCTCCGGACAGACCATTAGCCTTACCAATGACGGTGGCAAAAAGAAGGGTTGCTGTGGGAATGTCTAAGCAGTGTCGTATGTTGTACTCCTTCTCGAGTATTGGTGCTGCCGGCTTTTTTAGTTTCGTGGATTTTGCATTTACAGACCTACCTCCAACCTACCTGTTATGATAATTTTAACGAAAGCTGGTCCTAGGATGGATCTTGCTCTACTGAACAAGTGACCGTACGGGGAGTGATTAGGTAAACAGGAATGGACAACCGTGGAATCAAAAGCGCATTGTGATCGATCTGATTTGTGCATGTGTAAATGAAGCATTGGAATAATTAAAATAAACTGAAAAATACGAATAATCTACTAGAGATTAGGGCAATTTGCTGGGCCGAAACATTCGTCCTTGGACCTAGTCGGTTCTTACTTTGCGCGTAGCTTTTCTTTGCACGAACAAAGAAACAGGAGACTGCGTTGTGAAAACCAAGGTGGCAAAGCGTATTTCATGGGGTGATTATTTAAGTGTTGAAATAGATTGACACATAATGACTGTCAAGAAACGTGAGCTTGTTGCCAGCTTGCCCAGTACTACCAGAGTAGTAATTTGATTTATTCTCCCTTCGTATTTCAAATATGGCAGCGGCAAACGTCCCATTAACATCATAGCCACAAGTAGAGTATGACATACTCCTTGTGATTTACGAGCCCGACACTCCTACCAGATGACTCCTACTGTAGCAGCTAAGGCCTACTAGTAGTAACTATTAGACTACTGCAGTCTAATAGCTCCTCCAGAGTGGCATTTATGTTGTTGCATCGTAAATCGTGAAAAAAGAAAATCCAGAATTTCAACATTAACCCTATGCAGTCAGTGAACGTCATCATCATTACTCTAGTTTGAGATAATAGCCGTTTGAAATAAGAAAAAATTACAACTCCTCTTGAATATTGAAAGCGTTCCTCATATTTTCAACAGGCTGAGACACAAAACCTTCTCTGTGCTCTGTGCTACTACGACCTACGACTAATACTAGTACGCTAATAGCAGCTGTAGATTGTAGTATCTCACCAACAAGAAGAAGATGTCGACTTCGGGTTATTACTCGTCGTCGCGTATGCCAAACCGGGTGGAGAATCCGACAACAGAAAATTCCGGACGCCAGAGCGGAGAAAAGAAGCCATTAACGTCCATGTCCAAACGAATGAAGGAATTGATATACTGCAACGGCATTTTTCCGGATGATTCTTCCGAAACTACGGGTACCGAGTCTCCAAGTGTACTTGCTGGAGGTACCAGTCGCACCATCATACATCGCTCACCCTTGCAAACAACAACGATAAGCAATCAACAATTGGTGACATCTTC
>Ga0100392_1000272_pt1 | contig 50395 bp, 46 predicted proteins | sample CryGeymeta201516_FD_81548 | JGI IMG/M metagenome (GOLD analysis project Ga0100392, IMG submission 81548) | Groundwater microbial communities from Crystal Geyser aquifers in Utah, USA - Crystal Geyser metaG 2015-16 | ecosystem: Environmental > Aquatic > Deep subsurface > Groundwater | place: USA... | reverse complement strand
TACGCGCTTTATCCGCATCTCACGGTGGCGCAGAACATCTGCTTCAGCCTGTCGCTGGCGGGCGTGGCCAAGTCGATCCAGAAGGAAAAGGGCGGCCGGGTCGCCAAGCTGCTGCAACTCGAGCCGCTGATGGACCGCCGCCCGGCCGAACTGTCAGGCGGGCAGCGCCAGCGCGTCGCCATCGGCCGGGCGCTGGTGCGTGACCCTGAGGTGTTTCTGTTTGACGAGCCGCTGTCGAACCTCGACGCGCTGCTGCGCGTGCAGATGCGGCTGGAACTGGCCAAGCTGCACAACGATCTGGGCACGACGATGATCTATGTGACCTATGATCAGGTCGAGGCGATGACGCTGGCGGACAAGATCGTCGTGCTCGACGGCGGCGTGATCTCGCAGATGGGCAGCCCGCTCGACCTCTACAACCACCCGGCAAACCGCTTTGTCGCCTCCTTCATCGGCTCGCCGGGGATGAACTTTCTGGCCGCCACGGTGGCGCATGCCGCAGACGGGCTGCAAGCGACCTTTGACGGCGGCGCCTCGCTGCGCCTCACCCCGCGCGCCGCGCCGCATTTTGACGGGACGCAAAAGGTCGAGATCGGGATCAGGCCCGAGCATGTCACGCTCAGCGATCCCGGCGCGGGGCAGATCGACGGCGTCGCCACGGTGTTCGAGCAGTTGGGCAACACCAGCTATGTCTATGTGGACACCGCGCTGGGCCAGATCATCGTCGAGACCGACCAGTCGGTGCGCCTGCACCCTGGCGACCGGCTGGGCCTGACGCTCGACCCCTCCCGCGCGCATGTGTTCGAGGCCTCGGGCAAGGCATGGGCGGAACAGCGACCGCAATGACCCGCCTTTCCCCTGTCCCCTTTGTCGATGTGCGCCTGACCGGCGATTTCTGGTCCGAGCGGCTCAACACCGTGCTCGACCGCACGATCCCCAGTCAGCATGCGAAACTCGAGGAAATGACGATCCTCGCGAGCCTCAGGCTGCCGCAGCCGCCGCCGCCGCTGGTGATCAAGCGGCATGCGAACGGGTTTTCGGTGCAGGTGTTCTGGGACAGCGATGTCGGCAAATGGATCGAGGCCGCGTCCTATGCGCTCGCGCATCGGCGCGATGCCACCATCGAGGCGCAGATCGAGGCGATCATTGACGACCTCGCCGCCGCACAGGCGCCCGACGGCTATCTCAACTGCTGGTATCTGTGCCGCGAGCCTGAAAACCGCTGGACCAACCTGCGCGACAATCACGAGCTTTACATCGCGGGCCACCTGCTCGAAGGGGCGGTGGCCTATTTCCAGACCACCGGGCGGCGGCGGCTTCTGGACATCATGGAGCGCTATCTGGAGCATATCCGGGGGCAATTCGGCACCGGGCCCGGCCAGCGGCGCGGCTATTGCGGCCACCCCGAGATCGAGATGGCGCTGATCAAGCTCTACCGCGTCACGGGCGATGCCAAGGCGCTGGCGCTGGCGTCCTATTTCGTGGACGAACGCGGTGCCAGCCCGCAGTATTTCGACGAGGAGGCGCGCGCGCGGGGCGCCGATCCGGCGGATTTCACCCAGAAAACCCACGAATATTCGCAGTCGCACATGCCGGTGCGCCAGCAGACCAAGGTGGTGGGCCATGCGGTGCGCGCCATGTATCTTTATGCCGCGATGGCGGACCTTGCCGCGCTCACCGATGACCCGAGCCTGCAATCGGCCTGCGAGGTGCTGTGGGACGACCTGATGCTGACCAAGGTCTATGTGACCGGCGGCCTCGGCCCTTCGGCCAGCAATGAGGGGTTCACCCGCGACTACGACCTGCCCAACGCCACCGCCTATGCCGAGACCTGCGCCGCCGTGGCGCTGGTGTTCTGGGCGCAGCGGATGCTGCACCTCGACATGGACGGCCGCTACGGCGACATGATGGAAACCGCGCTTTTCAACGGCGCGCTGGTGGGCCTGTCGCGCGACGGGACCGGCTATTTCTATGCCAACCCGCTGGAAAGCGACGGCACGCCGCATCGCTGGCATTGGCATGACTGTCCCTGCTGCACGATGAACGTCTCGCGCCTCGTGGCTTCGGTCGCGGGCTATATGGTGTCGGCCAGTGACGACACGCTCGCCTTTCACCTCTACGGCGGGATCGAGACGACGCAGACGCTGGGCGGGGTCGCGACGCGGGTGCGCGAAACGAGCCGCTATCCCTTTGACGGCGACATCGCGATCACCATTGACCCCGCAACGCCCGCCGATTTCACGCTGTTGCTGCGCATTCCCGGCTGGTGCGACGGGGCCAGTCTGCGGGTGAATGGCGCGGATGTGCCTGTCGTGGCGCACAACGGCTATGCCGCGCTCACCCGGCGCTGGCAGGCGGGCGACCGTGTGGCGCTGTCGCTGCCGATGGTGGCCGAGCGCATCCACGCGCATCCTCTGGTGACCAACAACGCCGGCCGCGTGGCGCTGCGCCGCGGTCCGCTGGTCTATTGCGTGGAGGAGGCCGACCACGACGCCCCCGTGCAGATGCTGCGCCTGCCGCCCGACGCGCCGCTGAGCGCCACGCAAAGCCCGCTCTTTGGCGGGATCGTCACCCTCACGTCACCCGCGCGGCGCTATGGAAACGGCTCGATCCCGCTCTACTTTGTCAAAGACCCGGACATGACCGCCACACCCCTCACCGCGATTCCCTACTATCTGTGGGCAAACCGCGGGGCGGGGTCGATGCTGGTCTGGGTTCCTGAAACCTGAACATATCGAGGCACTTATGCAATACCGACGCTTGGGCAAATCCGGCCTGCAAGTCAGCGAGTTCTCTCTGGGGTCCTGGGTCACCTTTGCCAAACAGGTGGATACGGGCGACGCCAAGACGCTGATGACCGCCGCCTATGACGCGGGCGTGAACTTTTTCGACAATGCCGAGGGCTATGAGGCGGGCGCCTCCGAAGTCGTGATGGGCGCGGCGCTCAAGGATCTCGGCTGGACGCGCGACAGCTATATCGTGTCGTCCAAGGTGTTCTGGGGCGGGTCCAAGCCCACGCAGCGCGGCCTGTCGCGCAAGCATGTGACCGATGCCTGCCATGCGGCGCTGCGGCGGTTGCAGGTCGATTACCTCGACCTCTATTTCTGCCACCGCCCCGATGTGGACACGCCGATCGAAGAGACCGTGCGCGCGATGCATGACCTCGTGGCGCAGGGCAAGGTGCTTTACTGGGGCACGTCCGAATGGTCGGCGCAGCAGATCACCGAGGCGCATGGCGTGGCCGCCGCCCATCACCTGACCCCGCCGACGATGGAGCAGCCGCAATACAACCTCTTTGAGCGGCAGAAGGTCGAGGGCGACTATGCGCCCCTTTATGACACCTTTGGCCTCGGCACGACGATCTGGTCGCCGCTCGCCTCGGGTGTGCTGACGGGCAAGTATAACGACGGGATCCCCGCCGACAGCCGGATGATGCTGCCGGGCTATGAATGGCTGCGCGAGGAATGGGAGAGCGACAGGGGCCGCGCACGGCTGGCGCAAGTGGCAAGGCTCGCCGCGCTGGCCAAGGAGGCGGGGATGCCGATCCACCATCTCGCGCTTTTGTGGTGTCTGGCGAACCCGCGCGTGTCCACCGTCATTCTGGGCGCCTCGCGGGTGGCGCAACTGACCGACAATCTCGCGGCGCTCGAGGCGCGCGACCGCATGACGCCCGACCTGATGGCCGCCATCGAGGCCATCGTCGCCAACAAGCCCGAAGGCCCGCGCCGGTTCTGACGGCCCCGGCCCGGGCGCGCCGCCCGGGCCTTGCCCTCGCGCGTCAGGCAAGCCGCCCGCGCGAGGTCACATCGGCCGCACCTGTCACCGCATCGCCGCGCGCGAGCCAGACCCGGTCAAAGAGGTTGCTCACCACGCAGGCATGGTTGGGGATCACCGCCACCACCTCGCCGATCTGCGGCCGTGCGGCGCAGGGGGCCAGATCGACGACCGCGTGCTCTTCGCTCAGCGAGGTGATGACCGCCTGCGGATAGGCGGGAATATGGCCGTGGCCGGGCAGGGAGCAGAGGTCGGCGGCGAGCGCCTTTGACCCCGCGTCGAGCACGGCGCGCGTGGGCGTCGGGCGGCTGACCACCGTGGCGCGCACGGTGAGCGCGCAGTCGTCGAATGTCCCATGGCCAAAGGCCACCTGCATCCGGTCGCTGTAGATATAAGTGCCCGGGCGGTATTCGGTCGCCGCGCGCAGGCCGCCCACCGCCATCAGATCGGGCGTGCCGCCCAGTGACACCACCGGCACCGCGAGGCCCGCCGCCTGGATCCGCGCCACGCACGCCGCCATCCATGCATCGGCTGCGCTTTGCTGTCCGCGCGCAGGATAGCTCATCAGCCCGCCAAAGCGCAGGCCCGGTGCGGCCGCGATCTGCCGGGCCAATGCCAGCGCGCCGTCCGCCTCCCGCACGCCGCAGCGCCCCATCCCGGTGTCGCATTCCACCAGCACCGCGAGCGGATGCGCCGGGTCGGTGAAGGCGGCGGCGTAGCCCGCCACCGTCTGCGCGCTGTCCGCCGTCACCGAGAGCACCACACGCGCATGCAGCGCCGCGAGCCGGGCGAGCTTGGTGGCCCCCAGGATGTTGTAGGGCACAAAGATATCGCCGATGCCGCCGTCCGCCATCGCCTCGGCCTCGCCCAGTTTCTGGCAGGTGACGCCCACCGCCCCCAGCGCGATCTGGCGCAGCGCCATGCAAGGAAGCTTGTGCGTCTTGACATGCGGGCGCATGGCAAGGCCCGCTGCCGCCACAACCGCCTGCCCGCGTGCGAGGTTCGCCTCGGCGCGGTCGAGGTCGATCACCACGCAGGGCGTGTCGAGGTCTTTGAGCCGCATCGTCCCGCACTCCCGCAGATCACCCTTGCGCATCTGGCACGCCCCCGCATGATAGCGCCAGAGCCTGCGTGAAAGGATGCCCGCCGTGCCTGCCATCCCCGCCATGCCCGCCATGCCCGCCATGCCTGCGCCCCTGCGCATCCTGGTCGTTGGCCTGGGCCATATGGGGGCCAGCCATGCCAGCGCCTATGACCGCGACCCGGGGTTCCGCATCGCGGGCCTCTGCGCACGCGGCGTGACGACGCGGGCGGTGCCCGAGGGGCTGGAGGGCTATCCGCTGTTTGACGACTTCGCCACCGCACTCGCCACGCTCAGACCCGATGCGGTGTCGATCAACACCTGGCCCGATACCCATGCCGCCTATGCCATCGCCGCGATGGAGGCGGGCGCGCATGTGTTTCTGGAAAAGCCGATTGCGACCAATCTCGCCGATGCCGAACGCGTCGTCGCCACCGCGCAGCGACTGGGGCGCAAGCTGGTGCTGGGCTATATCCTGCGGGTGCATCCGTCCTGGCAGCGGTTCATCGCGATCGGGCAGGGGCTCGGCAAGCCGCTCGTCATGCGCTTCAACCTAAACCAGCAGTCGTCCGGCCCGGCCTGGATGTGGCACAAGACGCTGATCGACAGCCTGATCCCGATCGTCGATTGCGGCGTGCATTATGTCGATGTGATGTGCCAGTTGACGGCGGCGCGCCCGGTGCGTGTGCACGGGATCGGCGCGCATCTCTGGGCCGATGCCGCGCAGCAGAACTATGGCCACCTGCATGTGACCTTTGAGGATGGGTCGGTCGGCTGGTATGAGGCTGGCTGGGGCCCGATGATGTCCGAGACCGCCTATTTCGTAAAGGATGTGATCGGGCCGAGGGGCGCGGTCTCTCTGGTCCCCGACGACCGCCCGCGCGCGGGTGTGGCGCTGTCGGACAGCGCCGACATCGACAAGCACACGAAAACCGATGCGATCCGCCTGCATCACGCCGCGGTGGGGGCGGACCGGCATTTCACCACCCCCGACGAGGTCATCTCGATGGAGGAGGAGCCCGACCATCAGGCGCTCTGCGACCGTGAACAGGCGCATTTCCTGCGCGCGATCCGCGAGGATCTGGACCTTACCGCCGACATGGAGGCGGCCGTGCGCAGCCTGGCCATCGTCCTCGCGGCCGAGCAGAGCATCCGCGAGGAACGCGCGGTGCGGCTGGACTGAAGGAGGCGCGCCATGACCCATGACCTCGTGCTGCGCGGCGGTCGCGTGATGGACCCCGCGCAGGGGATCGACCGGGTGACCGATGTGGCCTTTGCCGGCGGGCGGGTGGCTGCCATCGGCGACGCGCTCGCCGGGCCCGCGCGCGACGTGACGGGCTGTATCGTGACACCCGGTCTGATCGACCTGCATACGCATGTCTATTGGGGCGGCACCGCGCTGGGGGTGGACCCCGATGCCTATGCGGCCTCGAGCGCGGTGACGACCTGCGTGGATACGGGCAGCGCCGGGCCGGGAAACTTTGCCGGCTTTCGCGCCCATGTGATCGCGCGGGCGCAGGTGCGGGTGCTGGCGTTCCTGCATGTCTCCTTTGCGGGGATCTTTGCCTTTTCCCCCACGGTTGCCGTGGGAGAGAGCCACGACATGCGCCTGATGGCCGCGCGCGAGGCGGTGGCGGTGGCACGCGCGAACCCCGATGTGATCGCGGGGATCAAGGTGCGCATCGGGCGCCATGCGAGCGGCCCGTCGGGCATCGCCCCGCTGGCGGTGGCGCTTGACGTGGCGGATGCGACGGGGCTGCCGCTGATGGCCCATATCGACGAGCCGCCGCCGAGCTATGCCGAAGTTGTCGCGCAACTGCGCCCCGGCGACATCCTCACCCATTGTTTCCGCCCCTTTCCCAACGCGCCGGTGCATGGCGACGGGCACCTGCGCGAAGCCGTGCATGCGGCGCGGTCGCGCGGCGTGCTGTTCGATCTGGGCCACGGGATGGGGTCGTTTTCCTGGGGCACGGCGCGCGCGGCGCTGGCGGCGGGCTTTGCGCCTGACACGATCTCGTCCGATGTGCATGCGATGTGCATCGACGGGCCGGCGCATGACCTGCTCACCACGATGACGAAATGCCTCGCTTTGGGGATGACGCTGCCTGATGTTGTCGCCGCCGCGACCCGCGCCCCGGCTGCCGCGTTGCGGCGCGATGACATCGGCCATTTGCGGCCCGGGGCGGGCGATGCCAGCGTGCTTGCGCTGCGCGACGTGCCGGTGGCGCTGCGCGATGTGCTGGGCGAGGTGGTCATGTATCCGCAGCGGCTGGCGCCGGTGGGGGTGCTGCGCGCCGGGCGCTGGCAGGATGCGGTGGCGCGGGGATGAGTGGCGCGGGGAAGAGCGGTGCGGCGATCTGGGCCTATCCCTGGGATCTGCACGACATCGGGCTCGAGACCGCCTGCGCGCGCATCGCCGAGGCCGGGATCGACATGGTGAGCCTGGCGACCTCTTACCACGCCGGGCGGTTCCTCGCCCCCGGCAACCCGCGCCGCCGGGTCTATTTTCCGCAGGACGGCACCGTCTATTACCGCCCCGACCCCGCGCGCTGGGCCGGGGTCGAGATCGTGCCGCTGATGGCCGATGTGGTGGCGCAGGAAGGCTGCATGCTCGCCGCGCTGTGCGACCGGCGCGATGCGGGGGGGCTTGCGGTATCCTGCTGGACGGTTTGTCTGCACAATACGCGGGCCGGCATGGCACATCCGGACCATGTGATGCGCAGCGCCCATGGTGATGCGCATCTTTATGCGCTCTGCCCGTCGAGCCCCGCCGCCCGCGCCTATGTCACCGGGCTGGTGGCCGAGGTGAGCCATACCTTCCGCCCCGACAGGATCGAGATAGAAAGCCCTGATTTCATGGGGTTTTCGCATGGATTTCATCACGAAAAGGACGGGCTTGGCCTGTTGCCCGAAGATACTTTCCTGCTTGGCGTCTGTTTCTGCGCGCATTGCATGGCCCGCGCCTCTGGCGCCGGGATCCCTGCCGCCGCGGCACGGGCGCAGGCCGCGGCGCTGCTTGATGCGGCCTTTGCGCGGGCCTGGCCTGCGGCGCAGTTCCCCGACTTTCCCGCGACCGGCCTCGCGGCCTTCTCCCGCCATCCCGAACTTCACGCCTATCTGTGCTGGCGCCCCGAACCCGTCACCACGCTGATCGAGGAACTGGCACAGGCCTGCCACCCCGACAGCGCGCTGATGCTGATCGACGCGGCGGAGACCTGGTGGGGCGGGATCGACCTGCCTGCCATCGCGGCGCATGTGGCCGGCGTGATCCATTGCGCCTATACCACGCCGCCCGGCCAGATCGCCGCCGACCTCGCGCAGGCGCGCGCGGCGCTGGGGCCGGGCAAGCGGCTGGTCGCGGGGTTTCAGGTCTGCGTGCCGCCGCTGGCGGGGGCGGCCGATCTGGCCTTGCGCGTGGCGCAGACGCGGGGGCTGGTGGAGGGGCACAATTTCTACAACCTCGGCCTGATCCCGCCGGCGCGGCTGGGCGCGATCAGGGCCGCCCTCGCCCGGTGAAATCGGCCCCGCGCGCGGCCTTTGCCATTTCCGGCGCGCGGCTTTCAATTTATTGATGTGGCATGGATATTGTCGTCGTCGTCAGCATCATTGCCGCGCTGTTCCTGGTCATCGGCCTGAGCGAGCCACTGGCGGCGCGGCTGCGCCTGCCGTTCAGTGTGATCCTGGCGGCCATCGGCGTGCTGATCGGTGTCGGCGCGGGCTGGTTCCTGGCCACCGACCTCACCGACGCGCTCAACCCCGTGGCCGAGGCGATCCTGGGTCTGCCGATCAGGTCGAGCGTGTTTCTCTACGTCTTTTTGCCGACGCTGCTGTTCCAGGTGCCGCTGGGGATGAACTTTCGCCGGATGCTCGACGATGTGGTGCCGGTGCTGGTGCTGGCCATCGTCGCGGTGATCGTGGCGACGTTGGGCGTGGGCTATGCGCTGCATTGGGTGAGCGCGCTGCCGATCATGGTCTGCCTGCTGGTCGGCGCGATCGTCTCCACGACCGACCCTTCGGCTGTTGTGAGCATATTCCGCAACATCGCCGCACCACGAAGGCTGAGCCGGATCATCGAGGGCGAGAGCCTGCTCAACGACGCCGCCGCCATCGCGCTGTCGGGCCTGTTCATGGGCTTTGTGATGCGCGGCGTGCCGGACCCGAGCCTGTGGACCGCCATCGCGCAGTTTCCGCTGCTGATCGTGGGGGGGGCGGCGACCGGCTGGGTGCTGGCACGGCTGGCGATCCTGGCGATGGGGCTGGTGCCGCGTTTCGTGCTGGCGCAGATCTCGATCTCGATCGCGCTGCCCTACCTCGCCTTTGTCGCGGCCGAGCAACTGGTCGGCGCCTCGGGTGTCATCGCGGTGGTGAGCGCGGGCCTGACGCTGAGCCTTCTGGGGCCGGGGCGGCTGTCGCCGGGCGCCTGGGCCAATTTGCGCGACGTCTGGGATCTGCTGGCGCATTGGGCCGGCGCCTTCATCTTTGTGCTCGCAGCACTCTTGATCCCGCGGTTGCTGGGGGGCGTGCGGCTGAGCGATGTCGGCCTGATCGCGGTGGTGACGCTGGCGGCACTGGCGGCGCGGGCGGTGATCCTCTTTGTCCTGCTGCCCCTGCTGACCGCCGCCCGGTTGTCGCCCGTGGTCGAACGCCCCTACCGGTTCGCCATCCTTTGGGGTGGTCTGCGCGGCGCGGTCACATTGGCGCTGGCGCTGGCCGTCACCGAGAGCATCCTCGTGGCGCCCGAAGTGCGCCGTCTCGTCGGGGTGCTCGCGACCGGGTTCACGCTGTTCACGCTCATCGTGCAGGGCGGCACGCTGCGCTGGGTGATCGGGCGGCTGGGGCTCGACAGGCTGTCGCCGCTCGACGTGGCGCTGTCCAATCAGGTGATCGCCGTCGCGCTGCAAAGCGTGCGCGAGACGGTCGCCGAGACCAATGAAAACTATGCGCTGACCCGCGACATCATCCGGTCCGAGGCCAAGAGCTTTGCCGAACGTCTGGATGCCGCGGTCAAGGCTGCCGAGGCGAGCGAGGAGATCCTCGACCGCGACCGCATCACGCTCGGCCTGATCGCGCTGGCGGGGGCCGAACGCGAGATGATCCTCGAGCGGTTCCGCGACCGCGCGATTTCGCACCGGTTGGCGGAACAGGCGCTGTCGGATGCCGACCGGCTGATCGAGATGACGCGCTCGGCCGGGCGGATCGGCTATCGCAAGGCGGCGCGGGCCGGGCTCGGGGCCGGGCTCGGGGGCGGGCGGGGCGATGCGCTGGCCGTCTGGATGCACAACCGGCTCCGGCTCTCCGGGCCGCTCGCGCGGCGCACCGCAGACCGGTTCGAGAGCAAGCTGACGCAGCGGCTGATCCTGCGCGACCTTCACGCCTTTATCGACACGCGTATCCGGCGCATCCATGGCCGCCGGGTGGCCGACCTGCTGCACGATCTGTTGAACCGGCGGGGCCAGGAGGTCGAACAGGCGCTCGACGGGTTGCGCCTGCAATACCCCGGCTATGCCGAAGAGCTCGAACGCCGCTTCATCCGCCGCACCGCGCTGCGGGTGGAGGAACGCGAATATGCCGCGCTTTACAACGACGGGCTGATCGGGCCGGAACTGCACGCAAAGCTGATGCAGAAACTCGCCGCGAAACGGCAAAGGGAAGAGGCGCGCCCGCGGCTGGACCTTGCCGTGCAAAAGGCGGTGCTGGTGCGGTCTTTCCCGATCTTTGCCGATCTCGACGACCGCGCGATGCGCAACCTCACCCGCGCGCTGTCCACCCGGTTCGTGGCCGAGGGCGAGGTGATCCTGACCCGCGCCGCGCCGGCCAAAAGCGTCTATTTCATCGCCTCGGGCGCAGTCGAGGTGGGGTCGAGCACGCATAAGCAGCGGCTGGGCCGGGGCGAGATGTTCGGCCAGCTTGGCATGCTCGCGCGCCGGCCGCGTCTGGCCGAGGTGCGCGCGATCACCCATGGGGTGCTGCTCACGCTCGACGAGGCGCGCTTCAAGATGCTGCTCCTGCGCAGCCCCGCTATGCACCGGGCGGTGATCGACAGCGCCGCCAAACGCGGCATCAGGATCGACGAATTGTCGTTGCCGACGCCCGGCTAGGGGCGCCGGTCAGCCCTGTCCCGCCTCCCAGACCTCGAATTCGGCCGGGCATTTGCGCCGCAGCCGCGCCTCGGCCTCCGGCCCGAGCGCCAAAGCGACAGCGGGCGAGACATTGAGCCGGGGCAGGGTGATCGCCATGTTCAGCCGCTCTGACAGGAACGCCAGCAGCCGGTCCTGCGCCTCGTAGCGGAACAGGTGATCGACGCCGATGCGCCCTTCGGGGTCGAGCAGGAACTTGGCCTGCGTGCCCACGGCGGCAAAAGGCGCGGGCTTGCCCTTGGCGAATTCCGACACGAAATCGTCAAAGCTGATGCCGCGCGTGCTGTTGGGATGGCCCACAAGGTCATCGCGGTGGCGGTAGCGATACCAGCTTCCCAGCCAGTCCACCGGCTCGCGCACCCCGGCCACCGTCTCCATCACCTGCCCGCCGGCCTGTTCGAAGAACGGCGCGAGAAAGCGGCGGTAGCGATAGACCGGCGAATGCTTGAGAATCGGCGGATCGCGCAGGACCAGCGAGGCGCGCGGTGCCAGCGCCCCCTCGAGCGCGGTTGTCCCGGTCTTGGGCACTGCCAGCAGGACAAGCTTTTCCTTCCAGAAAACAAGCACCTCTCACCCTTTCCTCATCTGCATCGCACGCCAAGACGCTACCGCGACAGGCGTAAACGCTTCTTTAACCAATCTCCACCGAAACTCGGTTCATAAGAATTAACTTGAAATGTTCTTGTTTTGCCCTCATGAAAGACGAGAACACAAAGAGAACACCGGCAGCAATTGCCGCCCGGCAAGGGGTGTGGAATAAGGATGGGAAACATGGCAATGGCAGATCTCCTCACAATGACCGACAAGCTGACGGACAAGAAGACCGCGGAAAAGCAGAAGGCGCTGGAAAGCGCGCTGCAACAGATCGAACGCCAGTTCGGCAAGGGATCGATCATGCGGCTGGGCGGGCAGAACCAGATGCCCGACATCGAGGCGGTGTCCACCGGGTCGCTCGGGCTCGACATCGCGCTGGGGATCGGTGGCCTGCCCAAGGGCCGCATCATCGAGATCTACGGGCCGGAAAGCTCTGGCAAGACGACGCTGACGCTGCATGTCGTGGCCGAGATGCAGAAACTGGGCGGCGTCTGCGCCTTTGTCGATGCCGAACACGCGCTCGACCCGCAATATGCCAGGAAACTGGGCGTGAACCTCGACGAGTTGCTGATCTCGCAGCCCGATACCGGCGAGCAGGGGCTCGAGATTGTCGATACGCTGGTGCGCTCGGGCGCGGTGAGCCTTGTGGTGGTGGACTCCGTCGCCGCACTGACCCCGAAATCCGAGCTTGAGGGCGACATGGGCGACAGCTCTGTCGGCGTGCATGCCCGGCTGATGTCACAGGCGATGCGCAAGCTCACCGGGTCGATCAGCCGCAGCAACTGCATGGTGATCTTCATCAACCAGATCCGGATGAAGATCGGCGTCATGTTCGGCAGCCCCGAGACGACGACGGGGGGCAATGCGCTCAAGTTCTACGCTTCTGTCCGGCTCGACATCCGCCGCATCGGGTCGATCAAGGACCGTGAAGAGGTCGTAGGCAACTCCACCCGCGTCAAGGTCGTCAAGAACAAGGTCGCGCCGCCCTTCAAGCAGGTGGAGTTCGACATCATGTATGGCGAGGGCATCTCGAAGACCGGCGAGATCCTGGACCTCGGCGTGAAGGCCGGCGTGGTCGAGAAATCGGGCGCCTGGTTCAGCTATGGTGACGAGCGCATCGGTCAGGGCCGCGAAAACGCCAAGACCTTCCTCAAGGAAAACCCCGCGATGGCGACCGAGATCGAGGACAAGATCCGCGCCTCGCATGGGCTCGAGTTCGACCTCGCGGGGGGTGACGATGCGGGCGAGGACCTCGTGGACATGTGATCCGCCCAGCGGCGCGGGACGGGCCGGGCCGCAAGGTGCCGGCCCTTTTGCGTTTGGCGCGCATCGGCTCTGGACGCGTCAAGGCGGGGGGGCTATTCCATCACAGCCCATAGCGCCTGACCCGGGGGACACCCATGACCAGCCTTGCCGATATCCGCTCGACCTTCCTCGATTTCTTTGCGCGCAACGGTCACACCATCGTGCCCTCCTCGCCGCTGGTGCCCCGCAACGACCCCACGCTCATGTTCGCCAATTCCGGCATGGTGCAGTTCAAGAACCTCTTTACCGGGGTCGAACACCGCGACTACACCCGCGCCACGACCGCGCAGAAATGCGTGCGCGCCGGGGGCAAGCACAATGACCTCGACAATGTGGGCTATACCGCGCGTCACCATACCTTCTTTGAAATGCTGGGGAATTTCAGCTTTGGCGACTATTTCAAATCCGACGCGATCCCCTTTGCATGGGAGCTTTTGACCCGCGACCTGGGCATCAACCGCGACAAGCTTCTGGTCACCGTCTATCACACCGACGACGAGGCGGCGGATATCTGGAAAAAGGTGGCGGGCCTGCCCGATCACCGCATCATCCGCATCCCGACCGACGACAATTTCTGGCGGATGGGGCCCACCGGCCCCTGCGGCCCCTGCACCGAGATCTTCTATGACCATGGCGACCATATCTGGGGCGGCCCGCCGGGCAGCGCCGAGGAGGACGGCGACCGTTTCATCGAGATCTGGAACCTCGTGTTCATGCAGAACGAACAGCATGCCGACGGCCGCCTGACGCCACTGCCCAAGCAGTCGATCGACACCGGCATGGGGCTGGAACGCATCGGCGCACTGTTGCAGGGCAAGCATGACAATTACGACACCGATCTGTTGCGCGCGCTGATCGAGGCCTCGGCCCATGCGACCAGCACAGACCCCGATGGCGCGGGCAAGACGCATCACCGGGTGATCGCGGACCATCTGCGGTCTGTCTCCTTCCTGATCGCCGATGGCGTGATGCCCTCGAACGAAGGGCGCGGCTATGTGCTGCGCCGGATCATGCGCCGCGCCATGCGTCACGCGCATCTTTTGGGCGCGAAAGACCCGGTCATGCACCGCCTCGTGCCCGCGCTGGTCCATGAGATGGGCGCGGCCTACCCCGAACTGGGCCAGGCCCGCGCGCTGATCGAAGAGACCCTGCGCGCCGAGGAAAGCCGCTTCAAGCAGACGCTCGAGCGCGGCCTGCGCCTGCTCGACGACGAGTTGGGCGCGCTGGCCGATGGCGCCGAGTTGCCCGGCGCCGCCGCCTTCCGCCTTTATGACACCTACGGCTTTCCGCTCGACCTCACGCAGGACGCGCTGCGCGAAAAGGGGCGCGCGGTCGATGTCGCGGGCTTTGACGCTGCGATGGAAGAGCAGAAGGCCAAGGCCCGCGCCGCCTGGGCCGGCACCGGCGAGACCGCCGATGCCTCTGTCTGGTTCGACATTGCCGATGCGCATGGCGTGACCGAATTCCTGGGCTATGACCTCGAGGCGGCGGAGGGGCAAATCCTCGCGCTGGTGCGCGAGGGTGCTGTGACGGGCGATGCGCAGGTCGGGCAGACGGTGCAGATCGTGGTCAACCAGACGCCGTTTTATGCGGAATCGGGCGGGCAGGTGGGGGATTCGGGTTTCGTCCGGACCGACACCGGCACGGCGCAGGTGACAGACACGAAAAAGACCGCAGGCGTGTTCATCCATATCGCGACGGTGACCGATGGCACGATCCTGCGCGGCCAACCCGCGAAACTCGAGCTTGACCACGCGCGCCGCGCCGCGATCCGCGCCAACCACTCGGCCACGCACCTGCTGCACGAGGCGCTGCGCGGCGCGCTCGGCGATCATGTGGCGCAGCGCGGCTCGCTCAACGCACCCGACCGGCTGCGGTTCGACTTTTCGCATGGCAAAGGGCTGAGCGCGGCGGAACTTGCGCAGGTCGAGGCCACGGTCAACGCGATGGTGCGGCAGAATACCATTGTGGAAACCCGGATCATGACGCCGGATGACGCCCGCGCCATCGGCGCCCAGGCGCTCTTTGGCGAGAAATACGGTGACGAGGTGCGCGTGGTGGCGATGGGCCGCGCGGCCGGTTCGGGCAAGGGGAGCGATGGGCAGACCTGGTCGCTCGAGCTTTGCGGCGGCACCCATGTGCGCCAGACCGGCGACATCGGCGCCTTTGTGCTGCTGGGCGACAGCGCGTCGAGCGCCGGCGTGCGCCGGATCGAGGCGCTGACCGGGCAGGCCGCCCTGGACCACCTGCGCGCGCAGGACGCGCGGCTGGGCGAGATCGCCCAGGCGCTCAAGGCGCAGGCGGGCGACGTGACCGACCGGGTGCGCGCGCTGATCGACGAACGCCGCGCGCTGGCCAATGAGGTGGCGCAACTGCGCCGCGACCTGGCAATGGCGGGCGGCAAGGGCGCGGCCCCCAGCGCGGCGCGTCAGATCAACGGCATCGCCTTCAAGGCGCAGGTGCTGTCCGGCGTGACCGGCAAGGACCTGCCTGGCCTCGTGGATGCGCTCAAGGCCGAGATCGGATCGGGCGCGATCCTGCTCATCACCGAGGCCGAGGGCAAGGCGGCCGTCGCCGCTGGTGTGACCGCCGACCTCACCGCACGCCTGTCGGCGGTGGACTTGCTGCGCGTCGCTGTGGCCGAGCTCGGCGGCAAGGGCGGCGGTGGCCGGCCCGACATGGCGCAAGGGGGTGCTGCGAACGCCACCAATGCACAGGCGGCCATCGCCGCCGCCGAAGCGGTGATCGGGGCGCTCACATGACCGCCCTCTGGATCGCCCATGTCCGCGTGACCGACCCGGACCGCTATGCGCAATATGCCAGCCGCGCGACGGTGGCCATCGCGGCGCATGGCGGCGTGTTCCTCGCCCGTGGTGGCGCCTACGAGCAGCTCGAAGGCGCCGACCGGCCGCGCAATGTCGTCGCGCGCTTTCCCAGCCTGCAGGCCGCACATGACTGCTACCACTGCGCCGCCTATCAGGAGGCGTTGTCCTTTGCCCAGGGTGCGGCGGAACGGGAACTGGTGATCGTCGAAGAGGCGGCAGGCTGACCTGCCGCTTGATGGTTCCGCAAGAGCTTCGCTCGTTTTGAGCGAAACCGATCCGCTGGAACGTGGGCGTATCCCTCGAAACCCCGCCGGCGGCCAAGAGTTTTCGTACGAAAACTCTTGCAAGAATTTTCGTACGAAAATTCTTTCCGCCACCCGCCGCAGGCGCTAGCCACTGACAAAAAGGGCCCCGGTCGGGGCCCTTTTCGCTGTTTCAGCTTGCCGCGCGGGAATTGCGCTTGCGCTCATGCGGGTCGAGGAACCGCTTGCGCAGGCGGATCGCGTTGGGCGTGACCTCGACCAGTTCGTCGTCGTCGATATAGGCAATCGACTGCTCCAGCGTCAGCGTGACCGGCGTCGTCAGGCGCACGGCCTCGTCGGTGCCGCTGGCACGCACGTTGGTCAGCTTCTTGCCCTTGAGCGGATTGACCTCGAGGTCGTTGTCCCGGCTGTGCTCGCCGATGATCATGCCCTCATAGACCGGTTCCTGCGCGCCGATGAACATCTTGCCGCGCTCTTCGAGGTTCCACAGCGCATAGGCCACCGAGACGCCGTTTTCCATCGAGATCAGCACGCCCTGGCGGCGCCCCTGCATCGGGCCCTTGTGCGGCGCCCAGTCATGAAAGATCCGGTTCAGCACGCCCGAGCCGCGCGTGTCGGTCAGGAATTCGCCCTGATAGCCGATCAGCCCGCGCGACGGCACATGCGCGATGATCCGCGTCTTGCCGGCACCGGCGGGCTTCATCTCGACCAGATCGCCCTTGCGCGGGCCGGTCAGTTTCTCGACGACGACGCCGGTGTATTCGTCATCCACGTCGATCGTGACTTCCTCGATCGGCTCGTATTTGACGCCGCCCTCTTCCTTGAAGATCACCTGCGGGCGCGAGATCGACAGTTCGAAGCCTTCGCGGCGCATGTTCTCGATCAGCACGCCCATCTGCAATTCGCCGCGCCCTGCGACTTCAAAGGCGTCGCCGCCCGGCGTATCCGTGACCTTGATCGCGACGTTGAGTTCGGCCTCTTTCATCAGGCGTTCGCGGATCACGCGCGACTGCACCTTCTTGCCGTCGCGCCCGGCGAGGGGTGAGTCGTTGATGCCGAAGGTGACCGAGATCGTCGGCGGGTCGATCGGTTGCGCGGGCAGCGGGATATCGAGCGACAGGTCGCAGATCGTATCGGCGACCGTCGCCTTGGACATGCCGGCGAGCGTGACGATATCGCCCGCCTCGGCCACGTCGATGGCCTGCTGGCCCAGACCGCGGAAGGCGAGGATCTTGGACACGCGGAACTGTTCGAGCTTTTCGCCGTCGCGCGACAGCGCCTTGACGGTCTCGCCCGCGCGCAGCCGGCCGCTTTCCACCCGGCCGGTCAGGATCCGGCCGATGAACGGGTCGGCCGACAGGGTCGTTGCCAGCATCCGGAACGGCTGGTCAATGGCGGCAAGCTGGCGCGGCGCATGCACATGGCGCACCACGAGGTCAAAGAGCGCGTTGAGGTTCTTGCGCGGCCCGTCGAGCGTCTCATCCGCCCAGCCGGCGCGGCCAGAGGCATAAAGATGCGGAAAATCAAGCTGTTCGTCCGTGGCGCCGAGGTTGGCAAACAGATCGAAACATTCGTTCAGCGCGCGGTCGGGTTCGGCGTCCGGCTTGTCCACCTTGTTGAGCACCACGATCGGGCGCAGGCCCAGCGCCAGCGCCTTGGCGGTGACGAACTTGGTCTGGGGCATCGGGCCCTCGGCCGCATCGACCAGCAGGACGACACCATCGACCATGCTCAGGATGCGTTCGACCTCGCCGCCGAAATCGGCGTGGCCGGGGGTATCGACGATATTGATGCGGATGCCGTCATGCTCGACGCTCGTGCATTTGGCGAGAATGGTGATCCCGCGTTCGCGTTCGATGTCATTGCTGTCCATCGCCCGTTCGGCGACGGCCTGGTTGTCGCGGAAGGCGCCGGACTGCTTGAGCAATTCGTCCACGAGGGTCGTCTTGCCATGGTCAACGTGCGCGATGATCGCAATATTGCGGATATCCATATCTCTGCCTTTTCTGGGATTGACGCGCGCATACCGTGCATCCGCAGAAAAAGCCAGTGGTAAAGCGGGGGCGGGCGGGGTGACGCTGTGCGCTCAGGTGGCGGTGTAGCGGTCGCGCCGATGGTTGATGGCGATCACGAGGTTGACCACCACCGCGCCGATCAGGCTGATGGCGACGGTGCGCGTGTCAAGCACCAGCAGCGCGACGGCAAAGAGTGCCACGTCAAACAGCAGTTGGGTGTAGCCCGCGCGAAAGCCTGAGCGGTCCTGCAGGATCAGCGCGAGGATGCCGATGCCGCCGAGGCTCGCACCGTGGCGGAAGATGGCGAGCAGGGCCGCGCCCGAGACGAGACCGAAGAGGATCGCGCCGAACACCGGGTCGAGATGGGCAAAACTGACCCAGCCGGGCATGAGGAGGCTCAGCCCCGAAAGGGCCGCGACGGCGACAAAGGTCTTGAGCGTGAAGGCCAGCCCCATGCGGCGGTAGCCCAGCCAGTAAAAGGGCAGGTTGATGAGGAAGAACACCGCGCCGAAGCTCCAGCCGGTGACATAGGAGATCAGGACCGCGAGGCCCGCCGTCTGGCCCGTCATCAGCCCCAGATGGCTGAGGATGACGATGCCGAGTGACGCCATGACCGCACCATAGGCGAGGCCCTGTGCGTCTTCGAGCAGGCTGTGGCGGGTTTTGGAGGTCATGGGAGAACCCGGTGGGACGGGCAGGAGCGGGGGGCTGTCTGCCCCCCGCGCCCCCCGAGGATATTTGGGGCCAAAAGATGGGGGCGGCGTGCGCCCCTGATCTGGCGCGGGTCAGCCTCTGAGCGCGCGGTTCAGATATTCGTCGACCTTTTCCAGATAGCCCATGGTGGTGAGCCATTTCTGGTCGGGCCCGACCAGCAGCGCGAGGTCCTTGGTCATGAAGCCGTCCTCGACCGCATCGACCGTCACCTTTTCCAGCGTTTCGGCAAAGCGCATCAGCGGGGCGTTGTCATCGAGTTTGGCGCGGTGCTTGAGCCCGCCGGTCCAGGCGTAGATCGAGGCCACCGAGTTGGTCGAGGTCGCCTCGCCCTTCTGGTGCTGGCGGTAGTGGCGGGTGACGGTGCCATGGGCGGCTTCGGCCTCCACGATCCTGCCATCGGGGGTGAGCAGGACCGAGGTCATCAGGCCGAGCGAGCCGAAGCCCTGTGCGACGGTGTCGGACTGCACGTCGCCGTCGTAGTTCTTGCAGGCCCAGACATAGCCGCCCGACCATTTCAGCGCCGAGGCGACCATGTCGTCGATCAGGCGGTGTTCGTAGGTGATGCCGGCGGCCTTGAAGCGGTCGGCGAATTCGGTGTCATAGACCTGCTGGAAAAGATCCTTGAAGCGGCCGTCATAGGCCTTGAGGATCGTGTTCTTGGTGCTCAGATAGACCGGCCAGCCGAGGCTGAGGCCGTAGTTGAGCGAGGCGCGGGCGAAATCCATGATCGAGGCGTCGAGGTTGTACATCGCGAGGGCGACACCGGCGCCGGGGGCGTCATAGACCTCGCGTTCGATCACGGTGCCGTCGTCGCCCACGAATTTGAGCGTGACCTTGCCCTTGCCGGGAAAGCGGAAATCGGTGGCGCGATACTGGTCGCCAAAGGCGTGGCGGCCGACCACGATGGGTTTGGTCCAGCCCGGCACGAGGCGGGGGACATTGCGACAGATGATCGGCTGGCGGAAGATCACCCCGTCGAGGATATTGCGGATGGTGCCGTTGGGCGATTTCCACATCTGCTTGAGGTTGAATTCCTCGACGCGGGCTTCGTCCGGCGTGATGGTGGCGCATTTCACGCCGACGCCATGTTCCTTGATCGCATAAGCGGCGTCGATGGTGACCTGGTCATTGGTGCGGTCACGCTCTTCGATGCCGAGGTCGTAATATTTCAGGTCGATGTCGAGATAGGGCAGGATCAGCTTCTGCTTGATGAAATCCCAGATGATGCGGGTCATCTCGTCGCCGTCGAGTTCGACAACCGGATTTGCGACTTTGATCTTGGTCATTGGGCGCCCCTGTGGATGGAAGGATTCGTTGCGCGGCGGCATAGCGGAAAACGGCAGATCGCGAAAGGGGTGTATACTGTTGTATACGGATAGCGGCTCTCAGCGCGCCTTCAGCGCGCCTTCAGTGCCCGTCGCCTTCGTCTGACACGTTGAGGATCTGCCGGCTGCCCAGTTCGATCCGGCCGCGCGAGGGATCCTTGGGGCCTTTGGCCAGTTGCGCCGCGATGAACTTTTCCGCGCGTTTTTGCGAGACGCGCACGCGGTAGGCGGTCATGAAGGCTTCTTGCGTTGTGGTGGAAGAGGCGCCGATGACCTTGGCGACCTCGGCCACGAGGTTCTCGTCGCCGAGTATTTCGGCCGCCTCGATCGTGGCGAGGGCGAGTTTGTCGGCGATCTCGTCGGTGATGCTCATCGCTGGCCCCTGCTTTAGCGGGAGGATTCGGTCAGGCGGCGGCGGACATAGGTTTTGACCGTGTCGATCATGCCGTCCATATGCGGGTCTTCGAAGAAGTGCCCGGCGCCGTCCACCACGGTATGGGTGATGGTGATGCCCTTCTGCTCGTGCAGCTTGTTCACGAGGTTCACGGTGTCCTGCGGCGGCGCCACGCGGTCGGCGGCGCCGTTGATCACCAGACCCGACGAGGGGCAGGGGGCGAGAAAGCTGAAGTCATACATGTTGGCGGGCGGCGAGACCGAGATGAAGCCGGTGATCTCGGGCCGGCGCATCAGCAGTTGCATCCCGATCCAGGCGCCGAAGGAAAAGCCCGCGACCCAGCAATGTTTCGCGTTGGTGTTCATCGACTGCAGGTAGTCGAGCGCCGAGGCGGCATCGCTCAGTTCGCCGACGCCCTGGTCGTATTCGCCCTGGCTGCGGCCTACGCCGCGGAAGTTGAACCGCAGGACGGTGAAGCCCATCTGGTAGAAGGCGTAGTGCAGGTTGTAGACCACGCGATTGTTCATGGTGCCGCCGAACTGCGGATGGGGGTGCAGGACGATGGCGATGGGGGCGTCGCGTTCCTTTTGCGGGTGATAGCGGCCTTCAAGCCGGCCTTCGGGGCCGGGGAAGATGACTTCGGGCATGGATATTCCTAGCTGATGGCCTTGCGTTCCGGGCTTGCGTCCTGTGGCCGGGGATTTCTTGACAGAAACTCTCAGGCACCTTAGAACGGTTCTAATCCCGCGCCTTGCGGCCGGGTTTCCAGAGCAGGAGTTAATCAGCCGATGCTGTGGCGTCAATGGAATTGCACTGGTTTGCATGGGTTGCGGGGCGTGGGGCGGGGATGAAGCTGTCAACCAAGGGCCGGTATGCGATGGTGGCGCTCGCCGATCTGGCGTTGCAGCCGAAGGACAGTCTGGTCAATCTTGGAGAGATCTCGCGGCGGCAGGATATCTCGCTGCCCTATCTCGAGCAGCTTTTTGTCAAGCTGCGGCGGGCCGCGCTTGTGGAGTCGGTGCGCGGGCCGGGCGGCGGCTACAGGCTGGCGCGGCCGGCGTCGGAGATCCGGGTATCCGACATCCTGGGTGCGGTCGACGAGACGGTGAGCGCGATGCACAAGGGGGCGGGGGCGAGCGGGGCGACCTCGGGCAGCCGGGCGCAATCGCTGACTAACCGGCTGTGGGAGGGGATGAGCGCGCATGTTTATGTGTTCCTGCACCAGACGCGGCTGTCGGACGTGGTGCACAACACGCTCGCGCCATGTCCGGCGGTGCCCAGCCTGTTTGAAATCGTCGATGAGTAGGCGCAAGGGTGGCTGGCCGGGCAGGGGGCTTTGCCCCCGCGCGCGCCGCGCGCTCCCCCAGGATATTTTTGGCAAGATGAAGCGGGGGCGGGGGTGAGCCGGGTTTACCTCGATCACAACGCAAGCGCGCCGCTGCGCCCCGAGGCGCGGGCGGCGATGCTTGCGGCGCTGGATGTGGCGGGCAACCCGTCTTCGGTCCATGCCGAGGGGCGCGCCGCGCGGGCCCTGGTCGAGGCGGCCCGGGCCGAGGTGGCGGCGGCGGTGGGCTGCACGCCGGTCGAGGTGGTCTTTACCTCGGGCGCGACCGAGGCGGCGTCGGTGCTGGCGCGGCTGCCGGGGCGGGTGGAGGTCGAGCCGACCGCGCATGACGCGCTCTGGGCGCAGCGGCGCGAGGGTGAGGGGGCGGGGTCCTATGCGATGGGACTGGCCAATGGCGAGACCGGGCTGATCGCGGCGCTGCCCGAGGGGCGCGCGGGGCTGTTGCTGCTCGATCTGACGCAGGCGCTGGGGCGGGTGCCGTTTTCATTCGCCTGGAGCGGGGCGGACCTTGCCGTGCTGTCAGCGCACAAGCTGGGCGGGCCCAAGGGGGTTGGCGCGCTGATCGTGCGTGACGGGCTCGACATCGCGAGCCTGCTGCCCGGCGGCGGGCAGGAGAGCGGGCGGAGGTCGGGGACCGAGAACGTGATCGGCATCGCGGGATTTGGCGCGGCGGCGACCGCGGCGCTGCGCGATCAGGCGGATGGGGTCTGGGCCCGCGTCGCGGAACTTAGAAATATTCTAGAAACGGGGGTTGAGGCCGCCAGCCCGGAAACTATTTTTGTCGGGAAAGGCGGGTTGCGCTTGCCCAACACGACATGTTTCGCCACTCCGGAGTGGAAGGGCGAGACTCAGGTGATGGCGATGGACCTCGCGGGCTTTGCGATCTCGGCCGGGTCGGCCTGTTCGAGCGGCAAGGTGCGCGAGAGCCGGGTGCTGCGCGCCATGGGTTTCGGCGCGGATGTGGCCGGCAGCGCGGTGCGCGTGTCGCTGGGCCCGCAGACGCGCGAGGATGAGGTGCTGCGTTTCGTGCAGGCCTGGGTTGAGCGGCGGGCGCGGCAAAGGGCGCGTGCGGCATGAGAGAGGATGAGGCGATGACGGCATTGGACAAGGTCAGCCCGGCAACCGCCGTGGCCAAGGATGGCGTCGATCAGGACACGGTCGAGGCGGTGGCCAAGCTGTCGGGCAAGTACAAATACGGCTGGAACACCGAGATCGAGATGGATTACGCGCCGATCGGCGTGAACCCCGACATCGTGCGCCTGATCTCGACCAAGAACGCCGAGCCCGCGTGGATGACCGACTGGCGGCTCGCGGCCTTTGCGCGCTGGGAAAAGATGGAGGAGCCCGATTGGGCGATGGTGCATTATCCCGCCATCGACTTTCAGGCGCAGTATTACTACGCCCGGCCGAAAAGCATGGCGGAAAATCCCAAATCGCTCGACGAGGTGGATCCCAAGCTGCTGGAAACCTACAAGAAACTCGGCATCCCTCTGAAAGAGCAGATGCTGCTTGCAGGCGTCGAGATGCCCGAGGGAGAGCGGCGTGTCGCGGTGGATGCGGTGTTTGACAGCGTCTCGGTCGGCACGACCTTTCAGTCGGAGCTGAAGAAGGCCGGCGTCATCTTCTGCTCGATTTCCGAGGCGATCCGGGACCACCCGGAGCTGGTGCGCAAATATCTGGGCTCGGTCGTGCCGCCGTCGGACAATTATTATGCCACGCTCAACACGGCCGTCTTTTCCGATGGCTCCTTTGTCTATGTGCCGCCCGGCGTGCGCTGCCCGATGGAGCTGTCCACCTATTTCCGCATCAATGCCGAAAACACCGGCCAGTTCGAGCGCACGCTGATCATCGCCGACAAGGGCAGCTATGTGAGCTACCTCGAGGGGTGCACCGCGCCCAAGCGGGATGTGGCGCAGCTTCATGCCGCGGTGGTCGAGATCATCATCGAGGAAGACGCGGAGGTGAAATATTCCACCGTGCAGAACTGGTATCCGGGCGACGAAAACGGCGTCGGGGGGATCTACAACTTTGTCACCAAGCGGGCCGATTGCCGGGGCGCGCGGGCCAAGATGAGCTGGACGCAGGTCGAGACGGGATCAGCGATCACCTGGAAATACCCCTCCTGCATCCTGCGCGGCGACGACAGCCAGGGCGAGTTCTATTCCATCGCCATCGCCAACAACATGCAGCAGGCCGATACCGGCACCAAGATGATCCACCTGGGCAAGCGCACCCGCTCGCGCATCGTGTCCAAGGGGATTTCGGCGGGGCGGGCGCAGAACACCTATCGCGGGCTGGTGTCGATGCATCCGCGCGCCAAGGACAGCCGTAACTATACCCAATGCGACAGCCTGCTGATCGGCGACAAATGCGGCGCGCATACGGTGCCCTATATCGAGGTGCGCAACAATTCGAGCCGGGTGGAGCATGAGGCGACCACGTCCAAGGTGGACGAGGACCAGCTTTTCTACTGCCGTTCGCGCGGGATGAGCGAGGAAGAGGCGGTGGCGCTGGTGGTCAACGGCTTTTGCCGCGACGTGTTGCAGGCGCTGCCGATGGAGTTTGCCATGGAAGCGCAGCAACTGGTCGCGATCAGCCTCGAAGGCTCGGTCGGCTAGGGGATTTGGAGAGAATAATGCTGAATATCAAAAACCTCTGCGTCAAACTTGAAGAAGAGGACAAGCAGATCCTCAAAGGGGTCGATCTGCAAATCGGCGCCGGCGAGGTGCATGCGATCATGGGGCCGAACGGGTCGGGCAAATCGACGCTGTCCTATGTGCTCTCGGGCCGCGACGGCTATGAGGTGACGGCGGGCAGTGCGACGCTGGGCGGTGTGGACCTGCTGGCGCTCGAACCGGAGGAGCGCGCGGCGGCGGGGCTGTTCCTCGCGTTCCAGTATCCGGTCGAGATCCCCGGCGTGGGCAACATGACCTTTCTGCGCACCGCGATGAACGCGCAGCGCAAGGCGCGCGGCGAAGAGGAACTGTCGGCGGCGGCGTTCCTCAAGCTGGTGCGGGAAAAGGCCAAGACGCTCAGGATCGACGCGGAGATGCTCAAGCGGCCGGTCAATGTCGGATTTTCCGGAGGCGAGAAAAAGCGCAACGAGATCCTGCAGATGGCGATGCTGGAGCCCCGGATGTGCATCCTCGACGAGACGGATTCAGGGCTCGACGTGGACGCGATGAAACTGGTGGCCGAGGGCGTGAACGCCTTGCGATCCGCCGGGCGGTCGTTCCTCGTTATCACGCACTATCAACGGCTTCTGGACCATATTGCACCTGATGTCGTGCATATCATGGCCTATGGGCGGATCGTGAAATCAGGCGGGCCCGCGCTTGCGCTCGAGGTCGAGAACAACGGCTATGCCGATATCCTGGCGGAGGTCGCCTGATGGCTTTGGCCGGCATCAAGGCAGACGCGACAGAGGTGCGGCTTGCGGGGCTGACGCTGCCGGCAGGTGCGCCATGGGCCGTGGCCGCGCGTCAGGCGGCTGTGGCACGGGTGGCGGCTGCGGGGCTGCCGCACAAGCGGGATGAATACTGGCGCTATACCGACCCGACCTCGCTGGTCGTGGCCAGCGCGCCCGCGGCGGCGGTGCTTGCCGATACCGAAGCGCCGGTGTTCGGCGCGGTGGATCGGCTGCGGATCGTGTTTGTCGATGGGGTCTTTGACGCGGCCGCCTCGGATGACCTGCGCGGCACCGGACTCGAGATCGAGATGTTGCCTGACGCGATGGCGAAAGACATACATTGGATCAAGGATTTGTATGGCGTTCTTGAAGCACGCGGGCAGCAGCCCGTGGCGCGCCCGCTCGCCGCGCTCAACACCGCCTTTGCGCGCGACGGCGTGGTGATCCGCGCCACCGCGCCGGTCGCCCGCCCTGTCAACCTCGTCTATCTGCACGGCGATGCGACATCGGACGCGGTGGTGCACAATGTGATGCGGATCGAGGCCGGGGCAGAGCTGACCCTGCTTGAAAACGGCCCTGCGGCGGCGCGGCTGTCCAAGGTGCTCGAAGTCGATATCGCAGATGGCGGCACCTTTCACCATGTCCGCACCCAGGGGCGCGACCATGAGCGGCGGGCGGTCACGCATTGCTTTGCCCGGCTGGGGGCCCAGAGCCGGTTCAGATCGTTCACCCTGACGGTCAACGGTGCGCTGACGCGCAATGACTGCGTGATCGAGATGACGGGCGACGATGCCAGCGCCCATGTCGCGGGCGCGGCTGTGGGTGATGGGGCGGGGTTCCATCACGACGACACCGTGTTCGTCACCCATGACGCGGTCGGCTGCGAGAGCCGACAGGTGTTCAAGAAGGTGCTGCGCAACGGCGCCACTGGCGTGTTCCAGGGCAAGATCCTGGTGAAACCCGGCGCGCAAAAGACCGACGGCTACCAGATCAGCCAGGCGCTTTTGCTCGACGAGGACAGCCAGTTCCTCGCCAAGCCCGAGCTCGAGATCTATGCCGACGATGTCGCCTGCTCGCATGGGTCCACCTCGGGTGCGATCGACGAGACGGCGCTTTACTACCTGCGCTCGCGCGGTGTGCCTCTGGCCGAGGCGACGGATCTGCTGGTGTTGGCCTTTCTTGCCGAGGCGCTGGACGAGATCGCGGATGCGCGCCTGTCCGACGATCTGCGCGGGCGGCTCGAGGGCTGGCTGGCCCGGCGGCGGCGGTAGATGGCCGTCAGCACCGATATCCTGCGGACGTGGCGTGCGCCGCGGGCGGTGATGCGCGACCTGCTGGCCATGGGGCCGCGCGAGGACCGCGCCATCGCCTATCTGATGGTCGCCTGCCTGCTGGTGTTCATCGCGCAATGGCCGCGGCTGGCGCGCGTGGCGCATGAACAGCAGATCCCGCTCGACCGCGAGATCGCCTATGAACTGTTCGGCTGGCTGTTTGTCTGGCCGCTGATCTTTTACGCGATCGCAGGGTTGAGCTATCTTGTCCTGCGTCTGCTGTTCGGTGGCGCAACGCCCTTTGGCGCGCGGCTGGCGCTGTTCTGGTCATTCCTGGCGGCCTCGCCCATGGCGCTGCTCTATGGCCTGCTCAATGGCGTGAACGGGGCCTCCTCCGCAAGCCAGTTGGTGGGGCTGGTCTGGTTGCTGGCTTTTGGCGCTTTCTGGGTGCAGTCACTGCGCGAGGTGCGGGCGCTGGCCGGGGCCGGCACATGAGCTTTGCCATGCAAGCCATTCCAAAGGCTGTCTTTCTGACGGTTGCGAACCCTGCTTTGGTGGCGCGGCGGATCGTGGCCATGCCGTTTTCGCGGCCGGCGCTATGGCAGGCGCTGATGCTGGTGACGACCTTGGGCGTTCTGGTGGTGGCGCTCACACAAGGCGCGCAGGCCGACCTCCCGCTGGGAGAGACGCCGGTTGCCGTGACGCCGATAACCTATGCGCTGATATTGGGCGGGTCGCTGGTCACGCTGGTGTTTGCGCTGCATTTCACGGGCGCGATGCTGGGCGGCACCGGTGACTTTGCCGCGGCGCTGGCGCTCGTGATCTGGCTCGAGGTTGTGGCGATGGCGGTCCGGCTGGTGCAGGCGGCCGTCCTGCTGGTCAGTCCGGTCCTGGGCGGGGCGGTGTCGCTGGCTGGCTTCATGGTGCTGCTGTGGTGTCTGGTCCATTTTGTCGATGTGCTGCACGGCTTTCAAAGCATCGCAAAGTCGATGCTGACGCTCTTGCTTGCCGTGCTGGGCATGAGCCTCGGGCTCGGGCTCATGCTCGGGATGATCCGCGCGCTGATGGGAGGCGTTTGAATGACCCTGGATATTGCGAGCCTGCGGGCGGATTTTCCGATCCTGTCACGCGAAGTGAATGGCAAGCCATTGGTTTACCTTGACAATGGCGCCTCTGCGCAAAAGCCGCAGGTGGTCATCGACGCGGTGACGCAGGCCTATGCGATGGAATATGCCAATGTGCATCGCGGTCTGCATTACCTGTCGAACCTTGCCACCGACAAATACGAGGCGGTGCGGGAGACCATCGCGCGGTTTCTGAATGCCGGGTCGGCCGATGAGATCGTGATGAATTCGGGCACGACCGAGGGCATCAACATGGTGTCCTATGCCTGGGCCATGCCGCGGATGCAGGCGGGCGACGAGATCGTGCTGTCGATCATGGAGCATCACGCCAATATCGTGCCCTGGCATTTCCTGCGCGAACGCCAGGGCGTGGTGCTGAAATGGGTGGACTGCGACGCCAATGGCGACCTCGACCCGCAGGCGGTGATCGACGCCATCGGGCCGCGCACGAAACTTGTTGCAATCACACATCTTTCCAATGTTTTGGGGACCGTAGTTGATGTAAAGTCGATCACCGCCGCCGCTCATGCGCAGGGCGTGCCGGTGCTGGTCGATGGCTCGCAGGCCGCCGTTCACATGGCCGTCGATGTGCGTGACATCGGCTGCGATTTCTACGCCATCACCGGGCACAAGCTCTATGGGCCGTCGGGGTCGGGCGCGATCTATGTCCATCGCGACCGCATGGCCGAGATGCGCCCTTTCATGGGCGGTGGCGACATGATCCGCGAGGTGACGCGCGATGCGGTGACGTGGAACGACCCGCCGATGAAGTTCGAAGCGGGCACGCCCGGCATCGTGCAGATGATCGGGCTGGGCGTCGCGCTCGACTATATGACCGGGATCGGCATGGCCGAAATCGCCGCGCATGAAACGCGGTTGCGCGACTATGCCCGCGCCCGGCTGGGCGGGCTCAACTGGCTGAACGTGCAGGGCAATTCCGCGACCAAGGCCGCGATCTTTTCCTTCACGCTCGACGGTGCGGCCCATGCGCATGACATCTCGACCGTGCTCGACAAGCGCGGGATCGCCGTGCGCGCGGGCACCCATTGCGCGATGCCGCTGATGGCGCATCTGGGCGTGGGCGCGACCTGCCGGGCGTCTTTTGCGATGTACAACACCGAGGCCGAAGTCGATGCGCTGGTTTCGGCGCTCGAATTGTGCCGGGATCTTTTCGGCTAGAGCTGCCGGCGTCCGTATTCCTGCAGGACAAGGTCCAGAGCTGCCGCAGCGCGCGCAGCGAACCGGAGGGTCTCATGGTTGGGTCATGGTTGAGTAGGGGCCCTGCGCAATTTTGTCGTCCAAGGCGGCAGAATCGGCCGTCTGGTCATCGACCGGTTCGCGGATATCACCACCGGCGGCGGCGATGACCTGGTGCGCAGGGCCGCTGAAAAACCCGACCGGATCGCCGATTTCACGCGCCGGCGGGACAGGATCGACCTTTCCGAGTTGCGCGCGCCCTCGACGCTTGGCAATTCGGGCGGCTTTGTCCTTGTGGTCCGGGGCGACCTGCTCGACCTCGGCTTCGACGGCACCGCTGTCTTTGCCGCAACCCAAGAGGCGCAGTTGCGGGTGGCGCAGAACCGGTTCGAGGTTGACTGGGACGGCGACGGGGTAGCGGACAAGGCGGTGATCCTGACCGGGGCGGGCGTGCTGTCGGCCGGCGACTTTCCGCTGTGAAGGCCGTCGGCCTTTTCGACATTGCAGGCCGGGCGTCGCTCGGCTATAGCCGCCACAGGCACCCATAGCTCAGCTGGATAGAGCGCTGCCCTCCGAAGGCAGAGGCCAGAGGTTCGAATCCTCTTGGGTGCACCATCCCTTGCAACAATCCTTGCCCTGCCATCGACATGCAATCTTGCACGGTTGGGGCGGAGTTGCTAAACGCCCGCGCAGTGCCCCTATAGCTCAGCTGGTAGAGCAACTGATTTGTAATCAGTGGGTCGGGAGTTCGAGTCTCTCTGGGGGCACCATCGATCGGAAGTTCCGGGTGACATGCGGGCGCTTTGGGCTTGCCCTGCGCCCGGCTGCCGGGCTATCGGTGAGGCGTCAGATCGGGAGAATCCGGCGCAGGGCGCAAGCCCCCGCGACGGTGCCGAAGGAGCAACCGCCCCGGTAAACTCTCAGGCGCAAGGGACCGCTCTGGCCTGACGGAACTCTGGAGAGTGGCGCGCGCGCCCGCCGAAGGGATAACGATCTCAGGCGCCCGGTTGCGGGCAGGGACAGAGGGGGCATCGTGGGGCAGGGATTGGTCTGTCCGGGCGGTGCCGTGATGCCTGTCATCCGGCGCATCGAGGGGAGGGTGCGGGCGTGACCGACCTTTTGCGACTGGGTCTGCATGACCTGCATGTTGAACGGGGCGCGCGCATGGTGCCCTTTGCCGGATACGAGATGCCCGTGCAGTATCAGGCCGGGGTCATGGCCGAACACCTGCATTGCCGCGCGCAGGCCGGGCTGTTTGACGTGAGCCACATGGGGCAGGTGATCCTGCGGCCGCGCGGGACGCTGGCCGAGACCGCGCTCGCCTTTGAGGCGCTGATGCCGGTCGATGTGCTGGGGCTCGGCGAGGGGCGGCAGCGCTATGGTCTGCTGACGAATGACGCGGGCGGGATCCTCGATGACCTGATGTTCGCCAACCGGGGCGATCACCTCTTCGTGGTGGTCAACGCGGCCTGCAAGACGGCGGATATTGCCCATCTGACAGCGCATCTCTCCGGTGTCTGCGACGTCGCTCCGGTGACGGACCGGGCGCTGCTGGCGCTGCAGGGGCCGCTGGCCGAGGCGGCGCTTGCGCGCATCGCGCCGGGCGTGGCGGCCATGCGCTTCATGGATGTGGCGGTGATCGACACGGGCTTTGCCGATCTGTGGATCTCGCGGTCGGGCTATACGGGCGAGGACGGGTTCGAAGTGTCGGTCGCCGCAGCGCAGGCCGAAGGCCTCGCCCGCGCCTTGCTCGCGATGGACGACGTCGCGCCGATCGGGCTGGGCGCGCGCGATAGCCTGCGGCTCGAGGCGGGGCTCTGCCTGTATGGCCATGACATCGACACCGCGACCTCGCCGGTCGAGGCCGGTCTCGACTGGGCCATCGGCAAGGCGCGGCGCGATGGCGGTGCCCGGGCGGGCGGCTTTGCGGGGGCGGAACGCATAATGCGCGAACTCCGCGATGGCCCGGCCCGCCGCCGCGTCGGATTGCGCCCCGATGGCCGCGCCCCGATGCGCGTGGGCACGGCGCTGTTCGATGGCGAGACCGACATTGGCACCATCACCTCCGGCGGCTTTGGCCCCTCGGTCGGTGCGCCGGTCGCTATGGGCTATGTGCCCGCCGCGCTGGCGGCCGCTGGCACGGCGCTGAGCGGCGCATTGCGCGGCAAGCGCCTGCCGCTGACCGTCGCTCCCCTTCCTTTTCACCCCACAACCTACAAACGCTGAGGATCACGCGATGAAATTCACCGAAGAACACGAATGGCTGCGCGTCGAGGGCGACCTGATCGTCGTCGGCATCACCGAACATGCGGCCACGCAACTGGGCGATATCGTCTTTGTCGAATTGCCCGAGATCGAGGCGATGGTCGCCGAGGGCGATGAGGTCGTGGTGATCGAGAGCGTAAAGGCGGCGTCCGACATCCTGGCCCCCGTCGATGGCGAGATCGTCGAGGTCAACGACAAGCTGACCGACAAGCCGGGTCTGGTGAACGAGGATCCGACCGGCGCGGGTTGGTTCTTCAAGATCAAGGTCGATGACCTGTCGGTGATCGACGATTTCATGGACGAGGACGAATATCAGGATCTGATCGGCTGAGCCGGGCGCAAGAATTTTCGTACGAAAATTCTTCGAAGACTTTTCGTACGAAAAGTCTTGCCCCGCCCGATCCCGCAGGAGTTGCCATGACCTTTACGCCCAGCACCTATGATCCCTATGACTTTGCCAACCGCCGGCACATCGGACCCTCGCCCAGCGAGATGGCCGAGATGCTGCAGGCCGTGGGCGTGGCCTCGCTTGACCAGCTCATCGCCGAAACCGTGCCCGCCGCGATCCGGCAGGCCGTGCCGCTGTCCTGGGCGCCGCTGTCCGAACATGCGCTGCTCGACCGGATGCGCGCGGTGGCGAAACAGAACCGGGTCATGACCTCGCTGATCGGGCAGGGCTATCATGGCACCGTCACCCCCCCCGCGATCCAGCGCAACATCCTGGAAAACCCGGCGTGGTACACCGCCTATACCCCCTACCAGCCCGAGATCGCGCAGGGTCGGCTCGAGGCGCTGCTGAACTACCAGACCATGGTGGCCGACCTTACCGGGCTGCCGGTCGCCAATGCCTCGCTGCTCGACGAGGCGACGGCGGCGGCCGAGGCGATGACGATGGCGCAGCGCAGCGTCAAATCCAGGGCGCGCGCCTTTTTCGTCGATCAGAACTGTCATCCCCAGACCCTCGCCGTGATCCGCACCCGCGCGGCGCCGCTCGGCATCGAGGTCATCACCGGCGCGGCGGAGGCGCTCGACCCCGCCGCCGTCTTTGCGGCGCTGTTCCAGTATCCCGGCACCTATGGCCATGTGCGCGACTACACCGCCGAGATCGCGGCGCTGCACGCGGCCGGGGCGCTTGCCATTGTCGCCACCGACCTGCTCGCGCTCACGCTGCTCAAGGAACCCGGTGCGATGGGGGCCGACATCGCCGTGGGGTCGAGCCAGCGGTTCGGCGTGCCGATGGGCTATGGCGGCCCCCATGCCGCCTTCATGGCCTGCCGTGACGCGCTCAAGCGGGCGATGCCGGGCCGTATCGTCGGCGTCAGCATCGACGCGCGCGGCAACAAGGCCTACCGGCTGTCCCTTCAGACGCGCGAGCAGCATATCCGCCGCGAAAAGGCCACGTCGAACGTCTGCACCGCGCAGGCGCTGCTGGCGGTGATGGCGTCCTTCTACGCGGTGTTCCACGGTCCTGCCGGGCTTCGCGCGATTGCCGAACGGGTGCATCTGCGCACCAACCGGCTTGCCCGCGCCCTGCGCGCGGCCGGGGCAAAGGTCGCGCCCAAGGCGTTCTTTGACACGATCACGGTCGAGGTGGGCGTCGGGCAGGCCGGCATTCTCGCCGCTGCCCGGCACGAAGGGATCAACCTGCGCAGGATCGGCCATGACCGCGTCGGCATCACGCTCGACGAGACCAGCGACGAGGATGTGCTGGCCCGCGTGCTGCGCGCCTTTGGCATCACCATCGCGCCGCCGCACCGCGCCACGCTGGGCTTTCCCGAAGCGATGCTGCGCACCACCGATTACCTCACGCATCCGGTCTTTCACATGAACCGCGCCGAGAGCGAGATGATGCGCTACATGCGCCGCCTGTCGGATCGCGACCTTGCGCTGGACCGCGCCATGATCCCGCTGGGGTCCTGCACGATGAAGCTCAATGCCGCCGCCGAGATGATGCCGATCACCTGGCCCGAGTTTGGCAGTCTGCACCCCTTTGCCCCCGCCGATCAGGCAGCCGGCTATCACGCGGCGATCAGCGATCTGTCAGAAAAGCTATGTGAAATAACCGGTTACGACGCGATGTCGATGCAGCCCAATTCGGGCGCGCAGGGCGAATATGCCGGCCTTCTCACCATCAACGCCTATCACCGCGCCAATGGCGATCATGACCGCAGGGTCTGCCTGATCCCCACCTCGGCGCATGGCACCAACCCCGCCAGCGCGCAGATGGCGGGGCTGGAGGTCGTCGTGGTCAGATCCGCGCCCAATGGCGATGTGGATATCGAGGATTTCCGCGACAAGGCCGCGGCCGCGGGCGCGCGGCTCGCCGCCTGCATGATCACCTATCCCAGCACGCATGGCGTGTTCGAGGAGACTGTGCGCGAGATCTGCGCGATCACCCATGCGCATGGCGGCCAGGTCTATATCGACGGCGCCAACATGAACGCGATGGTGGGTCTGGTAAAGCCCGGCGAGATCGGCGGCGATGTGTCCCACCTCAACCTGCACAAGACATTCGCCATCCCGCATGGCGGCGGTGGCCCCGGCATGGGGCCGATCGGGGTCAAGGCGCATCTGGCGCCGCATCTGCCGGGCCATCCCGAAACCGGCGGTGACGCGGGTCCGGTGAGCGCGGCGCCCTATGGGTCGGCCTCGATCCTGCTGATTTCATGGGCCTATTGCCTGATGATGGGCGGCGCGGGGCTGACCCAGGCGACGCGGGTGGCGATCCTCAATGCCAATTACATCGCCGCGCGCCTGCGCGGGGCCTATCCGGTGCTCTTCATGGGCAACCGGGGCCGCGTCGCGCATGAATGCATCCTCGACACCCGCCCCTTTGCCGAGGCCGGCGTGACCGTGGATGACATCGCCAAGCGCCTGATCGACAACGGCTTTCACGCGCCCACCATGTCCTGGCCGGTGGCGGGCACGCTGATGGTCGAGCCGACCGAGAGCGAGACCAAGGCCGAGATCGACCGTTTCATCACTGCGCTGCTCGCCATCCGCGCGGAAATCGCTGCGGTGGAACGCGGCGAGATCGCGGCCGAGGACAGCCCGCTGCGCCATGCGCCGCATACGGTCGAGGATCTGGTGGCCGACTGGACCCGCGCCTATCCGCGCGAGCAGGGCTGCTTTCCGCCCGGTGCCTTTCGCGTTGACAAATACTGGCCGCCGGTCGGGCGGGTGGACAATGTCTATGGCGATCGCAACCTTGTCTGCACCTGCCCGCCGGTCGAAAGCTATGCGCAGGCGGCCGAATAGAGGCGGCGGTCAGCGCGCCGGCTTGCGCTGCGGCAGGTCCTGGGGCCCGAAACTCACGCCCTGCGGCGCGAGCCATGCGGCAAAGCGGGCGATCTTTTCGTCCATCGCGCAGGTGTTCGTCTGGCGGGCCATTTCCTCGGCCCAGCCGGCGCGCAGGGCTTCTTGCCGGTCTGGCGGCAGGTTGCGAAAGGCAATCATCAGGCGGCTCCTTGTGCGACGGATGTGCGACCATATATATGAAGAAATCATCATATATGCGAGAGGCGCGTGATGGCAAACGGACTCAAACTCACATGCACCACCTGCGGGCAGGCCAACCGCGTGCCCGAGGACAAGCTGGCGCAGGGGCCGAAATGCGGCTCTTGCGGTGATCCGCTGGTGACGGGCAAGGTGGCCGAGCTTGACCTTGCCACGCATGACAAGGCGACGCGCGGCGACACGCTGCCGCTGCTGATCGACTATTGGGCGCCGTGGTGCGGGCCTTGCCGGATGATGGCGCCCGAGTTTGCCAAGGCGGCGATGACGCTCAAGGCGCAGGCGCGGCTGGCCAAGATCAACACCGAGGACTTTGGGCAAGTGTCGCAGCGGCTGGGCATCCGGGGCATACCGCTGCTGATCCTGTGGCGCAACGGGCGCGAGGTGGCGCGGCTTTCGGGCGCGCGGCCTGCGGCCGATATCGAGAGCTTTGTCCGTCAGCACCTGCCGCAAGCGGCGGGGCGCGTCTGATCACATCACCGCGCCCATGGTCCAGGGCACGAATTCGGCCCCGCCAAAGCCCAACTCTTCGCTGCGGGTCTGCTCGCCCGAGGCGACGCGGATCAGCAGCTCAAAGATCTCGCGCCCCTTGGCCTCGACGCTGACACCTGCGGTGACGATATCGCCGCAGTTGATGTCCATATCCTCGGACATGCGGTCATACATCTCGGTATTGGTGGCGAGCTTCACGCAAGGCGTGGGCTTGTAGCCCGACACCGACCCGCGCCCGGTGGTAAAGGCGATCAGGTTCGCGCCCGAGGCGATCTGCCCGGTGACAGAGGCGGGGTCATAGCCGGGGCTGTCCATATAGACAAAGCCGCGTTCGGTCACCGGCTCTGCGAACTTATAGACCTGCGTGAGCGGCGCGCTGCCGCCCTTGGCCACGGCGCCGAGCGATTTCTCGAGGATCGTGGTCAGCCCGCCCTTCTTGTTGCCGGGCGAGGGGTTGTTGTCCATCTCGCCGCCATTGCGGGCGGTGTAATCCTCCCACCAGCGGATGCGCTCGACGATTTTGGCGCCGACCTCGGCGCTGACCGCGCGGCGGGTGAGCAGGTGTTCGGCGCCATAGATCTCGGGCGTCTCGGACAGGATCGTGGTCGCGCCATGCGCCACCAGCAGGTCAGACGCCGCGCCGAGCGCGGGGTTGGCGGTGATGCCGGAATAGCCGTCCGAGCCGCCGCATTGCATCCCCAGCACAAGGTGTTCGAGGCCGGCGGGCTGGCGTGTGGCAGCATTGGCGACCGCCGCCATCTCGCGCAGCATCTCCAGCCCCTTGTCGATGGTGCGCCGCGTGCCGCCAGTCTGCTGGATCGTCATGTAGCGGAAATTGCCATCCGCGCGCATCCGCCCCGCGCCGATCAGGTCGGGGATCTGCATCACCTCGCAGCCCAGCCCGACCAGCAGGATGCCGCCGAAATTGGGGTTGCGCGCATAGCCTTGCAGGGTGCGGAACAGGGTGTCGTAGCCCTCGTCCTTGCCCGACATGCCGCAGCCGGTGCCATGCACGATCGGCACCACGCCATCGACATTGGGAAAGGCGTCGAGCATCCCCGACTTCTCCACCGCCTCGGCGATGAAGCGCGCGACCGAGCCCGAGCAGTTGACCGAGGTCAGGATGCCCAGATAGTTGCGCGTGCCCACGCCGCCGCCCTGCCGGTGATAGCCCATGAAATGGCGCGGGCCAGAGGTCGCGGGCAGGGGGCGGATGTCGGTGGCATAGGCGTAGTCCTGCGTATGTGCCCCCATGCCGAGGTTGTGGCTGTGCACATGCGCGCCCGCCGCGATGGGCGCGGTGGCCACCCCGATGATCTGGCCGTAGCGCACCACGTTTTCCCCCGGCGCGATGGCCTGCGTGGCGACCTTGTGCCCGCGCGGCACCGCGTCCTGCAGGGGCACATCGAGGCCGGGCAGGGTGGTGCCGGCGGCAAGGTCGGCCAGCGCCACAAGGATGTTGTCGTCAGGGTGCAGGCGGATTGCCTGTTGCGCGGATCGGGTCATCGGGGCATCCGGTGGCTTGAGTGGGGCAGGCGGCTTGACAGAGGGTCAGGCGCCGCTAACATGTTAGTATGCTACAGGGGGAGTTCGATCCGCTGCAAGTCCCATCTCCTCTTTCCACGCCGCCCGGCCCCGTGCTTCGCCCGCTCGATGCCTTCACGGGCTCTCTGGCGGGGCGCGCCTACCAATCCCTCAAGGAAGCGATCCTCGACATCCGGTATCAACCGGGCGAGATCCTGCGCAAGGCCGAGATCTGCGCGCAGCTTGGCGTGTCGCGCTCGCCCGTGGCCGAGGCGGTGGCGCGGCTTTCTGCCGAAGGGCTGGTCGAGGTCGTGCCGCAGGCGGGGACCTTTGTCGCGCGATTTTCGATGGCCGAGATCCGCGAAGGGGCGTTCCTGCGCGAGGCGCTCGAACTGGCCGCGGTCGAGCGGCTGGCCGAGGCGATCAGCGACAGCGAGATCATGTTGCTGCGCCGCAACCTGCGTTTGCAGGAGGTGCTGCTGGCCGACGGCGACCTCGCGGGGTTCCATCAGGCGGACGAGGCCTTTCATGCGCTGATGCTGGGCGCGACCGGGTTTCGCCGGCTCGCCACGCTGGCGCAGACCTCCTGGGTGCATGTGAACCGCGCGCGTCAGTTGCTGCTGCCGGCCCCCGGGCGGGCGCAGGCGACGCTGGTCGAGCATGGGGCGATCATCGACGCGCTCGCCGCGCATGACCCGGCGCTGGCGCGTCTGACCACGCGCGACCACCTGCGCCAGCTTGTCACCTTCCTCGAACCGCTCGCGGCCGCCCGGCCCGAACTGTTTGCCCTAGCCTGAAAGTCACCACATGCCCGACCTGCCAAACCGTCCGCGCTATGCCGCGCGGCTCAACGCCTTCAAGATCGGCCTGCCCGGCAAGCCGACCGTCGCAGAGATGATCGCGCGGGCCGGGCAGGTGGCGGGGCTGGATGCCGCCGACCTGAACTATCCCGACCATTTCGAGGCCCACAGCCCGGCCGCGCTCTCGCGCCTGCTCGCCGCGCAAGGCATGGCGCTGAACGGGCTGGCGATGCGCTATTACACCGATCCCGGCTTCCGGCTCGGCGCCTTTACCAACCCCGATCCGACCGTCCGCCGTGCCGCCATCGACATCACCCGGCGCGGGCTTGACGCGCTGGCCGAGATGGGCGGCGGGGTGATGACGCTCTGGCTGGGGCAGGACGGGGTCGATTACAGCTTTCAGGGCGATTACGGGCGGATGTGGGATGACACCATCGCCGCCCTGCAAGAGGTGGCCGACCACAACCCCGCCATCCCCGTCGCCATCGAATACAAGCCGAACGAGCCGCGTGCCTATGCCCTGCTGCCTGATGTGGGGGCGACGCTGCTCGCGATCCGCGAGGCGAGGCGGGCCAATCTGGGGGTGACGCTCGACTTTTGCCATGTGCTCTTTGCCGACGAGATCCCGGCGCAGACCGCGCGGCTGGTGGCGCGTCACAGCCGGCTGATGGGCGTGCACCTCAACGATGGCTATGGCAAGCGTGACGACGGGCTGATGGTGGGCGCGGTGCATCCGGTGCAGACGGTCGAGCTGTTCGTCGAACTGGCACGGATGGGCTATGACGGGGTGATCTATTTTGACACCTTCCCCGACCATGGCGGTCTGGACCCCTGCGCCGAAGCGGCCACGAATATCATCATGGCCGAGCGGCTGCGCGCCGTCGCGGCCGCGCTTGTGGACCACGCCGGCCTGGCCGAAGCCATCGCCCGGCAGGACGCGGCGGCGAGCCTGCGGATCATCGCGCAAGAGCTCTATGGTGCGGCCTGACGCGCTGACCCTGTCGCGCGTCAGGTGGCGCTGACCGGCGCGTCGGCGTGCAGGAGTCCTGCGGCGCGCAGGTCGGCCCAGAACGCGGGCGGCACGGCCGCACGGCTCGCGGCGATATTGCTGTCCATCTCGCCCAGGCCCTGCCCGCCGGGGATGACCGAGACCACCGCCGGATGGCAGAGCGGAAACCGGAACGCCGCATCGACCAGCCGCACGCCATGCGCGGTGCAAATGGCCTCGATCCGCGCCACGCGGTCGAGGATATGCTGCGGCGCGGGGTCGTAATTGTAGAACGCGCCGGGCCGCGCCCCGGTTGCCAGAATGCCCGAATTGTAGGGCCCGCCGATCACGATCCCGATGCCGCGTGCCTGCGCCAGCGGCAGGAAACTGTCGAGCGCCTCCTGCTCCAGCAGCGTATAGCGCCCGGCGAGCAGGAAGAGGTCGAAATCGCCCATTTCCGCAAGCGTCTGGCAGGGCTGCCACTGGTTCACCCCGGCGCCGAATGCCCGGATCACGCCTTCATCGCGCATCCGCATCAGCGCGCGGTAGCCGCCCGCCATCAGTTCCGAAATCTTGTCGTCGAGCCGGGCCTGCGTGCCCTGGTTGAACAGGTCGAGGTCATGCGCATAAAGGATGTCGATCCGGTCCACGCCCATCCGTTCCAGCGAGAATTCGACCGACCGCATCACCCCGTCATAGGTATAGTCATAGCGCTCGCGCCGGCTGGGCACCTCGAACCATTTGCCGATCCCGTCGCGCGCCTCGGACGGGCAGACCTCGAGCAGCCGGCCGATCTTGGACGACAGCACATAGGTGTCGCGCGGCTTGCCCCGCAGAAACCGGTTGAGCCGCGTCTCGGACAGGCCGAGACCATAAAGTGGTGCCGTGTCGTAATGGCGCACGCCTGCGTCCCAGGCGCGGGTCAGGACGGCATGGGCGTCATCATCGCTGATCGCGCGGTAGAGGTTGCCCAGAGGGGCTGTGCCCATGCCAAGCTCGGTAAATGTCAGCCCGCCGTTGCCCAGCCTGTCCCAATGTCGCGTCTTCATTTGCATGTCCTTTGTTCTGACCGCTAACATGCTAGTATGATTCATCGCGCGCCGCATCCCCTGTGGCCCGTGAAAAGGGGGGCGGGATGTCGAATTTCAGGCGGGTATTCGGGCCGGGCAAGCCGGTGATCGCGATGGTGCATCTGGGCGCGCTGCCCGGTGCCCCGCTTTACGATGCGCAGGCCGGCATCGCAGGGCTGCTTGCCGCCGCGCGGGCCGATCTGCGCGCCTTGCAGGCGGCAGGTGTCGATGCGGTGATGTTCGGCAACGAGAATGACCGGCCCTACGAATTCCGTGTCGATGCCGCCTCGACCGCGACGATGGCGCATATCATCGGGCAGTTGCGCGGCGAGATCACGCTGCCCTTTGGCGTCAACGTGCTGTGGGACCCGATGGCGACGGTGGCGCTCGCTGCCGCGACAGGTGCGGATTTCGTGCGCGAGATATTCACCGGCACCTATGCCAGCGACATGGGCCCCTGGACGCCCGATGCCGGCGCCGCGATGCGCTACCGGGGTCGTCTGGGCCGCGCCGACCTGGCGATGCTCTACAACGTCAGTGCCGAGTTCGCCGACAGCCTCGACCGCCGGCCGCTGCCCGACCGCGCGCGGTCGGCCGTGTTTTCCTCGATCCCCGATGCGGTGCTGGTCTCGGGCCAGATCACCGGTGAGGCCGCGCGGATGGAGGATCTCGAGGGGGTCAAGCGCGTGCTGCCCGATGTGCCGGTGCTGGCCAACACCGGCGTCAAGCATGACACCGTGGCCGAGGTGCTGCGCGTGGCGGATGGCTGCGTCGTGGGCTCTGCGCTCAAGGTCGATGGGCATACCTGGAACGCGGTCGATCCCGCCCGCGCGGCCGATTTCATGGACCGCGTGCGCCGGGTGCGGGGCGGATCATGACGGCGGGCACAAAGGCGCGGATCCGGGCGGACCTGTGCGACCTGATGCTGGTTCCCGGCCTGTCGGGGCATGAAGAGCGCGTCGCAAGCGCGATCCGCGCGCGGCTGCCCGAAGGTGTGACGACGCAGACCGACCGGCTGGGCAACCTCATCGCCACATTTCCCGGCGACCCGGACGCGCCGGCAGTCATGCTGTTCACCCATATGGACCAGCTCGGCTTCTTTGTGCGCAAGGTCGAGGCGGACGGGCTGATCCGGGTCGAACGCATGGGCGGCCTGTCGGAACGCGCGATGGCGGCGCAGGCGGTGTGGCTGTGCACCGATCAGGGCGATGTGCCCGGCCTGATCATGAACAAGGCGCATCACGCCACGGGCGCGGATGAGAAATACACCGTCCTTGCGACACCCGATATCCGCATCGACACCGGCCATGGGTCAAAGGCGGCGGTCGAGGCGGCCGGCATCCGGATCGGCACGCCGGTGGTCTATCGCCCGCAGGTCATGGCGCTCGCGGGCGACCGCGTGGCGGGCACGGCGGTTGACGACCGTGCGGGTTGCGCGGTGCAGATCGAGGTCGCGCGCGCTCTGGCCGTGCGGCAGGGCGGGCCGACGGTGCATCTGGTCTGGTCGGTGCAGGAGGAATTCAACCTGCGCGGCGCGGTGGTGGCGGCGCAGGTGCTGCGCCCGGATATCGCGATCCAGATCGACCTGATGCTGGCCTGCGACACGCCCGACATGGCCGAGAGGGGCGAGATGGCGCTGGGCGGCGGGCCGGGGATCAGCCTGTACAATTTCCACGGGCGCGGCACGCTTAACGGCGTCATCGCGCATCCCGCGCTGGTGCGGCTGTTCGAAACGGCCGCGGCGGCGGCGGGGATGGCGCTGCAACGCGCGGCGCAGATCGGGGTGCTCACCGACCTGAGCTATGTGCAGACAGTGGGTGCGGGCGTGGCCTGCATCGACGTGGGCTTTCCGATGCGGCATTCGCATTCGGCGCTGGAGTGCTGCGATGTGGCCGACCTTGCCGGGCTCGCCACACTGCTGGTCGCCGCGCTGGACCGGGTGACGCCGGCGCTGCGCCTGACGCGGGAGGGGTAGATGGGCTATACGCTGGGCGTCGATGTCGGCACCTTCGAGACCAAGGGCGTGCTGGTGGCCGAGGACGGCGCCATCATCGCGCAGGCGCGCCGCGCGCATGAGATGATCGTGCCTCGCCCGGGCTGGGCCGAACATCGCGCGGAGGAGGACTGGTGGGGCGATTTCGTCCATGTCACCCGCGCCCTGCTGGCGCAGAGCGGGATTGACCCGCAGGCGATCCGCGCAGTGGCCTGTTCGGCCATCGGGCCCTGCATGTTGCCGGTGGACAGGGCCGGGCGGCCCCTGATGAACGGCGTGCTCTACGGCGTGGACACCCGCGCGCAGGCCGAGATCGACTGGCTCGACGCCACGCTGGGCGCGGCGGCGATCATCGCACGCGGCGGCAATGCGCTGACCTCGCAGGCCGTGGGGCCCAAGATCCTGTGGCTCAAGCGCAACCACCCCGAGATCTGGGCGCGCACGGCAAAGATCGTCAGCGCCACGACCTATATGACCTATCGCCTGACCGGCGACTGGGTGATGGACCATTACACCGCGTCCAATTTCGCGCCGCTCTATGACATCGCGGCGCAATGCTGGCGCTGCGACATGGGCGACATCTGCGACGAGGCGCTGCTGCCGCGCCTGATGTGGTCGGGCGAGATCGCGGGGCAGGTGACGGCGCAGGCGGCGGCCGAGACCGGGCTCGTCCCCGGCACGCCCGTCACCTGCGGCACCATCGACGCGGCCGCCGAGGCGGTGTCGGTGGGTGTGCGCGCGCCCGGCGACATGATGCTGATGTATGGCTCGACCGTATTCGTGATCCAGCAGACGGCGGCGCGACTTTCCGACACCCGCCTCTGGCACGCGCCCTGGCTCTTTGCCGGCGAATATGCGGCGATGGCGGGGCTGGCGACCTCGGGCACGCTCACCCAATGGTTCCGCGAGGTGGTGGCGCCGGGCCTGCCGCGCGATGCGGCCTTTGCGCAACTCACCGCCGAGGCCGAGGCGGTGCCGCCCGGCGCGCGCGGGCTGATCTGCCTGCCCTATTTCTCGGGCGAACGCACGCCGATCCATGACCCCGCGGCCAAGGGCGTGTTCTTTGGCCTCAACCTCACCCATGGGCGAGCCGAGATGTACCGCGCCGTTCTCGAAGGGATCGCGGCGGCGACGCGGCATATCACCGAGACCTATGCCGAAGCCGGCGCGCCACCGGCCCGCGTGCTGGCCGTCGGCGGCGGCACGCGCAACGCGCCCTGGCTGCAAGCGACATCCGACATGACCGGGCTCGAACAGATCGTCTGCGGCACCACCGTGGGGGCGGCCTATGGCGATGCCTTTCTTGCGGCGCTCGCGGTGGGCACGGCGGCGCGCGGCGACATCGCGCTCTGGAACCCGCCGGCGCAGGTGATCGGCGCAGGCAAGGTCGCTGAATATGACCGGCTCTATCCGCTCTACCGTCGCCTCTATGCGCAGACGCGCGACATCATGGCGGACCTGGGATGAGCCTCTACCGGATGGCCCTTGAAGAACTGGGTGCGGTGGCCGATGCCATCGATCCCGCCGCTGTCGAGGCCGCCTGCGCGATGATCGCGCACGCCGGGGCCATCGTCGGCTATGGCTGCGGGCGCGAGGGGTTGCAGTTGCGCGGGCTGGTGATGCGGCTGCATCACCTGGGGCTGCGGGTGGCGATGCAGGGCGACATGGCGGCGCCGCCGCTCGGGCGGGGGGATCTGTTGCTGTGTTCTGCCGGGCCGGGCGAGCTTTCGACCGTGACCGCGCTGATGCGGGTGGCGCGCGGGGCGGGGGCGGATGTGCTGCTGCTCACCGCAGAGCCGGACGCCGCACCGCCGCTGGCCACGCAGATGCTGGTGATCCCTGCGCAGACGATGGCGCGCGATGCGGGCGGCGCGTCGCTGCTGCCGATGGGGTCGCTTTATGAGGGGGCGATGTTCCTGCTGTGCGAGGTCATGGTGCTGCGCCTGCGCGACATGCGGGGGGAGAGCGCCGCAAGCATGCGCGCGCGCCGCACCAACATGGAGTAGCCGATGGACCATGACCCGATGCGCCCTGGCCAGATCCGTGACGCCATCGACCGGCACCTGCCGGTCGCTCTGCCGGTCTCTCTGCCGGTCGCTCTGCCGGTCGTTCTGCCGGGCGGGATGGACCTGCTGGCCGTCACGCGCAGCCTCGCGCGGCTGCGCCAGGTGCTCGGGCTGGCGGCCCGGCTGTGTGGCCCGGCTTTGTGGCCCGGCTTTGTGGGCTGACTGTGTGGGCTGACTGTGCGGGCTGATCGGGGCCGCTAGAGCGGCGGCAGGTCGATCACACCCTTGCGCAGGATGAAACAGCCATAAGGCCCGCTGTCCGAGGTGCGGATGATCGCAAAGGCGCGGCGGGCGGCGGCGTAGAAGGCAAAGCGTTCGAGCGGCGCCATCATCACCGGGCGCCCTTCGGCACGGTCGATCACCGCCTGCATCGCGGCAAAGACCGGCATCTGCGCGGCGGCGTCCCCCACCACCTGCATCCGCCAGACCGGCGCGGGCACAAAGGTGTCGAGCGGCATCAGCGTCAGGATCGCCGCCGCCGCGGTCGGGATATCACAGCCCGCCATGTCGATCAGCCGGCCATGGGTTGTGTCGCGCGCGATGCTGGCGGCGGGGTGGTTGACGTCGCAGATCACCAGATCGTCGCCATGCCCCATCAGCATCAGCACATGGACGATCTCGGCACTCAGCCGCTGGTCGATCCCGCGCAGCATCTATTTCACCGCGCCGGCGGCCATGCCCTTGATGATATAGCGCTCGAGGATCACGCCGATCACGATCAGCGGCAGGATCGCGGCAAAGCTCAGCGCGGCCATGCTCCACCAGCTGATCCCCTGCGATCCGGTCTGGCTGGCCACCATCACCGGCAATGTATTGGCATGGGTCGAGGTAAGCAGTGCGGCAAAGAAATATTCGTTCCAGGTCAGCACCAGCGACAGGATGAAGGCCGCGACCATGCCGGGCAGGGCGATGGGCAGCACGATGGTGGCAAAGGCGCCCCAGATCGACAGGCCATCGACCAGCGCGGCCTCCTCAAGCTCGGTCGGGATGCCGGCGAACTGGTCGCGCATGATCCAGATGACGATCGGCAGCACGGTGAGCGTATAGAGCAGGATCAGCCCGATACGGGTGTCGAGCAGCGCCAGCGACTTGTAGAGCACGAGGAACGGCAGGGCGAGCACGACCGGCGGCAGGATCAGTTGCGACAGGAAAAAGAACGAGATGTCCGAATTGCGCATGAAGCCGAAGCGATAGGAAAACCGCGACAGGCCATAGGCGGCAAGGCTGCCCAGCACCACGGCCAGCGTCGAGGAGGAGAGCGCGGTGATGACCGAGTTCAAGAAACGCTTCATGAATTCCGCGCGCACCGTGCTCTCGGTCAGGATCGTCTCGGGCGAGAGGCCGAGCGACCGCCAGCCGAGCCATTTCGGATCGAAATCCACCCAGGGGACCATGTTGCCCTGCATCACATCGGGCGCGGCCTTGAACGAGGTGGTGATGGTCCAGTAGATCGGAAACAGGCAGATGATCGTCCAGAGCGTCAGCGCGCCATAGATCGCGATGCGCCCGGTCCACCACGTCGCGCGGTGGGAGAGGTCGGCCTCGCTGTCGTGGAAAACCTGCTCTGTCATACCTGTGGCCGCGTCCAGCGTTCGGAGAGTTTCATCAGCACGGTCATCACGATGATGATGATGACCAGATAGACCATGGCCAGAAGCGTGCCGTAGCCCACATTCGACCGGTCGCGGTATTCGCGGAAGATGAAGGAGGTCACGCTGTCCGTCGCGCCGCCCGGCCCGCCAGAGGTCACGTTGATGATGATATCGGCGAGCTTGAGCTTGAAGATGATGCGGATCAGGATCGCGGTGATCGAGACCGGCAGCATCAGCGGGAACGTCACCTCCCAAAAGCCGCGCCAGCCGTTCGCGCCATCGACGCGGGCGGCCTCCTGCACCTCTTTGGGGATCGCCTGAAGGCCGGCAAGGATCATGATCATCATGAAGGGGATATAGGTCCAGGCATCCATCGCCATGATCATCAGGCGCGCCATCTCGGGCGTGCCAAAGAACGACGGGTCGGACCAGCCCAGTTCGCGTGCAAGCCGGGCGAGGGGGCCGAAGCGGACCTCCATCATCGACTTGCCGATCATCCAGGAGACGGCCACGGGCGAAAGCATCAGCGGCATGAGAAAAGCCACGCGGAAGAACTTGCGCGCCCGGATCTGGCTGTTGAGCATCAGTGCGAGGCCAAAGGCGATGGCGTATTCCACGAGGATCGCAAGCGCATACCAGACCATGTTGGTGAGCGCGTTCCAGTAGAACGGGTCGCGCCACATCTGGCGGATATTGTCGAGCCCGTTGAACTTGCGCCCGGTGGGGCTCGACAGGTTCCAGTCGCTGAAGGCGATGACGAGGCCAAAGATCAGCGGAAACACCACCAGCGACACCACGAACAGCACCGCCGGCAGCACGAACAGCACCCGTTTGCCCTGTTCGCCCCGGATCAGCACCTGCCCCCAGCACAGCGCTACGGCCCACAGCACATAGGCATAGAGCGTCGGCCGCCAATTGGCAAAGCCGAGGTCGATCTGCCCGGTCTGGTGCAGCGTCTGCGCCAGCGCCACCAGCCCCAGCACGCCCGCCGCGCCCCAGATCAGCACCCGCCCGAACAGCTTGCGCCGGGGCGGGATGTTGTCGTTGGTCACGATATGAAGAAGGTCGCCTTGCGCTGTCATTCTAACATGTTAGCGGGGCGGTTTCGCCGTGGGAAGGGGCGAGTTGCGCCTCAGGGCGCGCAGGCGCGGCAAAACGGCGTGTAGGGCAGCAGGTCGAGCCGCTCTTCGCTGATGAGCGCGCCGCATTTCACGCAATAGCCGTATTCGCCGGCCGCGATGCGCCCCAGCGCCGCATCGATTCTGGAGAGTTCGACAGCGGCGGACTGGCCGAGATGTTCGAACACCTCGTCGTCCTCGCGCTCTGCGGCGAGGTCTTCCCAGTCGCTGGTGCCCTGGCCCTCGAGCCCTTCTTCGACATCTTCGAGCCGGACGAGAAGCTCGGCGCGGCGTGATAGGAGCTGGGCCTTGCGGGCGGCTGTGTTGTGCATCTGATCCTCCGTTTCCGCGTGAGGATGGCCGATTGCGCGGGGCCGCGCCTTGACCGAAGTCAATCCCGGACGGGAAAAGGAAAAGGGGCGCCGCAGGCCGCGGCGCCCCTCTCAAAGCTGCGTCCGGATGTCGTCACATGCCCAGCGACGCCTTGTAGAGCGCGATCTGGCTGTCGCGGCCGATCTGGTCGGTGATCGCCTCCCAGGCGGCGGCGATGGCATCCGCGGTTTCCTGTGCCGATCCGTATTGCCCGGCAAAGCCCTTGGACAGTTCGTCCTCGGCGACCGAGTAATACTGGAAGATGCCGGGAATGCGGGGTTCGATCGCGGCATTGGGGTGGTTGTAGCTGTCCGCGTTCGACCCGAGGTAATCCTCGACAAAGGCGCGGTCGTAGCCCGCGGCTTCCCATTCCTCGTACTGGAAGTGCGAGTTGCGGTAAGGCTGGAAGCCCGAGGGATAGGCCGACGTCCACAGCGACAGGTCCTTGCCGCCCAGATGGGCTGCTGCCGACCAGGCCGCCTTGCGCTTTTTCTCATCGCCCGACACGCGCGCGGTGACGTAGATGCCCCAGCCGATATAGGCCATCTGCGGCGCTTCGTTTCGGGTCTCTTCCCAGGCACCGGCTGCGTGGTTGTAGACGCGCTCGGACGCCGGGTTGGTGCCAAAGCCCACCACATCGCCCACCACAGAGCCATCCGAGGTGCGCGCGGAAGAGCCCACATCGCCCCACCACATCAGCATGGACCCGGTCCCGGCGAGGAACTGGCTGAAGGCCGTGGTGCCGGGGTCGGCATTGATCTGGTCGGCCGGATAGGCGCCCGGCGTCGCGATCAGGTCCATCACGTCCTGGATCGCCTGCACCCAGCCGGGGTTGTTCACCATCGGCTTCATCGTGTCGGGTTCGAACAGCCAGGCGGGGCTGTCCGGGTGCTTGGCATAGGCGGCCGCGCGGTTCGAGATGAAATACATGCCAAAGCCGCCCCAGCCCTTGAGCGGGTCGAGATAGCCATGCGCGGCCAGCCCGGTGAGCGGGTCGGTCTGGCCCACCAGCGCCTTGGACACCGCATTGACCTCTTGCCAGGTCGAGGGGACCGTGGCGCCGCCGATGCCGCCCTCACCGAAATAGTCCTTGCGATAGGCAAAGGTGTGGCAGTCGCCGTCGATGGTGATGCGGTAGCTCTTGCCATCCCAGGTGCCGACCGGCGGTTGCAGGTAGCCCACGAGGTCGTCGGCCTCGATCTGGGTCTTGACCCAGTCCGGCATCTCGTCGAGCAGGCCGCGCCCGGCGGTGTCACCCTCGAACGGCGCGCCCATCTCGATGATGTCGAAATCGACCGTGCCGGTCGCGATCGACTGTTGCAGGCGGGCGTTGTAATCGGCCTGGGCGAGGTCGATCCAGTTGATCTTGGCGCCGGTATAGGCCTCCCACGGCTTGAGAAAGCCGCGGAACAGGAAGTTGTGCAGGTTCTGGTTGTTGAGCCCCATGAAGGTCAGCTCGACCCCGGCAAACTCGCCCTCGGCCACGCTGGCCTTGGTGGCGCCCAGGCACATCTCGCCCACCTTCTGCCAGTCGGCATCGGTCGGGCTGCCCATGCCCACACCGGGGATCTGAAGGATCGCGGCGCGCAGGTCGCCGTGGGCCTCGGCGAGGGCGGCGGTGGGGGTCAGGCCACCCAGGCCGCCCAGCGCGGCCAGACCGCCGACGCTGGCCGCGCCCTGCAGCATCTGGCGGCGCGACATCGCGCGGCGCGCGGCGATTTCGTAAAGATCGACTTTCATGATGGTCCTCCCAACGTGTGACAGCCCCGGCAGGGGCCTTGACCGGCAACAGGCGGCAGGACGTCCCCGTAGATGGTCGGGGTCTAGAAACGGAATCGCGCGTTGCCAAAACCGGGCCGGGCTTCCTCCTCCCGACGGACAAACTGTCTCAGTCGCATCGCGACCTGTCAATCCTCTAACATGTTAGTATGTTCAGGTCATGGACAGGGGATTTTGCCTGCGCTACGACTTTGCCAACAGGATTGCTTTGGGGGGCACATGGCCGAGGTGACGATCCGCGACTTGCGCAAGGCCTATGGTGCGCTCGAGGTGCTGCATGGGGTGAATGTCGATATTGCGGACGGGCAGTTCGTCGTGCTTGTCGGCCCGTCGGGATGCGGCAAATCCACCTTGCTGCGGATGATCGCGGGGCTCGAGGGCGTGAGCGCGGGCACGATCAGCATCGGGCCGCGCGTGGTCAACAACCTGCCGCCATCGGACCGCGACATCGCGATGGTGTTCCAGAACTACGCGCTTTATCCGCACAAGACGGTAGCGGCGAACATGGGTTTCGCGCTCAAGATGGCGCGGATGGACAAGGCCGAGATCGACAGCCGCGTGGCGCGGGCGGCCGATATCCTGGGGCTGAAGCCCTATCTGGCGCGCTATCCGCGCGAGTTGTCGGGCGGCCAGCGCCAGCGCGTCGCCATGGGGCGCGCCATCGTGCGCAATCCGCAGGTGTTCCTCTTTGACGAGCCGCTGTCGAACCTCGATGCCAAGCTGCGCGTGCAGATGCGCGCCGAGATCCGCGAACTGCACCAGCGGCTGGCCACGACCACGGTCTATGTCACCCATGACCAGATCGAGGCGATGACCATGGCCGACCGCATCGTGGTGATGCGCGACGGCCATATCGCCCAGATCGGCGCGCCGCTCGAGCTTTATGACCGCCCCGCCAATGCCTTTGTCGCGGGGTTCATCGGCAGTCCGGCGATGAACCTGCTCGACGGCGTGGTGGAGCGGGATGGTGCGGGTGTGGCGGTGCGGGCGGGCGAGAACCTGCTGCCCGTGCCGGACGGGCCGGGACTCGAGGCCGGGCGCAAGGTGATCTACGGCATCCGCCCCGAGGACCTCGCGCTGGCCGAGGACGGGATTGCAGCCACGGTCGCGGTGGTCGAGCCCACCGGGTCGGAGACCCATGTGGTGCTGCGCATCTCCGGGCGCGACCTGGTCGCGGTGTTCCGCGAGCGCCACGCCTTTCACCCCGGCGACGTGATCCACCTCGCGCCGCAGGCGGGCAAGGTGCATGTGTTCGACGCCGCGAGCGGCGACAGGATCGGATAGGGAGGGGCGGATGCTCAAGGGAATCGACAACAGGCTCAACGCCGATGTGCTCTATGCGCTGCGCGCGATGGGGCATGGCGATACGCTGGTGATTTCGGACACCAACTTTCCCGCCGACAGCGTGGCGCGCGAGACGGTGCTGGGCGATCTGATGCGGATGGACAACCTCACCGCCGCGCAGGCGCTGGAGGCGATCCTGTCGGTGTTGCCGCTGGACACCTTTGTCGAGGATTTCGCCGGGCGGATGGAAGTCGTGGGCGCGCCGGGCGAGATCCCGCCGGTGCAGGCCGAGGTGCAGGCGGTGATCGACGCGGCCGAGGGCCGGTCGCGGCCGATGGTGGGGATCGAGCGGTTCGATTTCTACGACCGGGCGCGGCAGGCCTATGGCGTGATCCAGACCGGCGAGCGACGGTTCTACGGCTGCTTCATCCTGCGCAAGGGGGTCATTGCGCCCTGAGGCCGGCGCGGGGCGGCCTGCCGGGGAGCCTCCGGCGGGAGTATTTTGGGCACAAAGAAGCCGGGGGCGGAGCGCGGGGATGGATATGGGCAGGCAAGGGATCGTGATTCTCGGGGTGTTCGTGGCCGACACCGCCTACCGGGCGGCGCGCCCGCCGCGCATGGGCGAGACGATCATGGGCGAGAGCTTTGCGCTGGGACCGGGCGGCAAGGGGTCCAATCAGGCGGTGGCGGCGGCCATGGCAAGCGGGGGGGCAAGCGGGGGGGCAAGCGGGGGGGCAAGCGGGGGGGCGCGCGGTGCGGCGGGGGG
>Ga0100392_1000229_pt1 | contig 54937 bp, 45 predicted proteins | sample CryGeymeta201516_FD_81548 | JGI IMG/M metagenome (GOLD analysis project Ga0100392, IMG submission 81548) | Groundwater microbial communities from Crystal Geyser aquifers in Utah, USA - Crystal Geyser metaG 2015-16 | ecosystem: Environmental > Aquatic > Deep subsurface > Groundwater | place: USA... | reverse complement strand
GCCGCCACCGGGTGCTCGCCGACCGACAGCGATAGGTCATCCAGCCACAACGTCCCGGCGCTCTGGAAATTGACAAAGAGGCCGACGCTGTTGCCGCCGGCGTCTGCCTTGCCAATGGCGACCACCGGCCGCCACTCTCCGGTCACCAGGGCGCTGGTGCCAAGGTAGTTGTGATAGGGAGGTCCAATGTCGCGGATGAGCAGTTGCGCGGGGGCGCTCGACCTCTCTCCTCGCATCCATGCTCGCAGCGTGTACGTCTCCCCCGTTCTCACCGAGTCGACGGGGAGGTACGCCTGCGCCGCCCCGCCCCGGAACACCTGGCACTGGAGCCGCAGAGAGGCCTTCCCCGTGTGCGCCATGTCCGCGTCCCACGACAGCGTCGTCACCAGTTCGCCATACGAGTTCGCCACCCACCCCTCCGGCGGCCCGCCATGCTTCCCGGACTCCATGCCGGGATTCCCGGCAAGCTCTTGCGGCTGGCACCAAGCCCTCGGGACCGCCACCAACAGGCACGCGAGCACGAGAGGCGCGAACCGGGTGCGCGCACTGAGGGCTGGCGGCGACAGAAGAGGGCTCACGGCTTGGTGAGCTTCCACTCCCAGCAGTCGTTCTGGCAGACATTCTGAGCGGGCCACCACTTGGCGTGCCCGTCCGCGTAGGCCCAGTTGGACCCGCCATTATGCGGGAACTTCACCTCGCCCGCACTGCTGTCCCAGACCGCGCTGGGCGTCTTCCCCGTGGGAGGCTCAACAACCCAGTCCCCCTCACCGTTCTCACCGATCAGAAACGTCGAAGACGGCTGGGTGAACGAAGTCAAGCTGAGCGTGGCGAGGCTGCCCGACTCCGACCAGAAGGCGTTGCTGCCGAAGGTGCCGGTTTTGGGGATGGAGTCGGTGGCGGCGCAGACCGCCCCCCCCGGCGGAGGTGCTGGGGCAGACGTAGAGCTGGGCGTTCTTGACATAGGGCAGGATCTCCTGCTTCCACGAGGCGACCACCGCGCACCAAGTGGGGCCGCGGTACCCGATGGGGAGCATCTCGTCATAGTCCTGCGTGTACATCTCAGACGCCAAGCCCAGTTGCTTGAGCCCGCTGAGACAGCTTGTCTGTCGGGCCTTCTCGCGCGCCCTGGCGAAGACCGGGAACAGGATCGCCGCAAGGATGGCGATGATAGCGATGACAACCAGCAATTCGATGAGAGTGAATCCGCGCTTCTGTCTACTTTGATTGCTTGCTCACATGCCGATGCCTCCAATCATGTACAGCCAACGCCATGAGTCAAGGGAGTCCCGCGTCAAGCGAGACCGATGACCACCTCCGTCCTTGTCGCGCGTGTCCGGCAGGTAGGCAATGAGCGTTCGGGAGGGTCCAGAACAGATCCGCTCCAGGGGCGACTTTGCACCGGTAGTGTATCACCGAACACGGCTCCATTCAATGCCGCCACAAGGGGCCGCCGCCGGGGTGCGCCCTGACCCAACGCCTACGCCCCTCTCCCCCATTCCCTCTCAAGGACCTCCCAGACTTTCGTCAAATAGAACCGGTAGCTCTCCAGCGGGGTGCCGTTGGGGATGCGGTGATCCAGCCCGAGAACGCAGCCGCCGGAGCGGACCATGGGCGGCAGTTTGTACTCCAACTCGGCGACAATCTCTTCGTGGCTTCGGCGGAGGACATGCTTGTCGAGCCCGCCGTAGAATGCGAGCTTGGCGCCGTGCTTCTCGCGGACCTGCACGATGTCCATGCCGGCCGCTGGTTCCATCGGATGCATACAGTTGACTCCCGCGTCAAGAAAGGCCTCGAGGACGCCGTTCATGTTGCCATCGGAGTCCTGGTCGAAGAGCCGAGCGCCCCGCTCGTGAAGCATGTCCCAAAGCCTGCGGTAGTACGGCTTGATGAACTCCGCGACCTGCCTGGGTCCAGCCAACGGGCCGCTCTTGCCTGCCATGTCCTCGTGCACGCTCAGTAGGTCGACTTGGACCGTCGAGGAGACCCGCTCCAACACGCGGAACGCCGTTTCGCCGAGGGTAGCGAGCATCTCGTGGATCAGGTCCGGCTGCTCGTGAAAGGCGACGCAGACGCCCTCTTCCCCCATGAGCTGGCGCGGCTCGTCGAAGCCGCCAGGGATCCCGACGGTAACGACGCGCCCGGCCTCCCGGTGCTGCTTCGCGGTGGCTTCCCAGCCCTCGGCAAACCGGGCCTCGCTGAACTCGTAGTGGTGTTTGAGCTTCCGCCAGTCATCCACGGTCTCCACGGGGAAGTCCAATGGCAGCGGCAGCGTAGCCACGCCCTTCATGAGCTTCATCGTGCGCCCGCGAGCGTCGCGGGTGAGCAGGTACCGGTCGGTCTCCTCCAGCACCGCGCTGGTGCCGCCCATCCAGCCGGTGTTGACCGGCACGCTGCCTCGTGCCTCGCAGCGATACCGAAACGCCGACAGATCCAGCTCGTTCGCGGTCGCGCCCTGCTCCGCCCACTCCTCCTTCAACCCGATGATCGGGCCGAAGGTCTCGGTGAACAACGGCCCGACATTGCGCTGGAAGGTCATGTGGTCGAGGAAGTCCTCGCGGGCGACGCTCGGCGCGATGTTGATGGCGAGGTCGGCGTGGGTAGCCCATCTCAGGTGTCGGGGCAAGTGCGTGTGTCCTTTCGGGCCACTCGTTGAGGCCTCACAGGTCAAGGGGCAAGTGTCACTGCCACCAATACCGGCGCGGCGATCGTGCCCAGGTCGCGGAAGACGATCCCGTCGATCTTGACCGGGCGCAGCGTGACCCCCAGCACATTGAGGTGCCAGGGCTCACCCCGCAGACCGCAGTAGGTCTCGGTCGCCTCCGGTGCCGATGCCCAGTCGTCGGCGGTGCGGCCGGTGATGAGGGGCACCGTCTGCTCCTTGCCGTCGACGTAGCGGATCACATACTCGGCGACGGCGCCCCCTGCGCCGGTGCCTTCGTCGCTGCTGCCCCAGCCGTGAACGTTGCCGAGGAAGAAGGCACGCTTGGCGCGGGCGCCGACCCGGATCCCCGCTTTCGTCGGCCACTTGATGTCTGCCGGTCCGTTCGGGCTGTGCAGTACCAGGAAGCCACGGCCGTTGTTCGTCCGCGGATCGAGGATCCGGAACGGCACGCCACCGACGGTCTGCACGCCCACCGGCATGCCGATGAACAGGTACTTCCCCGGATTGGGCACTCCGAACGGCGCGGTGAACGGGTCGGTGTTGCCCAGCGGCGCGAGGTCCAGCAACTGGCAGCGACCGGCGACCAGCGGCGGACTCAGCGGCAGCTTCACCAAACCGGGAATGGGCTTCGCGGCAGGGGCTTGCTCGTGGTATCGCTTCACGACCGTCGGGAAGTCCCAGCGCTCAGACTGGTCCGTTCGGGTCAGCACTGTGACACCGGGCAGTGCGCCAATGAGCGGCCGCGACTTCGGCAGGTGCAAGACGATCGCTTTCGGTGACTCGCGACGCGGCGGGCCCAGCGTCACCTGGACGCCTTTGGCCGTACCCCGGACCGTCAAACTCATCGGCCCGAAGTGCGTGGGCGCTCGCTCCACGCGGATCTCCTGCTTGTCTGCCAGCCACCAGTCAGGCACGGCAAGCAGCAAGTGGAGTTCGTCGCCGCGTTCGTGAATCAGCATGTGCCGGAGCATCAGTGCGTAGTTCGAGGCGCCGGTGACGTGGGGAACGGTGTCCGACCAGGCGAAGCGGCGTTTGTAGAAAATGCCCTCCGGGAAGGCGTGTGTTGCCGTTGAGTGCAGCAGGTACCAGTAGAACTCCTCGACGACCTTCTCGTTGTCCCCTCGCACCAGTGACGCCATGGTCGTGTAGGCAGACATGTATGGGTGAATGGCGTTAGCCGCCCCCGTCCACCGAATGGTGCCCTCGGCGAACCCGCCGCCGTGTCGCTTGCGCACCTCGTCGAGTAGCGCGGTTTCCCGCCGGTCAAACCGCGGGAACAGTTCGGTCGGCCAGAGCGTCTCGGTGTTGCCCCAGTGGGTGCCGTCCTTCTCCCAACTTGGCGGGAAGTAGGACACGCCCGTCCGCTTCCAGACCGCGTCGATGGCGGCACGGTAGTCAGCGGCTTCCCGCGAGAGCGAGTCCGCTTCGTCGTCCTTGCCCAACGCTCGCGCCGCGTCGGCCGTACAAAGCAGGCCGCGGAGGTTCCAGAGGTCGTACCCGACAATGTGATGCTTGCCGTCCCAGAGGAACTCACCATCGGCCGGCGCGTTCGGCAACAGCCCGACGAAGGGCGAGTCGGCGGGGGCTTGTCGGCGCGCCTGCTTCACCCACTCGGCCGCCTTAGCCATCTGCGGGTACGCTTTCGCCAGCCACTCGGGGGCGCCGGTGATCTTCCAGTACTGCCAAAGCACCCACAGCGCCTGGCCGTTGGCGTCGAACTGGTTCGCTTGAGACTCGAACCGGCCGTCCGGGCGTTGGCAACTCAGGGAGTGCGCAACCGCCTTCGCCGCTGCGTCTCCGAGTCCGGCTTCCTCCAGTTCCATGAGCTGGTAGCCGCCGTCGCGGATGTAGAACTCGTCGTAGAACCCCTCCCCGCCGTGAAGCACCCCGTGGTCGTTCGCAAGGAGCTGACACACGTGCGCTGCACGCAGCGCCTCTGTCGCCTTCGCGCAGGGCACCCGGACCTGCGCGCCCTGGCCGAGAAGGCCTCGCCAGTAGGCGACTGTCCGGTCGAGCCACGTGTTGGCAATCCCTTCGCCCTCCGACGGCGGTCCGTCCAGTGGGCGAAAGGGGACCTGTACCGCCCCTTGTTCGCTGTCTCCAGGGCTGAGACTCCAGACATGCGAAGGCCCCGTGGTGCCAACCTCGGCGACCTGCATCTTCGCCTCAGCCCTTGTCTTGCCGGTGTTCGTCACGGTGACCCGGACCCAGTTCAGGAAGTTCTCCGTTTCCGTCGGCCAGTCGAAAGCCGCTCGCCAGTCCTTCACCGTCGGCAGCGGCGTTGCCCACAGGGCGAAGTCGTATTGCACCGCCCCCTCGCGTGCCGTGAGCAGCACTACCGGCAGCCAGCCGTCCAGCAGTGTCTTCGTGTGCTTGCGCCCCAGCGGCGTCAACGCTCGGCCGAATCGGATCTGCAGACGGCGGCCCCTGGAAAGCAGCAGTTCATTGGCGGGCGTGACGCGCGTGCCCTCGGCGGAGTCCTTCAGGCCGAGGACGCTCCACGAGTTGGCGAAGTAGTCGAAGGGCTCGCCGGCGCAAACCGGCAGGCAGAGGTAGAGCACCGCCAGTCCGACGACTGAGACGGTGGCTCGGGCGCGATGCAGCAGGTTCACGGCAAGACTCCCTTGGCGACTGCTACTCAGGCGGTCAGCCCCTCCAGCTTTCCGTCGAGCTTTTCGTTGGCCTTCATCATCTCAGCCCACGTCACCTCCCGCCCGCCGTACGCGGCGACGCGCCCGAGGATGGCCGTTAGGTTGCTGCGGACGCTGGCGGGGACGGTCTGGTTGTCGAACTTACCGTCGGTGACAAAGCGCTGGAAGTCCATCATGTTGTTGACGGCGCCCTCCTGGTAGATATTGCCCGTGCGGCCGCCTTCGTAGGGCGTGTCGCCCTTGATGGTCACTTCGCCGCCGTAGTGGGAATCGACGGTGCCGTTGGTGCCGTAGAGCCGGCAACAGATGTCGCTGTAGCCTTTGGCGAACTGCGTGGAACTGAAGTCGAGGGCCACTTCGTTGGGGAACCAGTAGGTGACGACGAAGTGGTCCCAGCAGTCGCCCACATCGGTGCGCGCCTTGCGGCCGCCGGTGCCGGACGCACGCAGGGGAGCCGCGTCGAGGAACCAGGTGAGCACATCGAGGGCGTGGATGTTCTGCTCGACGATGATGTCGCCGGAAAGGGCGATGTCGAACACCCAGTTGCGGAGCCGCGCCTCGGGCGTGCCCGGATCAGCTTGGCGGCCGAGCCGCCCGGCGTGGTAGTTGGCCTGACCGCAGACGATCGTCCCGATATCGCCAGCGTGCACACGCTTGGCCGCTTCGCGGAAGAGCGGCTGGTTGCGCGTCTGGAAGTCCACGAGGAAGCACAGCTTCTTCTCCGTCGCCTTCTTGCCCGACTCCAGGATGGTCTGGCAGCCCGGCACGTCCACGGCGATGGGCTTGGCCAGGTAGACGTGTTTGCCGGCGTCCACCGCGGCGGCGGCGTGCGCGGGGTGGAAGTAGGGCGGCGTCTCAATGGCGACTGCCTCCACCTTGCTGTCGAGCAATCGTTTGTAGGCGTTGAGCCCGGTGTAGCAACGGGATGGATCCACCCCGAACATCCCGCGTGCCTGATCGACGCGGTCCTGGAAGTAGTCGGCCAGCGCGACGATCTTCACGCCTTCCACCTGCCGGAACAGACTCGCCAGCCACTTGCCGCGCCCGCCGCAGCCGACAAGCCCGAGGTCGATGGCGGAGTTGGCCCGCGCCGCGCGGGCCGCGCCAGACTTGAGCACAGTCAGGGAGGCGGCCGCGGTGGCGCCGGTTAGGAAGACACGACGAGTGAGGGCGGGTGACTGGGTTTGTTCGTCCATGGTGTGGTCCTTTCGTGCTTCTCCTGGAATCCGCAGCCACTCCGAGCCGCGACCGTGAGGGAGCGCGTGAGCCGTCGGAGTCGCGCACCACGTCCGCGTGTCATGCGCTCCCTCACAGTCGCGGCTCCGAGTGGCGAGAGTCCGGTGAGGGCGTTCCTCTCCCCTACGTTGCCTCCTCACGGCGGCCGGGAGGCACAACCTCCGCAAACAGAAACGTCTGCGGCGTCGGCAGCTTCGCCTCTAATCGGCCGTGTCGGACGGAGGCAACGCCGCTGCCGGCGAGCGGACGGACGCTGTACTTCCCGGCGTCCAGCCACGGCAGCTCCGTCTCCCACCGGGCGCGGTCATTGTGCTCGCGGAACAGCAGCAGGTAGCCTGACCGTCGGTCGGCCGCTGCCGAGACAAATCCCGTCCACGCCGTGCCGTCAGGCGGGTCACCGATCGGGATGATCGTCCCACTGAAAATCGCTTCGCGATGTTCCCTCCAGACGCGCACCAGCGGCGCGACTTCCTCGAAGTACGACTTCGGCAGGTTCGACACCTCGAACCAACCTAACGGGTTGGCGAACATGACCGTCGCGAACAAGTACGCCGGGCTGTAGGCTGAGGGCGCGAGCGGGTCGTCGACGTAGAGGTCGGCATTGCGCGCTTGGTTGAGGAACTCCATCCGCAGCCGCAGTGGGTCGAGGTACTGCGCCAGCTTCCACAGGTTCCGCAGCGTCTGGTGGGGCCAGTAGCGATGGAAGTCGGTGTATCGGTTCTCGACGAAGAGCGGCCCCGTGTGCATCATCCCGAAGTACCCGGGGCGGATCTCTGCGGTCACGTCGAGGTCGAAGGTCACCACGCCGCCCGACTCGCGGAGCACGGTGTCGAACAGCCGGTGCAGACTGCGCTCGCCCGCCCGCGTTCGCGCCTTGATGCCGTCCATCTTGAAGTAATCGATCCCCAGCGTGTGGTGCAACTCCAGCAGCTTGGCCGCGTCCTTCTGCCAGTTGGCGAAGTCGTCGACGGAGTCGGGCGAGAACCACAGACCGAACCGCCTCCCCGACTCGCGGGCTTGCGCCACCAGCGGCGCCAGCCCGTTAGGCAGTCGCTCGGGATTCGGCTCCCAGAACCGCGGATCCGCCGCCCAGTAGCCTTCCCAGACGCCTCCCTTGGCATCGGTCCAATTGCTGGTGCGCCCCGTTTGCCAACCGTCGTCGATCTGCACCACGTCCACGCCGAGCCGAGCCGCCGCCGCTACCTCCTCCTGCAGAAACGACTCGTTGATCCGCGAGTCCTGCGAGCGGTCGCCCCACGTGTTGCTGAGGAACATGCCGTCGCGTTGGGGGTCGTAGCGACGTAGTTGTCGCTGGTACGTCTGCAGCGCCTCCACTCGACCCGACCGGCCGCCCTCGTACGCCAGCACCACGTACGGGTATCCCTCGCCCCTCTCGCCGCCTGTTCCGTGGCCGAAGAACGCGCACCGGTGCGCCAGGGGGTACCGCGGATGGCCCGGGCCGAACGCCTCGTCGGGCTTCCGACCAAACGACAGGCCGCTTCCCGAAGCCCGGAAGTCCACCGCGCACTTGTGCGGCCGCGCGTGGGGCAGCGGCGCCTGCTTCAGGAAGACCAACCCCGCGCCGGTCAACGTGTTCTCGACGAAGAACAGGTTGCCCTGTAGCAACACGTCCTGTTCGTTACTATGCAGCAGCCACTCGTTCTCAAAGACCAGCTCGTCGTAGCGGTCGGTCTGGTCGCGCAGGACCACCTGCACCAGCCGGAGGTGCGGCGGCGACAGCTCGAAGCAGTCCAGCACCTCCCCTTCTCGCGCCGGCGGCGCCAGCCGGCGGGAGTCTGCCTCTTCGACGCCCGTCGGCACCTCGGCAGACGACTCGGAGAGCGGCTCTGCCCCCTGCGGAGCCGGTGCAGTTCCCGACTCCTCCGCGGCAAGCTGAACAGCCGCCCCCGCTGCCGCCGGGAACACCTGGAATCGGTACCGCAGCGTCAGCGTCGCGCCCTCAGCGACCACCTCAGCCACGAGCGATGGCGCCTCCACCGGCGGCCGCTCCTCCCCACATCGCACCAGCGTCACGACTCGAGGCTCGTCCGGTACTGCCCCTTCGGGTAGCGGCGCCGGCCCTTCGGCCGGCCGAGCAATCCACTCCGTGCCAAACGCGCAGAACGACACCGGATACAGCAGCCCGTTCTCAACCCGCCAACGGCGCTCGAATAGGGCGTTTCCGACGGTCAGTCCGTCGTCTGTCAGCTCAATGTAGCAGGAGCCAAATGTGTGCTTCACCGATCTTCACCGGAGGGAGATTCGCGGCGAGGGCGCGGTTCCCTCCCGGCAGCGCACACACGCCTGGCCCTCTCCCGGGCGGTGACGGTAGAGCGTTGCCTTTCGGGGGGCGCCCGAGGCTCCACTGTGCGTGGCGGGACGGTTTGGCTAAACTACGGGGAGTTCGCCGTGTCGCCGGAACACGCTCTGGCTGCTTTCGCGTCATGACTGATACCAAACAGCCCCGCTCCCATGGCACCCACCGGTCAGCAGCACTGCTGGCGCTGGCTGTCGGCCTGCCGTTCCTCAACAAGCCCTTTCACATCGACGATCCGGTGGTGCTCGCAGTGTCGGCGCAGGTGCTACAGCATCCGCTGCGGCCGCTGGACGGAGAGATCAACTGGGATAGCGACCCGATTCCTCTGTTCAAGCAGACCACAAACCCGCCGCTACTGAGCTACTACCTGGCGCCCTTCATCGCCGTCTTCGGGTGTTCAGAAGTGGCGCTGCATGGAGCGATGCTGCTGTTCCTGGTCGTGCTGGCGGTTGCCGCGGCCGAGCTGTCTCGGCGGTTCGCCAACAGGTCGTGGTGGCCGGTGCTGTTCGTGTTGACCAGCCCGGCGGTGGTGGTCTCGAGCAACGTGATGCGCGATGTGCCGGCAATGGCACTGGCTGCGGCCGCGGTTGCTGTGTTCGTGCGCGGGACCGATGACGACCGCCCCTGGCTGCTGGTTGCCGGTTCGCTGTTGGCGGGAGGCGCCGTGCTGACGAAGTACTCCGCCGCCGTTCTCTTCCCGCTCCTGGCACTGTACCCATTGCTTCGCGGCCGGGTGCGCCCGTTGTGGGCGCTCCTTCCGGGAGCGGCAGCCGTAGGGCTCTGGTGCCTGCAGAACGTGTGGGCACATGGGGTCACGCATCTGCAATACCTGATGGCCGAGAGCCGGAGCCAGCTTGCCTGGCAGGACCAGTTCTACCCCGGAATGGCGGTGATTGGCGCGTGCTGCTTCCTGACGCCGGCGCTCCTGGCAGGCACGGCGGCGAGCCGTTCGTGGTGGCGCGTGCTGGTGTACGGCGCCGCCGCTCCACTGGTGGCGCGTGGGCTACGCAGCCATTTCCTGGACCCGCCGCCGGACGGACAGTGTTGGCTTTGGTCTGAGTCGGGCGGATTGTTGATTTGGGCCCTGGCGGCGGCATTCGTGTTGCTCACCCTCCGCTGCCTCTGGCTGGCTGCGCGGCGGACTGGGGACCCGGCAGCCGAAGTTGCAGCGCAGTGGCGAGACGAGCTGTTCCTGATTGCATGGCTCTTCGCAGTTGTGTACTTCAGCGTCGTGTATGTCATGTTCCAGGCGGTCCGACACTTGCTGCCCGCGATGGCGCCGTTGTGTCTATTGGGCTGCCGCGCGCTCCAACGCGTGGATCGGCCGGTCAGGCTGGTGTCGGCCGGCGCGTTGACGCTCTGCCTCGCGGCTCAGGTGGTTGTCAGCGCGTGGGTCGCTGCTGCCGACTATCAGTACGCAGACACCTACCGGCAGTTCGTGCGGACCATGGCAAAGGCGCTTCCCGTGAGTCGAGGACGGGTGTGGTTCGCCGGTCATTGGGGTTGGCAGCAGTACGCCCAGCGGGCCGGATGGCGGCAACTGGAGACGAACGGGCCGCAGCCGCACGCCGGTGAGCTGGTAATCATCCCGGAGCGCGTGCACAAGGGCCCGATGCCGCCCGGGCTGTACCCTCGCCTGGAAGAGGTATCGGAGCGCACCTACCGAACTCGACTCCGCATGTTCACCATGAACGGCTTCTGCGGGGCGAGCTTCTACGCCGTCACCGGCCGCAACCTCCCCTACCTCTACACGAAGGACGACACGCTGGAAGTGTTCCACGTCTACCGGGCAGGTCCCCGCCCGACACCCAACGGAGAAGAGCGGTAGTGCCAACGGAACACCCCCTGGTCTCGCTGGTCATCCCGGTCCGCAACGAAGCCGGCAATGTCGCCGTGCTGCTTGGTGAGATCGCCGAGGCAATGGGGCCCCTTGACGTGCCGTGGGAGGTCGTCTTCGTGGATGACGGCAGCACCGACGACACCTTCGCCGAGCTGCGCTCGCTCCACGACAGCCACACGGGCGATGGCTCGGCAGTGCGCGTGGTCCGATTCCGGCGCAACTTCGGCAAATCGGCCGCGCTCGCCGCCGGGTTTGAGGCGGCGCGAGGCGCAGTGGTCATCACCATGGACGGCGACCTGCAGGATGATCCCGCAGAGCTGCCGCGGCTGCTCGCACAACTGGATCAAGGCTACGACCTCGTGTCAGGTTGGAAGAAGGTTCGTCGCGACCCCCTCTCCAAGACGCTCCCGTCCCGGCTATTCAACCGCATCCTGGCCTGGGTCAGCGGCCTGCCGTTGCACGACTTCAACTGCGGGCTCAAGGCCTACCGGCGCGAAGTGGTCCAGGAGATCCGGCTCCATGGCGAGTTGCACCGATTCGTCCCCATCCTCGCACATGCCAAGGGATTCCGCGTGGGAGAGCTGGTGGTGAACCACCGCCCGCGCGCCCACGGGCGATCGAAGTACGGCTGGGGGCGGCTGGTTCAAGGGTTCCTGGACCTGCACACCGTTCTGCTGCTGACCCGGTATGCCTCGAAGCCCCTCCACCTGTTCGGTGGGACGGGGCTCTGCTGCCTCCTCATGGGGTTGGCGGCCAACGCGTACCTGGCCACGCTCTGGTTCCTCGGGATCCGTCCCATCGGCAACCGGCCGCTTCTGCTCCTTGGCGTGCTCTTGATGATCCTCGGCGTGCAGCTTGTGTCGCTGGGGCTCGTCGGTGAGATGCTCATCAGTCAGCAACCCGACGAGCAGAAGAGCTACTCCGTCGCGGAACGGCTGGAGTAGCGAAACGACATGGGTGATCCCGGTCGGCGAGGTCATTTGGCGAGGTGGCGGCCGCTGCTGACTGCCCTCGTCCTCTCGGCGGCATTCGCCTACCTGGGCGTGGCGTTGGCCAGCGATTGGCACTCGCTGCGACAGCATCGATGGTCGATACACTGGGGCCGGTGGGCACTGTCGCTGGTGTTGGCGGGGGGCTGGTTTGCGCTCCGCGGGTTGCTCTGGCAGTCCCTGCTGCGGAGCTTCGGTCACCCGCTCCATTTCCGCGAAGCCTTTCGGATGTGGGCGCTCTCCGAGTTAGGCCGCTACTTGCCGGGCAGCGTCTGGTACGCCCTTGGCCGCGGCCACCTTGCCGCGGAGAAGGGCATCGGAGCGGCAGTGACGTTCACGTGTATGGCGCTGGAACTGAGCCTGGTGCTACTCGGAGCGGCCCTTATTTCAATCGCTGGGTTTGGCGCCGCCAGCGACTCAGGACGCCCGCTGCTGGTCGCCGCCCCGGTGCTGCTGGTATTGGCACTGGCGCTGGTCCAGCCTCGCGTCCTGCGGGCGGTGTTCCGCTCGACCGGTCGCACCGTACCCGAACGCCTCCCTGGTGTCCGCAAGTTGCTGGGAACGCTGCTTCTCAGCGGAGTGCTCTGGCTGGTCATGGGGCTCTCCTTTGCCGTGTTCGCGAGCAGCCTTGTCCCCCTTCCCTGGTCGCGGTGGCCCGCCGCCGGATCGGCGTATGCTGCTTCTTGGGCCATCGGCTTCTTGGCAATCGTGTCGCCGGGAGGGTTGGGCGTCCGTGAGAGCGTGCTGACCGCTCTACTGCGCCCGCTGATGCCCGCCGGCTCGGCCGTCGTCGTCGCGCTGGGGTCGCGAGTGTGGATCACCGTGGCGGAAGCTCTCGGAGCGCTGCTCGCTTTGTGGATCGGGCGAACAAGCGCCCGCGAAACGGAGTCTAAGACGTAAGCGCTTCCGCAAGGAGTGGCCCCGTGGCAGTTGGTCGCGGCGCCCCCGGAAGTGCGCAACGCGCGCCCGGTGGGTGCTCGGGCGTTACTCACACCTCGCTCTCCTCGGAAGGTGGCGGCCATGCCGCGCGTACTTGTGCTTGAGGATGATCCCGACGTCTGCAACAGCATCAAGACCGCACTGGTGCGGTCTGGCATCCAGGTGGAGTACGCCTACCACGCCAAAGAGGCGTGGCGCGTCTTGCACCGACTCAAGCCCGACCTCCTCATCCTCGACATCACTTTGCCGGAGGTGAATGGCTGGGAGTTCGCGCGTCGTATCCGCTCCGACACTGCGATCTCCAAGCTGCCCATCGTCGTGATCACAAAGAGCAAGAGCATAACCCTCCGGTGGGCAGGCCGGGTTTACGGGGTCTCTGATTTCGTGGACAAGCCCATCAAAAGGTACGAACTGGACGCCGCCGTGCAGAAGGCGCTGGGTGCTCCGGCCAGCGAGTAACCGGTCGAGGGACGGCCGGCGCCCTTCGCGGAGACGAAGCCTCGCGAGTTTGCCCGCACGAGGTCTGTAGCGCCTGACTCCCCCTGAACTTTTTCTGATCGGCTGTTTACACAGGTGCGCATCCCGATCATACTGGTATACAGATACCAGTTAGCTATATAAAGCCATGGCAACTCTCCCAAAACTCTCAGCAGCCGCGTCGTTGGCGATGCACACCATGGCGCTTTTGGCAGCCGATCCGCAGAAATCGCGCCAGACGAAGGAGATCGCCTCGGTGCTCAATGCCTCGGAAGCGCACCTGTCCAAAGTGCTGCAGCGCTTGACGAAGACGGGATTGGTGCGATCCATTCGCGGGCCGAAGGGCGGGTTCCTGCTCGGCTCTCAGGCCGGTGAGACCACGTTGCTTGAGGTGTACGAGTCCATCGACGGCCCGCTCGCGCAGAACGCCTGTCTGCTGGGCACGACCGTGTGTCGCGGCGAGAACTGCGTCCTGGGCGGGCTGCTCGCAGTCGTAAACAAGCAGGTCCACGACCACCTCGCAAACACACGGGTTCGCGAGCTGGCGAACGTCAACTGGAGGACGAACCTGAATGGTTAGGCAGATCGTGAAGATTGATGAAGAGTTGTGCGACGGTTGCGGGCTGTGTGCGCCGTCGTGTGCTGAAGGCGCGATCCAGATCATCGACGGCAAAGCCAGACTCGTCGGCGAGAACCTCTGCGACGGGCTTGGGGCCTGCCTGGGCGAATGCCCGCAAGGCGCCATTACGGTTGCGGAACGCGAAGCCGACGAGTTTGACGAGTCAGCCGTCGAAAGGCACCTGACGGCCAGCGGCCACGCGCCGACGACCCCTGACCATGCCCATGCAAGCCATTTCCATACCTCGCCGGACAACGGCGGGGCCCACGTTCACGAACATACTCACGGAGGAGAAACCATGACTGCCGCAGAAGCTCACGCCCTTGAGCACGCCCGAGGCGGATGCCCCGGCGCCCGAATGATGTCGTTCGACGATCACGACCACGCCGACCACACCGGCGACGACGGCGGCACCCGTCCCTCACAGCTCCGCCAGTGGCCGGTCCAGCTTCACCTGGTCGGCCCGCAGGCGCCGTACTTCCAGGGCGCCGACGTCCTGCTCGCTGCCGACTGCGTCGCCTTTGCCATCGGCGACTTCCACAAGGACCACCTGAAGGGCAACAGCCTCGCCATCGCCTGCCCGAAGCTCGACGAGGGACAGGAGGTCTACCGCCAGAAGCTCACCGCGCTCGTGGACGACGCGAAGATCAACACCCTCACCGTCATGACCATGGAAGTGCCGTGCTGCTACGGCCTGCTCCAACTGGCGAAGGATGCCGTGGAGCAAGCCAGCCGGAAGATTCCAATCAAGAGCAAGGTCGTCAGCCTGCGCGGAGACATCCTGAGCGAGGAGTGGGCCTGAGGGGCTGCGGGGGCGTCTGACCCGGCCGACCAGTCCGACCGGTCCGAGTGACAGCGCGGAGGCGTTGTAGCTGCGCCCGCCAGGGCGTGGAACGTTGGACCCACGCTCTGGCGGGCGCAGCTACAGAGCGCATTCTCATGGGAGGAACCAAAATGATCGACACAAACGCCTGCGTTCGCGACTTTGCCGTCAAGCACCCGATGACTCTGCGGGTGTTCGAGAAGTACGGCGTCGACTATTGCTGCGGTGGCGGCGATACGCTGGCGAAGGCCGCCATCGAGAAGGGCGTGGACCTCGACGCGCTCTTCGGCGACCTGCGTGACGCAATCAGTCAGCCGGCGGCCGCTGAGGGCCCGGAGCGCGACTGGACGGGCGCTCCGCTCGCGGAGCTTGCCGACTACATCGTCGCCAGGCACCACACCTTCGTTAAGACGGAGGTGCCGAGGCTTGACCTGTACGTCCAGGCGGTGGTCCAGGCTCACGGTCCGCGCCATGGCGACGTGCTTCAGCCGCTTCAGCGCAACTTCCAGACGCTGAAGACCGAGGTCGAAGCGCACCTGGCGAGCGAAGAGGACACCGGCTTCCCGGGTATCAAGCGGCTGAACGGATCGCCAGCGGGCGAGGAACTGGCGGCGTGGATCCGACAGACCGTCTCCGAGCACGAAGCCCTCGGCGCGCTGCTGGACGACACCCGCAAGCTGACCTCCAACTACGCGCTCCCCGCCGACGCCTGTCCGACGTTCACCGGGCTGTACGCCGGGCTGCAAGCGGTCGAGAAAGACCTGCACCGGCACATCCACCTGGAGAATAACCTCCTGTTCCCTCAGGCGCTGGAGGGCAGGTAGTAGCCGGCATTTCCTTTGACCAATCTGACTGATCCGGCCGAGCAGACAGATCGCCGACGCACGCTACCCAACTGCCCGACACGCGAAACGGGGAGACCACTATGGACAAGTACCTGAAGGCCGGCGTCAAAGCCCTGATCGAGGAACACCCACCAATCGGTGAGATCCTCGACCGCTACGGAATCGGCTGCGTCCCGTGCACGGTCGGCACGTGCAAGCTGGAGGACGTAGTCAAATTCCACCATCTGACGCCCCACCGCCAGGCGCGCCTGACGTACGAGATCGAGAAGGCGCTGTGCCCCGACCGCGACGTGCCGGAGCCCGCCGTGCCCGAGGGCGCGGCGGCCGACGTGCCGGCCGAGATTCCCTATTCGCCGTCACCGCCGGTTCGCCGGCTGGTGGCCGAGCACGACAACATCAAGCGGCTGCTGGCGGCAATCCCGGCGATCACCGCCGAGATCGAGCGCACCGGACAGCTTGATGCCGACCTGCTGCGCGGCGTGCTGGACTTCATCCGTGGCTACGCCGACCGCTTCCACCACCTGAAGGAAGAGGACATCCTGTTCGACTACGCCAACAAGGACGAAGAGATCATCAAGGTGATCTACCAGGACCACGACGCCGCGCGCGGCTACGTTCGCGCCGCGGCTGAGGCCATCGAATCCGGCGACGCCCAAGCAGTGTGCGCGAACCTGCGCAACTACCGGGCGCTGCTCACCGAGCACATCGACAAGGAAGACGGCGTGCTTTACCCCTACCTCGACCGCGGGCTGACCACCTCCCAGGTCGGGCAGCTCTTCCAGCGGTTCAACGAAGCGGAGAGCCAGGTGGACGCGGACGTGCCGGCCCGCTACCTGCGGTTCGTCGAGGAGCTGGAGAGGCGGTACGCATGACAGCGAACGCAGTTGCGACGCCCTGCCCAACGATGACGGAGCGCAGCGGAGTCGAGCGGCCGGCAGCCGCACCGACTGCCGCCCCCCTCGGCTACCTGACGCCGCACTACGAGATCCGCCTCTGCCGAGGCGCGACGGGCTGCCCGAACGCCCTGATCGACGTGCGCAGCGTCGGCGAGCTGGTCCGCGAGGCGGTGGAGGCATCCGGCTGGTGCGAGCACTTGGCGGAGCGGGCGAACAGACCGCTGCTTCTTCATCAGAAGTTCCGCGCAGCGGTGGCCGGCTGCCCCAACGCTTGCTCGGAACCGCAGATCAGGGACTTCGGCGTGGTCGGCTGGACGCAGCCAGGCACGGGGGAGCGCGCGTGCAACCAGTGCATGGAATGCGAAGCCGTCTGCCGCGAGGGCGCAATCGTCGTCGAGGACGAGCCGCACATTGACCGCGAGCGATGTGTGGACTGCGGCGCGTGCGTCCGCGCTTGCCCCTCCGGAACGTTGGTGGCTGCGCAGACGGGCTACCGCGTCCTCGGCGGCGGTAAGCTGGGCCGTCACCCTCGCTTGGCGGACACGCTGCTGGAGCGGACCGATGCAGCCGGAGTGCGAGCGGCGGCCCGGGCGGCGCTCGGGCTCATGAGGCAGAGGGAAGCGCGGCTGGGGGAGATCCTTGAACGTGAGGGTCCCGAACCGCTCTGCGGGGCCCTTTCGAACTGCCCGGGCCCAGTCGGTCCCAAGGAAACGCAATGATGGCCACCGGAACGCTCGCCACGTCGCCTGCCGCAAGACGCCGGAGTGCCTTCTCCGTGTCTGTCCCCCGCCAGCACGGCGCGTGGTCGATTTTGCTCGCCAGCTACTTTGTCGGGACAGTCGCACTCGGCGGCGACGCCGCGCCCGCGCTTGTCCTCCTCGTCGCCGTTGTCGGCGGCTTCATGGCACGGCACGCGATTGTCAGCGCGGCCCGGATGTCCGACGATGAGCTCCGCAAGCGCGCCGTTGGGGGGTGGGCGGCGCTCTACGGGGTGCTCGGTGCCCTGTCTGCTGCTGTCCTGCTAACTGTCTACCAACGATGGCTGCTGGTCCCTCTTGGCGCATTGGCGCTGGTCCCCGCCCTTGTAGCACTGATCCTCGAGCGGCGCCGGCAAGACCGCACACTGGCTGGCGAGTTGGTCGGCGCGGTCGGGTTGAGCCTGATTGCGCCGCTCGCCTCCTGCGCCGCCACCGGCACGCTGGAGGGACGGACATGGGCGCTCTGGTTCCTGACAGCCGGCTTTTTCGCGGGCAGTGTGTTCCACGTCCGCTACCTGGTTCGCTGCAAAGCGGCGCGCGCCGGCACGCTCGCCGTGCGCCGGCACGCCGCCCTTCCTTCCGTGTGGTTTCATTTCACCGCAGTCGTCGCCGCGTTCGTCCTGGTTGCGCTCGGCCTACTGCCGCGATTGGCGCCCTCCGCACTGGTGTATGCGCTGGCGCGAGTCTGTGCGGCAGTCGGCAGCCGACGCAAGGCGCCGGTGGTCGTCCGGCGAGTTGGCTTCGCCGAGCTCGGCCACACGTTTGCATTCGTGGTCTTGTTGGTCGCTGCATACCGCGTAGCTCAGTAGCTGACGCGGAGTTGGACAGCGCTGGCCGCAATCCGCTAACCCAGGGAGGTGATGCACTCACCGGATCCAAACGCAATCTACACTCGCGGGGGCTCAGGGGCCTCACTTTCCCCGGGCCCCGACCACTCCAAAGGAGGACGTACCCATGAGCAAGCACCTCGAGACGGAGCAACATGACCCAGTACTACGCGTTCTGAAATGGATCACGCTGATCGCATTCGTAGGATCCATGTCGGTCCTTCTGATCGGCGGGTTCTGCAACAAAGGCAAGGTGCCGCCCTACCCGAAGGCCATCGTCTCCAACGGCGAGACCCTGGCCGATGGCGAGGCAATCTGGCAAGGACAGGCGGTTTACCAGAAGTGCGGGCTGATGGACCACGGCAGCGTTTGGGGGCATGGCTCGTTGCGCGGGATGGACTTCTCGGCACAGAGCCTGCACCTGATGGGGCAGACCATCCGCGAGAGCCTGGCGCAACAGCGGTATGGCACTGCCTATGCGAACCTCGACGACGAAGGCACGGCCATCGTCGACGCCTTGGCGATCAAAGACATCAAAGACAACACGTACGATAGCGCCTCCGGCGAGTTGCAAGTCTCCTCGGCGCAGGCGGACGCGTTCCGTGCCGTCCAGGCATTCTGGGAGCAGACCTTCCGCGACGGCGACGAGACGCACGGCTTCCTGCCGAACACGGTCCGCACAGCCGACCAACGGCGCGACATTGGCACGTTCTTCTACTGGACCGCCTGGGCTGCCGGCGTCAACCGACCGGGGCAGGAGACGACCTACACGAACAACTGGCCGCCGGACCAGTCCGTCGGCAACCGCGCCCCGGACGAAGCGATCCTGTGGAGCCTGGTTGGCATCGTGGCGCTGCTGGTGGTTCTCGGTCTCGTCATCTACGTGGTGCACCGCTACCGCTTCTTCTATGGCGAGCCGCAGTTGGTGGCCATGGCGGAGAAGGTCGCCCGGGCGCCTATCACCGTCAGCCAGCTCAAGACGGCCAAGTACTTCCTGGTGGTGGTGGCGCTGTTCATTCTGCAGATTCTGTGCGGCGGTTTGCTGGCCCACTACACCGTGCACCCCGGCAGCTTCTACTTCGAGGCGGTCGGCAAGTTCATCCCCTTCAGTTGGGCGAAGACCTGGCACCTGCAGCTTGGCGTCTTCTGGATCGCTGTCGCCTGGGTGGCTTCAGCCATGTACATCGGCCCGCTGGTCGGCGGCAAGGAGCCGAAGAAGCAGGGGCTCTTGGTCGACCTGCTGTTCGGCGCGATCCTGTTGGTTGCTCTGGGGAGCCTGTTCGGCGAAGTCCTTGGGATCAAAGGGATCATCGGCAAGCTCTGGTTCTGGTTCGGACACCAGGGCTGGGAGTACCTGGAGCTTGGCCGCTTCTGGCAGATCCTCCTGTTCGTCGGTTTGCTGGGCTGGCTGGTGATTGTGTACCGGTCGCTGGGGAACCGCCTCTGGGATCCGAAGCAACGTAGCGGCCTCGTGCTGCTCTACGTGCTGAGCGCCATTGCCGTGGTGCTCTTCTTCGGCTTCGGTTTACTGTACAACCCGCACACCCACCTCACCATCGCTGACTACTGGCGGTGGTTTGTCGTCCACATCTGGGTGGAAGGGATCTTCGAGTTCTTCGCGGCAGCCAGCGGCGCCCTGCTGCTCACCACGCTGGGACTCGTGACCCGCGGCTCGGCGCTGCGCGCGGCCTACCTCACCGCTGCCCTGGCATTCGCCAGCGGCATTATCGGCACGGCGCACCACTTCTTCTGGTTCGGCGCGCCCGGCTTCTGGATCGCCCTCGGCGCAGTGTTTTCGTCCATGGAGCCCATCCCGCTGATTCTGCTGGCTTCCCGCGGCTGGATGGAGTACAAGAGCATCGCCGACGCCGGCAAGGACTTCCCGTACCGCTGGCCGCTGATGTTCCTGATCGCTTCGTCCTTCTGGAACTTCGTCGGAGGCGGCGTCTTCGGCTTCGCGATCAACCTGCCGATTATCAACTACTACGAGCACGGCACCTACCTGACCTCCAACCACGGTCATACCGCCCTGTTCGGCACCTACGGCATGTTGGCGATTTCCCTCTGCCTGTTCGTCTGGCGGGGACTGGTGAAGCCCGACGGCTGGAACGATAGGCTCCTGCGCATTTCGTTCTGGGGGATGAACCTGGGCCTGGCGGTGATGGCGTTCTTCACGCTGCTACCCGTGGGCATCCTGGAGCTGATCCAGTCGTACAAGCACGGCCTGTGGGTAGCAAAGAGCAACGCCTTCTTCAGCACCCCCGCAGTCCAGTTCTTCGGGAACTTCCGCATCGTCCCCGACACGATCATCATCTGCCTCGGCGCGCTGCCGCTGTTCGCGTTCTTCGTCTCCACGCTGAAGAACCTGAAGCCGGCGGAGATCAAGGACGACCAGGTGATCTTCAAAGACGAGAAGGATCCGCTGCCCATTTGACCCAACCTCGTAGGACAGGTTGCCCAACCTGTCACGGTCCGCGCGGCCTCCAGCGCGCCGCCTGCTGACAGGTTGGCCACCTGTCCTACACCCGAACGTAGCCGCGCCCGCCAGGGCGTAGACGCCACCGGCTGGCGCCGGCAGCTACGTACATGTTCACTACCATGCCCACCAGAGTCCAACTCCTCTCCGCGATGAAGCAGGTCTTCGGCGACGACCGGCGGCGGATCGACCACGCCCTCAGCGTCCTCGACCACGCTGAGGCCCTCCTTGTGGACCATGCTGCCGACCGAGACACTGTCGTCGCTGCCGCCATTCTCCACGACATCGGCATTCACGAAGCCGAGCGCAAGCACGGCAGCTTCGCCGGCAAGTGGCAGGAGCTGGAAGGCCCGCCGATTGCCCGACGCATACTCAGCGAGTTGGGCGCCGCCGCCGCGTTCGCCGAGGCGGTCTGCGCCATCGTGGGCAACCACCACTCCGCGCGCGGGGAGCTGACACCGGAGTTCGACGTGGTGTGGGATGCCGACTGGCTGGTCAATCTGCCGGAAGAGTGCGGTGACGACCGGGAGAAGCTGGCGGCGATGGCCGTGAAGGTGTTCCGGACGGCGGCCGGCCGGCAACGGGCAGCGGACTGGTTCGGGTTGAGGTAGGGACACCCCAATCCCAACCGTCTTGCGCCAAGTAGCGGCGCCAACGTATGCGGGACGCTCGCCAGATCGGCTCAGAGGACCCGCCGAGGGCCAGTGCCCTGCCTTTTCGGTTCTGACCTCCACACACACTGACAGGCGGGTCAGAATTAGGACATGCACCTGCTACTATCGCACACTCAAGCTGACCCATGATCTCCACCAGCAGCGTCCACGCCGTTTGCGCATTGACGACTTTGACCGGCCTGCCGCCTGAGGAGCACGCCGGCGCTGGTGCCATCGCCAAGCAGATCAGCGCCTGGGCGAACTACTTGGGGAAGCTGCTGCAGACGTTGGCGCGCCAGGGCGTTGTGACCTCGCGGAACGGGATGGGGGGCGGTTTCCGGTTGGCGCGCGACCCCGGGGGACTCTCGCCGTATGAGGTGATCGAGTCGCTCGACCACCTGGAACGGCGGGGGCAGTGTATCGTTGGGAATGGACGTTGCGAGACGGGTGCGCTGTGTGCAATGCACAAACGATGGAAGCCGGTGGAGGAAGCGTATAGCGGGTTCCTGAAAGAGACGACCATTGCAGACCTGACCGGGAGGGACGGCTCGACGTAGTCCTTCAGGTCGTGTAGTCACGCGCGCGGCCCGCTGCCGACAAGCTGAGCCGCCTCGATTCGGTGCACTTTGCAGAGGGGGGGAAGAAGATGCGACTACGGGAATCCCACTCGCCAACGCCGGCTTCGTTCAGGCAGCGCACTCCAATGAAGCTCGCCGCATTGGCAGCGCTGTCTCTACTGTCGGTTGCCTGGGGCGAACCAGGCGGCCCCGGCGAGGCGGTCTTCCAGAGCAGGTGCACGGCCTGCCACACCATTGGCGAAGGCACACGCGTCGGGCCCGACTTGAAAGGGGTGCACGGCCGGCGCGACGGGGGCTGGCTGACGCGGATGGTCAAAGACCCGGGAGCGATGCAGAAGAGCGACCCGATCGCCAAACAACTCCTGGCTGAGTTCAACAACGTGCCGATGACCAATCAGAACCTCACGGACGCAGAGGTCACGGCAGTGCTCGCGTACATCCGTGAACAGAGCGCCCCTGCGCATGCGGCTGCCGGCGCTGCCTCCTTCACGGCGCAGACGAAAGCAGAGCCGAAGGCCGCCCGGGCACGGCCAGCCAAGCTGTCGAGGGCCGCGCTGCGGGGGCGCGCTCTGTTCTGGGGCAAGACGCCTCTTGCCAAGGGCGCGCCCGCGTGCGGCTCGTGCCACACCGCCGGGCAGAGAGCGGTCCTGCTGGGCGGCACCCTCGGCCCCGACCTGACCGGCGCCTTCGACAAGTTCGGCGAAGCGGGTCTGGCGGGCATTTTGGCCGCGCCGCCCTACCCGACCATGGTGCCGATCTTCGCCAAGCGCGGTCTCACCCCGCAGGAACAGCAGCAGATGAAAACCTACCTGAAGGAAGTCGGCGGCCAGCCTTCGCGGCTGGTCCTGCCGGCACTGATCGTAGGCGGGACTGCCGGCGTGGTCGTCCTCTTTGCACTCGCGCAAGTGCTCTGGCGGCGACGGCTGGGGCCGGTTCGCGAAGCGCTGGTTTGGCGGAGGCGGCCTGCCCGATCCGTTTGATCCGTCCCCTCTGCCCGATCCGTCAGACGCCCCCAACACCTGCACTCACAGCAACTCCCAGGAGCACTGAATGGGCTGGATCAAGGACCTCTTCACCCCGGAGACTCGACAGTGGGAGGAGTTCTACCGGAACCGCTGGCAGCACGATAAGGTCGTGCGCAGCACCCACGGTGTGAACTGCACGGGCGGGTGCTCGTGGATGGTGCACGTGAAAGAGGGCATCGTCACCTGGGAGATGCAGGCGCTGGACTATCCGCCTCTCGAGCCGGGTCTACCACCGTACGAGCCGCGTGGTTGTCAGCGCGGCATCTCGTTCTCGTGGTACCTCTACAGCCCGCTCCGGGTGAAGTACCCCTACCTCCGCGGCGCGCTTCAGGACCTGTGGCGCGAGGCGAAGGCGCATCACGCCGACCCCGTCGACGCCTGGGCGGCCATTCAGGCCGACGCGGGGAAGCGCAAGCAGCTCTGCCAGTCGCGCGGCAAGGGCGGGTTCCGGCGGACCTCGTGGGACGAGGTCTTGGAGATCATCGCGGCCTCCTGCCTGCACACGGCAAAGGCGCACGGTCCCGATCGCGTCATCGGCTTCTCGCCCATCCCAGCCATGTCGATGCTGAGCTACGCCGGCGGGTCGCGGTTCCTGCAGCTCTTCGGCGGGGTGAACCTGAGCTTCTACGATTGGTACTCCGACCTGCCTAATGCCTCGCCGGAGGTCTGGGGCGAGCAGACGGACGTGGCGGAAAGCGCCGACTGGTACAACAGCAAGTACCTCTGCGTGATGGGCTCCAACCTGAACATGACCCGCACGCCCGATGTGCACTTCGTGGCCGAGGCGCGGCACGGCGGGGCGAAGCTGGTGGTGCTGTCGCCCGACTTCAGCCAGGTCTCGAAGTTCGCCGACTGGTGGGTCCCCCTGCACGCGGGGCAGGACGGCGCCTTCTGGATGGCGGTCGACCACGTGATTCTCAAGGAGTTCCACGCCGAGAAGAAGACGCCCTACTTCCTCGACTACACCAAGCGCTACACCGATTCGCCCTTCCTGGTGGAACTCGAGGAACGCGACGGAAAGCACGTTCCCGGCCGGTTGGTCCGCGCCAACCGCCTCGAGCGCTACACCGACGTTGAGAACGGCGACTGGAAGTTCCTCATGTGGGACGCCGCGTCGGGCCAGCCGCGCATGCCGCAGGGCACGGTGGGTCACCGGTGGCAGTCGCAGAAAGGGCAGTGGAATCTGGAACTGAAGGACGGCGTCGACGGGCAGGAGATCGATCCGGTTCTCACGTTTCTCGACGGCAACGACCAAGTCGCGCAGGTCTCGTTCCTCGACTTCGCAGGTGACCGCGAGCAACTGCGCGGCGTGCCGGCAAAGCGGCTGAACACGGCCGACGGCGAGGTCCTGGTTGCCACCATCTACGACCTGCTGATGGCGCAGTTCGGGGTGAGCCGGGGATTGGCAGGCGAGTACCCCGCCGACTACGACGACGCGGAGCAAGTCTACACCCCCGCTTGGCAGGAGAAGTACACCGGCATCGACCGGGCGACGGTGATCCAGTTCGCCCGCGAGTGGTCGTCGACGGCGACGAAGACCGAGGGGCAGTGCTGCATCATCATCGGGGCGGGCATCAACCACTGGTACCACAACAACCTGATCTACCGCGCCGGCATCGTCGGGCTGATGCTGACGGGCTGCGTCGGCAAGAACGGCGGCGGGCTGAACCACTACGTCGGTCAGGAGAAGCTGGCGCCGCAGGCGCCGTGGGCGACTATCGCGTTTGCGACCGACTGGGCGAAGCCGCCGCGGCTGCAGAACGCACCCTCGTTCCACTACGTCCACACCGACCAGTGGCGGTACGAAGGCGAGTTCACGGCGTACCACCCCGTCCCGCCGGATCAGGATTTCGCCAAGGGGCACACGATGGACCTGCAGGCGAAGGCTGTCCGCCTGGGCTGGCTGCCGTTCTACCCGCAGTTCAACCGGAACTCCCTCGAGCTCGTGGGCGAAGCCGAAGCCGCCGGCGCGAAGACCGATCAGCAGATCGCCGCCTGGGCCGTCGAGCAGCTCAAGAGCGGCGATCTGGAGTTCTCAGTCGACGACCCCGATGCGCCGGAGAACTGGCCGCGCGTGTGGTTCATCTGGCGCGGCAATGCGCTCATGTCCAGCGCCAAAGGGCACGAGTTCTTCCTGAAGCACTACCTCGGCACGCACAACAACGCCCACGCCGAGGAGTTGGCCGAGGGGACCGTCCAAGACGTGAAGTGGCGCGCCGAGGCGCCGCAGGGCAAGTTCGATCTCGTGGTGGACATCAACTTCCGGATGGACACCTCGGCGCTCTACTCCGACATCGTGCTGCCGACGGCGACGTGGTACGAGAAATCGGACCTGAACACCACCGACCTGCACTCCTACATCCACCCGCTGCAAGCCGCCGTGCCGCCCTGCTGGGAGTCGAAGAGCGACTGGGACATCTTCATGTCCTTCGCGAAGAAGATCAGCGAACTGTCCCGCAACCATTTCCCGGAACCGGTGAGGGACCTGGTGGCCGTGCCGCTCCTGCATGACACGCCCGCCGAAATGGCCCAGCCGACCATCCAGGACTGGCGCAAGGGCGAGTGCGAGCCAATCCCCGGCAAGACGATGCCCGGGCTTGTCGTCGTCGAACGAGACTACGCCAATCTCTACAACCGGTTCATCTCGCTGGGCCCCTCCGTGCGCGAGCAAGGCATCGGTATGCACGGCCTCAACTGGTCGGTCAAGGACCTGTACGACGAGATGGTGGAAACGCGGGCGACGGAGCAGTGGAACGGCCGGCCGATGCCTTCCCTGAAAGACGTTGAGGACGCCGCCAACGCCATCCTGCTCATGGCGCCCGAGACCAACGGCGAAGTCGCCTACCGCGCCTTCAAGCACGAAGAGGAGAATGTCGGTCTGCCGTTAGTCGATCTGGCCGAAGGCGCCCGCGCCATTCGGTACACCTTCAGCGACCTGGCCGCGCAGCCACGCCGCCTGCTGAACAGCCCGTGCTGGACCGGCTTGATGGACAACGGCCGAGCCTACTCGGCCTACTGCCTCAACGTCGAGCGCCTGGTCCCGTGGCGCACGCTGACCGGGCGGCAACACTACTATCTCGATCACGAAGGATACTTGGCCTTCGGCGAGCACCTGCCGACCTACAAGCCAAGGCCCGATCCGAAGAAATACGGCGACCTGAACAACTGCGAGCCCGGCGGCAACGCGCTGATGCTCAACTACCTCACGCCCCATGGCAAATGGCACATCCACTCGACCTACGGCGACAACCACCGGATGATGACCTTGTCCCGCGGGTGCGAACCGCTCTGGATCAACGACGCCGATGCCGAGACGATCGGCATCAAGGACAACGACTGGGTGGAGGTCTACAACGACAACGGCGTGGTCGTCACCCGCGCCGTCGTCAGCGCCCGCCTCCCGAAAGGCATCTGCCTCCAGTACCACTCGCCCGAGCGCACCCTCGCCGTCCCGAAGGCCCCCGTCGGCCTCAACCGCCGCGCCGGCGGGCACAACAGCCTGACCCGCACCCGCCTCAAGCCCGTGTTGATGATGGGCGGCTACGGCCAGTTCACCTACGGCTTCAACTACTGGGGCCCCACCGGCGTCAACCGCGACACCTCCATCTTCGTGCGGAAGCTGCGGGGACGGCCGGAGTTCTGAGAGGTCCGACCCATCCGACTGATCCGTCCGATTGATCTGACGCGATCCACCCAACAGTCAGGAGCCCTAACTTTGAACGTCCGCGCGCAACTCTCCATGGTCTTCCATCTCGACAAATGCGTCGGGTGCCACACGTGCAGCATCTCGTGTAAGAACATCTGGACCGACCGCAAGGGCGCGGAGTACATGTGGTGGAACAACGTCGAGACCAAGCCGGGCACCGGCTATCCGTCGCTGTGGGAAGACCAGGAGAAGTACCGCGGCGGCTGGGAAGAGGCCGGGAAGGACGGACTGCGGCTGAAGCTGCAAGGCCGTGCCCGGGGGTTGGGCAACCTGTTCCACAACCCCGCCCTGCCCACCCTCGACGACTACTACGAGCCGTGGACGTACGACTACCAGCACCTCTTCAATGCTCCCGCCGGCGATGACCAGCCGACGGCGCGCACGATCTCCATGATCACCGGGAAGCCGATGAACGTGGAAGCCGGCCCCAACTGGGACGATGACCTCAGCGGCTCGCCGGTCTACGCGGAGAACGACCACAACCTCAGCGCGCTGACCGACGAAGAGCGGCAGCAGCTCTTCCAGGTGGCGCGCCTGGTCTTCTTTTACCTGCCACGCATCTGCAACCACTGCCTCAATCCGGGCTGCGTGGCGGCCTGTCCCTCGGGCGCGATCTACAAGCGCGGCGAAGACGGCATTGTCCTGGTCAGCCAGGACCGCTGCCGGGCGTGGCGCATGTGCGTCTCAGGCTGCCCCTACAAGAAGGTCTACTACAACTGGGCCACCGGCAAGTCGGAGAAGTGCATTCTCTGCTACCCCCGGGCGGAGTGCGGCCAGGCGCAGGCGTGCTTCCATTCGTGCATCGGCCGCATTCGCTACACCGGCGTGCTGCTGTACGACGCCGACGGGATCCTCGACGCCGCAAAGGCCGAGGACAGCAAGCTCGTCGCCACTCAACGCGACTTGATCCTCGACCCGCATGACCCCGCTGTCCTGGCAAGCGCCCGCGCCAGTGGCGTTCCGGAGCAGATGCTCGAGGCGGCCCAGAAGTCGCCCGTCTACCAGTTCGTCAAAGTGCACAAGCTCGCCCTGCCGCTCCACGCCGAGTTCCGCACGCTGCCGATGCTGTTCTACGTGCCGCCGCTGCTGCCGGTGACCGGCGGCAGCAACGGCAACGGCGGCGCGTACAGATTGGCGGAAGACTTCTTCTCGTCGCTGGACAGCGCGCGCGTTCCGCTTAGCTACCTGGCTCGCCTGTTCGCCGCCGGCAATCTCAGCGAGGTCAGCGCTGTCTATCGACGACTCATGGCTGTGCGTCTTTACCAACGTGGCCAACGGGTCGGCGATGTGGAACCGGCAGAGGTGAAGCGCGCCCTCACCGAAGCCGACCTGACCGCCGCCGAAGCCGAAGCCATCTACCGGTTGACCTCGATGCCGACAGTCGCCGAGCGCTTCGTTGTGCCTCCGATGGCGCGTGAGGTAGCCGTCGAGGCCACGCAGGACCCGCTGGCGCGCAAAGGCGAAACCGGGATCGGGTACCGGCACAAACCGGAGAGGGGGTGGTAGCGCATGACCCCGCCGGAAGGGCTGCGCAGCGCCTTGGAGCAGTTCGCCGCGCTGCTGGAGTACCCCACGCTGAACCTGCCCTTGCAGACCGACCAGTGCGCGCACAACCTTGGCCGCCACTGCCCGGAAGCCGCCGCGAAGCTGTGCGCCCTGCGCGACTTCGCCCGCCGCGAGCCCCTGACAACCGTCGAAGAGCTGTACACCCGGACTTTCGAGCTGCACGCCAAGTGCTATCCCTATCTCGGCTTCCACCTGTTCGGTGACAGCTACCAGCGCGCCGTGTTCCTGTCGCGGCTCAATGGACTCTATCGCCAACAGAGCTTCTCGTCAGGCGGCGAGTTGGCCGACCACCTCCCCGTCATCCTGCGGTTCCTCTCGGAGCCTGCCGACGGCGAGGAGACGGCGGCCCTCTTCGACGAAGGCCTCGCGCCCGCCGTCGAGAAGATGACTGCGACGTTCAACGGCGACGACAACCCCTACGGGGAAGTCATTGCCGCGTTGCACGTCGTGCTGACTCGCCTCGGGCAGGACGAGGCGCGAGCTTCGGCGCTGTTCCCTCCGACCGATTCGTCCGATCAGTCCGACCTACCTGAATCCTACCGCCTGCGTGCCTGATCACAAACCACTCCCTCAGGAGCACACACCGTGACCAACTTCCTCTTCCTGACCTTCCCGTACCTCGCGGTTGCGTTGGCTGTCTCGGTGGGCCTCTACCGCTATTTCCGCGACCGGTTCTCCTACTCGTCGCTGTCGTCGCAGTTCCTTGAGAAGGAGCAACTCTTCTGGGGCTCGGTGCCGTGGCACTACGCGATTCTGCTGGTCCTGACGGCCCACTTGGTCGCGGCGTTGATCCCCGGCTGTTGGGCGGCGTTCCTGTCCGAGCCGCTCCGGCTTTGTGTTGTCGAGCTGACGGGTCTGGCTCTGGGACTGACGGCGCTCCTCGGCCTGGTCGTGCTCATGGCCCGCCGCGGCGGCAACAGCCGGGTCGCAGTTGTGACCACAGTCATGGACTGGGTCTTGCTGGTGGCGCTGGCGCTGCAGGTATTGGGCGGCGTCCTGATCGCCCTCCTCTATCGCTGGGGCGCCGCCTGGTACGCGCAGACGGCCGCGCCGTGGCTTTGGTCACTGGCCACCTTCCGGCCGGATATGCAGACGATCGCGACACTGCCACTCCTGGTGAAGTTCCACTTCGTGAACGCCTTCGTGTTGGTGGCGCTGTTCCCGTTCACCCGGCTGGTGCACCTTGCCACCTTTCCGTGGGGCTACCTGTGGCGGCCGCACCAACTGGTGATCTGGAACCGACGGACGCGCGCGGCTGAGAGCGCATAGCTCCCCTCGTTTGTAGTGAGGCACGTAGCGTCGCGCAACGCAGTGGAGCAATGCGGAGTGCCGTACCGCCATCGCGCTGCTCCGCGATCACGCGGCAGTTGACTGCGAACGCAAGTCCACTGGAGGCACCCATGAACAACCGCGACGCCACCAAGGCCCTCTTCTTCTCCACCCTGTCCTTCACCGTCGCCTTTGCGGTGTGGGGCATGATCGCGCCGATGGCCAAGACGTTCCAGACGGAGTTGGGTCTCTCCGAGACGCAGACTTGGACGCTCATCGCCATCCCCGTGATCCTCGGGTCGATCATGCGGCTGCCGATGGGGATGCTGACGGACCGGTACGGCGGGCGCCTCGTCATGGGCGCGCTGCTTCTGTTTGTCGTGCCGCCAGCGCTGCTGCTGAGCTTTGCGACCAGCTACGGCGTGATGCTGCTCGGCGGGTTCCTCGTCGGCATGGCGGGAACCTCGTTCTCCATCGGCATCGCGTTCAGCTCAAAGTGGTTCTCGCCGGAGAAGCAGGGCACGGCTTTGGGTGTCTACGGCATGGGCAACATCGGTCAAAGCGTCGCGCTGTTCTGCGTCCCCCTGATCGCCGCCCACTGGGGGTGGCGCGCGGGCTACCGCGTCTTTGCGTTGGCCACCTTGGCGTGGGCGATCATCTACCTGCTGGGCGCGCGCAACGCCCCGGTGAAGACGATGCCCAGACCACTGGGCGAGATGCTGAACGTGCTCGTCCACCAGCCCCTCGCCTGGCTGCTCAGCCTGTTCTACTTCGTGACCTTCGGCGGGTTCGTCGCGCTGAGCATCGGCCTCCCGAAGCTGCTCCAGGACCTCTTCCAGCTCACCCGGGAGGACGCCGGCATGCGCGTTGCGGGGTTTGTCCTCCTGGCTACGTTGGCTCGGCCGCTGGGCGGGTGGCTGAGCGACAGGATCGGCGGCGCCAAGGTCCTGGTCGGCGTCTTCCTCGGTGCCGGCACGCTGGCTCTGGGGCTGACCTTCGAGCACATCGTCCCCTTCACCGTCGGCGCCCTGGGCGTGGCGTTCTTCATTGGCACGGGCAACGGCGCCGTGTTCAAGCTGGTCCCGCAGTACTTCCCCAACGACACCGGCACCGTCGCCGGCCTAGTCGGCGCCATGGGCGGGCTCGGCGGGTTCTTTCCGCCCCTCGTTCTGGGCCTCATCAAGACCTACACCGGCAGCTACAACCTGGGCTTCTACCTGCTGTCGTCGTTCTGCCAGCTCTGCCTCGCCGCCAACTACCTGGCGCTGCTGTCCTCCGACCAGGTCGCCCACCAAGAAGCGAAGGCCGCCCTCAAGCGGGAGGCGAGCAGCACTTGAGCTTCTCCGGCCCGTAGCCGTTGCCGCCCCCCGACCCGAGGAGGTGGACACGCCCTGCAGAGCGCACCGACAAGGTGCTGGTGGGGGGGGGGCGGGAGTGACCGGAAGCCCTGGGTTGGCTCCCCCTCGCACCCAAGAGCAGGGCGCGCGTTCCTTCCTGTCGAACTACTGCCCCGCCGCAACCGCCTCCACAGAATGGGGACAGCCAACGATGCCCAGTCGCCCGAACCTCCTCTGGATCTGCACCGATCAACAACGCTTCGACACAATCCACGCCTTGGGCAACCCGCACATTCGCACACCCAACGTCGACCGGCTCGTGGCCGAAGGAGTCACCTTCACCCGCGCGTACTCGCAGAGCCCCGTCTGCACGCCGAGCCGGGCATGCTTTCTCACGGGCCGGTACCCGCGAACGACCCGCTGTCGCCAGAACGGGCAGGATTTCCCCAGCGACGAGCCGCTGATCACGAAGGCGCTGGCTGACGCCGGGTACGACTGCGGGCTGGTCGGCAAACTGCACCTGTCGGCGGCGCAAGGGCGCGTCGAGCCGCGGGTGGACGATGGCTATCGCATTTTCCACTGGAGCCACCACCCCAACCCCGACTGGCCGGAGAATGACTATACCAAGTGGCACGAAGCCAAGGGGAAGAAATGGGACGAGCTGTACCACCGGCGCGGGCGCAATCAGGTGTACCCGGGCGTGCCTGCCGAGTACCACCAGACGACGTGGTGCGCCGAGAAGACCATCGAGTTCCTGCGGGAACAGCACGAGGGGCCGTGGCTGATGAGCGTCAACCCGTTCGACCCGCACCATCCGTTCGACCCGCCGCAGGAGTACCTCGACCGGATGGACATTGACGCCATGCCGCTGCCGAAGTACCGGCCGGGGGAACTGGACAGCAAGCCGACATTCCAGCGCGTGGACCGCGAGGGCGCTTACGGCGGCGGCGGGCCGAGCACCCGCAACATGACGGAGCGCGAACAGCGCGAACTCGTCGCCGCCTACTACGCCATGGTCGAGCTGATCGACGACCAGCTCGGCGGAATACTGGCCGCGTTGGAGCGCACCGGTCAGCGAGAGAACACGCTGATTCTGTTCCACAGCGACCACGGCGAACTGTTGGGCGACCACGGGATCATGCTCAAGGGACCGCACTTTTACGACTGCTCTGTGCGCGTCCCGCTGATCCTGTCGTGGCCCGGTCACTTCCCAGCCGGACTGCGCTCCGAGGCGTTAGTGGAACTGACCGACCTCGTGCCGACCCTTCTCGACGCGGTTGGCATGGAGACGCCTGAGCGAGTGCAAGGGAAGTCCCTCTTCCCGATCTGCACTGAAGCCGCCGACCCAAGCCGGCACCGCGACCACGTCTACTGCGAGTACTACAACGCCATGCCTGGGCACAACCACTCCGCCCACGGCACGATGCTCCGCGAGGAGCGCTACAAGGTAGTCGTCTACCACGGGCGGGACGAAGGCGAGCTGTACGACCTGCAAACTGACCCGGACGAGTTCGACAACCTCTGGGGAAGACCCGACTGCGCCGAGCTCCGGATGGACATGCTGAAGCGCTGCTTCGACGCCAGCGTCTTCACCATGGACCCGATGCCGCCGCGGGTGGCGGGGTTCTGATTTCGGACTCCGGATCTCGGATTCCGGGTGCTGTCTCCGCTGGTCGGGGTGGTTGCCGCACCGCCGACTCGCGCTCGCCGGAACTCAGCAGACGGCTGCGGTCTCCTTGAGCCGCTGCTTCTCCACGAACACCGGCGCCAGGTCGGACACGCGCGTGTTGGTCAGGTAGTCCCTCACTTGGTTGCCGACAGCGTGAAGCAACCCTCCCAGAACGCAGTTCTCGCCGCGACACACGGGCTGCCCGAAGAGGCACACCGAAACGCCCATGGGACCGTCGATCGCCTCGTGGATCTCAAGGAGCGTGATCTCCTCCGCTGGCTTCGCAAGGAAGAACCCGCCCTTCGGGCCCCGAATGGCTCGCACGTAGCCCAGCTTGGAGAGCCGCTGGAGCACTTTCGACAGATGGGCGCCGGAAGCGTCCAGGCACGCAGCCATCTCCTTGTTTGTCAGCGATTTCTCACCGCTGGCGGCAAGCAGCGCCATCGCGTGGATGCCGATGGAAGCAGCCTCAGAGAATGAGGGCATCGCGGGCATGAGCAGTCAGTCCCTCCAGTCGGCGGAAAGCAGTTGAGTGGCGTAGCGGTACCGCTACACCACTTTTGCCCAAGGGCACTTCCTCGGAAACGCCCGCCTAATCCGAGCCGCGACGGTGACGGAGCGGCCGCCGTTGACGTTGTGCGTGCTGATCGCTCTCGGGCGGCCGCTCCGTCACCGTCGCGGTTCGGATTGGCGGCGCCCTCTCGCCGGAGAGGCCCTGCTACATCCTGGCGACGATCGCTTCCGCCATCCCCGACGTTCCCACCGTGCCGCCCAGGTCCGGCGTAACCTGGACGCCCTCGGAAAGGACCCCATACAGCGCGGTCTCGACGCGGTCGGCTGCGGTCCCTTCGCCGAGATGACGCAGCATCAACACCGACGACAGGATAACCGCGGTGGGGTTGGCGATGTTCTGTCCGGCGATATCCGGTGCGCTTCCGTGCACGGCCTCGAACACGGCACAGTCTTCGCCGATGTTCGCCCCGGGGACCACGCCCAACCCGCCGACCAGACCGGCGCAGATCTCCCGACAGGATGTCGCCGTACAGGTTCTCCATGACCAGCATGTCGAACCGTTCGGGCCACTGCACGAGCTGCATGCAGGTACTGTCCACGATCATCGTCTCCTGCTCGATATCCTGATGCCTGCTGGCGACCCGGCGGAAGCACTCCAAGAACAGCCCGTCGCTCATCTTCATGATGTTGGCCTTGTGCACAGCGGTCACTTTGCGGCGACCGTGCTCTTTGGCGTACTGGAAGGCGTACTCACAGATGCGCATGGAGGCTTCCTCGGTGACGACCTTCAGACTCTCCACCACTCCGGGAACCACCCGGTGCTCGATGCCGGAGTAGAGCCCTTCTGTGTTCTCCCGGATCACTACCAGATCCACGTTCTCGAAGCGCGTCCGCACTCCGGGCACGTCCTTGACGGGGCGCAGGCAGGCGTACAACTCCAGGGACTTCCGCAATGCCACGTTGGGGCTCTGGTAGCCGCCGCCAATGGGGGTGGTTAGGGGTCCCTTCAGCGCTACGCGGTTCTTCCGGATCGAGTTGAGCGTGTGATCCGGCATGGGCGTGCCGTGTTTCTCGACGATCTCGGCGCCGGCTTCCAGGACTTCCCACTCGATCTCCGCACCGGACGCAGCAATGACCTGCACGGCGGCGCCGACCACTTCGGGCCCGATTCCGTCGCCCGGGATGAGACTGACGCGATGCACTAGAACCACTCCTTTGCGGTATCGCGGAGTTTGCTCCGCCCGCAAACCACAGTATGACTCCCAGCAAACAGCAAAGGAGTCAGGCAACGTGAGTTCGAAGAAGGGAGGAATCGGTTCCCGAATCCAGAACTCTCTACCCATGAGCTCAAAGCGCCACCGCAACCAAAACCGTCGGCACTTCCTGAAGTCCACTGGCGCCATGCTGGGCGCCGGCATGTTGGTGCGGCCGTCCATTGCGGAGGGCGTGCCGCCAAGCGAGCGAATCGTGTCCGCCCACATCGGCGTGGGTGGCATGGGGAACGGCCACGTGCAAGGCTTCGCCAGCCAGAAGGATGTGGACATCGCTGCCCTGTGCGACGTGGACGAATCCCGCCGAACGGCCACTTTGGCGAACCTGCAGAAGAGCCGCCCCGACACTCGGACCGAGTTGTACGACGACTTCCGGCGAGTGCTGGAACGGGACGACATCGACGTCATCTCGTGCGCGACGCCCGACCACTGGCACGCGCTGGTCACCCTCCTCGCCTTCCAGTCGGGCAAAGACGTCTACAGCGAGAAGCCGCTCTGCCACAACGTGGCCGAAGGCCGAGCGATGGTCGACGCTGGCAAGCGTCATGAGCGGGTGTTCCAGTTGGGCACGCAGATCCACGCTGGCGACAACTACCACCGAGTGGTGGAACTGGTGCGGTCCGGCGCGCTCGGCAAGATCCACACCGTCCGCCTCTGGATGAACGGCGGCGCCCCCAACCTCAAACCCACGCCCGACCAAACGCCGCCACCGTCGCTCGACTGGAACATGTGGCTCGGTCCGGCGCCGTGGCACGCCTACAATCCGGCCCGCTGCCCCTTCAACTTCCGTTACTTCTGGGACTACTCGGGCGGCGTGTTCGCCGACTTCTGGTGTCACATCGCGGACATCGCCTTCTGGTCGCTTGACCCGGGCGCCCCGACAACCGTCGTCGCGCGCGGTGAGGACAGCCGCGCCGGCATGGCGACTACCCACAATTGGATCGACGCGGATTTTGACTTCCCCGACCGCAAGATCTACTGGACCACGCAGACCCCCGACGTGCCGGGCGCGCAAGGGAAGGGCATCGGGTGTCAGTTCGTCGGTACTGACGGAACGCTGGTGGCAGACTACGGCAGCCGCGCGCTCTTCTTGGGCGACGCCAAGGAACCGGTGACCGACCTGCCCGAAGTGCCGCAGACTGTTCCGCGCTCTCCGGGCCACCACCGCGACTTCCTGGACTGTGTGAAGACTCGGGCGCTGACCGAGAGCAACCTGCCATACGCCCACAACATGACCACCCCGATGCACCTCGCGAATATCTCCTACCGCCTCGGCCGCAAACTGACCTGGGACGCGCCGACCGAGCAGTTCGTGGGCGACGAGGCAGCCAACAGGTTGCTCTTCCGCCCCTACCGCGACCCCTGGTGGCTCCCCACCTGACCGAAGGCAACCTTATGCACCTCCCGATTCTCTTCCTCGCCGCCGCAACCAGCCTGCTGCCCAAGGCGCACGCCAGCCCCGACCCCGCCGCGCTGTGCGCCGACTTGCGGTCGCCCGATGTCACCATTCGCCAAGCAGCGCGCGAGCAGGCTGTTGCGTTGGGAGCGCCCATGGTCGCCCCGCTGTTTGGGCTGCTCTCGGCGGGCGATCCCGCGCTGACCGCCGTCGCCGAGAACACACTCTTCCGCCTCGCCGGCGTTGCGACCGCCCCTGGGGCCGGTCGGCGGCGCGAGCAGGTAGCGGCCGCGCTTCAGGCAGAGCTGGTCGACGGCCCCGCTGACGCACGAGCCTACGCCGCCCGCCTGCTGAGCCTCGCCGCGGACGACCGGGAGTCGGTCCGCGAACTGAGTCTGGCGCTCGCCGAGCCGGAGACGCGCGAAGCCGCTCGCACCGCCCTGCAGCAGCTTCCGGGCGACGATGCCTCGAAGGCACTGATCACCGCCCTGACGACGGCCGCGGCCGACCAGCGCCCGGCCTTGATCCACGCGCTGGGAGCGAGGCGCGCGCGCGAGGCCACCGATCCGCTGATTCGCTGGGCAAGCGAAGGTGACCCGCTTACCCGCGCCGCCGCCCTCGATGCCCTTTGGCAAATCGGTGGCGACCGGGCAGTGGGCGCACTCGCAGAGACCGGTCACGCCGACACACCCCCCCCAACCAAACGAAGGTGATCGTGGATGCTCAGAGTCTGTATCATTGGCATGGGTCCCATCGGCAACCGCCACGCCGACAACTACGCCGCGTTCCAGGAAACCGAGTTGGTGGGTGTCTGCGACATCCGGACCGACCGCGCCGACGCCGCAAGCGCGCGCCTGGGCGTGCCTGCCTTCTACGACGCTGAGACAATGCTGGCGCAACTCAGACCGGACGTATGCAGCATCACCACCGGCGGCGAGGAGTACAGCAGCGACCACTTTCTCCCCACGATGCAGGCGCTCGAAGCCGGCTGCCACGTGCTGGGTGAAAAGCCCATCTCCAACGACATCGACTGTGCGCGCCAGATGGTCCGCAAGGCCAAGGAGAAGGGGCTATGCTACGGCATCGACCTCAACCACCGCTTCACGCCAGCCGCCCGCAAAGCGAAGCAGTGGGTCGAGGAGGGACGGCTCGGTCATCTGCTGTTCGTCAACATGTCCATGTGGATCGGCAACCCGGCCGAAAGCTCGCCCTACTACCACCTCAAGGCGCTCCACCCGCACACCATCGACGTCATGCGTTACTTCTGCGGCGACATCGAGAAGGTCCAGTGCTTCGCCACCAAGGCGCCCGGCCGAACCATCTGGTCCACCGCCCACTGGAACATGAAGTTCACCAACGGCGTCGTCGGCGGCCTGACCGGCAGCTACGACGTGAGGCGCGGCCATCCGATGGAACGCTGCGAGGTCTGCGGCACCGAAGGGCGCTTCGTGCTGGAGGACATGTGGCGGGAGCTGACCCTCTACCCCGTCGACTCCTGGGACAAGACCGTCTATACCAACCCCCTCTTCGGCGGCTTCCGTGACTTCGGCGACACCTTCACCGACCGCCTCCATACCTTCGTCAAGCAAGTCGCCTCCGGCCGCCAGCCCGACGAGATCGACGGCTCCGGCCTTGACGGTCTCCGCGCGCAAGAGGTCATCGCCGCGTCGATCGAGTCGCTGGAGAAGGAGGCGGTGGTGAGGGTAGAGTATGGGAAAGTCTAACGCGCGACGCGAAGTGGCAGAGGGGGTATAATGAGCACCCGGTAAAGGGCCGTGGACCTGTTCTCGACTGTGGCAAGCAGGCGCACTTCGGACGGGCCAATGCCGGGACTGCTCGACAGTATACGATGACACCATGAACAGGAAACTGTCTGCTGACGCGATTGCCCTCGTCCGTGCCTGGGAGCGATTCCACGACTGCGCCTCGACCGAAGCGCTGGCACCACGGGTCTTCGAGTCTCTGGTCGAGGTCTGCGGAGCCGACTGTGGGTACATGCTGCTGGCGGGCCCACAAGACGACGACGCCTACTTGTGTGCGGTGCGTCGTCTGCCCGATCCGGGGGAGGAGATCGCCATCGGTGGCGACGAAATCGACCGGTTGCAGGGTAACCCGCTGGTTGCCTCGCTCGAGTCGCCGTCAGAGTTGACCGCCGAGGCGCTGACACTGGTGGAGGCGCTGGACAGGCGGATCGGTTTCAGTGAGGAGAGGCGCCGGCGAGGACTGTGGATCAGTCTGGTGGAAGACGACCTGATTTTCGGGTTCGTGCGGCTGGTCTGCGGAGCGGAAGCAGGGGAGTGCAGCACCGGCCTCCTGACTGCACTCGCCCAGAACGCTGTCTGGCAGATGCGTCGCGCGGCGTTGTCAGGCGACCCGGCCCTCGAGGCGACCTGTCGGTTGGTGGCGCGGGTCGTGGATGCGGCGACCGGAGATGAGCACCACCACTCGCGGTTGGTAGGAGAGTGCGCGCGCCTGATTGCCGACGAAATGGGTCTTCCCGAAGCGCGCTGCCGGCTGACGGAGAGGGCCGGGTACCTGCACGATGTGGGGAAGATCAGCGCGTTGCGACAACTCGCGGAGGCGCCCGCCCGGCTGGAGGGAGCGCAACGAGAGCAGATCCGGTCTGCGATCCGGGAGGGCATCGAGGCATTGGCCCGGGTGCAGTCGCTGCGCCCGATGGCTGACATCCTGCTCCAGATGGGCGAAGCGTGGGACGGGAGCGGACACCCGAAGGGCTTGACGGGGGAGGAGATTGCGCTCGAGGCGCGAATCTTGTCCGCAGTGCATCGGTTCTACCTGGCACTGCAGGCGCGCCCGCACCGGGGGAACCTCACTGCTGTTTCGCACGCCGTCGCCTTCTTGGAAGGGCAGGCCGGCAAGGACTTCGACCCCCGCGTGGTCGAGGCTCTCGTGACGGCGGTGGCCGGACCGGGGGGGGCGCTCCGGTGAGGCGTCGGCGGCAGGCGGAAATTGGAGCGGCACTGGTGGAGTTCGCCGCGGCCGTGACGCTACTGCTGCTGTTGCTCCTCGGCATCCTCGAGTTCGGGCTCCTGTTCAAGGATTTACTCATCCTGCACGAAGCCGCCCGCGTGGGGGCGCGAAGCGCAGGGCTGGGGAACACGACCGACACGATCACGTCGCGCACGCAGAACAGTGCGATCTCGCTGAACGCGGCGGCTGTGAGCGTGGACCTCCGGTACAGCACAGACGGCGGCGCCTCCTTCCCGGAAGTGCTCTCTGACTCCGGAGGCGAGAACGACGCGCCGGTTGGCAGCCTCATTCGACTCACCGCCAGCTACCCGCACCGGTACGTCACCGGATTCGTCGTCCCCGGTCAGCAGAGCAAGACGCTGGTGGCACGGATGGTCAGTCAGCGCGAATACGCTTCTGCGGCAGGTGGTTCGTCTGGCGGGGGCGGAGGCGGCGGGAAGGGCGGTGGGAAGAGCCCTGCGTTGTCCGTCTCGCCGGCTGTCACGCCCTGACCTGCCACGGAAGCGTCCTCTCGGTGACCTCCGGGCCACCCTCGGCTGCGCGTGCCACACGGTGCCAGGTGCCGCGAAACACGATGAATGCGAAACGATTCGGAACAGGTAAGGGACAAGTGCTGGTGATCCTGTCCGTTGCGGCCCTCGTAATGGTCGGTTTCGTCGCCTTGGTGATCGAGCTGGGGCGCCTGGGGACCGCCAAGCATGAGATGAACCAGGCGGCGGACGCCGCGGCGCTGGCTGCGGGAATGCGACTCCCCAACCAGAAGACAGGCGCTCAGTCCGCAATTAGTGTAGCCGAGTTGAACGGTGCCGAGGCCGTGGAAGTGCAGTATCCTAAGGCGCGAAGCGTGTCGGTCACCTGTTCGCAAGCGCTGCCCTCCCTCCTGGCGGGCATGTGGGGCGTCAAGACGACGCAGGTGCGTGCGGCCTGCTCGCAGACTCAGACCGATCCGGTGACGTCGGTGACCCGTCATCTGCGTCCGCTCGCCGTCCACCCCAGCACGTACACGCTGTCGAAGTCGGTTACGCTCACGCTGGCCGTCCTGCCGAAGGACGCCAAGGCGCTGGCAAAAAAGACAGCCAGCCGCTACGTCGCCCTGTCGCTGGGCGGCACCGGCGCGACGACCTACGTGGAGAACATGGAGGTCGGCTACGCGGGAACGGTTGCAGTTCGTGACACGCTGAAAACTGAAGCGAAGTCGATGGCGAAGGCCAACAGAACGGCGATCGTGAAGGACCCGAAAACGCGCCAGGCGCTGTTCCAGCAGGCCGGACGAGCTCCGTACAACGATGATGGCGCCACGTACTCGCACCCCGACTACCCGTACGGCGACCCGCGGATCGCCCTCGTCGCGGTTGGCAGCAACTTCGGCGGAGGCGTCACGAAGCGCAACGTCGATGTGGCGGGATTCGCGGCGTTCTACGTGCGTGCCGTCTCCAAAGACGGCCGGCAACTGACGGGCCGGTTCCTCGAGTACTCCGTCAGTCCCGGTCCGGCGACGGACGCGGGGCAGACAGACTATGGACTGCGCACCTGCTGGTTCGTGCGGTAACGGATGGCACACAGTTCCGGTCAGGAATGACAGCACCATGAACAGACCGCTCATAATCGCCGCCGTCGTGTTGGGAGTCGTGTCCACCGGCATCACGTACTGGCTGTTGAGTCGCGCTGCGGGTAGTCCCGAGCAGCGTCTGGTGAAGGTTGTGCGTGCCAAGAGGGAATTGCCTCTGGGCACAGTCCTCCGCTCGGAGGACCTGGAAGTGGGGCCCGTGAGAATGGCGACAGCCACGCGGGACGCACTCCGCTCCCCGGCTGATGCTATCGGGAGGGCGACCACACAGGACCTCCCGGCGGGCACGGTGTTGACGCGGGCACACGTCGCCCCGGCGCCGGCGGCTCCTTCGTATACCGTGGAGGGCGGCATGAGAGCCTTCATCATCGCCGTTGAGGCGCAAGTCGGTGCTGCGAGGCTGGTGCGACCGGGGGACAGGATCGACATTCTCTATATGGGAGTGGACTCGAAAGCAGCGCAGGTCCTGGCCCAGAACATCCGCGTAATCGAGCTGCCCGACGCCAAGATCGCAGGGAAAGGCGAGGGGAAAGCCACAGCCACTCCCGAGGGCAAAGCCAACTTGGTCGTGGAAGTGACCCCAGACGAGGCGGCCTGCCTGTTTGCCGCTCACACCACAGGCGTCCTGAGCGTAGCGCTGCGCAATCGCTCGGATACGGTACCGGTCCTCGTGGAGCCAGTCCTCGCGCCGCCCGCCGCCGCTTCGGAGGAACCGCAAGCGCCTCCTGAGAGACCGCGGGACGCCGAGCCTCGATCGAGCCAGCCGAACAGAGAACCCGGACCCCGAGACGTGGCGCCTCCCCTGCCGGTTCCACGACCCGCGCCGGTGGAAAGCGTCTCCTCGCCGATGACACCTGGCAAGCGAGTCACCGTGATCCGTGGCACAGACCGCCAGGTCGTAGACGTGGAAGAGTAGACCATGCACGCAGAGGTTGACTCCACCAAGCAGACAGGCACGATCCGCCTGCTGGCCGTACACCCCGAGCCGCAGGCCTACGCGGAGTTCGACGGTCTTGCTTTGCCGGGCGGGTCGGTCACCGCGCTCGTGGAACGTGCTGCGAGCGAATTGTCCGCCCTGCGCGCCGCAGCCGAGGTGCAGCCGGACGTTGTGCTGGTGGAGGTCGACCAGAGCGCCTTCGATCCGTTTGCGCTCGGACAGGCGTTGAGCGGGGAGTGTCCAGACGCCTGCCTGGTATTCGTGGGAGACACCGCCGATTCCCACAATCTGCGGCGGGCGTTGACATGTGGCGCGCACGAGTATCTCATCCGACCCCTGGATCTGCGGGCAGTGGCCGAGGCGCTCGCTGACGTGATTAGCCGCCAGCGGCAACGGCTCGAATCGCTGCAGCCGAGGCGCGTCCCTGAACGGACGTGCCCGGAGTGGGAGGTCATCGGCGTCATCTCCGCTCGCGGAAAAGCGGGCAAGTCCACCATTGCCGCCAACCTGGCCATCGCGCTCAAGCAGGAGAGTCAGGAGAACGTAGCGCTGATTGATGCCGGCTTCGGGGATGCCTGCTTCATGCTGAAGCTGACGCCCGTGCGCGGCATCGTGGAACTGGGGCCGTTGGCCGCCGAGGTCGACGAGGAGATGCTCGCAGAGCTGGCGGTCACCCACTCGTCCGGGGTCCAGGTTCTGTCCACGCACACCCGCGTCGACTATCTGGACACGCCACCGGTCGCGGCCGAGTCCCTGCGCGCGGTGACCGACCGCCTGCGGGACTCGCGGCGGCATGTGGTGATCGACTGTCCCGCCTGGCAGGTGGGCAGCAGCCTGGAGTGGGCTGCGGAATGGACAACCGTGCTGCTGGTGCTGTCGGCGTGGGACCTGCTGGCAGTACGAGATAGTCGCGCGCTGATCGATGCCCTGCAGAAGACCATGACCAATGGCGCCGCCCTACGAGTGGTACTGAACCGGTACAGCAAACGGGACCCGATCAACCTCGCCAGCCTCGAGGAGAACCTGAACCAGCCAGCCTTCGTGACTGTGCCCAACAATACCAGCTTGGTGACTGCTGCGATGACTGCCGGGAACCCAGTGATGCTGGACGCCCCCGACAGCGACGTCGCCGCGGCGATCCGCGAACTGGCACGCAAGGTCGTCGGCATGAAGGCCGAGACAAGCGAACCGCGGAAGCGGCGGCGCCCCTTGTTTCGGTTGTGAGAGGTCTGCACGTCTTGACCACGCAAAGCACCCCTACGCCGACTCGGCCCACGATCTCGCGGGCCGAGCGAGAGCTGACCCTCGGTCTGCGGTCTCGGGTCCACCACGCCCTCGTCAAGGCACTCGAGACCTCGGGAGTCCCCGATGACCGCGCGGGAGATCGCCAGTACTTACTGGAACGCGCGCGCGCAGTGCTGTCCCAGCTCATTTCCGAGGAACGGGGAATCCTGTTGCCTCAGCGGCTGCGCGAGGTGGTGGCTCGGGAAGCGGTGGATGAGGTTGTCGGCTTCGGACCATTGCAGCCGCTGCTGGAAGACCCGTCGGTCACGGAAATCCTGGTGAACGGGCCGGAGGAGACGTTCGTAGAACGAGCGGGGCAGTTCGAGCGCGCGGACATCGTGTTCGATGACGGCGAGCATGTCGTGCGGATCGTCCAGCGCATCCTTGGGCCGGTCGGCAGGCGGCTGGATGAGCGGTCCCCCATGGTCGATGCTCGCCTGCCCGATGGTTCCCGCCTCAATGCGGTCATTCGTCCGGTTGCTGTGGCAGGTCCGCTGGTGACGATCCGCAAACACGGGGAGGCTCCGTTTGGGGTCGACCGGCTCCTTGAGGTGGGGACCCTGTCCAGGCCGCTGTGGCGGTTCCTGAAGGCGGTCGTAAAGGCGAAGCTCAACATCGTCATTTCCGGAGGTCCCGGCAGCGGGAAGACGACACTGCTGCGCGTCTTGGCGGGTGCGATCCCGCAGGGGGAACGCGTGGTCATCATGGAGGACTCCGCGGAACTGATGATCGACCGGCGCAACTTCGTGTCGATGGAAAGCCGACCGGCGACGGCGGAGGGCGTGACCGAGATCACCATTGGCGACCTGGTGCGCAACGCGCTTCGCATGAGACCCGATCGGATCATCGTGGGCGAGGTTCGCGGCAAGGAGGCCTTCGACATGCTGCAGGCCCTGAACACCGGCACGGAGGGCTCGCTGAGCACGCTCCACAGCAACTCGCCTGAAGATGCGTTGATCAGACTGGAGTCCATGTGCATGATGGCCGGTCTCGAACTCTCCTCGCAGGCCATCTCGCGACAGATCGGCTCCGCCGTGCACCTGATCGTGCAGCAAAGCCGGCTGCCGGATGGCAGCCGAAAGATCACCCACCTGGCGGAGGTGGTGCCGCGGCCCGGAGAGCTGCCCGGGCTGCGGAACGTGTTCACGTTTCGCCACACCGGGGCGGACTCGGACGGAAACGTGACCGGCCGCCACGAGTACGTCGGCACCGACTTGCTGTGCGCCGAGCGGCTGAGGCGCGCTGGCGTGAACCTCGAACAGTTGTTGAGCACCGCCGAGGATACCGATTCCAAACCGGAACCGACGGCGTCCTCCTGACGGCTTATGAACCTCGAACTCAGAGAGCTGCTGATCTTGGGTGGGGCCTTTGCAGGCACGCTGGTCACCGTGTTCGCAGTGTATCGGTTGCTGACCTACCGGCAACGGCTGGTGGCTGAGCGGATGGCGGCGGTCCGCCTGGTGCAGAGCGGCTCAGACGTAGCCCGGGAGGTCGCCCGCTCAGCCCGGCGCCGTTCGGCGATTGCGGCACTGGACTCGTGGCTGGGGCGCAGCGGAATCGCCCGGAAGTTGGAGCGGCGGCTCACGACCGCCGGCATTGCGCTGAAGCCCGCCGAGTTCGCAGTCACCGTGGTGGCGACCACGGTCTCCGGGGCCTTGGTGGGGGCACTGGGTATGCGCAACCTGCTTGCCGCGACCCTCCTGGGAGGGCTCGGTTACTACCTGCCCAATGTGCTGGTGGGCTGGTTGGAAGCGCGACGGCGCTCGCTCCTGGAGAAGCAGTTGGCCACAGCCGTCCGGCTGATCTCCGCGTCCATGCAGGCCGGTCATGGCTTCCAGAGCAGCCTGGGGGCGGCGGCGCAACGGCTGCCGCCGCCCCTCGCGGACGAACTCCAGCGGGTCGTGGCTCGCGTCAACCGCGGCCTCGGGGTGGAGCAGGCGCTGCGGGAAATGACCGACCGGGTGAACAGTTACGACTTCGACCTGTTCGTCAACGCCGTCGCGATCCAGTTGCGCGGCGGCGGCCGGTTGTCCGAGATCCTGGACAACATCGCCGCTACCATCCGACAGCGCCTCGGGCTGCAGCGGGAAGTCAGGTCGGCCACCGCCCAGGGCAAGTTGAGCGGAGCGGTCCTGTTCCTCGTTCCGCTCGGCATCGCGGCCGCCTTGATGGTGATCAACCGGCAGTACGCAATGCTCTTGTTCACCTCGGAGCTGGGACGGATGCTCGTCCGAGCCGCCGTCCTCATGCAGGTGATCGGCTTCTTCGTCATCAAACGACTGCTGCGGATTCGCGTCTGACGGCACTGCCGTTCGACCCGTGGTCTGCAATCTGAGAGCTGGAATCTGCGCTCTGTATGCCCATGAGAATCGCTCATGACAGGTTGACCACCCCGTCGCAGGAAGATGCCTCGCTTCTGGGACAATCGGCGACAGCCGGTCCCTTTTCCGCCGACGCCGCGGTAGACGGACCGGCTGACACCTATCTTCCGGCGTGTGGTGACGCATTTTCGAAGGAGCCCTCGTGCTGTTAGCTACGTTGAGTGTGATGTGGGGGGCGACGTTGGCAGTCGCCGTCGTGGCGGTGCTTGCGGGGCGCGCTCGCGGGTTATCGCCGGAGCGGCTGGAGGAAGCATTCAGCTTTGTAGATGATTCCCGTCCGGCCGAGCGCGCTGCCGGCACGCCTGCCCCCCTGGCGGAGCGAGTGCTCCGGCCGCTGTTGCGGTGGGTAGCGGAGCGCTTTCAGAAACTGGTCCGGCCAGCGGAGGGAAGTGAGCGGCTGCTGCGGGCCGCGGGGTATCCGCTGCGACTGGATGTCGTCGAACTCGTCGGGCTGAAGGTCGGCGCGGCAGTCGTGGCGACGATGGCAATGGGCGCGCTGCTGATCCTGTTGCCGAGACTCCTCCCTTTCGGTCCGCTGGTGCTGTGCCTCGCGGCCGCGATGGGGTTCCTCCTGCCGAGCGCGGTCCTGTCGCGACTGGCCGCCAGGCGGCGCTTCGAGATGCAGCTTGCGCTCCCGGACATGCTGGACTTGATCACCTTGAGCGTGGAAGCAGGGTTGGGCTTCGACGGCGCAGTGGCTCGGGCGGTTGCCAGCACGACCGGTCCGCTGAGCGAGGAACTCACCCGCGTGCTGACGGAAGTCGGGCAGGGCAGACCGCGGGTGGTCGCCTTCGGTGATCTCGCCGCGCGCACGAAGATCGAGGAACTCTCCCTGCTGGTTGCAACGGTACAGCAATCGGAGCAGTTGGGGGCCAGCATCGGCCAGGCGCTGCGCGAGCTGGGCGATCAGCTCCGGGAAGAACGGGTCTACCGCGCCCGAGAGATCATCGCCAAGCTGCCGGTGAAGATGCTGTTCCCGTTGATGGTCTTCATCTTCCCCGCCCTCTTCATCGTCATCCTGGGGCCGGCAGCGGTGATGCTCAGGCAGTCGTCGCTGATGGGCCTCCCCTGACATGCAGACGTTTCCGGGGGGATCGACGGGGCCGCCCCAAGACGAGCCGTTCGTCCCCCTCTCGCGCAGAGCGGGAAGCCGTTCTCCCGGCGGCAGTCGCAGCAGCAATTCCATACACTCCAAAGCGTGGAATTGACGTGAGCCGCCGCGGTCGCGCGGTCGGAGGCTGGCGTGGTTGCTCGGCCCGGCAGTCCGTTGAGGATCTCAATCGGCGCTCAACAGGACTCCGCGGAAGCGACGTACGCGCGCGCTCCCGCCCCGGGGCAGCAGCGCAAACCGGCTTCCCCACAGGCTGTTGGGCGGATTACAGTCCCAGCAGCTTCTGCGCGTTCGCACCCATGATCTTGCTCACCGCCTGCTTGGGGACCGGCGGGTCCTGGAAGTACGCGACGAGGGGGCACTCTTGCTTTGGGGTGAGGTAGTCGGTCCCGAAGAGCAGCTTGTCCTGGTTGCGCTCCAGGAAGGCCGGACCGAAGTTGGGGTCGCGGGCGATTGCGTTGTGGCCGGAGCCGGCGGAGAGGTCGCCGTAGAGGTTGGGGTACTTGGCCAGTAGCTTGTCGACGCGGCCGCCTTTGCGGACCTTGCCGGTTGGGTAGCCGGAGGGGTCGGTTTCGTTCTTCGAGATCTCCCGCCAGAAGTTGGGACCGTGCGCCATGAAGACGGTGGCGGGGTACTTCCTCAGCATCTTCTCGAAGTTGGGCATGCCGGGCTCGTCGCGGTTGATCCAGTAGTCAAAGTGCATCATGAGGGGCAAGCCGAGTTTGCCGCAGGCTTCGTACAGGACTTGGTTCATCGGGTCGTCGACGGGGATGCCGGCGAGGTTCTCGCCGAAGCCTTGGCAGCCTTGTCCAATGTAGTCCTCCAGCATCGGGGTCGGGTCGAAGTGGCCGGGATAGCGGCGCCTGGGATCGATGTTGCAGAAGGGAATTAGCCGATCTCGATGCCGCCGGCACATCCGGAGGATGTCGCGCGTGGGGACGTACAGATCGACCTCCTCGGGGTTCTCGACCGACAGCACTACCGCCTTGTCCACACCCCACTTGTCCATCTGCCGAAGCAGGCGTGAGGCGGTCAGCGGTTCTTGACCGTGGCGCAGTTGACCGAGGTGGACGTGATCGTCGATGACCATGGAGGGCTCCTCTTCTCGTGCCGAGTGACGGGTGGCGGGTGACGGGCGCGCCTTCGCGCTTGCGTTATTCGACGGGCGGAGGCCAGTTCCTGTGTGGCCAATCGCCAGAATCCTGTTGTAGCGTGAACGCTGCTTCCGGGTGGGGGCGGAAGGCTGGGTGAGCGGAAGAGTGAGGGGGCGCCTTCCAGTCTTCCGACCTCCGGTTGTTCGTGGCGGCCAACTTCGGTTGCGGCACTCGCCGCGACGGGAACCGGTGCGCGAGCCGGCCCGCGCTTGCCACGCCCGACGGCTTGTGCTACGATGGCCGACAACTGTGAAGTGTGAAGTCAGCGGAAGGAAGTAGCGACCATGGCAGAGCGAAGCGTCGGTCTCGGCGTGCTGGGCGTCGGTCTTCAGGGCGAGGCGCATGTGCGGACATTCAAGTGCGTTCCAGGCTGCGAAGTAGTGGCGGTAGCTGACGTGAATGCCGAGAGAGCAGCCGAGGTGGCGCGGCAGTACGGGGTGCCTCACGCGTACGACAACTTGGACGAGCTGCTGGCCAACGACGCCGTCGAAGCGGTGTCCATCGTGCTGCCCGACCATCTCCACCGGGAGGCGGGAGTTAGGGCGGCCCAGGCCGGGAAGCACCTCCTGATGGAGAAGCCGCTGGCCACTACCGTGGCGGACGCCGAAGCCATCGTCGCGGCGGCGAAGGCGGCCGGCGTCAAGCTGATGGTCAACTTCTCCAACCGCTGGCAGCTTGCCGTGAAGATGCTGCGGGAGCGGTTCTCGGCCGGCGCGTTCGGCAAGGCGGTCTACGCCTACACACGACTCAACAACACGATCTACGTGCCGACGGGAATGCTCAAGCCGTGGTCGTCGCAGACGAAGCTGCCGTTCTGGCTGCTCAGTCACACGCTGGACCGGGTGCGCTACGTCTGGCAGGCAGATCCCGTCCGCGTCTACGCCGTGCAGCATTCCGGCGTGTTGACCTCGATGGGCTTCGACACGCCCGACCTCTACCACGCCACAATTGAGTGGGACAACGGCGCAATCGGCACCTTCGAGTCGTGCTGGATCCTGCCGGAGACGATGCCTTCGGTCGTGGACTCAAAGATGGAGTTCGTCTTCGAGAAGGGCGCCGTCCACGTCGACGCGCTCGCCCCCGATATTCAGGTGGTGACGCCGGAGAAGTACTCAATCCCCAGCATCATCTCATACAGCCTCGACGGCGAGCCGCGGGGCTTCGTCCTGGAAGCGCTTCGTCACTTCGTCGACTGCGTCGCCCACGACCGCGACCCGGAGCCTTCCGGGGATGACGGTCTGCTCATGTGCCGGACCAGCGCCGCCATCGTCGAGTCGGCAGAGCGACGCCAACCGGTCGAGATCAGCGGACGGTGCTCGTCATGAAGGGCGAGTTCCTCGAAGGAGTCCTCATTTTCCTGGGCATCCTGGTGCTGTGGCCGAAGTATATCCTGCAGTGGCCAGACCCGATCTGGGAGTACCTCGCCTACCTCACTCTGGTGCTGCTATTCGGGGTGTTCGTGCGGCGTGTGAAGCGGTTCCGAGACGCGGCTCGCGAACGCGCCGCCGGCGGTAAGCGGCCGCAGGTGTGACGGCGCACGGACAGGGGGAACCCACGTCTCCGAAGGGAGAACCATGGAACTACTACGCCCACTGCTGCTCTTCACCGCTTGCCTGCTCGTGTCGCCTCCCACCAATGCCGAAGAGCAGAGCCCTGCGCTCCTGCTGAAGCCGATCCTCGCCGGCGACTGGGTCCGGCAAGGCGAGCCGAAGCTGTACGCACCCGAGGACTTGTTCGAATACATCGACGGCGAGGCGGAGCACTTCGTCGCGTACGGGTTCCGGCAGGCCGCTGTCGGCGAGTATCAGTCGAAAGTCGACCCAAAGCGGAAGATCACCGTCGACGTCTACGACCAGGGCTCCTCGGCGCAGGCATTTGGTTTCTACAGCTCCATGCGCTCCGGCGACGTCAAGTACGTCGAGGTGGGCGCTCAGGGCTATGTCGCCGGACCGGTGCTGGACTTCTGGAAGGGGCAGTACTTTGTCCACATCTACCCCGGCGCCAAGTTCGTGGAGTTCGAGGAGACGGCGACCCGACTTGGTAGAAAGCTGGCCGGCAGGATCACCGGCAAGTCTGAGCTGCCGGCAGTCTGCACGCTGTTGCCTAAGCGAGGGCTCCTGCCCAACTCGGTGCGGTGGTACCGACAGGACTTCCTGGGGCATGCGTTCCTGAAGGATGTTGCGGGCGCGGAGTACCAGCGGGACGCGCGGCGGTGGCAGTTCTTTGTCATCAACCACCGGACGCAGGCGGAGGCGCTCAAGTCACTGGCGCAGTACCGCGAGGCAGTCCTCAAGCGAGCGGCGCCACTTGAGGCTCCCACCGAGCTGCCGAAGGATACGGTGATCGTCCGGCAGTCCTACTACGACGTGGTCGCACTGGCGCCCGCCGGTCGCTACCTGGTTGGCGTCATGCGGGTGCCGGATACGGCCGCGGCTGCCGCGGTGCTCTCGCCGGTGATTGCGGCTCTTCTGCGCGCCCGCAAGTGACCGACACCGTCGCGGGAACCGACCGCCGGCCCGCACACCGCGCCGACACCTCCGGGCCGTCTGGGCGGGGGATCAGCGGGCACGCTTGACGCCGCCTGCGCGCCGGAGCTTTGCCTCCAAGTCCCGCCGCTGGCGTCGCCGCTGATTCCGCAGCCGGCGCTTGGCTTCCTTGACGAGCAAACATTCCAGGTAGTCGGATGTATCGCTTGGGTCCTGCTTGCCGAAGAAGGGGAACCCGCGGCAGTTGGCGGGGCGCTTCTCGTAGGCGCTGCACTTGAGCGTTTCTGGGTCGAACTGACTGCAACTGAAGTAGTGCGACGCACCGTCCTCGGTTGACCATCCTGGAATGTCGTAGGGGGCTTGCTCTTTCGCGTCGAGGATGGAGATCTGCTGCCAGTTCTCGGCGATGAACTGGAATTCGTGAAGCAGTTTGGCGTGCTCCGCCTTGGAGTCGACGAAGGCCGTCACGTCACCGCGCTCCACGAACGCCTCGATGTCGATCATCGAGTGTGTGTAGGGAATGCAGAAGCAGCAGCGGCCCCCGCACTCCTGACACAGGAGCTCGACCTCCGCTGGGGTGAACGCAGTTGGGTCGAACGCCATTCGGCTCCCTCCGAAACGGACTCCCGCCGGGCAGTCCTCGCTTGCGCGAGGTGAGCGTGACGCCCGGAACCGGGAGCCCGCGCCAACTTGCGCGCTTGCAGAGTATAGCCTACACTTGGACTCCGGCGTCAGGTGCACCGCCTACGGCGAGCACCTCTCCGCCGACCACAAAGGCAGAAGACCGTTTGCTGAAGCAACACACCACACCCCGCAACACAGAACTTCTTGTAGACGCCGGAAACGAAGCAGCAACCGCGCCGCAGCAGGAGGGGGCGGGAACCCCTCAACTCCAGCAGCGCCTCCAAATAGTCGTGGTGGCGTGCCTGAGCGGCGTGCTGTTCTTCGTGCTGGTCGTTCACTTGTTTGGCACCAGACCGAACCTGCGCGAGCCGGCCTGGCACCCTGTGTTCACGTGGTTGATTGTCGGCGCGGCCTGGGTCAATGTGGTCACGCTCTACCTGCAGGCTACTCAGCGGCTGCAGCACATCCGCCTCATCGCGTTCCCTCTGGCCGTCCTCTACACCCTCCTGATCGGCTACCTGATCGGCCTGGACCCCTCGGACCCGGCAGCGCAGAAGGGCGGCGAGTACCACCTCCTCTTCTTCCTACCGATTCTCTGCGCAGCCTTGTTCTACGAGGTGCGCGGCGCGTTGGCCGCTGCATTGGCGGTGTGTGTGGTCTCAGCGATCGTCGAGGCCGCGCAGCGCGCGAACACGGGCTTGGGTGAGGGGCTTCCCACCGGTCTCCTGCTGCGATCCGTCCTCTGGCTCCTGGTAGGAACTGTGGCCGGGTTCTTCGTCCGCGAAGAACGCCGTCTCCGAGACCAAACGGCCGCAGCGCTGACACGCGCCCACCGCAGGATGCAGGAGCTGTCCGCCTTGATCGACGTCGGTCAGCAGCTCACCTCCACGCTCAACATGCGGCAACTGCTGCGGCTGGTAATGGACCTGGCCACCGGCGTGATGCAGGCCGAGGCCGGGGCGGTCTTCCTGGTGGATGCCGAAACCGGCGAACTCATCTTCGAGGCGGCCATCGGCGAGAAGGCGGAGGAGATCGAGCAGCGACGCCTCCCGCGTGGTCAAGGCATCGCCGGCTGGGTGGCGGAACACGGGGAGCCGCTGCTCGTGCCCGACACCGCCGAGGACCCACGCTGGTACCCCGGCGTCGACGAAGAAAGCGGGTTCCAGACTCGCTCCATCCTCTGCGTACCCCTGCAGTCCAAGGGCCGGACTATCGGGGCGCTGGAGGTCCTCAACAAGCAAGCAGGAGCGCAGTTCGACGTCGACGACCTCCGGCTCTGCTCGGCGATGGCGAGTCAGGTCGTTGTGTCGCTGGAGAACGCCCAACTCGTCGAACGCATGGAGACGGCCTTCCTCTCCACGGTGGAGTGCTTGGCCAGCGCGCTCGAATTCCGCGACACGGAGACCGAGGGTCACTCCCGGCGGGTGCGTGACTTGGCGGTAGTGATCGGGAGGAGAATCAACCTGAACGACAAGGCCCTCCTCCACCTCGGTCACGGCGCGCTGCTGCACGACATCGGGAAAATCGCCGTGCCCGATGCCATCCTCCACAAGCCCGGAGAGCTGACGGAGGAGGAGTACGAACAGATGCGCCTGCACTGCACCCTCGGCTGGCAGATCGTCTCCCGCGTCGAGTTCCTGCGTCGCGCCGGCGAGATCGTCCACGCACATCAGGAGTGGTTCGATGGGTCCGGCTACCCGCGGGGCTTGGCGGGCGACGACATCCCCCTCGGGGCACGCGTGTTCGCAGTTGCAGACGCGTTCGACGCCATGACGTCCGATCGTACCTACCACAAGGCGCTCTCGTTCGCCGACGCCCGCAACGAACTCCGTCGCTGCGCGGGGACGCAGTTTGACCCCGACGTAGTCGAGGCGTTCATGACCCTCGACGACAGCCTGCTGCGTTCCATCCAAGCCTCGACGCGTATCCGGTCCCATGACCTCACGCAAGCAACGGCCGAGGTACTGGCAAAGACCGAGACTGAGCGACCCGCCGTCTCCTGACCGGCGCTGCCCGGCCTTGCCCTCAGCTCTGGACCCACCGCCTCCCCTACTCGCCCGCTCTCTTCGCCGCCTTTTCGAGCCCCGCGCTCAGGAAATGAGCGAACGCGCCAGCGTCCTTGGTCAGCCCGGGAAACCGACCCATCTCGCGGTCCGCCGAGTCCATCACCGCGTAGAACGGGAGGGCGGTGGTGCCGAACCGGCGGACCTGCAGGTCGCCATTCTGCTTGGCGTATGGGCCGATGTCGGTCATCAGCCGCGCGAGCACGAACTTGTCCAGGAGTGCCGACACCTCGGGTTGTGGCAGCAGGTTGGCTTCCATCCACCGGCAGTTGGTGCAGGTCTTCCCGCCGAAGTTTACGAAGAGCGGCTTCCCCGTCCGCTTCGATTCGGCCAGCGCTTGGTCGTAGCTGTCGAACCAGTGGTGAGCGTCGGCGGCTGCGCCGGGGGGGGCGGTTGCTTGCTCCGCCGTGGGCAGGTACGCATTGAGCCATCCGGCCAACGGCTGCCCTGCCAGGCCCGCCGACAGGTAGAGCGCAAATGCCAGCACCAGCAGGCTGAGCATCAACCGGGCGGGGCCTACTCCTTGCAGCTCCCCGTGTCCCGCCAACCGGAGCTTGCCGAGGAGGTAGAGACCGGCCAATCCGAACGAACAGACCCACACGGCCAACACCGCCGGCCGCGAGAGCAGATGCCAGCCCCACAGTGCGTCCACATTGCTCAAGAACTTCGTCGCCGCGGCAACCAGAAGGAAGCCCATGACTACCTTCACCGACTCCATCCACTCGCCGCTCTTCGGCAGCGACTGAAGGAAGCGCGGGAACAGCGCCAGGAAGAAGAACGGCAACGCCAGCGCGCTGGAGAACAGCGCCATCCCCAGCACCGGCCACGTCCACTCGCCCTGCGACGCAGCCACCAGCAGCAGCCCCACGAACTGCACTGTGCACGAGAAGGACACCAGCGCGAAGGTGAGCGACATGAACAGCACACCCAGGAAGCCGCCGCGCGATTGCTGCTGGCTGCTGAACTGGACGAACGACGATGGCAGCCGCAGCTCGAACAGACCGAACATGCTCAGCGCGAACACTATGAACAGCGTCGACACAAACAGGTTGAAGACCGCGCTGGAGGCCAGCCGGTTGGCGCCGGTCGCACCCAGCGTGAGCGCCAGGACCAGCCCGAGAGCCGTGTAGGTGACCACGATCCCCAGCGCATACGTGGCAGCCATCCCCACGGCCTGTGCCCGGGTGCGTTCCCCCTGGGCGGTGAAGAAGGACACGGTGATGGGGATCAGCGGGAAGACGCACGGCGTGAGCAGCGCCAACAGGCCCATGGTGATCGCCAACCAGGCGAATGACCAGAAGCCCTTCTCGATCGCCTGCTCCAGTTCGTCCGGCGCGGCCGACGGCGTGGCGGCCCCTGGCGGAGGCTTGCTGCTTGCGCCCGCCTTCAGGTACTCAGGACGCGCCTCGCCCGCGACGATCTCGGCCGCCGCGCTCACCTTCGCCTCCGTCGGCGGAGAACACGACGTGTCACTGCACGTCATGAACTTGACTGTCGCCGGCACCTTCGTCCGGCCGAGCGCAGTGTCCTTGGCGACGCGCACCGGCAGGACCAGGTCAACGTCGCCCGGATAGTACTCGACCTCCAGGTTCAGCCCCTCAACGGCGTGCTTCTCCGGGCTCGGTCCCGTCAGCTTCCCGGCGGCGGCAAACGGGCCGCCCTTCTCCAAGGTCGCCGCTGTCGGCACGCCACCGTCAGGATTGCTCGTCGGCGCGTAAATGTGCCAGCCCTCATCCACGTCGGCGTGAAGCCGGAGTTCGACCGTCTCGCCGCGCCGCACCTGAGCCGGCGCCACCACGGCCGAGAACCGCGCCTTCGCCGCCGGAGCACCCGAAGCACCCGCAAGCTGGCACAGCACCTCCACGAGACAAAGCAGTAAGACTGCCCGTGATTTGCGTCGGAGGACATCGAGGTTCATGACTTCACTCCCGGCGCCCCGGAGCGGCGGGGCAACGGAATGGCGGAGTACCGATGGATCCCTGCACCACTCACCACTCCCCTACTCCCTATCCTTAGGAATGCTGTTCAGCACGTTGGCGGGCGAGTAGTCGTCGGTGAGGATGTCGCCGGTCGCCCTGTAGTCGGTGCGCAGGTCCATCTCAGCGACGACGTTCGCGAGGTCAAATGACAGCTTGCGCTTCTCCATAATCTGCTTAGCCCGGCTGCGCAGGTCGTCCTGAGTCAGCTTGGGGTCGCGCTGCAGACAGACGACGATCTTGTTGCCGTAGCGGCCGAACGAGTACTGCTTGGGGAACACCTTCGCCATCGTGCGCCGCTCGTACTCATACAGCTCCAGCGACGGCCAGAGGTTGGACACCAGCGCCCCAGTGGGGGTCAGCAGCGCGCGGCAGTCGTCCAAGAACTCCTTGGTGGTCAGGTGAGCGGGGATGTAGCCGCCGCGAAACGCGTCGAGCATCACGAGGTCGTACTTCCGCTTCTGCCGTTTCAGTAGTCTGACTCCCTTGCGGCCGTCGTTGACGGTGACCTTCAGGTTCGCGTTCTGCTTGAAGCCGAAGTACTGCGTCGCCACCTCCAGCACGTCGGAGTCCAGCTCGACGACCTCGAACTTCGCCTGCGGGAAGTAGTGGTTCATCACCCGCGGGCAAGTGCCGGCGCCCAATCCCACCATCAGGATGCTCTTAGGTTCCGGCACAAACAGGAACCCCGAGAACATCAAGCGCGAGTATGACAGCACCAAGTTCAGCGGGTCCTTCATGTCGACCGACGACTCGTCGTAGTTGGTGCCCTTCCGCCGGAACTGCAACGTCCGGATCGACCTCGACTCGTCCACCTGGATGTAGTGGTAGCGCGTCTCGCGCTCATGGATGGTCTTGGCCGGCACGGCGGTCGTCGCGACCAGACTCAGGAAGGCAGCGGTTATACCCGCGAAGGTTGGGAACACACCGAAGTCCCGGTGCGACTTCGGCTCCGTCTGGGAGAATCCCCTCTGTCCTACGTCTGCTGCACGCCTGCCGGGGAAGTTCCGCGAACTTCCACTTCG
>Ga0100392_1000215_pt1 | contig 56998 bp, 40 predicted proteins | sample CryGeymeta201516_FD_81548 | JGI IMG/M metagenome (GOLD analysis project Ga0100392, IMG submission 81548) | Groundwater microbial communities from Crystal Geyser aquifers in Utah, USA - Crystal Geyser metaG 2015-16 | ecosystem: Environmental > Aquatic > Deep subsurface > Groundwater | place: USA... | reverse complement strand
GAGGACCGGCTCAGTCATCGCCGCCCGGCAGGACGGCGCCGACATGTGCAAGCCCGCGCGCCCTGGCGAGTTCGCTCTGGCGGTGGCGCTCGGCATAGCGCGCGCGGTCGGCGTCGCTGCGCGTCGCGTGGCAGGCGGGGCAGCTGACGCCTTCGACGTAAAGCTGGGAGGCGCGCTGTTCGGGCCCGACGGGCATGCGGCAGGCGCGGCACAGCCCGTGCGTGCCGGCCTCCAGGCCGTGGGTGATCGCGACGCGTTCGTCGAAGACGAAGCACTCGCCCTGCCAGCGGCTGTCCTCGGGCGCGACCTGTTCGAGATAGGCGAGGATTCCGCCGTCAAGATGATAGACCTGCTCGATCCCCTCGCGCTTCACGAACGCGGTCGCCTTTTCGCAGCGGATGCCGCCGGTGCAGAACATCGCGATCTTCGGCTGCGCCGCGCCGCGCGTCAGAGCTTCGCGGTTCGCTTCGAACCAGGCGGGAAAATCGCCGAAGCGCTGCGTTTGCGGATCGATCGCGCCGGCGAAGCTGCCGATCGCGACCTCGTAATCGTTGCGCGTGTCGATGACGATGGTGGCGGGATCGTCGATCAGTGAATTCCAATCTGCGGGTGCGACATAGGTGCCGGCATCGCGCGCCGGGTCGAGATCGGGCTGCCCCATCGTCACGATCTCTGCCTTCACGCGGACCTTCATGCGGTAAAAGGGCATCGTCGCGGCGCGCGATCGCTTGATGGAGAGGTCGGCGCAGCCGGGCAGGGCGCGGATGGCGGAGAGAACGGCCGCAACAGCGTCATCGTCGCCGGCGATTGTCCCGTTGATGCCTTCGCGCGCGATGAGCAGCGTGCCCTTGATGTCGTGCGCGGCGCTGGTCGCGGCGAGCGTATCGCGGATTGTCGCGGGATCGTCGAACGCGGTGAAACGGTAAAGCGCGGCGACGCTGACGGGGGGCATGGGCGAGCTCATCGGCTTTCGGGTCGGGGCTGAGGCATTGTGCTGGTCAAGGGGGCGGCCACTAGCAGAGCGCCGCCGCGCTGCCAATTGCGACGGCATTATGCCCGCGCGGCGAGGGAACCTTCGCGGCGGTCCGACATTCCCTTGGCAGGGAGCATCCATATGATCACAGTCAACGGCGCGGAGCATGCATTGCCCGACGATCCGCGCACCAGTCTGCTCGATTTCCTGCGTCGCGACGTTGGATTGACCGGGACAAAGAAGGGCTGCGACCACGGCCAGTGCGGTGCGTGCACCGTCATCGTCGACGGCATCCGGATCAACAGCTGCCTGACGCTTGCGGTGATGCACGACGGCGACGAGGTGACGACGATCGAGGGGATCGGGACGCCCGATGCCCCCTCCGCCCTGCAGGCCGCCTTCGTCAAGCATGACGGATTCCAGTGCGGCTATTGCACGCCGGGTCAGATCTGTTCGGCGACCGCGATGCTTGACGAGATCGCCGCCGGCTGGCCGAGCGATGTCACCGACGATCCCGCCGAGCGTCCGACGCTGACCGACGAGGAAATCCGCGAGCGGATGAGCGGCAATCTGTGCCGCTGCGGTGCTTATTCGAACATCGTCGCGGCTATCCGCGAAGTCGCGGGAGCGCGCTCATGAGGCCGTTCGATTACCAGCGCGCCGATGCGCTCGATCAAGCGACGCAAGCAACGCATGCCGGCGGCGCGATGGCGATTGCCGGCGGCACCAACCTGATCGACCTGATGAAATTGCAGGTCGAAACGCCGGTGACTTTGGTTGACATCAACGCATTGCCGCTCGACGCGATAGCGGTCGACGGAGACGGGCTCGGCATCGGCGCGCTCGTCACCAATACCGACGCCGCCAACGACGAACGCATCCGGCGCGATTACCCGTTACTGGCGCGCGCCATCCTCGCCGGCGCGACCCAACAACTGCGCAACAAGGCGACGACCGGCGGCAATCTGTGCCAGCGGACGCGCTGCTATTATTTCACCAATATCGATCAGCCGTGCAACAAGCGCGAACCCGGATCGGGCTGCGGCGCGATCAAGGGGATCGCGCGACTCCACGCGATCCTCGGCACGAGCGACCAGTGCATCGCGACCTATCCCGGCGACATGGCGGTCGCGCTCGCCGCGCTCGACGCGGCCGTCGTCATCGCCGCGGCCGATGGCGGCGAGCGTGCCGTTCCGGTGCGCGATTTCCACCGCCTCCCCGGCGACACGCCCGAGCGCGACAATGTCCTCGAACCCGGTGACGTCATTACCGCGGTGACGCTGCCCGCGCCGGTCAGTGGCCGGCAAATCTATCGCAAGGTACGCGAACGGTCGTCCTACGCCTTCGCCATGTGCTCGGTCGCCGCGATCATCGATATGGCCGATGGTCGCTTCAACCGCGCCGACCTCGCGTTCGGCGGGCTGGCGCACAAGCCGTGGCACGACGCGCGGATCGAGGAACTGCTGGTCGGCGAAAAGCCGTCGATGCCGCTGTTCGACAAGGCCGCCGACCTGCTGCTCGAAGACGCGCAAGGCTATGGCGAGAACGATTTCAAGATACCGCTCGCACGACGGACGCTGGCCGCCGTGCTGTGCCAGGCCACGGGGATCGAGCCATGAGCGCGCACCTGAAACTCGACGAACCCGATGAACGCAACCGGCTCGACGCGATGAAGCAGGGCGTGATCGGGGCGCCGCTCGACCGGCCCGAGGGCCTGCTCAAGGTCACCGGCGCCGCCCCCTATGCCGCCGAATATGCGATCGACGATTGCGTCGAGGGCGTGCTCGTCACCGCGCCCTTCGCCAAGGGCCGCGTGACCGCAGTCGACGAGGACTCGGTTGCAGCCATGCCCGGCGTCATCGCGGTCATCAGCGATCCGCGCATGACCGCGCGCGCCGCACAGGGGACGGCCGGAGAAGCGCCGCAGCAACATGTCGCCCAGGTTGATTATTTCGGCCAGCCGATCGCCCTCGTCGTCGCCGAGAGCTTCGAACAGGCGCGCGACGCCGCCAAGCAATTGCGGATCGAATTCGATGCCGAGCCGCTATCCGACGTCAACTTCGATCCGGCCAAGGGCAAGACCGAGACCGACGGCGAACCGACGCGCCAGGGCGACCTTGCCCGGGCGATGCGCGAGGCGGCGCACAGCGTCGACCTGACATATACGACCGAGGGCCATGCCAGCGCGGCGATGGAACCGCACGCCGCGATCGCCGAATGGAACGGCCAGTCGATCACCGTCCATGCCTCGTTGCAGATGCTCAATTTCAACATCGCCGAACTCGCCGACTGCCTTGACCTGAAGGAGGGCCAGGTGCGGATCGTCGCGCGCTATGTCGGCGGCGGCTTCGGGTCGAAGCTCGGCATCAGCGAAGAGATCGTCGCTGCCTGCGTCGCGGCGATCGAGCTCAAGCGCCCGGTCCGCGTCGTCATGAGCCGACAGCAGGTGTTCCAGACGATCATGCGCCGCTCCGAAACGCGGCAGCGGCTGCGTCTCGCCGCCGACGCCGAGGGCAAGCTCACCGGCTTCGGCCACGAAGCGCGCGTGTCGAACCTGCCCGGCGAGGATTTCGCCGAGCCCGTCACGCAGGCGAGCGAATTCCTCTATGGCGGCCATAACCGGCTGCTCCAGGTCGAGGTCGCGCGCATCCACCGGATGACCGCGGGATCGGTCCGCGCGCCGGGCGAAGCGGTCGGCATGCAGGCGCTCGAGGCGGCGATGGACGAGCTTGCCGAAAAGGTCGGGATCGATCCCGTCGAACTGCGCCTGCGCAACATTCCCGACCGACATCCGACCGACGATGTTCCCTATAGTTCGCGCAAGCTGGCCGAATGCCTGCGCGAAGGCGCGAAGGCGTTCGGCTGGGACACAGGGCCACGCAAGCCGCGTCAGCGCCGTGAGGGCGAATGGTGGATCGGGACCGGCATGGCGAGCGCCGCGCGCATCCATAACGTCGCCGAGGCCAAGGCGCGCGTCACGCTCAGTCCCGACGGCAGCGCGCTGGTCGAAAGCGACATGACCGACATCGGTACCGGCACCTATGCCGTGCTGACGCAGACCGTCGCCGAAATGCTCGGGCTCGATCCCGCGGACGTCCGCGTCGAGCTCGGCGACACCGATTTCCCGCGTGGGCCAGGTTCGGGAGGCAGTTGGGGCGCGTCCTCGGTCGCATCGGCGGCATTCGTCGCCTGCGAGGCGATCCGCAAACAGATCGCCAAACGGATCGGCGCCGATCCTGATAGGCTCGTCCTCAAAGGCGGAAAGGCGCATGGCGACGGCGATCCCGTTGCGCTGGGCGAGATCGTCGGAGACGAGGCGATCGCGATGGTCGGCCATTTCGAGCCGGGTAAGACCGAGGACGATTTCGCCGCCGCCAGCTACGGCGCATTCTTCGCCGAGGTTGCGGTCAACCACTGGACCGGCGAGACGCGCGTCCGGCGGATGACCGGCGCGTTCGGCTTCGGCCGCGTGCTCAACGCCAAGACCGCGCGCTCGCAGTGTATCGGCGGGATGACCTGGTGCATCGGCAGCGCGCTGACCGAAAGCCTGTTGTTCGATCCGGTCGACGGCCATCTCGCCAATCACGACCTTGCCGAATATCACGTGCCCGTCCATCGCGACGTCCCCGATCTCGAGGCCATCCTCGTCGAGGAGCGCGATCCCGCGGCGAGTCCGATTCAGGCCAAGGGCGTCGGCGAACTGGGCATCTGCGGCGGCGCGGGTGCGATCGCCAACGCGATCTACAATGCCTGCGGCGCGCGGTTGTACGATTTTCCGATGACACCCGACCGCGTGCTCGCGGCGCTGCCCGACGAATGACACGCGCCGCGCTCGCCTCGACGCTCGTGCCGTCGTGCGGCGACCACGCCGCGCTTTACGCCGCGTGCGCGCCGGGCGTCGCGCTGTGCACGATCGTCGGCATCGATGGCGCCTTTTCGCGGCGGGTCGGGTCGCAACTCGCGATCCTGCCCGACGGGAATGTGGTCGGGTCGCTGTCGGATGGCTGCCTCGAGCGCCAGCTCGCGAGCGATGCGAGCGATGCCGATGGCGTGCGCATCAAACGCTACGGCCGCGGATCGGACGTGATCGATTTTCGCCTGCCGTGCGGCGGCCGCCTCGACATTCTGATCGATCCCGCGCCCGATCGCGCCGCCTGTCGCGGAGCGGCCGAAGCGTTGAAGCGGCGCCGGCCAGCGACGGTGCCGCTGCCCGAAAACGGCATCCTCGACGCGCGCGCCTATATCCCCGCCCTGGCGATCGAAGCCTTTGGCGAGGGCCCCGAACTCGCCGCGCTCGCGCGGATCGGGTCCGCCGCCGGGATTGCGGTCGAGATGATCGCGAAAGACGGGCTTGCTCTCGGGAGCGCGCCCGACCGGCCGCCTCCCGACCGCTGGACCGCGACCGTCGTCCTGTTTCACGACCATGAATGGGAAGCGGCGATCCTGCGCCACGCGCTCTCGGGCGCCGGCTTTTACATTGGCGCGCAGGGCGGCGAAGAGGCGCGGTTTGCGCGCGTTGCGCGGCTGCTTTCCGACGGCGTCGACGAAAATGCGGTCGCGCGGATTCGCGGGCCGATCGGGGCGGTGGCGTCGTGCCGCGATCCCGCAACGCTCGCGCTGTCGGTGCTCGCCGAGATCGCCGGGGCCTATGACCAAATCCGTCCGCACCATCGCTGACCGCCGCATCGCCGACGATGTGGCGTTCGCGGTGCTCGCCGCCGGTTCGGCAATGCGCTTCGGCGGCGGCAAGCTCGATGCGCCGCTGCGCGGCAGGCCGCTCGGCCGCTGGGCGACCGACGCGGTCGAGGCAGCCGGCGCGGTGGCGCGGCTGCTCGTCGTCGGTCTGCGCCCGCCTGCCTTCGCGGCGCGACTGGAGGAATGGACCGTTGTCGGGAACCCGGATGCCGCACGCGGTATCGGCACATCGATCGCCGCCGCAGTTGCCGCCGCTGCGGGTCGGGCGCGGCTGGTGATCGCGCTGGCCGACATGCCGTTCGTCACCGCCGACCATCTGGGGCGACTGGCGCGCGGTGAAGGGATGGTCTTTACCCGCCAGGCCGATGGTCGGCCAGGCGTTCCCGCGGCTTTCCCCGCCAGCGTGTTCCGCCACCTGCTCGACTTGCCGCCAGATCGCGGCGCGGCGCATCTGGCGCGGACGGTGCCTGCCGCGATGATCGATCCCCCAAATGCGGCGATCCGAATCGATATCGATACGCAGGCCGACATGGCGCGCTGGCAGGACGGCGGTTCGGTACGGGCCTGAACGCGTTCGAAAGCGTCGGATTTTACGTGCTGGGCGGTCGTTTCCGCTCGCCCGCACGACACCGCTTGAGCATTGGAACGATTGAGAACATAATAGGAACATTCAACCGATTCGGGTTTATTGTCCTTGTGTCTCATGCTTCGCATATCGCCTCTTCCGCTGCCGTCCTGCCGACGATCGAGCGCCTGCGCGCAGCGTTTCCCGCAGGCGCGCTGGCGAGCGGCGACGGGGGCGACTGGTCGCCCGACCTCGCCCTGCCGGCCTCGCTGTGGGAGATTTTCGGGAGCGGCGACGACGTTTCGGCAGAGGCGTTCGCGCTCGCCTGCGCGCGCACCCTTTCCGGCGACAGTGCGCCCGGCAAGCCGTGGCTGTGGGTGCAGGACCGCGCCAGCATCCGCCGCTCGGGCCGGCCCTATCTCCATGGCCTGGCGCCGCGCCTGCGCAGCCAGCTCGTCCATATCGCCGCGCCGCGTCCCGTCGATGCGCTGTGGGCGATGGAGGAAGGGGTAAGATGCCGCGCCTTGTCCTTTGTGATCGGCGAGCTTGCCGAGGACCCCAAGTCGCTCGATTTCACCGCGACGCGGCGGCTGGTGCTGGCGAGCGAGGCGAGCGGGGTGCCGCTGATCCTCGTCCGCAAGGACGGGCTCGCCAACCTGTCGGCGGCGCGGATGCGCTGGCGGGCGGCGGCGGGACCAAGCCTGGCGCATCGCTGGAACGCGCGTGCGCCCGGCGCGCCGACCTGCCGCGCCGAGCTGTTCCGCGCGCGCGGGCTGAGGCCCGGCGCGTTCCATCTCGGCTACGGGATCGGCGGCGATGACGCCGGGCGAACGGCCTGGCCGGGCGATCGTGTCGATCTGGTTCCCGAACTTCGCGATCGACCGCTGGACGCGGATCGTCTCGCGACGGGGTGAGGCGGCGCTTGCCGACGCGCCGACGGTGCTCGTCACCGAGGGCGCGCACGGTCCCAGGATCGATGCCGCCAACCCGCCCGCAGCGGCGATCGGCGCGCGTGCCGGGGCGCGGCTGACCGACGCGCGGATGCTCGATCCGGCTATCGTCGCGGTGCCGTCGGATCATATGGGCGACGATGCGACGCTCGAGAAAATGGCGCTGGCGGCGCAGCGCTGGGGACCGTGGAGCGCGCCCGACCGGCCCGACGCGATCCTGCTCGACGCGACCGGGTCGGCGCATCTGTTCGATGGCGAAGCGGCAATGCTGGCCGAGATCGAGGCGCGCTATGCGGCGCAGGGCTATGACGCGCGCAGCGCGATCGCCCCGACCGCGGGCGCGGCATGGGCGCTGTCGCATTACGGCGCGGCGCACACCGTGCTGCTCGACCCCCATGCGATTGCCGCCGCGCTTGCGCCGCTGCCCGTCGCGGCGCTGCGGCTCGACGACGATCTGATCGTGCTGCTGACGCGGCTGGGATTGAAGACCATCGGCGACATTCTCAGCGTGCCGCGCGCGGGACTGGCGCGGCGCTTTCGCAACCGCCGCTCGGCCGATGCCAACCCGCTGATGCGGATCGACCAGCTGACCGGCCGCCTAACCGAACCGCTGGTGCCGATTATCGCCGATCCGCCCGCGCAGGCCGACCGCCGCCTGATGGAGCCGCTGCGCCATAGCGATCTCGTCAAGCGCGTCATCGGCGATCTCGCCGGCGATCTGGCGCGGACATTGGAGGCCAAGCGGCAGGGCGCGCGCCGCCTGTTGCTGCTGTTGTGGCGCGTCGACGGCGGTGCGATCGATCGGCGCGTCGAGCTTGCCTCGCCGTCGCGCGACCCGGCGCATATCGCGGCGCTGTTCGACGAGCGGTTGGACGATATCGATGCCGGGCTCGGCATCGACCAGGCGCGGCTCGTCGCGATCTGGGCCGAGCCGCTGGTTCCCGGCCAGGCGCGGCTCGACGGCGAGAGTGAAGGGGAGGGCGACATATCGCGGCTGGTCGACCGGCTGGTGACCCGGCTTGGGCCGCAGGCGGTGCGCGCCCCGCGCGCGCAAGCGAGCCACCTGCCCGAACGCGCGCAGCGCTGGACCGCGGTCGAGACGGCGATCGGCGGGACGGCGCCCGCGCTCCAGCTCGATCTGGGGTTTCACCACCGGCCATTGAAGCTGCTCGACCGCGCCGAGGCGATCACCGTCATCTATGCGACGCCCGAGGGACTGCCGCGTCGCTTTCGCTGGCGCGGCGGGCTGCACGACATCGTCCGCGTCGAGGGGCCCGAGCGGATCGCGCCCGAATGGTGGCGCGAACGGTCGAGTGCGCGGCTGCGCGATTATTACCGGATCGAGGACGAGAGCGGGCGGCGCTACTGGATCTATCGCCACGGGCTGATCGGCGACGGGCGCGGCGGAATCCCCGACTGGTATCTGCACGGGCTGTTCGCATGACCAGCGCGCGTCATGCCTGAAGGACCGCTGACCCCCGATCGGCGGACGCTGGCACAGCTCGACGACAGCGGCTTTGCGCCCAACCCGCGCGCCGATTTCGTCGAACTGGAGGTGAGCAGCTGCTTTTCGTTCCTGCGCGGCGCGTCGGATGCGGTCGATCTCGTGCTGGCGGCGCTGCGGCTGGGCTACGACGCGATCGGTATCGCCGACCGCAACACGCTCGCCGGCGTGGTGCGGCTCCACAGCGAGGCGACGACCGCGCGTCTGACCCCCGTGATCGGTTGCCGCCTCGTCACGGTCGAGGGTAATGGCTTCCTCGCCTATCCGACCGACCGCGCGGCCTATGGACGGCTGTCGGCGCTGCTCTCGCACGCCAAGATGGCGACCGCCGACGGTGCGTGGCAAGCCAAGGACGGCTGCGACATCACGCTCGATATGCTCGCCGAGCATCAGGAGGGCGTGCAGCTGATCTGGATCCCGCCCGCCGATCTCGATGACGGGGACGGGGCGGAGGCGGCGCTGGCGGCGCTGACCGAGCGGCTGGCGAGCCTGCGTCATGTCGCCGCCGCCTATCTCTATCGCGGCGACGATGTCGCGCGGATCGAACGGCTCGACGCGATGGCGAAGGCGCACAGCCTGTCGATCCTCGCAACCAACGATGTCCATTACCACGCGCCCGAACGCCGCCCGCTGCAGGACATCATGACGTGCATCCGCGAAAGGACGACGATCGCGCGCGCCGGCCTGGCGCTCCACGCCAATGCCGAGCGGCATTTGAAATCGCCCGACGAGATGATCCGGCTGTTCGCTGCGTGGCCGCACGCGATCTACGCCGCGCGGGAGGTTGCCGATGCGTGCGATTTCAGCCTGACCGAACTCGCCTATGACTATCCCGACGAGCCGGTGCCCGCGGGCCGCAGCCCCGACGAACAGCTCGCGATCCTGACTTGGCAGGGCGCGGCGACCCGCTATCCGGGCGGCGTACCCGACAAGGTCGCCGCGGTGCTGAAACGCGAGCTCGCGCTGATCGCCAAGCTCAACATCGCGTGCTATTTCCTGACCATTAAGGACATCGTCGATTTCGCGCGCGGATGCGACCCTCCGATATTGTGCCAGGGGCGCGGCAGCGCGGCCAATTCGGCGGTGTGCTATTGCCTCGAAATCACCGCGGTCGACCCCGCCGCGCACGAATTGCTGTTCGACCGCTTCATTTCCGAGGAGCGCAAGGAGCCGCCCGATATCGACGTCGATTTCGAGCACGAGCGGCGCGAAGAGGTGATCCAGTATATCTACGCGCGCTATGGCCGCCACCGCGCGGGCCTGTGCGCGACGGTGATCCATTACCGCCCGCGCATGGCGATCCGCGAGGTCGGCAAGGTGATGGGCCTGTCCGCCGACGTCACTTCGGCGCTCGCGCGCACCGTGTGGGGATCGCACGGCCGCGAGATCGCCGAGAAGCACGCGCAAGAGGCCGGGCTCGACCTCAGCGATCCGCAGTTGAGGCGCGTTCTCCATTTGACCGAAATGATGATCGGCATGCCGCGCCACCTGTCGCAGCATGTCGGCGGCTTCATCCTGACGCAGGGGCCGCTCATCGAAACCGTGCCGATCGGCAACGGCGCAATGCCCGACCGCAGCTTCATCGAATGGGACAAGGACGACATCGACGCGCTGGGGATCCTCAAGATCGACGTGCTCGCGCTCGGCATGCTGACCTGCATCCGCAAGTGCCTCGACCTGCTCGGCGAACATCACGACCGGCGCGAGACGCTCGCCAGCGTGCCGCGCGAGGACCCGGCGGTCTATGCGATGCTGCGCAAGGGCGACAGCCTGGGCGTGTTCCAGGTCGAAAGCCGCGCGCAGATGAACATGCTCCCGCGCCTGAAACCCCGGCGCTTCTACGATCTCGTCATCCAGGTCGCGATCGTCCGGCCGGGGCCGATCCAGGGCGACATGGTCCATCCCTATTTGAAGCGGCGGCGCGGGGCGGAGAGCGTCGACATTCCCAATCCCGGCCCCGCGCACGGCCCGCCCGACGAGCTGACCAGCATATTGGGCCGGACGCTGGGCGTGCCGATCTTCCAGGAACAGGCGATGAAGATCGCGCTCGACGCGGCCAAGTTCTCGCCCGCCGAGGCCAACCAGTTGCGCAAGGCGATGGCGACCTTTCGGTCGCGCGGGATGGTCGACGAGCTGCAGGACAAGATGGTCGGGCGGATGATCGCGCGCGGCTACGATCCCGATTTTTCGCAGCGCTGCTTCAACCAGATCCGCGGTTTCGGCGAATACGGTTTTCCCGAAAGCCATGCGGCGAGCTTTGCGCATCTCGTCTATGTGTCGAGCTGGCTCAAATGCCATTATCCCGCCGCCTTCGCCTGCGGGCTGTTGAACTCGCAGCCGATGGGATTCTACGCCCCCGCGCAGATCGTTCGCGATGCGCAGCAGCACGGCGTCGAGGTGCGCGCGATCGACGTCAACCATAGCGGCTGGGACAACCGCCTCGAAGCCCATGGCGACGTGTCGCCGCCGTTGCGGCTCGGCCTTCGTCAGGTCGACGGCCTGCGCGAAGCGTGGGCGGCGCGGCTGGTCGCGGCGCGCGAGGAGGGCGGGCACTTTACCAGCGTCGCCGACCTCCATGCCCGCGCGCGCCTGTCGCCGAGCGTGATCGAACGCATCGCGGCGGCCGACGCCTTCCGCTCGATCGGCCTCGACCGGCGCCAGGCGTTATGGGATGCGCGCGCGCTCAAGCCCGCGCTCGACCTGCCGCTGTTCGCCGCCGCCGATGCGCGCGACGAGGGGGCGGAAAAGGCGCAGCACCTGCTCCCCGCGATGCCGCTCAGCGAACATGTCGTCGCCGATTACCAGACGACTCGCCTCAGCCTGAAGGCGCACCCGCTGAGCTTCCTGCGGCAAGACCTGACACAGCGCGGCTTCACCCCCGCCGACCGGCTGCGCGACCTCAGGTTCAAGCAGTTCGTCCAGGTGTCGGGCGTCGTCCTGATCCGCCAGCGGCCGGGCAGCGCCAAGGGCGTGTGCTTCATCACGCTCGAGGACGAGACCGGCGTCGTCAATCTCGTCGTCTGGCCCGACACGATGGAGAAATACCGCCGCGTCATCATGGGCGCGCGGCTGATGGAGGTGAAGGGCCGCGTCGAGATGGACGACGAGGTGATCCACGTCATCGTGCATGAGCTGGTCGACGCGACGCAGCGGCTTGCCGCGCTGTCGCACGACCTGCTCGTCCCGTCGGTCGCGCGCGCCGACGAGGTCAATCGCCCGGCGCGGACGATGAGCGGGGTGAAGCAGGCGATCCCCGTCCCCGCGACGCGCGCCGATCCGCGCGGCGGCACGCTGCCGCCGGTGGTGTCGGGCCATCCGCGCAACGTCCGGATCCTGCCGCGAAGCCGGGACTTCCACTGACTTCAGGAGCGACAGTCGACGGCGTCAAATAGAGCGTTGTCATCGTCTCGTCCCGGCTCATATAACGGCGCGTTCTGTGAACGGACACCCTCCCGGCTCGACCACGAGACAAAGGTTGCCGTTTTGCTGCGAACGAAAGCTTCCCCCCCTGCGGCGCGGACCATGTCCTTATTGGTCTTGCTGCTTTGTTGCGGCCATTTCCTGGTCTTCTTCGATCGCTTCCTGCTGTCGGTCAGCGCGCCGCTGATCAGTGCGCGCTTCGGTCTCTCGGATACGGTCATGGGCCTGTTGCTCGGTCCTGCCTTCGCGTTCATCTACATTGTCGTCGCGCTCACCCTGGGGCGGTATTCGGACGGGCGCTTCCGCTTCATCCTGCTGATCGGGGGCATCCTGATGTGGACAGCCGGCTCGATCGGGCTCGGGCTGAGCGGGTCGGCCGAGGCGCTTGGCCTGTCGCGACTTGCGCTGGGCGCGGGGCAGGCCGCCTTCACGCCGGCGGCGCTCGCGCTCCTGGTCGGCATCGCCTCGCCGGCGCAACGCGGCAAGGTCCTCGCGATGTTTACGACCGGGTCGTCGCTCGGCCGCGGCGCCGCCTTTTTCGGCGGCGGCGCGCTGCTGGTGTGGCTCGGCAGCGTCGTGCTGCCGTTTCAACTCGACGACTGGCGCGCGCTGTTCCTGATCACCGCGCTGCCCAACCTGATCCTGATCATTCTGATCGCCACGATCGTGCCGAGATCGGCGGCCGCGCCGCGGCGCAGCGCACGTCTGCTGCCATCATGGGTGGCCGACCATGCGCGACTGGCGCTGTGCTATGCCGTGCTCAGCGTCGCCCCCATCCTCGCGATCCAGACATGCGCCGCCTGGCTCCCCACGCTGCTCGTCCGCAAGTTCGCGCTCGGCGCCGGCGAGGCCGGGGTCGCGATCGGGATGGTGACGATGCTGACCGCACCGACCGGACAGATCATCGGCGGCCTGATCACCGACCGTTTCCGGGCCTGCCGCGATCGCCCCTATCGCACGCTGGTCGTCGCCTTGGCGCTGGTTCTGCCGTGCCTTGTCGCCGTGGTCCTTTCGGCGCGCCTCGACGCGACGCTGATCGCGCTCGCCGGGCTCAATCTGGCGTTGGGGGTTTCTTCTTTTGCGGGGATATATGGAATCCAGTCGCTTTCGCCGGCGGGAGAGCGGGGCGCGATCAATGCGCTGTTCCTGGCCTGGATCACGCTGATCGCGGCGGGGCTGGGGCCGCTCGCGGCGGGGTTGCTCAGCGACCTGCAGCCCGATGGCGGCGCAGCGGGCATCGGTAACGCATTGATCATCACGATCATTTTCTGCATTGTCATCGCCGGGTGCGCCGTGCGACCGGTGTCCCGGCTTTATTCATCGACCGCCGCCGCCGCCGCCCGGGAACCCAGCCCATGACCACCGCTTGAGCCGCAGCGCCGATCCCGAAAGGCTGTCGTTCGACAGCGACGAGATCGCGCCGGTCGATCGCGTGGCGCGTTACCGCGCCCTGTATGCGCGCGGGGCCGACGTGTTCGAGGGCGGCGCCGACTTTCGCGCCAAGGTCGAGGGCTATCGGCTCGATCGCACGATATTGTACGAACGCCGTCTCCACCAGGTCGTCCACGAACGCGACCTTGGCCGAACGGTCCGCGACGGGTTCAACCATTTCACGCTGACGATCGTCATCAGCGGACATTTCGATGTCGTCGTTGACGGCGTCGGCCGGCGGGTGCAACGGGGTTGCGCGGTGCTGATCGACACGACGCGGCCGATGCGCAACCATGCGGTCGACGCCCATATCCTCACCCTGAGCGTCGCGCGCGACCGGATCGATCGCGCCGCCGCCGGCCATGCCGAGCTGCATGGCCTGATCCTGCGGCCGGGCAGCGTGACCTTGTTGCGCGACTATCTGGTTTCGCTGACCCAAAACTGGGACGAGCTGGCGCAAGCCGCGATCCCGGCCGCGACCGCGATCGTGGTCGCGCTGCTCGCCATCGCCTTCCGTCTCGAAAACCCCGGTCGCGCGATCGCGGCCGAGATGCCGGCGGCGACCGACGAAAAATACGACCATGTCCGCCGACTGATCGAGGCCCATCTCGGCGACCCGAATTTCGGCCCGCGGCAGCTGACGGTGATGAGCGGCATCGCCCGCGCGACGCTGTACCGCATGTTTCGCAACGAGGGCGGGCTCGCCGCGTATCTTTTGCATATGCGCCTCGACCAGATGCGCCGGATGCTCGCGTCGCCCGGCGAGGCGACCACGATCGCCGCGATCGTCGATCGCTGCGGCTTCGTCAGCCAAAGCCATGCCAGCCGCGTGTTCCTCGACCGGTTCGGACTGCGCCCGACCGACTATCGCAATATGCTCCGGACGCTGGGCCACGACGCCAAGCAGAAGCTGAAATCGGACAGTTGGCAAGTAGACCTGACCTAGTCCTCAGTTCGACGGTCGAAGGTTAACGCGCTGAATTCATCAAATTTCTACTGTTTGGCCTTGGCGTCTCACCGGCGAGACGTACAGGCCTTCGATTAAAGATAACAAACCGTTAGGCATTGCTGAGATTCGTGTGTTCGAATCCCAAGGGTGGGGCTCCTGGATACGAAAAACAAACCGGCCGGCGGCGCATTGATGCCGCACGGCCATCAGCATTGGAGCCTGAACTTGACCGATTTCGCTGCCGACATCCTCGACCTCGCTCCGTTCATCGACGCGCCGCAGCCCGCCCGCGCCCAGCGCAAGCGCATCGGCGCCGCGCTCTATGCATCGAGCGCGCTGCTGGCGATCGGCACCGCCAGCCCGGCGAGTGCATTCGTCGTTCCGGTAACCGCCACGACGTTTACCGCGTCGACCTATGCCGAGCTCGTCGCCGCGATCAATTCGGCGAACGTGACCGCGGGCACCAACACCATCTCGCTGACCGGCGACATCACGCTGGCCGGGCTGCTCCCCGTGATTACCGACGCGACGATCTTCAACGGCGGCGGTCATGTCATCGACGGCGCCAACACCTATCGCATCTTCTTCGTCGATGCGCCGACGCTGGCGGTGTCGTTCGGCAACGTCACGCTGGCCAACGGTCTGGCCCAGGGCGGCGACGGCGTGATGGGCGGCGGCGGCGGCATGGGTGCCGGCGGGGCGATTTTCGTCAATGCCGGCAATGTCACGGTCAACGATACCCGCTTTACCGACAACGGCGCCGTCGGCGGCGACGGTGGCGGCTCTGAACGCGGCTCGACCGGCGGCACCGGCGGCGGCGGCGGCGGCCTTGGCGGCAGCGGCGGAACGGCGGTCGACGGCGCCGGCGGCGGCGGCGGTTACAGCGGCGGCGGCGGTGGCGGCGGCGGCTATTATAGCTCCTTTGGTGGTTCAGGCGGCGCCGGTGGTGCGGGCCCGGGCGGCGCCGGCGGCGCCGGCGGCGATCCAGGTCAGGCTGGCGCGACGGGTTCGGGTACGGGCGCCGGCGCGGGGGGGCAGGGTGCCGGCGGTGGCAGTAGCGACGGCAGCGGCGGCGGTGGCGGTGGCGGTGGCCTTGGCGGTGGCGATGGCGGTACGACGGCATCTTCGGTGGCCGGAGCGGGCGGCGGCGGCGGCGGCGGCCTGCAAGATCCATCGGGCGGTATCGGCGGGGGTCATCTTGCCGGTGACACTTACGGGCAGCCAGCGGGTAACGGCGGCAAGGGCGGTGGCGGCGGCGGGGCGTCCTATAGCGGCGGCGCCGGCGGCGCCGGCGGAGATTTCGGCGGCGGCGGCGGCGGAGCGCGGACAAATAGCGGCGGCAGCAACGGCGGGGCCGGCGGCTTCGGCGGCGGCGGCGGCGGCGGCGCCAACGATGCTGGCGTTGTAGGCGGTTCGGGCGGTTTCGGCGGCGGCGGCGGCGGCGGTCAGATCGCCGGCAACGGCGGTTACGGCGCGGGATCTGGCTTCAGGTTGAATGGCGGCGGCGGTGCCGGATTCGGCGGCGCGGTCTTCGTCCGTCCGGGCAACGGCGGCACGTTGGCGCTGACGGGCAATACGAGCTTCAGCAACGGTTCGGTCGCGGGCGGTGTCGGTGGCGGCAATTCGGGAACGGCAGCGGGCAGCGACCTGTTCTTTTCAAGTGCTATCAATTTTGCCGTGTCACCCGGCGCCGGCAACACCGTCGCGTTTGGCGGCAGCATTGCGGATACCAGTGGAACCGGCGGATCGTTGACGATCAACGGCGGCGGCACCGTGGCATTCTCAGGCGGCGCCAGCGGCGATATCTATGTCGATGGCGCGGTGCTGCAGGCGACCGCTTCGGGCGCGTTCGGCGATGCCGTAATCCACATGATCGATCCCACGATCCAATATTCGGCCACCGGCACCTACGCTAACGAGATCCGGCTCGAGGTGGAGGCTCCCGCCTCGGCCGATCCGACCACATTCCTCGCCGATGCCGGCGTCACCGCGACGCTGACGGGCCAGGTGCACGAAACCGGGATCGGCGATCCCAACCAGCCGGTGATGATCGCCGGCACCGGCACGATCCTACTGACCAACGCGGCCAACAACTGGAGCGGCGCAACGACGATCAATGCAGGGGCGACGCTGCAGGGCACGAACCAGTCGATTTCGGGCGGAAACATCGTCGACAACGGGACGCTGGCCTATGTTCAGGCCAATGCAGGTACCGTCGGCCAGAATATTTCGGGCAGCGGCGTCGTCACCGTCAACGGCCTCGATTCCGGCCAGGCGCTGACCTATGCCGGCGACAATAGCCAGTGGGGTGGCTTCCGCATCGGCGACGATTCGGCGGTTGTCTTTGCCGGATCGAACAGCGGTGCGGCGACCGAAGTTATCGCCAACGGCGCGGCGACGATCACGGTCGCCGACGGCGGGTCGATCGCCGGATCGGTGACCGGCGTGTTTCTCAATGCGGGGGGCAATGTCGTCATTGCATCGGGTGGTGCCGTATCTGGCGGCGCCGACGGCGTGACGGCTTATGGCGACAGCGTCACGGTCCGTAACGGCGGATCGATCAGCGGTGGGGCGGGTGAGTATCAGCACGGCGTTTTCGCGCTGGGCACCAATGCCTCGATCATCAACGAAGCGAGCGGAACGATCGCGGGCGGTCGCGCGATCCAGTTCAGCGCAGCGGGCGCGCGGATGGACAATTTCGGCACGATTACCGGTGCCGCCACCAGCGTGGGTTATGGTGTCACGTTATTCGCCGGCGGGACGGTGAACAATGCGGCGAATGCCGCGATCTATGGCGGCTATCGCGGCGTGGCCATCCAGGGCGGCGCGGGCAGCGTCAGCAATGCCGGAACGATCACGGGCGGCCTCGACAATGCGATCTCCCTGTTCGCAGGCGGCACCGCCACCAACCAGGTCGGCGGCGTTCTGAATGCGGTCGGCGCTAGCGCTGCCTGGGGTATCTACAGCACCGGGGGTCTGGCCACGCTCGTCAATGCGGGAACGATCAACGCCGGCGGCGGCATCGTCACCGCTTTCAACGGGACGACGGTCGACAACAGCGGCACGATCAATGGCCAGATTCAGGGCGTCTGGGGCTATGGCGGCACCAGCCTGGCGCTGACCAACACGGGCACGATCGGCGCGAGCAGCGGCGACGGCGTGCTGCTGTCGGGCGGCGGCTCGATCACCAACGATGGCGGGTCGATCAGCGGGTCATCGCGCGGCATTCACGTCGAGGCGGGCAGCGCAACGATCGTCAATCGCGATGGCGGTACGATCTCGGGTTCCAGCTCGGACAGCCTGTTGGCCTCTGGCGGTACGCTAGCACTGATCAACGGTCAGGGATCGACGATCTCCGCCCCCAATTACGCGGCGATCGCGATCACCGGTGCGGCGGCGGGCACGATCACCAATGCTGGCACGCTGAGCGGCGGTACCGACGGTACTTATGGCGCGGCGCTGCAGCTCAACACCAGCGGAACGGTGACGTTCAACAACTACGGCTCGGCGAACGGGCAAGCGGGCGCGATCGACGGCAGGGGCAACGGCGTGCTCGTCGCCAATCTCTATGCCGGATCGACCACTAGCGCGATCAGGCTGGGTGGCGGCAACGACGTCGTTGCGCTCTACACCGGTACGGGCGCAGACTTTGCCGGCGTCGTCGACGGCGCCACCGGACTCGTGCTGCAGAATGCGGGCTTCAACGCGGCGGCCGACGTCGGCGCGATCGACATGGGTGGCGGCGCCAACACGCTCTCCCTGCGCGGATACGGCACGACCGCCGAGACAGCGGGCAGCTTCGACCTTAGCGGCAGCGCCAACGTCACGACGCTGGACAAGCGCGACGGCGGCACCTGGACGCTGACCGGCGATGCGTCGGGCTTCGGCGCGAACATCCTCGCCGGCGACGGCGGCAATGACGACGGCCTGCTGATCTTCGACGGCACCGCCGGCCTCACCGGCGACATCACCGTCAACGGCGCGATCATCCGCGCGGCCACCGCCGGCGCGTTCGGCAGCGGTACGATCTATACCGTCGATCCGACGGTTCAATATGGCGCCACCGGCACCTATGCGAACAATATCGTCCTGATGTCGGCCGACCCGGCGGGCGATCCGACGATCCTGCAAACCTTCGGCACCGGCATCACCGCCACGCTGACGGGGTTGATCAGCCAAAGCGGCGCGGCGGCGCAGCCGCTGGTGTTCCGCAGCACCGACAGCGACGGCAACCGCACCAGCGGCACGTTCGTCCTGACCAACGGCGGCAACGATTATGCCGGCCTGACCACGATCGAGACCGGCACGACGGTGATCGAACGCAATACGGGCCAGGCGCTGGGCAGCGGCGGCGTGGCGATCCAGACCGGCGCGGTCTTGCAGATCGACAATCAGACGAGCGGTGGGGCATTCCTCGACCGCGGCACTTACAGCGGTGCGGGCACGCTCCGCTTTACCGGGAACGCCGGCAGCGTAACCTATTTCGGTTTTCAGGGTAATATGACGACGATCGGCCTCGCTTCGGGTGGGTTGGTCGACATCGTCAGCGGCGTCGTTGCCGGCAGCAGCAACCATGCGGGCTTCTGGACGAACAACCTTGCCGACATGACGATCGCCACCGGCGCGACGTTCAACACGGTCGAAGGCAATGTTCGGGTCGACGCACTCAACGGCGGCGGCACCCTGCTCGGCGGATTTTACGGCGAGGGCAGCATGACCGTCGGCGTCGACAACGGATCTGGTTCGTTCAGCGGGACGATCGCCGACAACGACGCGGCGACCGGCAGCCGGATGGTCTTCACCAAGGCGGGCAGCGGCACGCAGATCCTGACCGGATCGGGCACATGGACCGGCACGACGACGATTTCAGGCGGTGTGCTACAGGGCACGTCGGCGAGCATCGGCGGTTCGAACATCGTCGACAATGCCACGCTGGCCTATGTCCAGAACGTCTCGGGCACGGTCGGCCAGAACATCTCGGGCAGCGGCGTCGTCACCGTCAGCGGCCTCGACGCGGGCGCGGCGCTGACCTTTGCCGGCACCAACACGCAGCGTGGCGGCTTCGTCATCGGCGACGATTCGGCGGTTGTCTTTTCCGGATCGAGCAGCGGCGCGGTGACCGAGGTCACCGCCAACGGCGCGGCATCGATCACCGTCGCCGCGGGAGGTTCGCTGAGCGGTTCGGACTACGGCGTCCGGATGCTGGCGGGCGGCAGCGTGACCAATGCCGGGACGATCAACGGCACCAACGCGGGCGGCGTTCGTTTCGACGCCGGCGGCACATTGCTCAGTTCGGGCGATATTTTCGGCGGGACCTGGGGCGTCTATTCGGGCGGAACGCTCGATGCCAAGATCACCGGGGGAACGATTTCCGGCACTCTGTACAACGCCTTCTTCAATCGCGGGGTCGGCAGCCGGATCGTCAACGGCGGGACGCTGGTCGGCGGCAATGCGGCGATCTACACCGACGGGGCCAACCTGACCGTCGTCAACGACGGCACGATCTTGATCGTCGGCACGACGACGCCGACCGTGACCACCGCCATCTATTCGAGCGCGGCCGGCCTGAGCGTCGTCAACACGGCGACGGGCTTGATCGAGAGCACGCTCGACAGCGGCAACGGGATCAACCTGACGCTCGGCGGCGTGGTCGAAAACGCCGGCGCGATCTTGGGCGGGAGCGCCAGCGGCATCGGCATTCTCGCCGGCGGCGCGACGACGATCGTCAACGCGTCGGGCGGGCGCATTTTCGGCGGAGGCGGCTCCATGCTGCTGACCGGATCGGGCAATTTCACGGTCGACCTGCAGAGCGGATCGACGGTGGTCGGAACGATCGACGCCAGTCGCAGCAGCGGGATCAACAGCTTTACCGTCGGCGGCGTGCTGAACGGCAACCTGCTCGGCGGGAGCGGGAGCGACACGCTGACGCTGGGCGCGACCGGAACGATGACCGGCGCCGATCTGGGCGCCGGCAACGATGCCTTCAACTATCACGGCGGCGTCTTTTCGAGGCTGATCGACGGCAATGCCGGCACCGATATCTTCACCGCGACCCTGGGGGCGGGCAATGCCGCCACGATCGACCAGAGCAATGCACTCAATTTCGAGGATTACCGGCTGATCTCGGGCGACCTCACCCTCACCGGCGATCGCGACGGCCGGGGCGCGGGCTGGAGCGTTTTCGGCGGCAGCCTGACGCTCGACGGATCGCTGACCAATGTCGGCACCGATTATAACGGCAATCCGTCGCACGGCATCGCCGTCCTCGGCGACGACGTCACCATCAACGTCACCGCCGGCAGCGTCCTCTGGGCCCCGGTCCAGAACGCGATCCAGCAGGGGTTCCACGACAATCTGACCGTCGTCAACGCGGGTCAGATCGGCGGCGGAAGCGACGGCGCATCGGGCATCCGGCTCAACCGTTCGGCGACCGTCACCAACCAGGACGGCGGCCTGATCACCTCGTCGGCGAACAACCCCAATGGCGCGGGCATCAGCACGAGCGGCGCAGGCGTTCTCGTCGTCAACGAGGCCGGCGGCACGATCTCCGGCTACTATGCGGGCATCGCCAATGTCGTCGGCATCGAGGGGACGATGCCGGGCCTGACAATCGACAATAGCGGCGCGATCACCAGCTTCGCCGATGGCAGCGGCGTCTTCTCGAACGGCGGCGATCTGGCGATCACCAACCGTTCGGGCGGCACGATCGGCGGCAGCAGCGGCGGCATCGTCGTCAGCGGCGGCAATGCCTCGATCACCAACAAGGCGGGGGCCGAAATCAACGGCGCCGATGTCGGCATCCAGGGATCGAGCGGCAGCACGCTGGTCATTGCCAATGGCGGTTCGATCACCGGCGGCACCAGCGTCAATTCGGGCTATGGCATCTACACCTATGGCGTCCTCGACTTCACCAATGAGAGCGGCGGCGTCATCAGCGGCAGCGACTCTGCCGGTGCGATCCTTTCCTATGGCAAGACGACCATCGACCTGCAGGACGGCTCGATCGCCAATGGCGGCATCGCGTTGCTCGGCAGCGAGGGCAATCGCGTCAACATCGCCGGCACGCTGACCGGAACGCTTTACGCGGGCAACGGCAGCGACGCAGTGGTGCTTGCCGCGACCGGGACGATGGCGAGCGCTTATCTGGGCGACGGCGACGACGCCTTCAACTTCGAAGGCGGCAGCTTCAGCGGCATCATCGACGGCGGCACCGGCATCGACGACCTGATCCTCGGCGGCGCGGGCACCGCGTCGCTTGCGATCGATCGCGTGCGGAATTTCGAAAGCCGCGTGAAAACCGGGACGGGCAGCTACACGCTGACCGGGACCGACTATTCGTCCGCCGGCTGGACGATCGAACAGGGCACGCTGACCGCCTCGGGCGGTTCGTCGATCAACGACGCGGTGCTGGTCACGATCCTCGCCCCGGGCACGCTCAACCTGGCCGACAGCGAAGCGATCGGCGGTCTTGCCGGCATGGGTTCGGTCACGCTCGGCGCGAACACGCTGTTCATCGCCGGCAACGGTTCGACCGAGTTCGGCGGCGTCATCAGCGGCACGGGCAACCTCGCGATCACCGGCGGCGGCACGCTCGAACTCAGCGGTGCGAACAGCTATAGCGGGACGACGGCGATCATCGACGGCACTTTGCGCCTCGGCGCATCGAACGTCCTCAGCGATCTGAGCGCGCTCGGCATCGCCGAAGACGGCGTACTGGACCTCGGTGCCTTTTCCGAAACCGTCGACACCGCATCGATCGCCGGTACCCTGAATGGCAGCGGCACGCTGACGGCGAACGATTACGCGCTTTACGGCGCAACGATCAACGGCAACCTCGGCGGCGGCATGCTCTATGTCGGCACCGGGACCTCGCTGCTCAACGGGACCGCGGGCGCGACCAGCTTCGAAATCGGCGGCACGCTCATCCTCGGCGCGGCCGAACGGATCAACAACAGTGCGATGCTCCAGAGCGACAGCGGCGGCATCCTCGACCTCGGCGCCTTTGCCGAGACGGTCGACACCGCCGTCATCGCCGGCACGCTCGACGGGACGGGCACGCTGACGGCGAACGATTACGCGCTTTACGGCGCGACGATCAACGCCAACCTCGGCGGCGGGACGAGCTCGCCCGCCACCACTTCGGCGATCGTCGACGACACGGTCGACACCGTCGCCGCATCGCGCCCGGCCCTGCTCGGCGCCGAAGCGATCGACGGCAGCGCCACGGTGCTGTTCGATGCCGACGGCGGCTTCGGTCTTGCGACGAACTCGGGGGCCATCGTTGCCGCAGTGATCGCGGGCACCGACGACGTCGGCGCCGCGCCGGGCGCGGATCAACAGCGACCGATCACGACGCAGGCGAGCGCGCCGCTCGCCGGCGGCCGCCTCTATGTCGGGGCCGGAACGTCGCTGCTCAACGGCACCGCAGGCGCGCTGACCGTCGAAATCGCAGGCACGCTCGTCCTGGGTGCAGACGAACGGCTCAACGACGCGGCCGCCTTGCAGATCAACAGCGGTGGCGTCCTCGACCTCGGCGCCTTCGCCGAGACCGTCGACACCGCCGCAATCGCCGGCACGCTTGCCGGAACGGGAACCCTGATCGCCAACGAGACGGGCCTGTTCGGCGCGACGATCGACGCCAATATCGCGACCGCCACGCTCGTCGTCGGCGCGGGCAACAGCGTGCTCAACGGCACCGCGACGAGCGACGAGGTGCGCATCGTCGACGGGACGCTGACGCTCGGCGGCGACGAACGCCTGTCGGACAGCGCGATCGTCGGCATCGGCAGCGCCGGCAGCTTCGACCTTGCCGGCTTCGACGAGACGATCGGCGGGCTTTACGGCAACGGCAGCGTCGTTCTCGGCAGCGGTACGCTGACGGTCGACCAGGCCATCGACGCGTCGTTCGACGGGGTCATTTCGGGCACCGGCGGCTTCACCAAATCGGGCGACGGGCTGCTGCAATTGCTCGGCGCGAACACCTATAGCGGGCCGACGCTGGTCAATGGCGGGAATCTCGCCGTCAACGGCAGCCTGGCCTCGACCGTCACCATCGCCAATGGCGCGACGGTCAGCGGCGTCGGGACCGTGGGCGGCCTCGTCGTCGGCGCGGGCAGCATCCTGTCGCCGGGCAACGGCATGGGCGCCTTCAACATCGCGGACAACGCCACCTTCAACGCCGGATCGTTCTACGACATCAACGTTTCGGCGACGTCGTCCGACCTGACGTTCGTCGGCGGCAGCCTGACGTTGCAGGGCGGAACCGTCCGGGTGACGGCCGAAGGCAGCGGTTTCAACCCGTTCTCGCGCTATGTCATCCTCGACGCCGCCGGCGGCGTGAACGGATATTTCGCGGGGGTCACGTCGAACTACGCCTTCCTGACGCCGGGGCTCGAATATTCGGCCAACCAGGTCATCCTGGCGCTGCGCCGGAACGACATCGTCTTCGCCGACGTGGCGATCGGTCCCAACCAGGGCGCGGTTGCCGGGGCGCTCCAGTCGTTGCCGATCATGTCCGATCTCTACACGGCGCTGCTGGTGCAGTCGCCCGAGAGCGCGCAGCGGGCCTATGGCCTGTTGTCGGGCGAGAATTACGCGTCGCAATCGACGACGATGCTCACCGAAAGCCGTCTCGTCCGCAATGCGCTGTTGCGCGAAGGCCGGACCGACGCCGAGGGCGCAGCGCTGTGGCTCGACGCGATGGGCAGCCAGTCGACCTACGACGCCGACGACCGGATCGGGACCGCCCGTCTCGAAAGCGATCGCCTCGGCCTGCTCGGCGGCCTGACTTATGGCGGGGCCGGGTTCTCCGCGACGATCGCGGGCGGCTATAGCGACGCCGACATGCTGACGCGTGCCCGTTCGACCGAAGGCAAGATCAAGACGACCTATGTCGGCGGCCAGGCGAGTTACGTCGCGGGACCGCTCCATGTGCAGCTCGGCGGCAGCCTGGCATGGCACGATATCGCCAACCAGCGTTCGGTCGTCTTCCCCGCCTTCGCCGATGCCCTGTCGTCGACGCAGGACGGCCGGACGCACCAGATCTTCGGTGAAATCGGCTATTCGCTGGTCGACACGGCGGCGCGCATGATCCAGCCGTTCCTCGGTTATACCTATCTCGATACGCAGATCGACGGCGCGACCGAAAGCGGCGGCAGTGCCGCGCTCGCGATCGCATCGGTCGATCGCAACGTCAGCCTGGTCCATGCCGGCCTGCGCGGCTCGGCGCGGGTGACGACGGTCTCGTCGGCGGTTCTGGTGCCCTCGTTCTCGGTCGCGTGGCAGCACGCCGGCGGCGACCTCGCCGGGACCAGCACGGCATCGTTCGCGAACTTCGCGGGTTCGGCCCCGTTCACCGTGACCGGGGCGTCGATCCCGCGCGATGCGGCGCAGGTCGAGGCGGGTCTGAAATTCGACCTCGGCGCGCTGGAATTCGGCGCCAGCTATGACGGGCTGATCGCGAAGGGCTTTGGCGACCATAGCGGGAAGATCAACCTGACGATCAAGTTCTGACGGTTGGCGCCCGGCCCGTTCCGGCGCTGCGGTTCGTCGCAGCGCCGGAAGGGCTCGTCGCATGCGCCTGTCAATCGGTCGCGGGCTCGCGTCAGGGGGTCCCTATGACCCCCGCGCAATCCCGCATGGCCCGAGCCGCGCTCGAATGGACGATCGATTATGCCCCCAAGAAGGCGGGCGTGCCGCGCATGGCGATCATGCGCTTCGAATCGAGCCAGACGATCGCCGGCGATGCCCGCGACGCCCTGCGCCGGGCCTATGAAGGCGCGGGCGTCGAGGTCGTGACCGACGGTGCCGCCGCGCATAGCGTACGCTTCGTCGGCGCCGCCGCGAGCGATCCCCAGCCGGGGACGCTGCGCGTCGTGTGACGCCGGGCGTTACAGCGCCTGCGCCGCCGCCCAGCCGCTCGCCCAGGCCCATTGGAAATTATAGCCGCCGAGCCAGCCGGTGACGTCGACCGCCTCGCCGATGCAATAGAGGCCCGGCACGGCGTTGGCCGCCATCGTCTGCGACGACAGGCCCGCGGTGGCGATGCCGCCGACGGTGACTTCGGCCTTGGCGAAGCCTTCGCTGCCATTGGGGGTGAAACGCCAGTCGGCGAGGCGGCGTTCGGCCTCGGCGAGCGTGCGGTCGGGAATCGCGTTGAGCGGTCCGGCGAGCGCGAGCCGACCGAGCAGCGCTTCGCTCAGCCGCTCGGGAAGCCGCGCGGCGACCTGCCGCTGGATCGTCATGTTGGGCGCCGCGCGCTTCGCCTCGGCCAGCCAGCCGCGCGGCGCGTCGGGCAGGAAGTCGATCGCGACCTCGTCGCCGCTCCGCCAATAGGACGATATCTGCAGGATCGCGGGGCCCGACAGGCCGCGATGCGTGAACAGCGCAGCTTCGCGAAATTCGGTCTTGCCGCAGCGCGCGACGACGTCGGCCGAGACGCCCGACAGTTCGCGGAACAGGACGTCGTCGCCGCCGAGCGTCAGCGGGACGAGCGCGGGACGCGGCTCGACGACCTTGAGGCCGAAGCGGCGCGCGAGGTCGTAGGCGAAACCGGTCGCGCCCATCTTGGGGATCGACGGGCCGCCGGTGGCGACGACCAGCGACGGCGCGCTCGCGCTGCGCGTCCCGAAGCCGACGGTGAAGCGCGCATCGGCGTGATCGAGCGATCCGATCGCGTCGCCGAGCGCGATCTCGACATCGCCCCTGGCGCATTCGGCGAGCAGCATGTCGAGGATCTGGCGCGAAGGGCCGTCGCAGAACAGCTGGCCGAGCGTCTTTTCGTGCCAGGCGATGCCGTAGCTGTCGACCAAAGCGATGAAATCGGCGGCGGTATAGCGCGCCAGCGCCGACTTGGCGAAATGGCGGTTGGTCGAGAGATAGCGGTCGGGCGCGGTGTTGCGATTGGTGAAGTTGCAGCGCCCGCCGCCCGAGATGAGGATCTTCCTGCCCGGCGTTTCGGCATGTTCGACGACGAGCACGCGCCGCCCGCGCTGGCCGGCGATCGCCGCGCAGAACAGGCCGGCGGCGCCGCCGCCGAGGACGATCGCGTCGTAGCGCGCAGGGGAAAGCGGGTTCATCACCTTCGCGCATAAAGCATAAGCGGGGCTGTGCAATCGCGCGCTTTGGCCTAGGCTCGGATGCCGAGGGAGACGGAGATGGGCGAGACGGTCAATATTCGGTCGGCGATGCTGCTGGCGTCGGCGCTGGCGCTATCGTCGTGCGCGGCGGCCAGTGAACCGGTGGCGGGCGTGCCACCGACCGACGCCGTAGCGGCCGAGGATCGCGCCCTGCACGACCGCCTGCTCGTCCTCGACAGCCATCTCGACAGCCCGATGCATTTCGGCCGCGTCGGCTGGGACATCACGCAGCGGCACAGCGAAGCAGGCGACGGCACCCAGCTCGATTTGCCGCGCATGGTCGAAGGCGGGCTCGATGGCGGATTTTTCGTCGTCTACATGCCGCAGGGCGAACTGACCCGCGACGGCTATGCGACCAGCTTCGCCGATGCGCTGCGCCGGACGGCGGCGATCCACCAGACCGTCGCGCGGCATGCCGACGCGATGATGCTCGCGACGACGTCGGACGATGCGCGCGCGGCGCAGGCGGCGGGCAAACGCGCGGTCTTCATCTCGATGGAAAACGGTGATCCGCTGGGCGAGGACCTCTCGCGGCTCGCGTTGTTCCATGGCCTCGGCGTGCGGATGGCGGGGCCGGTCCACAGCCGGACCAACCAGCTCGCCGATGCGGCGACGGGCGAGGCGATTTGGGGCGGCTTCAGCCCGCTGGGCCGGCAGTGGCTCGCCGAAATGAACCGGCTCGGCATGATCGTCGACGGGTCGCATGCGTCCGACGCGGTGTTCGACCAGATGATCGCATGGTCGAAGGCGCCGATCGTCCTGTCGCATTCGGGCAGCAAGGCGATCTACGATCACAAGCGCAACATCGACGACGCGCGGATGAAGATGCTGGCCGATCACGGCGGCGTCATCCTGGTCAATTCGGTGTTCCTCGGGCCGGTCAATTTCGGCGGCGAACTCGGCGACGTGCTCGACGAGATGGACTATATCGAGGACCTGTCCCCCGCCGGGCAGGCGGCGCTGATCGCGCGGCGCAGCGCGCTGATGAAGGCGCACCCGCCGATTACCGACGATTTCGACGACTATATGCGCGCGCTGCTCCATTGCATCGCGGTTGCCGGAGTCGATCATGTCGGCATCGGCGCCGACTGGGACGGCGGCGGCGGCGTCGCCGGGATGACCGATGTCGCGCAGCTTCCCAGGATCACCGCGGCGCTCAAGGCGGCGGGCTATGCGGACGGCGATATCGCCAAGATCTGGGGCGGCAACCTGATGCGCGTGCTCGACGCGGTCGAGGCGCAGGCGCGGCGCGGGGACCCGCGCTAGCGCCCGGGCGCGAAACATTTCGCCTGCGGCATGAAACTTGGCGCCCGCCCGCCCGTTGGGTTGGCATGACTGCGACTAGCGACGATTATCTCTGGCGGATCCAGCGCGGCGAAGGCCCGGTGCTGGCGACCGCGATCCATGACGGCCACGGGCTGCGCGACGAGGTCGCCGCCGCGATGAAGCTCGCCGAGGCCGACCGGCTGCGCGAGGAGGACCCGTTCACCGGCCAGGCGATCGCCGACGTCGCGACGCATATCGTCGCGGGGCGATCGCGTTTCGAATGCGACCTCAACCGCGCGGTCGATACCGCGGTCTACCAGACCCCCGACATGGCATGGGGCCTCGACGTCTGGCAGGGCGTGCCCGATTCGATGCTCGTCGCGCGCTCGCAGGCCTATCATGCCAGTTACTATGCGATGCTCGGCGCCCTGCTCGACGACATCGCCAAGCGCTACGGCAAGTTCGTCCTGCTCGACGTCCACAGCTACAACCATCGCCGCGACGGGCCGGGCGGCGAGCCGACGCCGCAGGACGATGCCCCCGACATCAATATCGGCACCTCGTCGATGCCGCGCGAGCAATGGGCCTGGCTGGTCGATCCGCTGATCGCGGCGATGGCCGAATTCGATTTCAACGGCCGCCGGCTCGACGTGCGCGAAAACGTCGCCTTCCAGGGCAAGGGCGAACAGACGCGCTTCGTTCATGAACGCTACCCCGGCGTCGGCTGCGCGATCGCGATCGAGTTCAAGAAGTTCTTCATGGACGAATGGACCGGCGTGCCCGATGCCGCCGAACTCGCGGCGATGCGCGGCTTCATCGATCGCAGCGCGCAGGTCGCGCGGACGCTGCTCGATGCCGGCTGACGCCGCGGCCGATACGGCTGAAGGCTTCGTCCCCGAATTCGGGCCGGGCGGCGCGCTGCGCCAGCAATGCGGCTGCGAGGGCCGCATCCATATCGACCGGCCGCTGCCGTTCCTCGTCCTCAACCGCTTCGACCCCGAAGATCCCGACAGCCTCGCCCAGCGCATCGCGGTGACGAGTTCGGCCTATGCCGTATGGCCCGAGGGGATCGACGACGAGGCCGCGCTCGAGGGAATCGCAGCCGTGCTCGCGCACCAGGCCGAAAGCTGCCAGCGGATCCTGCTGATTTCGGTCCACGATCGCATCCCGGTCGAAAAGGTCGCGGCGAAGCAGGCCAGGCTGCCCGAATTCACCGCCGCGATCGCCGCGAGCGACGACGCCCCGGCGCAGGCCGCCGCCGACGTGCTGGCAGCGACGCTGGCCAAGGTGAAGGTCGACCTGCGCCACTGCAAGATCGACCGCGCGAGCCCGGAGTTTTTCGAACCCGGCATCGCGGCGCTGGTCGCTTCGGATGAGCGCTATGCGCATTTGTCGCTGGCGCTGCCGCAAAACTATCGCCGTCCCGACGGCAAGGGCATCTATCCCCAGCTGTTCCACGATCTGTCGATCGAGGTGTTCGACGCGCTGCTCAAGGCCGCCGAGGCGTTCATGACGGCGGCGGGCGAGCAGCCGCCGCAGCATCATCGCGCGCTCGGCCGCAGTGCGTTCATCGACGCGGCCAAGTCGGCGGATCGCAAGCTCGACCGCATCTGCCGCAGTTACGATTTCCTGCTCAGCGTTTCGCCGATCAATAGCGAGCAGGCCTATGAAAGGTTTCGCGAGGACAAGTTCCAGACGGCGCCGAAATTCCGGTATCGCCCGCTGACGGTCGATCCCGACCTGGCCAAGCGCGCGCTGTACAGGATTGATCTCGGCAGCGTCGAAGCGCCGATGCTCGAGACGCTGTTTTCCGAAAAGCGGCAGGAGATCGATTACCAGCTGACGACGCTGGCGGCGCGCAACACGCCCAATTTCCGCCACGCGTCGATGCTGCTTTACGGCACCGTCGAATCGGACCTGCGCGATTCGGCGATCGACATATTGGGCAGCAAGCGGCCCAAGTCGGATCGCGCCGGCGGCAGCGTCGATTGTTATGCGGTCGAGGCCGGCGCGCGCGCGCTGGTCGCCGATTATCATGCGCAGGACGAGCGCTTCGACGTCGACGTCGAGCTGCGCGAGGATATTGCGGCGGGTCTGATGGTATCGGGCAACAAGGTGCTGATCTCGACCGCGACCAACATGCCCGCGCACCGGCTCGAACCCTTGCTCCATCACGAGATCAGCATCCACGCGCTGACCTGGGTCAACGGCGCGCAGCAAGGCCTCACAATGTTCCGCACCGGCCTCGCGCAATATGAGGGCGTCCAGGAAGGGCTCGGCGTGTTCGCCGAATGGGCGGTCGGCGGACTGACCTGGACGCGGCTGCGCGCGCTGGCCGCGCGCGTCGTCGGCGTCGACGCGATGATCGCCGGCGCCAGCTTCGTCGATACCTTTCGCCTGCTTCACGAGACGCACGGCTTTTCGGCGCGCGGCGCATTCAACATCACCGCGCGCATCTATCGTTCGGGCGGCTTCGCCAAGGACGTCATCTATCTGCGCGGGTTCAAGACGGTGCTCGACCTGCTCGCCGCGGGCGGCGACCTGACGCCCTATTGGTACGGCAAGATCGCGCCGCAGCACGTCGCCGCGATCGAGGAGTTCGCGCTGCGCGGATTGTTGCGCAAGCCGTTGTTCACACCTGCTTTCCTATCACGCGACGACGTGCAGGCGAGAATCGCCGGCTTTCGCAAAAACCCTTCGCTTTCCTCGCTGCTATGACTGGATCACCGCCATGAAAATCGCATTTTTCGTCAATTCGATGGCCGACGAATACCCCAATTACGCAACCACCGTGCTCGCGGCGCAAGCGGTCGCCCACGGCCATGACGTCTATTACCTGACACCCGAGGATTTCGTCCTCGAGCCGGGCGGCGGCATGTCGGTTCATGTCCGCGCCGCGCCGACCGCGCCCAAGGGCGGCTATGCCGACCACACCAAATTCTTCGCCGAGCTGAAAAAGGTCGCGGGCAAGACGAGCAAGCTCGACATCGCCGAGCTCGACGTGCTCATGCTGCGCAACGACCCGTCGAACGACGCGCAGGACCGTCCCTGGGCCGAGGATGCCGGCATATTGTTCGGGCGCGAGGCGGTGAAACGCGGGGTGATCGTGCTCAACGATCCCGACAGCCTGGGCCGCGCGATCAACAAGATGTACTTCGAAAGCTTCCCGGTCGAAGTGCGCGCCGAGACGCTGATCACCAAGCATCCCGCCGACATCAAGGAGTTCGCCAAGAAGCACGGCGGCAACATCATCCTGAAACCCTTGCAGGGTTCGGGCGGGTCGGGCGTGTTCAAGGTCGACGGCAAGTCGGCGTCGAACATGAACCAGATGATCGAGGCGATCGAGCGCGACGGCTACATCATCGCGCAGGAATATGTGAAGGCCGCGACCAAGGGCGACATCCGCCTGTTCATGATGAACGGCGAGCCGCTGTGCGTCGACAAGAAGTTCTGCGCGCTGCGCCGCGTCCAGTCGCCCGACGACATCCGCAGCAACATCCATGCCGGCGGCAAGGCGGTGAAAGCCGAGGTCGGCGAGACCGAATTGCGCGTCGCCGAGCTGATCCGCCCCAAGCTGATTTCCGACGGCATGTTCCTCGTCGGGATCGACATCGTCGGCGACAAGATCCTCGAGGTCAACGTGTTCAGCCCCGGCAACCTGCACACCTGCAACAAGCTGGCGGGCAAGAACTTCGCCGAGAAGATCATCGCCGGGATCGAGCGCAAGGTCGAGATCCGCAAGGAATTCCCCGGCCAGTTCACCAACCGCGCGCTCGCGAGCCTGTAGGCGGCGCTATTTCGCCGCGTTGGTGACTCGCCTGTCGCGGGTGACATGGCCCTCGAGCCTCGCCGGGTCGAAATAGACGGGCTTGGTCCGGTGGTCGACGAACAGTTGCGCCTGGTCGGTATAATAGGGGCTGTCGGGCCGCGTGCTCGCCGATCCGAACGGCTGGATCGAGCGCGAGCGGACGCTACCGTCGCGCGTCCATTCGACCGCCTGGATGAAGCTGTCGCCGTGATAGACCGAATAGCGGCCGTCGGGATCGACATTCCATAAAGTCGATGCGCGCAGCGTGTCCGAGCCGCCGTCGAGCGGCAGGTCGATCATCGGCGTGCCCTTCATCGCGCCTTCCTCGGGCCCCTGGCGCAGCCGCAGGACGGTGCCGAGCCGCGGATCGAGCGTGCCGAACGTCGTCGCCAAATGGTCGGCCGCCGCGGTCAGCTCCTCGCGCGCGTCGGGCGGCGTTTCGCGGCGATAGGCCTTGCGCATCGCCGGGCGCAGAACGGTCAGCGCAAGCGCGTCGCCGCGCCCCTTGCCGTCGAGCTTCCAGTCCCATTGCGCGAGCAGTTTCTGCGCCTCGGCGAGCCGGCGGTCGCCCCGCGTATCGAGCGCGAGCAGCGATTTCATCCACTCGCCGGCATAGCTCGCGCGGCTGTAGCCGGTATCGTATTTGATCCGCCACAGCACCGGCCAGGTGATCGGCCCGTCGACGCCCTCGAACAGGTCGATCGCCCGGCGCTGACGGTTGGTCATGTCGAGCTCGATGCCCATCAGCGGCGAGAACGCCGCGGGGTCGAGCTCGTCGCCCGGACCCGCCGCGACGAACGGCGTGTTGTTGGCGTTGACGAGATAGCCCGAGGCCGGATTGACGTTCTTCGGATAGGCCGCATAGGGCAAATAATCGTGCCAGATCGCGCGCGAGCTATCGCCCGGCAGGACATTGCGCCAGTCGTAGCCGGCAACGCGCGCGGGGAACATCGCGTTGTAGACATGCGCGATATTGCCCGCCGCATCGGCATAGATGAAATTGGTCGCGGGCACGCCCTGGATCGCCATCGCGCGCTGCCACTCGGCGAAATCCCTCGCCTTGTTGAGGCGGTAATATTGCGTCAGCTGGGTCAGCGTATCGATGCCGGCATAGCGGATCGCGAAGAAGCCGGCGTCGTTCTCGATCACCGGGCCGTGGACCGATCGCAGCACCGTCTTGGGCACCGGCAGAACGAAGGGGCCGAAGCGGACGTGCAGCCAGACGCGCTTCTTCTCGAGCGGCAGCCATTTCCCATCCATTCGGTACTGTGTCACGTCGTCGTTCATGACGAGCCTGTAGACGTCGATCAGATCGGGACGATTGACCGTGTTGGTCCAGCCCAGCGTCTTGTTATGGCCGAGAAAGGGATAGGGCGAGCCGGGGAAGGTCGCGCCGGCGAAGTCCCAGCCCTGCTGCGAATGGACGACAAGCTCGTACCAGGCGACGCCGCCGCGCCACGGCTGGTGCGAATTGCTGATCAGCTTGGTCTTGCCTTGCGGGTCGCGCGACGGGGCGATGGCGAAGGCGTTCGACCCCGCCATGTCGGCATCGGGGCCGACCGGCGAATTGTTCGGCGCGGGGAGCGCGGGGCCGCCTTCCTGCGGCAGGGGTTCGCCCGCGACGAGCTTGCCGATGACGCTGTCGAGGCCGAAGAAGAAGGGCGAGCGCAGCGCGAAACCGGCGGCGATGTCGCGGCCGTTGACGGGGAACAGCCTGGCGAGGCGGATCTCCTCGGGATGGCGGTCGGCATAGAGGTTCATGCCGCGCGCATAGCCGTCGAGCAGCGCGCGGACGTCGGCGGGCAGCGCGTCGTAATGGCGCGCGACGGTGCCGTCGGTGTCGAGCAATTTCGCGGCGTAATCAACCTTGGCGCCTTCGGCCCCGGTCGCCGCGCCGAGCCGCGAACGCGTCATCGCGACGACTTCCTGCAGCGTCGAAAAATCGTCCTCGCTATGCGCATAGGCGATGCCGAACGAGACGTCGGCGTCGGTGGCCCCGAAGATGTGCGGGACGCCGTGATCGTCGCGGACGATGCGCACGTCGTGCGTCATCGGCGCGGGCGCGGCGCGCGCATCGACCGACAGCGGCTCCCACACGGCAAGGCCGACCGCAATGAGCGCGAGCACGACGAGCAGTCCGACCAGACCCGTTTTCCAGCGGCTGCGACGACGCGGGGCGGGGGTCGGCGCTATGGTGCGATCGGTCATCAGGGCTCCAGACGGTTGGCGCCGTGGCGCACGGTTTCGCGGTGGCTTTGGGCGACCGCCAGGCTGCGGTCGCGGATCGTCTCCATGAAGACGAAGTCGCTGTCGATGCGGTCGCGACCGATGGCGACGGTGACATAGCCGCGGCGGCTGGTCTCGGCCCATTTGAGCTCGGGATTGACGCGGCGCAGCGCGGCAACGCGCATCGCTTCGGTCGAATTGGGCAGGTTCGCCTCGAACCCGGGCGAGGAGACGCTGTGGCCGCCGATCTCGACGCCGGCGGGGGTGCCGTCATGCGCGAGGTCGAACGCCCAGGCGTTGTGGCTGTCGCCCGCGAGCGTGACGAAATTGGCGTTGGCATCGAGCGCGGCGGTGAGCAGGCGCGCGCGCGCCGCGGGATAGCCGCCCCAGCTGTCGAAGTTGAACGGGAGCCCGACCTTGGCAGCGGCGAGGCCGACGGCGACGCGCGTCTTGAGGTAGGCGGGCGCGTCGGGCGCGATCCACTGGCCGGTCTCGGGCGGCGAGACGATGTTGCCCATCAGCACCTGTTGCGGGACGATCTGCCAGCGCGTGCCCGCAGCGACCGAGGCCTTGAGCCGATCGGCGATCCACGCCTCCTGCTTCGCGCCCATCATCGAGCGGGCGGGGTCGGACCAGACCGAGTCGCGAAAGCCGACGAGCCTGGCGCCGATATCGCCGCCGCCGGCGAGCGCGGCGCCGAGATCGGGTTGCTCGTCGCGACCGGTGATGCGCGTTTCGGGCATCGTCAGCGTGGCGAGATCGCCGATGCGATATTCCTTCGCGGCGACGTCTAGGACGGGCATCCATTCGCGATAGGCGCGCGCGGCCGCCGCCTTGCGCAGCGCCCAGTCGCCCTCGTTGGCGGGATCGTGGTTCTCGGCGCTTCCATGCCACGCATCGTTGGCGAATTCATGGTCGTCGGGCTGGGCGATCATTGGCGCCATCCGGTGCAGCGCCTGGAGGTCGCGATCGGCGCGGTAGCTGGCGTAGCGCAGGCGATAGTCGGCGAGGACGATCGTCTCGCTGTTCGGCTGGATCATGCGCCCGGGCAGTGCCTCGGCGAGCGAGGGATAGCTGCCGACGCGGTATTCGTAGAAATAGTCGCCGACATGCAGGACGAGGTCGATATCGTCGCGCGCGGCGGCATGGGCATAGGCGTTGAACCAGCCGAACGGCAGGTTGGCGCACGAAAACAGCGCGAGGCGGAAATCGTCGACCCGGTCGTCGGGCAAGGTGCGCGTGCGGCCCGTTGGCGAGACGCTGCCGTCGGGCGCGACGAAGCGGTAATAATACCAGCGGTCGGGGGTAAGGCCGGTGACGACGAGCTTGGCGGTATGATCGGCCTCGCCGCGCGCATCGACCGATCCGCCGCCGGCGACGCGCGCGAAATCGGCGGTGTGCGACAGTTCGGCGGTGAGGCGCGTATCGCTTCCCGCGACATAGCGCGTCCACAGCAGCACCGAGTTGGGCGACGGCTCGCCGCTGGCGACGCCATGGGTGAAGCCGCGCGCGAAATAGGCGGCGCGCGCCGCGCCGGGCAGGGCAAGCGCGCCGAGGCCGAAGGTGCCGAGCTGGAGCAGCAGGCGGCGGTCGATGGTCCGCATCAGGCGATCAGGCCGGCGGCGACGAGCAGCGACACGAACAGGACCAGCGCGATGAGCGAGAAGATGAGCAATATCGCCGTGCGGACCAGCGCGTTGATCCGCGACAGGCGATAGGCGCCCTTCAATTGGCGGTACATGTGGAAGGGCGGGTAGAGCGTGCCGACGATCAGCACCGGCCCGGTCGGCACGCCGACCATCACCGCGACCATCAGCACGACGAGCAGCAGCATCATGAACGCGATCGAAAAGGTCGTGAAGATCATGTGGTCGTAGACGTGGCGCTCGCGCATTCGCCGGCCGACCATCACCAGCCAGACGAACGGCACCGACAGCGGGATCAGCGCCCAGCCGAACTTATAGGCGTTGGTCTTGATCTTGTAGAAAACGAGCGAGGGGTTCTCGCGCGCCTTGCGCACGCCCTGGGCGAGCTTGCTTCCCAGCCAGTTTTTTTCGAGCGATTTGAGTTCGTCGCTCGACGCATCGACGACGGGGCGCTGCGACAGTGGCGCATCGGCTGCCTGTTCGCGATAGCCATCGTCGATGCCGCGCATGAATTCGGCGACCATGTCCTCGCGCGTCGCCGGCTGGTCGGGGTCGGCATTCGGGTCCGATTGCGCATTCTTGGCGCTCATCGCGCGATAGCCGATCATGATCGCGCTTTGCGCCTGTTCGGCCTCGGCAAGGTCGCTGCGCGCCTGGGCCAGCGCCTCGGCATCGAGCTTGCCCGAAGCGATGTCCGCCTGCAGCGCCGCGATCTGGTCGTCGAGCTTTGGCACTTCGTCGGCCAACCTGGTCGCGACATCGGGTCCGGCATTGTCGAGATCGGGCTCGCCGCCGGCGAAGCTGGCGACGCCGAATAGCAGGAACACCGCGAACAGGAACAGGGCCATCGGCGAGACGAAGCGCGCCCGTTCGCCGTGGATATAGCGCCGCGTCAGTTCGCCCGGCCGCCACGCGAGCAGCGGCAGCGTGCGCCAGGTCTTGCCCTCGAAATGGAGGACGCCGTGGAGCAGGTCGTGAAAGAAGGCGCCGAGCGAGCGATGGATATGCGCCGATTGGCCGCAGCCATGGCAATAATCGCCCGCCAGCCGCGTCCCGCAATTGAGGCACAGGCCATGCTCGATATCGGCGGCGGCGTCGTGGCGGCGACCCTGGGCGCGCGACACCGCATGGGCGGCGGCAGCCCCCGTCACGATGTCGCCGATGCCCTCGAACTCTCCCGCCATGGACCACTCCTAACAAGCCTGTCAGCAAAGGCATAGTGCTTTGCTCGGGCGCGTCGATTTGCTAGGCGACGGGGGTGAGCCAGCCCCCCGAAACTGCATGGATATGAGCCGCGTCGGCCTGCTCGGCGGATCGTTCAACCCGGCGCATGGCGGGCATCGCGCGATCAGCCTGTTCGCGCGCCGCGCGCTCGGCCTCGACGAGGTCTGGTGGCTGGTGTCGCCGGGCAATCCGCTGAAGCTCCAGGCGGGCATGGCGCCGTTTCACGCGCGCATGGCGTCGGCGATCGAACAGGCGCGCCGCGCGCCGATCAAGCCGACCGGAATCGAACGCGAGCTCGGTACGCGCTATACCGTCGATACGCTGCGCGGCATCGTCGATCGCTATCCGGCGCATGATTTCATCTGGCTGATGGGGGCGGACAATCTGGCGCAATTCGACCGCTGGAAGGACTGGCGCGAGATTGCGCGGATCATGCCGATTGCGGTCATTGCCCGTCCGGGCTATGATAACGCCGCGATGGCGAGCCCCGCCATGGCCTGGTTGCAACGCTTCGTCCACGATGCCACCGACGCCAAGGACTGGACCGACTGGAGACCGCCCGCGCTCGTGCCATTGCGCTTTCGACCCGATCCGCGCTCGGCCACGCTGCTCAGGCAGTCCGATCCCCATTGGCATCGTCGTTATGCCGGTCGCGTCTTGCGCGATCCCGTGACGCATGCCCCGATTCATGCAGAGGACTCCCCTTGAACCCTATTCCCCCCGCATCCGCGACGTCTTCCAAGGCGACCGATGCCCGCCCGCAAATCGGTAGCGATGCCGATGTCGATGCGCTGCACGCGCTCGTCATGGCGCAGCTCGACGACGACCAGGCGATCGAGGTCGTCACGATCCCGCTCGCGGGCAAATCGAGCATCGCCGACCATATGGTGATCGCCTCGGGCCGTTCGTCGCGCCATGTCGCGGCGATGGCGAACAAGCTCGCCGAGCGGATCAAGCGCGAGGGCGGGCGGCTCGCCCGGATCGAGGGACTGCCGACCGCCGACTGGGTGCTGATCGACGCCGCCGACGTCGTCGTCCACCTGTTCCGCCCCGAAGTGCGCAGCTTCTACAATCTCGAACGCATGTGGCAGGTCGACGAAGCTCCCGCCACCGCCACCCACTAGAGCGCGCGCCGGCGCCGCCGCTGCCGTGCTGCTGCACATCATCGCGCGCGGCAAGATCGGTCGCGGTCCCGAGGCGGAGCTGGTCGAGCGCTATCTGAAGCGCGTCGCGCTGCCGACGCGGATCACCGAACTGCCCGATCGCGGCGGCAAGCTGCCCGCGCCGGCCGCGCCGGGCGTGACCGTCATGCTCGACGAAACGGGCGAGCAGCTGTCGTCGCTCAAGTTGGCGAAGCATATCGAGCGCTGGCGCGACGACGGCATGCGCGAGGGGCGCTTCCTGATCGGCGCCGCCGACGGCTTCGACGATGCCGCCCGCGGCGATGCCGACCTCCTGATCGCCTTCGGCCGCATGACCTGGCCGCACCTGATGGCGCGCGCGATGCTCGCCGAGCAATTGTGGCGCGCCAGCAGCATCCTTGCTAACCATCCCTATCACCGGGAGGGATGATGAAGGCGATCGCGGCAAATCTTGGCTGGGCGGCGGGCGTGCTGGCGGCGCTCGGCGCGGCGTCGATCGTCGTTCCCGCCAATCCGCGCGTATCGACGCCAATCGGCGCTGCCCGTCCGTCCGACCCGATCGTCGTCACCGAACGCAGGGCGCTGGCGCGCGCGCGTCGCCAGGCCGACGAGGCGCGCAGCCGCAGCGCCGTTCTCGACCAGCGCGCCGCCGCCGCCAGCGGCGCCGCCGAACGCGCGCGCGCCAAATCGGCGGCGCTTGCCGCGCGGATCCAGTCGGCCGAGGCCGATATCGGCTCGGCCGAGGCCGAGCTTGCGATCGCGCGCCGCCGCCTCGCGCTGCAGCAGGCGCGGCTCGCCGAAAAACAGGTGCCCGTCATGCGGCTGACCGCGGCATTGCAGTCGCTCGCGCGCAAGCCCCCGGTCGCCGTCCTCGCGCGGCCCGGCTCGGTGACCGACATGGTCCATGTCCGCAGCGTCCTGACCGCGATCCTGCCCGAGGTCGAACGCCGCACCGCGGCGCTGCGCGCCGAACTCGACCAGATGCGCCTGCTCAGCCGCGAGGCGGATCGCGCCGTCGCGACGCTGAAGGCGGGACGAGAGACGCTGGCCGACGAGCGCGCCGCGCTGTCGCGGCTCGAGGCCGAGCGCCGGCTGACCTCGCGGCGGCTCGCGCGCGGCGCGGCGGTCGAGGCCGATCGCGCGATCGCGCTCGGCGAGGACGCGCGCGACATCACCCAGCTGCTCGGCAGCCTGGAGGACGCCGCGGCGGTGCGCGCCCGGCTGGCGGCGCTGCCCGGCCCGATCGCGCGGCCCGCCGATCCGACGCGCGCGGTGCCTGCGCGCCGCGACCCGCCCGCCGCGGCGGCGCGTGCGGCGCGACCGGCCTATCGCCTGCCGGCGGTAGGCAACATCGTTTCCGGCCTCGGCGAGGTGACCGCCAGCGGGCTGCGCTCGCGCGGGCTGACGATTGAAACCATCGCCGGGGCGCAGGTCGTTGCGCCCGCCGACGGCCGCGTCGCTTTTGCCGGCCCCTATCGCAGCTATGGCACGATCCTGATCATCGAACATGACGGCGGCTGGACCAGCCTGATCACTGATCTCGTCGGCCTGACCGTCGCGGTCGGCGACGAGCTGCGCCAGGGCGAACCGGTCGGCCGGACCGGCGCCGACAATCCGCGCATCACCGTCGAGCTGCGCCGCGACGGCAAGCCGATCGATATCGCCGCGCTGATCGGCTAGGGGAGCAAGCGCCGTTCAGCCGCGCTTCAACCCGCCCGGCTATGGCGGGTTAAAGCGATCGGGCTTTGCAAGCGCCGCGCGGCGCGGTTAAGATGACGATTGTAATCAGGATCAGCCGGGCTGCGCCCGCGAACGACGGGACCGACCGAATGAATGCTGCGACCATGCCGGTGAAGAAGAAACGCCTGAAAAGCTGGGCCCCGCTGCTCGCCTTGTCGGCGATCGCGCTGGTGCCGATGGCGACGAGCGCGATGGCGGCGGTCGATTCCGCGACGCAGGACGACCTCGCGCGCTTCATGCGCGTGTTCATGACGGTGCGCGCCAATTACGTCGACACGATCGACGACGACAAGCTGATCGACGGCGCGATCGACGGCATGCTCGCCAGCCTCGACCCGCATTCGGGCTATCTCGATATCCACGATTTCGAAAACCTGCGGCTGCAGACCGACGGCGAATATGGCGGTCTCGGCCTGTCGGTGACGATGGAGGATGGCGTCGTCAAGGTCATCACGCCGACGCAGGACACGCCGGCCGATCGCGCAGGGATCAAGGCGGGCGACTATATCACGCAGGTCGACGGCCAGCAGGTCTATGGCATGACGCTCGACGAGGCGGTCGACCTGATGCGCGGCAAGCCGGGCACCGCGATCGGCATCACCGTCATCCGCCCCGGCCGCGACAAGCCGATCGAACTCAAGCTGGTGCGCGAGATCATCGATCTGAAGCCGGTCAAATGGAAGGTCGTCGACAATGTCGGCGTCATCACCATTCTCGGTTTTTCGAGCGATGCGGGCAAGGACGTGCGCGCGGCGATCGCGGCGATCGACGCGCAGATCGGGCATAAGCCGACGGGCTATGTCCTCGACCTGCGATCGAACCCGGGCGGCCTGCTCGAAGAGGCGATCTCGGTCAGCGACGTTTTCCTCGAAAAGGGCGAAATCGTGTCGCAGCGCGGCCGGACGAAGACCGACATCGAACGCTATTACGCGCGCAGCGGCGATGCCGCCGCCGGCCTGCCGGTCGTCGTGCTGGTCGATGCCGGATCGGCCTCTGCCGCGGAAATCGTCGCCGGCGCGCTGCAGGATCAGCATCGCGGGCTGGTGATGGGCGAAAAGACCTTCGGCAAGGGATCGGTCCAGACGGTCGTGCCGCTGTCGGCCGAAACCGCGCTGCGCCTGACCACCGCGCGCTATTACACGCCGTCGGGCCGATCGGTGCAGGAAGGCGGCATCGCGCCCGACATCCGCGTGCCCCAGCTGAGCGATCCCGACTACAAGACGCGGCCGCGCTTCCGCGAGGCCGACCTGCGCCGCCATCTGGTCAACGAAAAGGCGCTCAAGGACGACGATCTCGAACAGGACGGCAAGGACGATCCGCGCTTCACCGCGACCGCCGAAGAGCTGAAGGCCAAGGGGATCGACGATTTCCAGCTGCACTATGCGCTGACCACGATTGCGCGCACGGCCACCGCCAAGCTCGCCACGGCAAAGCGCTAGCGGCATGGCGATCGTCGCCATCGATCCGGTCGCGCGCAGGCGCCTGCCGGCGGCGCTGGCGGCGCTGGTCATCCCCGCGCTGCTATGGGGCGGGGCGCTGATCAGCCAATATGGCTATGGCCTGCGCCCTTGCGAAATGTGCTATTGGCAGCGCTGGCCGCACGAGGCGGCGATCGTGCTGGCGATGTTCGCGCTGGCGCTGCTGGCGCGCCCGGCGGGGCGCTGGCTCATCATCCTCGCCGCGCTCGCGATCGCAGTCAGCGGCGCGATCGGCGTGTTTCATGCCGGCGTCGAATATGGCTGGTGGGAAGGGCTGACGCGCTGCGCGAGCGCGCGCAGCGGGCCGATCGACATCATGAACATGGAAATCGGGCCGCTCGTGCGCTGCGACGAGGTGCAATGGAGCCTGGCGGGAATATCGCTTGCCGGATTCAATGCGCTGTTCTCGCTCGCTGGCGCGGCGCTCGTGCTGTGGCTCCTCCGACGCGGCGAGCGCGCCGCATGACCGCGCCCGTCGAGCGATCCGCCGTGAGCCGTATCCCGCCCAGCCGGCGCACGGTCGAGGCGATGATCCGCGTCGACCAGGCCGGCGAATACGGTGCGAAGGTGATTTACGAAGGCCAGCTCGCGGTGCTCGGCGATCGGGCGCCCGCCGCGCGCGAGATCGCGGCGATGGCGGCGCAGGAGCAGCGTCATCTCGACTGGTTCGATGCGGAGATTACCCGGCGCGGCGTCCGCCCGACGCTGCTCCAGCCCGTCTGGCGCGTCGCCGGCCATGCGCTCGGCGCGGTGACGGCGGCGATGGGACCCGAGGCGGCGATGGCCTGCACCGTCGCGATCGAGACCGAAATCGATCGCCATTATGGCGAGCAGCTCGATGAACTGGGCGACGACGAGCCCGACCTCGCCGACGCGATTCGGCGCTTTCGCGCCGAGGAGCAGGAGCATCGCGACACCGCGCTGGCCGCCGGCGCGGAAAATTCGCCCGGCTATCCGCTGCTGAGCGCGGCGATTCGCGCCGGTTGCCGTGTTGCCATCGCGCTGTCGAAACGGATATGACGGCGGCGGCATTCGCGTTCGGAAACCCATGCCGCGCGCGAACGGTTCATTGACTGTCAATCGAGTCCTACCCAAGGTGACGCCATGACCAAGATTCGCATTCCATTCGCCTTCGCCCTTGCCGCCATGGCGAGCGGCCTGACCGTCCCCGCCATCGCGCAGGACCCTGCCGCCGCCGACGCCGGCGCCGACACGATCCGCCAGCAGGTGGTGTACGGCGACGACCAATGCACGCAGCCGACCAGCGACAACGAGACGGTGGTCTGCATCATCGTCGTCGAGGCCGAGCGCTATCGCATCCCCGCGATCCTGCGCGGCGATCCCAATGCGTCGGAAAACCAGGCATGGGCCACCAAGATCGAGCGGATCGAAACGATCAGCAGGACGGGCATCAACAGCTGCTCGCCGACCGGTCTCGGCGGCTTTACCGGCTGTTCGCAAAAAATGATCAATGCCGCCGTGGCCGCGCGCAAGCAGGATGCCCGGGTCGACTGGGCGGCGGCGATTTCGGAGCAGCGCCGCGAGCGGATCGACGCGATCGACGCCAATGCGCGCAAGGCCGAAGAGGCGTATCAGAACCAGCTCGCGACCCAGGATGCGCGCGAAGCCGAAATGGCCGCGGCGCGCGCGCGGCTCGAGGCCGAGGAACGCGGAGAGACGGTGGCGCCGCTGCCCCAGGCCGACGGCACGCTCGCCGTCCCGCCGGTCGCCGACGACACCCCCGACGACGACGAATAAGCGCGCGCTGGGGCGCGTCGGTCGCTCAGGCGGCGGGCTTCGCCTTTTGCGCCGCGATCCAGTCCTTCACCTGCCGGTCGAGCACCGCCAGCGGCACCGCGCCCTGGCCGAGCACGCAGTCGTGAAAGGCGCGGATGTCGAATGCGGCGCCCAGTTCCTGTTCCGCGAGCGCGCGCAGTTCGCGGATCTTGAGCTCGCCGATCTTGTAGCCGAGCGCCTGGCCCGGCCAGCTGATATAGCGATTGACCTCGGCATCGATATTGGCCGCGCTCAGCGCGGTATTGTCGGTCATGTAATCGACCGCCTGCTGCTTGCTCCAGCCCTTCGCGTGGATGCCGGTATCGACGACGAGCCGCGTCGCGCGCCACATCTCGTAGCTTAGCCGCCCCATGTCCTTGGCCGGCGTGTCGTAAATCCCCATCTCGATTCCGAGCCGCTCGGCATAAAGGCCCCAGCCTTCGACGAAGGCGGTGAAGAACGCGCCGTTGCGCCGGAAATCGGGCAGGTCGAGCTCCTGGTTGAGCGCGATCTGGTGGTGGTGGCCAGGCACCGCCTCGTGCGCGGTCAGCGCGGGTAGCTCGTAGAGCGGGCGCTGGTCGAGCTTCGATGTATTGACGTAATAAAAGCCGGCGATGCCGCTCTCGGGCGCGCCGGGATTGTAATAGGCGGTGGTCGTGCCCTCGGCAGTCTCGGCGGGAATTTCCTTCACGCCGTACGGCAGGCGCGGCAGCGATCCGAAATATTGCGGCATCAGTCCGTCGTGCTTCTTCGCCTCGAGCGCCGCCGCCGCCATCAGCTCCGCGGGCGTTTTCGCGTAATATTGCGGATCGCTGCGCAGCTCGGCGATGAACGCCGCGCGGCTCGCATAGCCCGCCTTGGTCGCCACCGCGTCCATCTCGGCGCGGATGCGCGCGACCTCGTCGAGGCCGATCCGGTGGATCGCCTCTGCGTCGAGGTCGGTGGTCGTCATCTGGCGCACCTGGAAATCGTAATAATCGGCGCCGCCCGGCATCGCAGATACGCCGACGGTCTGGGTGCAGTGCGGCAGATAGCTGTCGCGATACCATGCGGCGTGCCGGGCATAAGCGGGGTTGATCGCATCGGCGATGGTCGCGCGCGCCTCGCCCTGCATCGCCGCCCATTCGGCATCGCTGGCATCGGCCGGCCGGGACCCGAGGAACGGCTTGTAATAGCGGCTCTTGGTCGGATCGTCGGCGATGACGCCGGTGATCGAGCTTTCGACATTGCCCAGCACGACGCACGGCAGGACGAAACCGTGTGCGATCGCCCGATCGCTGACCGCCAGCGCGGCGTCGTTATAGGCCGGGTATTTGGCCATTCGCGTCAAATAGCTGCGAAAATCGGCCTTGGTGCGGAACGGCAAATTGTCGGCCATGCCGGCAAAAGCCTGGTGCCAGCCCGAATAGGTGGTGAACAGCATTTCGCGCTGACCGTAGCGATTGGCCTCGACCGCCGCCTCGAGCTGCCATTTGAGGATCAGCGCATTGGTGCGGTCGGCGGGCGATAGCGCCGCCAGCGGGATCGCGTTGAGCCGCGCGAGGAACTGCGCCGACCTGGCGGCATAGGCGTCCTGCGCGGCGAGGCTGGGGTCGCCGATCCGGTCGTCGTAGTCGCGCACGCCGAGCGCGGTCGCGAAGGTCGGCGACTGCGACAGCGTATAGGCCCAGCTTTCGTCGATCAGCGCGGCGAGATCCTCGGTCGGTCCGCCATGCGCCGGCGTGGCGAGCGCGCTCGTGGCGAGCGCGATGGCGGTGAACACATGGCGGGGGGACATGGCGGGCTGGCTCCTCGAAACGGGTGACGAGGGCGAGCGTAGCGATCCGCGGCGGCGGCGCAAGCACGGGCGATCGCGCGCGCCGTGCGACGAGGCGAAATCGCTTTCGGGCAAAACATTTGGCATCGCGCCGAATCCCGTTGACCGCGAGGCGCCCGACTTGCGAGAGAGGCGGCACGAGGGTGAGGGTTCCATGGCAACACGAATCATGAAGCGGCAGCAGGCGCTCCAGCCTGATTTGCCGCATGCCGGGCGGCTGGCGCGGCGGATGACGTTCAACATCGCCGCCGCCGTGCTGGTTTATGCCGCGATCCAGCTGTGGCTCGTCATCGGCGCGGTGTCCGAGGGCGCCTCGCGCTTCCTGCCGCATGTCGCGCTCGGCATCATGGTGCTCGGCGTCATCCCCGCCGCGCGCCGGATCGAACGCCGCTGGGCGCGCTTTGCCGAGACCGCGCTGCCGTCGCGGCAACTGTGCCAGAGCTTTCGCAACGAGGCGCTGCGCTTGTGGTGCGCCGCGATCGCGCTGCCCTTCCTGTGGGTCGGCGCGTTCGTCGGCGCCAGCGCCGCGGCGAGCATCGTCCCCTGAGAGGTCGCGCGCGGCGAGAGCGATCGCTGCTTTGACGCGCTTGCGCGCCGTCGCTAGGGCGGCGCGATGCTGACCCTCGATTCCGCGCTCGCGCGCACCGCCGACATCACCGCCCTTGCCACGCGCGCCGGCGCCGATGCCGCCGACGCGCTCTATTATTGCGATGCCTCGACGCAGGTCGAGGTGCGGCTCGGCGCGCTCGAGGACGTCCAGCGCGCCGAGGGCGAGGAAATCGGCCTGCGCGTCTTCGTCGGAAAACGCTCGGCGAGCGTCTCGACCTCCGATTTCGATCCCGCCCGGCTCGGCGAGCTCGTCGCGCGCGCGGTCGCGATGGCGCGCGAGGCGCCCGAGGACGCCTATGCGGGCCTCGCCCCCGAGGACATGCTGCTGCGCGGCGACGCGCCCGACCTCGACCTCGACGACGGCAGCGACGCCGATCCCGAGGCGCTGCGCGCGACGGCGCTCGCAAGCGAGGACGCCGCGCGCGGCGTCGCCGGCGTGACCAATTCCGAAGGCGGCAGCGCCGCGCATAACCGCGTCCGCATCGCGCTCGCCACCAGCCACGGCTTCGCCCGGGCCTATGGCGTCACCGGTCACAGCGTCTCGGCGAGCGTGCTCGCCGGACAGGGCGGCGACATGCAGCGCGATTACGACTGGCACAGCGCGCGGCATCTCGCCGATCTCGACGCGCCCGCGACGATCGGGGCGAAGGCGGGCGAGCGCGCGGTGCGGCGGATGAATCCCGGTCGCCTCGACAGCGGCGCGATGCCGGTGGTGTTCGATCCGCGCGTCGGCAGCTCGCTCGTCGGGCACCTGATCGGCGCGATTTCGGGGCCGGCGATCACGCGCCGGACCAGCTTCCTGCTCGACGCGCTCGGCACGCGGGTGTTCGCGCCGGGCATTTCGATCGTCGAGGATCCGCTGCGCCCGCGCGGCCTGTCCTCGCGCCCGTTCGACGGCGAGGGGCTGGCGACGCACGCCACCCGCATCATCGACGACGGCATGCTGCCCGGCTGGCTGCTCGACAGCGCATCGGCGCGCCAGCTCGGGCTCGTCCCCACCGGCCACGCGTCGCGCGGCATCGGCGGCGCGCCCGGCGTGTCGCCCGCCAACCTCCATATCGCGCCCGGTGCGGTCTCGCCCGCCGCGCTGATCGCCGACATCGCCGACGGCGTGCTGGTGACCGAGCTGATCGGCCATGGCGTCAACCCGGTGACCGGCGACTATAGCCGCGGCGCGTCGGGTTTTCGCATCGTCGGCGGAGAGATCGCCGGGCCGGTCGCCGAATTCACCGTCGCCGGCAATCTGAAGGACATGTTCGCCGCGCTCGTCGCCGCCGACGACCTCGTCTTCCGTCACGGCACCAACGTGCCGACGCTGCGCTGCGACGCGATGACGGTGGCGAGCAGCTAGCATGGCGGTGATCGATCGCACCGCGATGCTCGCCGCGGTCGAGGATGCGGCGCGCCGCGTCGGCGACATGGCGCTGGCGCGCTGGAAGGGCGAGGGCGGCGCCTATCAGGTGTGGGACAAGAGCCCCGGCAACCCCGTCAGCGATATCGATCTCGCCGCCGACGCCGCGCTCAAGACGCGGCTCGGCGCGCTCGATCCCGCCGCCGGCTGGCTGTCGGAGGAGACCGCCGACGATCCCGCGCGGCTGGCGTGCCGCCGCATCTGGTGCGTCGACCCGATTGACGGTACGCGCGACTTCGTCCGCGGCCGCACCGGCTGGGTGGTGTCGATCGCGCTGGTCGACGACGGCGTCCCCGTGCTCGGCGTGCTCTATGCGCCCGCGCGCGGCGAGCTGTGGCGCGCGGGCCTCGGCCTCGGCGCGCAGCGCAACGGTGCGCCGATCGGCGTCGGCGGCTGCACCCGGCTGGCCGGCGCCCGCGTGCCCGCCGACGCGCTCGCGGCCGACGACGCCGACCTCGTCATGGTCGCGAAACCCAATTCGATCGCGCTGCGCATCGCGCTGGTCGCGGCGGGTGAGGCCGATCTCGTCGCGACGCTGCGCTGGGGCTATGAATGGGACGTCGCCGCCGCCGCGCTGATCGCGACCGAGGCGGGCGCGCGGGCGACCGATGCCTTCGGCGAGCGGCTGCTGTTCAACAAGCGCGACCCGCGCGCCTTCGGCGTGTTGGCGAGCGCGCCGGGGATTCATGCCGAGGCGGTCGAGCGGCTGGCCGAACGGGCCGCGCGGATCGCGCCGGCGACGCGCGGATAGCGCGGTCGCACGCCCCGGTTTCGCGCCGCGCCGCGCTTGACAGCAAGGACGACTCACCCTAATTGGGGCGCATTCCGAACACGGAGCCTGTCGGCGGTGCATTTGTTGCGCCCGCCGTCTTTGTGCATTTCGGGGCAGGTGATCCTTTGATCCGCCCCCGAATCGCAGGCTTGCGTGACGGAGGCAACGCTTTGAGATGGGACCGGAGCCGACGGTCTCGTGGAGCTGGGAGAATTTACACTATGGCACGTATTGCGGGCATCAACCTGCCCACCAACAAACGCGTGATTATCGCGCTGACCTATATCCATGGCATCGGACGCACGACCGCGGTCGAGATCGCCGACAAGCTGGGGATCGACCACAGCCGCCGCATCCAGGACCTGTCCGATGCGGAAATCCTGCAGATCCGCGAAACGATCGACGCCGATCATCAGGTCGAGGGCGACCTTCGCCGCGACACCGCGATGAACATCAAGCGCCTGATGGATCTGGCCTGCTATCGCGGCCTGCGTCATCGCAAGGGGCTGCCGGTTCGCGGCCAGCGCACGCACACCAATGCGCGCACCCGCAAGGGCAAGGCGAAACCGATCGCGGGCAAGAAGAAGTAAGCGAAGGCTTTTTCTTCTTTCGCCGAACGCCTGCGGGCGATCGGCACAGCATCAAGATATTAGGCAGGAATTCACATTATGGCACGCGAACCCCAGCGCATTCGTCGCCGCGAGCGCAAGAACATCTCGAGCGGCGTCGCGCACGTCAATGCGAGCTTCAACAACACGATGGTCACCATCACCGACGCCCAGGGCAATGCGATCAGCTGGTCCTCGGCCGGCACGATGGGTTTCAAGGGATCGCGCAAGTCGACCCCTTATGCCGCGCAGGTCTGTGCCGAAGACGCGGGCAAGAAGGCCGCCGAACACGGCGTCCGCACGCTCGAGGTCGAGGTCAAGGGTCCAGGTTCGGGTCGCGAAAGCGCGCTGCGCGCGTTGCAGGCGGTGGGCTTCACCATCACCTCGATCCGCGACGTCACGCCGATCCCGCACAATGGCGTGCGTCCGTCCAAGCGTCGCCGCGTCTAACCCACGCGCATTTTTTCACCGGGACCGCTCTGTCCCGGTGCCGGTATCGTTTTTCGGCCGGATCGAGCAGACCTTAAGGCGAGCAAGGTCACCGATCCCGCCCAACAGATTAGGGGAAGTCCATGACTGTCAACATTAAGAACTGGCAGGAATTGAAGAAGCCCAACAGCCTCGAGATCAAAGCCGGCAGCGACAAGAAGCGCAAGGCCACTTTCATCGCCGAACCGCTCGAACGGGGCTTCGGCCTGACCATGGGCAACGCGCTGCGGCGCGTGCTCCTGTCGTCGCTGCAAGGCGCGGCGATCACGTCGATCAAGATCGAGAACGTGCTCCACGAATTCTCGTCGCTGACCGGCGTGCGCGAAGACGTCACCGACATCGTCCTCAACATCAAGCAGGTCGCGCTCAAGATGGAAGGCGAAGGCCCCAAGCGGCTGCAGCTTTCCGCGACCGGCCCCGCCGAAGTCAAGGCGGGCGACATTTCGGTGTCGGGCGATATCGAGATCATGAACAAGGATCTCGTCATCTGTCATCTCGACGAGGGCGCCACGCTCAACATGGAGCTGACCTGCGATACCGGTTCGGGCTACGTTCCCGCGACCGCCAACCGCCCGGCCGACGCGCCGATCGGCCTGATCCCGGTCGACTCGCTCTATTCGCCCGTCCGCCAGGTCGCCTACAAGGTCGAGAATGCCCGCGTCGGGCAGGAGCTCGACTTCGACAAGCTCAACCTGACGGTCGAAACCGACGGCACGATCAGCCCCGAGGACGCGGTCGCCTATGCGGCGCGCATCCTCCAGGACCAGCTCCAGGTGTTCGTCCACTTCGAGGAAGCGCTCGCCGCCTCTTCGCCGATGATCGGCATGGCCGCGCCCGGCCAGGCGACCGAGGAATCGGATGCCAACCAGCTCAACCGCTATCTGCTCAAGAAGGTCGACGAGCTCGAACTGTCGGTGCGTTCGGCCAACTGCCTCAAGAACGACAACATCATCTATATCGGCGACCTCGTTCAGAAGACCGAGGCCGAGATGCTGCGGACGCCGAATTTCGGCCGCAAGTCGCTCAACGAGATCAAGGAAGTGCTGTCGTCGATGGGCCTGCGCCTCGGCATGGACATTCCCGGCTGGCCGCCCGAGAACATCGAGGAAATGGCCAAGAAGCTCGAGCAGGAACTGCTCGGCTGAACCGACACGCGGTCTTGCGATCGCAACCGGGGTTTGGGCGGCGCCCCTTAACGCCGCCTGGTCTGGGCTGCCTCATACGGGCCCTTAACGAACGAAGGAAATATCATGCGTCATAGAATGGGTGGCAGGAAACTGCAGCGGACGAGCTCGCATCGGACCGCATTGTTCCGCAACATGTCGGCCGCGCTGATCAAGCACGAGCAGATCACGACGACGGTATCGAAGGCGAAGGAACTTCGTCCCTATGTCGAAAAGCTGATCACGCTCGCCAAGAAGGGCGGCCTGTCGAACCGTCGCCTCGCGCATTCGCGCCTGCTCGACGATACGCAGCTGGTGAAATTGTTCGATGTCCTGGCCGATCGCTACAAGGATCGCGCCGGCGGCTATACCCGCGTCATCAAGGCCGGCATTCGCGCCTCGGACTCGGCGCCGATCGCGATCATCGAACTCGTCGACCGCGACGTCAGCGCCAAGGGCCAGGATTCGGGCCCGGTGATGACCGACGACATGGCCGACGCCTGAGCGACCGTCCATTCGACCGATTTATTGAAAAAGGGCTGCGGGCGACCGCGGCCCTTTTTCGTCGCGGGCGGATTCGCGTGGGCGCGATGGTTAAGGTTTCAACCGAAACCATTTGATCGCAGCGGCGGCGCTGGTAGCGTGGAGGCGATTCATCCCCGCGAGGAGCGCCCTTATGATCTCGACCCGCAATATTTTGCTCGCCACCGCCTCGACCTTGATGCTGACGGGGTGCGCGACGATGGAAGGTGCCGCGCCCGCGATGACCACGACCGACGACATGGCGAACGCTGCCGCGACCGCCGAGCTGACCTATCCCGCGACGCGCCGCGGCGAGACGGTGGAGACGCAGTTCGGCGTCGCCGTCGCCGATCCCTATCGCTGGCTCGAAAACGACGTCCGCGAGGATGACGAGGTCGCCGCATGGGTCGCTGCGCAAAACGCCGTGACCGACGCGTATCTCGCGGCGCTGCCGGGGCGGGCCCAGCTCGAGCAGCGGATGACCGAACTGTACGATTACGAACGGATCGGCACGCCGTACAAAAAGGGCGGCCGCTATTTCTACAGCCGCAACGACGGGCTGCAGAACCAGTCGGTGCTGTACGTGCGCGATTCGATCGACGGCGAGGGGCGCGTGTTGATCGATCCCAATGGCTGGTCGGCCGACGGCGCCACCGCGCTCGCCGAATGGGTCCCGAGCGAGGACGGCAGCAAGCTCATCTATTCGATCCAGGACGGCGGCACCGACTGGCGCAGCGTCCGCGTCCTCGACGTCGCCACCGGCAAGCCGTTGTCCGACGAGGTCAAATGGGTCAAGTTCTCGGCGCTCGACTGGGCCAAGGACGGCAGCGGCTTTTACTATTCGCGCTTCCCCGAGCCCAAGGCCGAAGGCACCTTCCAGTCGATTAACACCGACCAGGCGGTCTATTTCCATCGCCTCGGCACGCCGCAGAGCGCCGACGTGAAGCTTTATGCGACACCGGCCAAGCCCGATCTCAACCATGTCGCGCAGGTCAGCGACGACGGCCGCTGGCTGATCGTGACGAGTTCGTCTGGCACCGACGATCGCTACGAGCTCAACCTCATCGACCTCGCCTCACAGGATCGTACGCCGCGGCTGCTGATCCCTGGCTTCGACAACAACTGGTCCTATGTCGGCAACCGCGGTTCGACCTTCTATTTCCAAACCAACCAGGATGCGCCGCTGCTGCGCGTCGTCGCGCTCGACGTGTCGCAGGCCAAGCCGGTCGCAAAGACGATCATCGTCGAAGACGTTTCGGGCGAGCGGGGGGCGACCTTGGACGGCGTTTCGCTGGTCGGCGGCAAGTTGATCGCCAACTATCTCGTCGATGCCAAGACCGAGGTGCGCGTCCACAATCTCGACGGCAGCCTCGTGCGCACGATTGCGCTGCCTGGCATCGGATCGGCGGGCGGCTTCGCGGGCGATTTCGACGACGACGAAACCTTTTTCGCCTTCACCAGCTTCGCGCGCCCGACGACGGTCTATCGCTATGACGTGAAGACCGGCGACGTCGCGGTCTGGGCGCAGCCCAAGGTCGCGTTCGATCCCGACGCCTACAGCGTCGAACAGCGTGTCTACGCCTCGAAGGACGGCACCCGGATCCCGATGTTCGTCATCGCCAAGAAGGGCGTCGATCGCAGCGGCGGATCGCCGACGCTGCTCTACGGCTATGGCGGCTTCAACATTTCGCTGACGCCGAGCTATTCGGTGACGCGCATGGCCTGGCTCGATGCCGGCGGCGTCGTGGCGGTCGCGAACCTGCGCGGCGGCGGCGAATACGGCAAGGCGTGGCACGATGCCGGCCGCCTCGCCAACAAGCAGAACGTGTTCGACGATTTCATCGCCGCCGGCGAATATTTGAAAGCGCAGGGGATCACCGGCAAGGACCAGCTGGCGATCGAGGGCCGCTCGAACGGCGGGCTGCTCGTCGGCGCGGTCGTCAACCAGCGCCCCGATCTGTTCGCCGCGGCGCTGCCCGGCGTCGGCGTCATGGACATGCTGCGCTTCGACAAGTTCACCGCCGGGCGCTATTGGGTCGACGATTACGGCTATCCGTCGAAGGAAGCCGACTTTCGCGCCCTTTACGGCTATTCGCCCTATCACAACATCAAGAGCGGGCGCGATTATCCCGCCGTGCTGGTGACCACCGCCGATACCGACGATCGCGTCGTGCCGGGCCACAGCTTCAAATATATCGCCGCGCTGCAGGCGGCCGATACCGGCCCCGCGCCCAAGCTGATCCGCATCGAAACGCGCGCCGGCCACGGATCGGGCAAGCCGACATCGAAGATCATCGACGAATTCGCCGATATGTACGCCTTTATCGGCTATCATACCGGCCTGTTCGGGAACTAGGCGCCGCTCCCCGCCTCCCTTCCTGAACCTCGGGCAACTGAACCTTAGATAAGCGGCGGGTTCAGCATGACCTCATGGCGAATCGGGTAGAACATCAATCAGAGGCCGGATGTCCGGTCTCATGCGAAGTGTTCCAACGCCCGCTAACCAGGAGGCTGACTATGACTATTTCGAGCAAGATGACGAAAATCGCTCTCGGCACCGCTGCGGCGGGCATGATGGCGACCGCTGCGGTCCCGGCGAATGCCGCCGACCGCTATGATCGCCGTGGCGACGGCATCAGCGCCGGCGAAGTGATCGCCGGGGTGGTGATCCTCGGCGGGCTCGCCGCCATATTGTCGGGTGGCAATCGCGATCGCGATTATCGCGGCGGCACCTATGGCTATGACGATCCCTATTACAACAACGGCTACGACCAGAGCCGCTATGGCGGATCGCGCGCTGCGGTGCAGCAGTGCGTCGCCGCCACGCAAAACGAGGCGCGCCGCTATACCCGCGGTCAGGTCCGGATCACCGACGTGAACAATATCGACCGCAACCGCGGCGGGTACACGATCAGCGGCCGCCTGCAGGTGCACGACAACTATCGCGGCGGACGCTATGATAGCCGCTACGACCGTCGCTACGACAACCGCGCGCGCGTCGACAACGGCTCGTTCCGCTGTCAGATTCGCAACGGCCGGGTCGTCGACGTCGACATCCGCGGCATCCGCTAAACGATCGCCGCAAGGCCAATACGCCGCCGGGTGCCCCCATGCACCCGGCGGTTTTTTCATGTCGGCTGGACAGCGACCGGCGTGCCGCCTATCCGGCGGTCGCATGACAATGCAGCAAGACGCCAGCCCCGACGACAGCCCGTTCGGCGACACCATCCTCATCGTCGATTTCGGCAGCCAGGTGACGCAGCTGATCGCGCGCCGCGTCCGCGAGGCGGGCGTCTATTCCGAGATCGCGCCGTTTACCCAGGCGCAAGAGGCGTTCGCCCGGCTGAAGCCCAAGGGCATCATCCTGTCGGGCAGCCCCGCCTCGGTCCCCGACGCGGGCTCCCCGCGCGCGCCGCAATGCCTGTTCGATTCGGGCCTGCCGATGCTCGGCATCTGCTACGGCCAGCAGGTGATGACGCAGCAGCTGGGCGGCAAGGTCGTCAGCGGCAGCGGGTCGGGCGACGGCGAGCGCAGCGGCGAATTCGGCCGCGCCTTCATCGAGGTCGCCGAGGAATGCGTCCTGTTCGACGGCCTGTGGCAGGTCGGCGAGACGCACCAGGTTTGGATGAGCCATGGCGACAAGGTCGCCGAGTTCGCCCCCGGTTTCCGTATCGTCGCGACGACGCCGGGCGCGCCCTTCGCGCTGATCGCCGACGACGCGCGGCGCTATTACGGCACGCAATTCCATCCCGAGGTCGTCCACACCCCCGATGGCGGGCGGCTGATCGCCAATTTCGTCCGCCACGTCTGCGGCTGCGCGGGCGACTGGACGATGGCCGAGTTCCGCGCCTCGAAAATCGCCGAGATCCGCGAACAGGTCGGCGACGGAAAAGTCATCTGCGGCCTGTCGGGCGGCGTCGATTCGGCGGTCGCGGCGGTGCTGATCCACGAAGCGATCGGCGACCAGCTGACCTGCGTCTTCGTCGACCACGGGCTGATGCGGATGAACGAGGCCGAGCAGGTGCTCGGCCTGTTCCGCGAGCATTACGGCATCAGACTGGTTCACGTCGACGCCGAGGAGATGTTCCTCGACGGCCTCGCCGGGCTGACCGACCCCGAAAAGAAGCGCAAGTTCATCGGCGGCGCGTTCATCGACCTGTTCGAGGAAGAGGCGCGCAAGATCGGCGGTGCCGACTTCCTCGCCCAGGGCACGCTCTATCCGGACGTCATCGAAAGCGTGTCGTTCACCGGCGGGCCGAGCGTGACGATCAAGTCGCACCACAATGTCGGCGGCCTGCCCGAGCGGATGAACATGCAACTGGTCGAGCCCTTGCGCGAACTGTTCAAGGACGAGGTCCGCGATCTCGGCCGCGAGCTGGGCCTGCCAGAGATCTTCGTCGGGCGGCACCCGTTCCCCGGCCCCGGTCTCGCCATCCGCATTCCCGGCGAAGTGACCAAGGAGCGCTGCGACATATTGCGCAAGGCCGACGCCGTCTATCTCGAGGAAATCCGCAACGCGGGGCTTTACGACGCGATCTGGCAGGCGTTCGCGGTGCTGCTGCCGGTCAAGACCGTCGGCGTGATGGGCGACGCGCGCACTTATGACAGCGTCTGCGGCCTGCGCGCCGTCACCAGCACCGACGGCATGACCGCCGACGTCTATCCGTTCGACGCGAGCTTTCTGACGCGCGTGGCGACCCGCATCGTCAACGAGGTCAACGGGGTCAATCGCGTGGTCTACGATTATACGTCGAAACCGCCGGGGACGATCGAGTGGGAGTGAGAAGATAGGAGCTGCAAGAAACCGTAAACAAGCATTTTTCGCAAAGCACCCTTTTTGCTGCTTTTGCGGCGGAACCATTTCCGCAACGACTATTGATCATGTTCCCAATAGGGCCTGTTTTCCTAAGCGCGTCGGGCCGGAAGGGTTTGAATTTCCGGCCTGTAAATCTTGTCAAAACCTTTTGAGGCGGGAGGAACACTTTTTTGCATTTTATTGTCGATTAAGCGACCAAGACGGCTCCAACTACGACAGCGAAACATCTACCCGCTTAATAAAAGGCATTCGCAACAACTTTACTGAGTTTTTCCCTCGCACAAACTTGACGTCTACAGAGAAACGAAGCGCCTTACGCCAACTAGGATTGGAGCGGGCAGCTGGGGTATTTCTCAAAGACTTGCCAATGGCGGTATTTCCTAGAAATCCCGATCCTATGATACGGAAAGTGGGCGCAAAGCTTGGGCTCGCTCTTTATTACCGCCATAAAGGAAAGCCGGCGCCAAGAGAGTACTTTTGCGCATGCTATTGGACTCAATTAGTTAATCGAAAGGTGGTCGATGGCTGGCGGGAGTTCGCTCAAGACTTAACAGGAGTTGTTGTTGGGCAGCGATCCAACACGGACTTGGGTAACCGCTTTCGGTATATTTGGGGGATAGAGGCGGAGGGTATGCCTGATATCTTCGTCGCGATATGCGAGTTTGGCAAAGGTGTCGCAGTGTGTTCTATAGTTGTTGCTCCCGCTGTGTCCGAAGCGACCAATCAAAATGGATGGATCTCAGTCCGCGATTTGGCCCAGGGAGTTGAGCCCAAAGAATGGCTCGAAGCATACAACTGACATTACGATCCGCGGCCAGTTCCGCAACGATTGACGCGGGCGAATCGCAACGTGAAAAGGGCTGGCCGATGGCCGGCCCTTTTCCGTTGGAGACGTGCATGACCCCCACCGCCACGATCCTGCTGCTCGGTTCGGGCGAACTGGGGCGCGAATTCGTGATTTCGGCCAAGCGTCTCGGCTGCTGGGTGATCGCCTGCGATGCCTATGACGACGCCCCGGCGATGCAGCTCGCCGACGGGCGCGAGATATTCTCGATGCTCGACGGCGCCGCGCTGCGCGCCGCGATCGAGCGGCACCGCCCCGATCATATCGTACCCGAGATTGAGGCGATCCGGACCGAGATCCTCGCCGAAGTCGAAGCCGAGGGTTTCCACGTCGTCCCGTCCGCCAAAGCGGCGCAGATGACGATGAACCGCGATGCTATCCGTGATTTGGCCGCGGTCGAGCTGGGGCTCGCGACCTCGCCCTATCGCTACGCCGAAAGCCGCGACGAGCTTGCCGAGGCGGCGAAAGCGGTTGGGCTGCCGCTGGTGGTCAAGCCGGTGATGTCGTCGTCGGGCAAGGGGCAGAGCGTGGTGCGCGAGGCGAACGAGATTGACGCAGCGTGGGATTATGCGGCGGCGGGAATGCGCGGCGACCGCCAGCGCGTCATCGCCGAGGGCTTCGTAGAGTTCGAGTACGAGATCACGCTGCTCACCGTCGCCGCCGCCGACGGCATCCATTTCTGTCCGCCGATCGGCCACCGCCAGGAACGCGGCGACTATCGCGAAAGCTGGCAGCCGGCGGCGATGTCGCTCGCGGCACAGGCATCGGCGCAGGAGATGGCGGGCAAGGTCGTCGGCGCGCTCGGCGGGCACGGCCTGTTCGGGGTCGAGTTTTTCGTCCGCGGCGACGCGGTGATCTTTTCCGAACTCAGCCCGCGTCCGCACGACACCGGCATGGTCACGCTGGTCAGCCAGGACCTCAGAGAGTTCGACCTCCATGCGCGCGCGATCCTCGGCCTGCCGATCGCGCCGATCGTCGCGCGCGGCGCGTCGGCGAGCGCGGTAATCCTCGCCGACCG